>Ga0315912_10005266_pt1 | contig 11953 bp, 7 predicted proteins | sample VfabasoilMG_FD_204469 | JGI IMG/M metagenome (GOLD analysis project Ga0315912, IMG submission 204469) | Garden soil microbial communities collected in Santa Monica, California, United States - V. faba soil | ecosystem: Environmental > Terrestrial > Soil > Garden | place: USA: California...
CCGCGCAGGGAAGGCCCCGATATCCGGCGCGGGCACGGGCGGCCAGAATGGCGCCATGAACAACTCCGGTCCCAAGCGCCGCGTCGTGATCGTGGACGATAACCGCGGCTTTCGCGTTGCCGCGGAAATCTTCCTGGCCACGCTGGCCGGCGTGGAGATTGCCGGCACTGCGTCGGACGGCATGCAGGGCCTGGACCTTATCGACCGCCTGAAGCCGGACGCCGCCATCGTCGACATCAGCATGCCTGGATTGAATGGCTTCGAGCTCGCGGCGCGGCTGAAAGAGCGGCCGGCGTCGCCCGGCATCATCCTCGTCAGCATGAACGTAGACCAGACCACGCGCAGCGAGGCGCGACGGCTCGGCATCGAGGGCGTGGTGTCGAAGGTGGATTTCGTCGACCAAATTCCGCAGATGCTGGAAGGCATCGTCGCGGGAGGGGGCAGCCGTGGGTAGCGTTAGGAATAGCGTAAGGAAGCCGGAGGGCATTCCGCGGGAATGGGAATGCGCGGCGCTCCACGCCGAGCAGCGCTTGCGCTACCTTGCCGCCGAACGGCTGAGGGACGAGCGGCTGCTTGCGCTCGAGCACGCCGTCACGCGCGCGCTGGCGCAGGCGCTAGAAGCCGCCCAGGGGATGAAGTCCCTGATCAACGCTGTTTGCGAGCTCCAGGGCTGGGATTACGGCAGGTACTGGAAGCTGGACGAAGCCGCCGGCGTGCTGCGCTTCGGCGAGGCCTGGAGCGTTTCCGACCCAGTCATCGTCCAGCACCTCGAGAAGACGCGCGATATCGCATTCAAGCCGGGCTGCGGCCTGGTCGGCATCGCGTTCGCGTCGGGCAAGCCGGTACTGGAACCCGACCTGAGCAGGAATTCGAAGGTGCTGCAGGAAATGTTCGTGCACCAATCGGGGCTGCGCGGCGCCTGCGTCATTCCGGTGACTTTCGAGGGCAGGACGATCGGCGTGCTCGCTTTTGTCGGCCGCGACGTCCGCAAGGCGGACGACCGGCTGCTGGACGCGATGTCGGCGATTGGCAGCCAGGTCGGCCAGTTTTTGCGGCGCATGCAGACCGAAGCGGATATGCGCGAAAGCGAGGCGCGTTTTGGCGGACTGATCGAGCTGTCCTCCGACTATTACTGGGAGACCGACGCCGAGTACCGGTTGACCGGGAGGCGCGTCGGGGTGAAATTGCCCACGGACAGGGAATTCCCGTTCAGCGACACGCTGGGCAGGCGCCGCTGGGAACTTCCGGGCATCGTCCTGGAGGGAACGGATTGGGCGGCACACCGCGCTGCGCTTGATGCGCGCCACGCGTTCCGCGATTTCGAATTTTCGCGCGCCGACAAGAACGGCCTCGTCCACTTCTTCTCAATTTCGGGGAAGCCGATCTATCACCCGGACGGGGATTTCTGCGGCTATCGGGGCGTCGGCACCGACATTACTGCGCGCAAACGCCATGAACGGTTGCGGGCGATGGAGCACGCAGTCACGCGGCACCTGTCGGAAGCCGAAAGCGCGTCGGACGGGTTGCGGGCGATGATCGGCGTGGTTTGCAAAGCCAAAGGCTGGGATTGCGGCCGGTACTGGCAGTTCGACGAGTCGCGAGGCGCCCTGCGCGCGGGCGAATACTGGTCCGTCGCCGATCCGCGGATTGAGGAACTCCATCAATTGCGCGATCGGGACGAAGTTCTGCCGGGCCAGGGCTTGACAGGGCGGGTGCTGCAGACGGCCGAGGCCCTGTGGGTAACCGATCTCATCAATGATCCGCGCACGTTGCAGCGCGAGCTCTTCCTCAATGCGGGATTGCGCGGCGCCTGCCTGGTCCCCATCACAGCCGAAGGCAGGGCGATCGGCGTGCTCAACTTTACCGCCCGCGTGGTTCGCGAGCCTGATGCGACCATCCTGGCGGTGATGACGGCGATCGGCCGCCAGGTCGGGCTGTTCCTGCAGCGCAAGCGCGCCGAGGAAAAACTGCTTCGCTTCCGCACCGCCTTGGATGCGTCGGGAGACGCGATCGTTCTCATCGACAGGAGTCAGATGCGTTATGTCGACGTGAATCAGACGCTCTGCGACATGGTGGGCTATACGCGCGAGGAAATACTCGACATGGGGCCGATGGACCTGTTTTGCGTGGACCGGGAGGCGCTCGCGCGCGACTATGACGCGGTGATCGCGGACAGTAGCAGCTGCGCGAGCAAGGTGGTGGGCCGGTATCGCTGCAAGGACGGAACGTTGCTCGACGTCGAATCGCACCGGCAGGCGTTGCATACCAAGGACGGCTGGATCATCGTCTGCAATGCGCGCGATATCAGCCGGCGCATCGCTCAGGCCAGGGCTCTGCGCGAAAGCAGCTCGCGGCTCGAACTGCACGCGCAGCGCCAGACGCTGATGGCCGCCTTCGGCCAGTTCGCGCTGAAGCGGCGCAGCGCCGACGAACTGGTGCAGGAGGCCGTCGAGCTGCTGAGCGGGCAGGCGGACATCGTCGCCATGTTCGAGCGGGCGCCCGGAGAGCGGATCGCCATGCGCGCGGCCAATGGCGAAGGCACGGCGGACTCGGTAGGCCAGCAGGCGCCGCTGCTGCGCGAGAGCGCGGCCTTCCGCGTGCTGGAGGGCGGCCAGACGGTCCAGGTCGCCGAGGACTATTTGGCGTCCTGTTCCGGGACGTGGCCCTGGGCGGCGTGGATGCGAACCATGCGCAGCGGCGCCTTCATTCCGGTCACCCACAACGGGCACGCGCACGGCATGCTGGGTATTTTCTCGCGCGGAGCGAACGCCATCGACGAAGAGCAGGTGAGCTTCATAGAGGGAATCGGCCACCTGCTGTCGACCGCGCTGCAGCGCGAGAAGGCCGAGCAGCGGCTCGCCTTTCTCGCGCAATTCGACCCGCTTACCGGGCTGCCCAACCGCAGCCTGCTGGAAGACCGGCTAAAGCAGGCCGCCGCGCAATCACGGCGCAAGGAGCGGCATACCGGGGTTCTGTTAATCGACCTGGACCGCTTCAAGCTGGTCAACGACACGTTCGGCCATCAGGCGGGCGACGTGATGATCCGCGAAGTCGCCCGGCGGTTGGCGGGTTGCGTGCGCGCCGGCGATACGGTCGGGCGCATAAGCGGCGACGAATTCTGCGTGGTGCTGGCCGACTTGGCGTGTGCCGACGACGCTGGCGTGGTGGCGCAGAAGGTGCTGGACGCGCTCTCCCTGCCCATCGACCTCGAGGGCAACGAGGCGTTCGTGACCGCGAGCATCGGCATCTCGATCCATCCAGCCGACGATGACGACCCGGAGGCCCTGATCCGCAACGCCGACATGGCGATGTACAAGGCAAAGAAATCCACCCGCAATACCTACCGCTTCTACACCGCCAAAATGAACGAGCGGACGGTGGCCAAGCTGCAGCTGAGCACTGACTTGCGGCGCGCCATGGAGCGCAGGGAGTTCGCGCTGCACTACCAGCCGAAAGTCGACCTGAAATCCGGATCGCTCACCGGCATGGAGGCGTTGCTGCGCTGGCACCACCCGCAGCGCGGGCTGGTGTCGCCGGCTGATTTCATCCCGGCGCTCGAGGACACTGGCCTGATCCTCCCGGTTGGGGAATGGGTGATCGACGAGGCATGTGCGCAGATCCGGCGCTGGCAGCTCGCCGGATATTCACCGGTGCCGGTGGCGATCAACCTTTCGGCCAAGCAATTCCGCCGGCGGGATCTCGACGGCGTCATCCAGCGCGCCCTGCTGGCTTCCGAATTGCCGCCTTCGCTGCTCGAGTTGGAGATCACCGAGAGCAGCCTCGCCGACGACACGGAGGACGCGGTACGCATTCTGACCAACCTGCGCGAGGCGGGCTTGAAGATCTCGGTGGACGATTTCGGCACCGGGTATTCGAGCCTGTCCTACCTCACGCGCCTGCCGCTATCGGCGCTTAAGATCGACCGCAGCTTCGTGCGCGACGCCTCCGAGCGCCCCGAGTCAGCCTCGATCGTGCGCGCCATCATCGACATGGCGCACAACATGAAATTCACGGTCGTCGCTGAGGGTGTGGAAACGGAATGGCAGGCGCAGTTCCTGCGGCTGTACAACTGCGACCAGGCGCAGGGCTACCTGTACGGCCGTCCGGTCGCGCCGGCCGAGATCGCAAGCCGCCTCGCCCGCGCCAGCTAGCGGACTCGTTCCGCCGGGGGCGCGCAATCAGTCGGATTTATTGAGTCCAAATGTACACGATCGTGTACATTTGGCGCGCTGCCCCGCTAGCAGCCGCGCCGCAGCCGCTCGATCCAGTCGGCTTCGGACTGCGGGTCGATGCCGCTGGGCAGGAACAGCTCGAGCTGCGAGCCTTTCTCCGCGGGCCAGGCGCGCACCACGATGTAGGGCGAGAACTGCGTATACGGCACCCAGCCGCCCGTGCGCGTGACCACCGCCTGGTAGCTGCCGGGCTTTACCATCTCGTACCAGTCGGCGGTATAGGCGCTGGAAAAGCTGCGGGCATTGAGCGCGGTGCAGCGCGCCGCATTGCGCGCCGGGGCGCTGCTGGCGTATTCATGCCGGCGGCCCTGGTCGACGACCGTCTGGGGATTCGCAGCGCAGGCGGCGAGGATGACGCTGAGGCAGGCTAGGAGGGGTGCGCGGAGTCGCATGGCAGGGGTTCCCGGTGACGTGGGCGGCACGACAGCTTACCGCAGCGGGGCCTTGGATGAAATGTAACCGATCGTATACATTGCTCGCCTGCGCATGAAAATCAGCTTCGACCCCGCGCTGCCCATCAACCAGAGGCGCGACGAGATCCGCAAGGCGGTCGAGGCGCAGCCGGTGGTGATCGTCTGCGGCGAGACCGGCTCGGGCAAGACCACGCAGATCCCGAAGATCCTGCTGGAGATGGGCAGGGGCGCCGGCCCCGGCACGGGCGGCGCGGGCGGAATCATTGGCCACACCCAGCCGCGCCGCATCGCCGCGCGCTCGGTGGCCGCGCGCATCGCCGAGGAACTGCAGGTCGAGCTCGGCACGCGCGTCGGTTACAAGGTGCGCTTCCACGACCGCGTCGGCAAGGATACGGCGATCAAGCTGATGACCGACGGCATCCTGCTCGCCGAGACGCAGGGCGATCCGCTGCTGCGCGCCTACGACACGATCGTCATCGACGAGGCGCACGAAAGAAGCCTGAATATCGATTTCCTTCTGGGTTATTTAAAAAATCTCGTAACAAAAAGAAAAGACCTGAAACTCGTCGTTACGTCGGCAACCATCGACGCGGAAAAATTCTCCCGCCACTTCGGCGGCGCGCCGGTGATCGAGGTCTCCGGCCGCCTGTATCCGGTGGAGGTGCGCTACCGCCCGGTCGGCGGCGACGAGGAGGACACCACGCGCGACGAGGAAGAGGAGGCGCTCGCCGGCGCGGTGGCGGAGGCGTGCAGGGAAGGCGCGGGCGACGTGCTGGTGTTCCTGCCGGGCGAGCGCGAGATCCGCGAGGCGGCGGAAGTGCTGCGCAAGCACCGCATCGAGGCCGAGATCCTGCCGCTCTACTCGCGGCTGTCGAACGCCGAGCAGGACCGGGTGTTCCATCCCGGCGGCGCGCGCCGCGTGGTGCTGGCGACCAACGTCGCGGAAACCTCGCTCACCGTGCCGCGCATCCACTACGTGGTGGATGCGGGGCAGGCGCGCGTCAAGCGCTACAGCTACCGCAACAAGGTGGAGATGCTGCGCGTGGAGAAGGTGTCGCAGGCGGCGGCGCAGCAGCGCGCCGGCCGCTGCGGCCGCGTCGCCGACGGCATCTGCTTCCGGCTGTACTCGGAGGAGGATTTCGCCGCGCGGCCGGCCTACACCGACCCGGAACTGCTGCGCTCCTCGCTCGCCGCGGTGATCCTGCGCGCGCTGAGCCTCAACCTTGGCAAGGTGGAGGACTTTCCCTTCCTCGACGCGCCCGGCCCGAAGGCGGTCTCCGACGGCTACGCACTGCTCGCCGAACTGGGTGCGGTGGACGAAGTGAATGCGCTCACCGCGATCGGCAGGGAGCTCGCGCGCCTGCCACTCGATCCGCGCGTCGGCCGCATGCTGGTGGCCGCGCGCGAGGAGGGCTGCCTGGAGCAGATGCTGGTGATCGCGGCGGCGCTGTCGCTGCAGGACCCGCGCGAGCGGCCGATGGACAAGGCGGCCGCTGCCGACGAGAAGCACAAGCAGTTCGCCGACGAACGCTCCGATTTCCTCTCCTTCCTCAAGCTGTGGAAATTCGCCGCCGCCGGCGCGTCGCGCCGGCAGTGCCGCGACAATTTCGTTTCCTACATCCGCATCCGCGAATGGCGCGACATCCACGCCCAGCTGCGCCAGACCGTGGAGGAACTCGACTGGAAAATGTCCAGCGTCAACCTGGAAAAGCCGGACGCCTACCGCGCGGTGCACCGCGCCCTGCTGTGCGGCCTGCTCGGCAACCTGGGCATGAAGGACGAGGCCGACAACAACTACACGGGTGCGCGCGGCATCAAGTTCTGGGTGCACCCGGGCTCGGGTACCAAGAAGCCCGGCAAATGGATCATGGCGGCCGAGCTGGTGGAAACCACGCGCCTGTTTGCGCGCAGCGTGGCGACCCTCGACCCGAAATGGATCGAGGAGCTGGGCGGCCACCTGCTCAAGCGCCACCAGGAGCGGCCGCACTGGGAGAAATCGCGCGCGCAGGTGGTGGCGGTGGAGCGCGGCACGCTGTACGGCTTGCCGGTCTACGCCGACCGGCGCGTGCACTACGGACCGATTGAGCCGAAGCTGTCGCGCGAAATATTCATCCGCTCGGCGCTGGTCGAGGGCGAATTCGAGACGCGCGCGCCTTTCTTTTCCCATAACCGGCGATTGCTCGAGGAGATCGAGCGCCTGGAGCACAAGTCGCGCCGCCCGGACATCCTGGTGGACGATGCGCTGATCTACGCCTTTTACGACGCGCGCGTGCCCGAGGGCATCACCAACGGCGCCGATTTCGAGCTATGGCGCAAGGAGGCCGAGCGCGCCGATGCAAAGCTGCTGCAGCTGCGGCGCGAGGACCTGATGCGGCACGAGGCGGCCGGCATTACCACCGACAATTTCCCGCACGAGCTGCGGCTCGGGCCGAACCGCTTCGAGCTCGAATACCACTTCGAGCCGCGCTCGCCCAGGGACGGCGTCACTCTGACGGTGCCGGTGGCGCTATTGAACCAGGTGCCGGCCGCGCGCTGTGAATGGCTGGTGCCCGGCCTGCTCAAGGAAAAGGTGCAGGCCTACGCCAAGGGCATGCCGCAGCGGCTGCGCCACAAGCTGGGCCCGCTCGCCGAGTTCTCGCAGGCGTTCGCGGCGGCCATGCCGCCCTCGGACACGCCGCTTGCCTCGGCGCTGGCGCGCTACATCCGCGCGGAATTGAATCTCGAAGTGCCCACCGACGCGTTCCGCCCCGATTCGGCGCCGCCGCACCTGCAGATGAATTTCCGCGTGCTGGACGAGCACGGCCGGCAGCTGGCGATGGGCCGCAACCTGATCGAGCTCAAGCAGCAGTTCGCGGCCGAGGTCCAGGCGCAACTGACGGAGGCCGCGCCGGACGAAACGGCGGAGAAATATGCCGCCTGGAATTTCGGCGATCTCGATGAAGTCATGCAGGTGCAGAGCGGCGGACAGACGCTCGTCGGCTACCCGGCGCTGCAGGATGCCGGCGACGGCGTGACGCTGCAGGTCTACGACTCGCCCGAGCGCGCGCGCGAAGTGCACCGCGCGGGCGTGCGCCGCCTGCTCGCCCTCGCCTTCCGCGAGCGCCTGCGCGACCTGGAAAAGACGCTGTCAAAGGACATGAGTCTCGCGGCGCTGAAGGAGGACATCGTCGTTGCGGCGCTGGACCGCACCTTCCTCGCCGAGTCGCTGCCCATGCAGCAGGCGGAGTTCGCCCGGCGCGTGCAGGAGGGGCGCAACCGCTTCAACCTGATCGCGCAGGAGCTGCAGCGCCTGGCGGCGGCCATCCTGGCCGAGCAGGCGCAGATCCAGAAAAAAACCGCCGGCGTGCAGAAGGCCTGGCCGCAGGCCGCCGAGGACGTGAAGCAGCAGTGCGCACGGCTGCTCGCCACCGGATTCCTCGCGCGCACGCCCTGGGCGCGGCTGCAGCATTTCCCGCGCTACCTGAAGGCGGCGGCGCTGCGGCTGGACAAGCTGAGAGCGGATCCCGCGCGCGACACGCAGCGCATGGCCGAGCTTGCGCCGCTGGAGCAGGCCTACCGGCGCGAGCTCTCCTCGCGCGCCAAGCTGGGCGGCGCCGCGGACGCCGCGGCCGAACTCGAGCAGTTCGGCTGGCTGCTGGAGGAGCTGCGCGTGTCGCTGTTCGCGCAGGAGTTGCGCACCCCGGTGCCGGTCTCCTCCAAGCGCCTCGCCAAGCTGTGGCAGAGTATGCGCAAATGAGCTCGATCCTCGGCTCGCTGTTCTTTGCTTTCGTCAACCTGTTCCATCCGCGCATCCTCTGGCTGATGGTCTGGCCGATGCTGCTGTCGCTGTTCGCCTGGGGCATCGCCGCGCTCGTGCTCTGGGGCCGCACCGCCGCCTGGCTCACGGCGCAGCTGCAGCGCTGGGCGGAATCCGGCGTGTTCTTCTTCCGCTTCGACGGCGGCGACTTCCTGCTGTTCATCTCGCACATATTGATGGCGCTGCTGCTGGTGCCCGCGGTGTTCGTCACGGCGCTGATCATCCTCAGCATTTTCGGCATGCAGGAGATGGTGGCGCACGTCGCCGCGCGGCGCTTCCCGCAACTCGCGCGCCGGCAGACGAGCAGCCTTGCCGGCAGCCTGTGGAACGGCGTGGTCGCGCTCGCAGGCTTCGCGGGCCTCGCCCTGCTGTCGATCCCGTTCTGGCTGGTGCCGCCGCTCTGGCCGCTGATCCCGGTGGTAATCGTGGGCTGGCTGAACCAGCGCGTGCTGCGCTTCGACGCGCTCGCCGAGCACGCCACGGGCGAGGAAATGCGCCAGATTTTCCGCGCCCGTCGCAGCACGCTCTACCTGATGGGTGCGCTGCTCGCGCTGCTGTCCTACGTGCCGGTGCTGAACCTGATCCTGCCAGTGCTGTTCGGCCTCGCCTTCATCCATTTCCTGCTGGGCGAGCTGCAGGCCCTGCGCCAGGCGCCGATCGAGGGCGAAGTCGTCTCCGTGCAAGACCGCCTGGGCGGCTAGAGAATTTTCACCGGCAGGTCGAGGCCGCGCACCGCGGCGACCAGCTTCTCCAGCGCGGCGGGCCGGTGAAAGCCGCGCCGCGAGGCGAGCCCGACGCGCCGCACCGGGCAGGGCGCGGTGAATTCGACCGCCTTCACCAGCGGGTTGGCGTGGCGCGCAGTGAGCGCGGTGGCCGGCAGCACCGTGACGCCCAGCCCCGAGGCGACCATGCTGCGCAGCGTCTCCAGCGAGTTGCCCTGGCGGCCCGCTTCGGGCGGGCGCGAGAATTCATGGCAGGCGTCCAGCACCTGGTCGCGGAAGCAGTGGCCGACCGGCAGCAGCAGCAGTTCGCCGGCATCGAGTTCTTCCACCGCGATCGACTTCCTGCGCGCGAGCGCGTGCTTGGCGGGCGCGGCGACGCTGAAGATCTCCTCGTACAGCGGCACCGTCTCGATCGCCGGCCCCTCGTAGGGCAGCGCGAGGATCACCGCGTCCAGTTCGCCCGCCTTGAGCATGCGGTCCAGGTTGGCGGTGGTGTTCTCCTCCACGTCCAGCGGCATCTCCGGCGCGGCGCGGCGCAGCGCCGCCACCAGGTCGGGCAGCAGGTAAGGCGCGATGGTGTGGATGATGCCCAGGCGCAGCACGCCCTTGAGCGGGTCGCGGCCCTGGCGCGCCACCGTGCGCACGCGCTCGGCCTCTTCGAGCGCGCGCCGGGCCTGGGCGACGATCTGCTCGCCGGCTTCGGTGAGGAACACGCCGCGCTTGCCGCGCTCGAACAGGGTGACGCCCAGTTCCTCCTCCAGGTTCTTCACGGAGGCGGACAGGCTGGGCTGCGAGACGTGGCAGCGCTCGGCCGCCTGGCCGAAATGCCGCGCCTCGGCGACGGCCACGACGTAGCGGAGTTCCGTAAGTGTCATAGGTAATAGCTATTATAAGGATTTCGACAAAGTATTGGAATAGAGGAGAGCGAGCCCCTATATTGGCTGCATACATCGTTTTAGCCAATATAAAGGAGTCTCCATGATGCGCGAAGGCCAGCAGGTCCCCCAGGTCACGTTCCGCACCCGCAGCGGCGGCGACTGGAAGAACGTCAGCAGCGACGATATTTTCAAGGGCAAGACGGTGGTGGTGTTTTCGCTGCCCGGCGCCTTCACGCCGACCTGCTCCTCGACCCACCTGCCGCGCTACAACGAGCTGGCGCCGGCCTTCTTCGCCAACGACGTCGATGCGATCGTCTGCGTCTCGGTGAACGACGCCTTCGTGATGAACGAATGGGCGGCCGGCCAGGAATGCGACAACGTGCAGATGCTGCCCGACGGCAACGGCGAGTTCACCGGCGGCATGGGCATGCTGGTGGACAAGTCCGACCTCGGCTTCGGCAAGCGCTCCTGGCGCTATTCGATGCTGGTGAAGGACGGCGTGGTGCAGAAGATGTTCGTCGAGCCGCAGAAGCCGGGCGACCCTTTCGAAGTGTCGGATGCCGACACCATGCTCGCCTACGTCGCGCCCAGGGCGAAGAAGCCCGACCAGGTGGCGATCCTGACGCGCGAAGGCTGCGGCTATTGCACGCGCGCGAAGAAGCTGCTGAAGGACCTGGGCTACGACTATGCCGAGCTGTCGCTGGGCCACAAGAACCGCAGCCGCATCGTCGGCGCGATCACCGGCGCCGGCACCGTGCCGCAGGTGTTCGTCAACGGCCAGCGCATCGGCGGGCTGGAAGAACTGGAGAAATGGGCGAGGAAAGCCGCCTAGCGAAACCAGCAGGTCCCGGCGCGGCCTTTAGAATGCCGGCATGGCATTCGGCGCGCTGGTCATCGGCGATGAAATCCTGGTCGGCAAGCGCCAGGACAAGCACCTGTCGTTCATCATCCAGGCGCTCGCCGCCCGCGGCCTGCGCCTGGCGTGGTGCGAATACCACGGCGATGATCCGGAGCGGCTCACCGCGGCGCTGAAGCGCACCCTCGCCTCCGGCGACGTGGTGTTCTCCTTCGGCGGCATCGGCGCCACGCCGGACGACCATACGCGCCAGTGTGCCGCCGCGGCGTTGGGCGCGGGGCTCGCGCTGCACCCCGAGGCCGAACGCGAGATCCGCGGCCGCTTCGGCGCCGAGACCACGCCGCAGCGCCTGAAGATGGGGGAGTTCCCCGTCGGCGCGGAAATCATTCCCAACCCGTTCAACCGCATCCCCGGCTTCGTCCTGAAAGAGCACTGGTTCGTGCCCGGCTTCCCGCAAATGGCCTGGCCGATGCTCGAGTGGGTGCTGGATACCAAGTACCGCCATCTCTTTGACCGCGACCGCTGGGCCGAGGCATCGGTAATCGTTTATCTGCCGGAGTCCACCATTGCGCCGCTGATGGAGGAGATCAACGCCCGGTACAAGGGCCTCAAGGCCTTCAGCCTGCCCAGCATGGGCGAGGGCGGCACGCGCCGGCACATCGAGCTGGGCGTGCGCGGCGCGCCTGCCGAGGTCGGCCCCGCCATGGAAGACCTGCGCCGCGGCGTCGAGGCCCTCGGCGAGGCTCCCAAATAAAAAACCCCGCCAAAGCGGGGTTTTTTCCTGCCGAATACCCCGCCGAAGCGGGGTTTTTCGCAGAGGGCTGCCTGGACTTAGGCGGCTTTCTTGGTCTTCGCCAGGCCCTTGACGGTCTCCGAGGCGGCGGCGACGTTGGCTTCCGCGATCTCGGTGGCCTGCTTGGCGACCTTGTTGAAGTTGTCGTAGGCCGAGTTGGCGGCGGCGAGCATCTGCTTGACCGCGCTCACGGCGACATCCGAACCCGCCGGGGCGTTCTTCGCGGCCTTGTCCAGCAGCGTCACGAAGTTCTCGTTCCACTC
>Ga0315912_10005267_pt1 | contig 11953 bp, 10 predicted proteins | sample VfabasoilMG_FD_204469 | JGI IMG/M metagenome (GOLD analysis project Ga0315912, IMG submission 204469) | Garden soil microbial communities collected in Santa Monica, California, United States - V. faba soil | ecosystem: Environmental > Terrestrial > Soil > Garden | place: USA: California...
CGGCACGGTTACTTCGATCACTCACGCCAGCGCGATCGCCGGCGCCTCCGCGATCGCCAACATTTCCACGATCACCAACGCCGCCTCGATTACCGCGATCGCCAACGCCACCGCGGTCACCGACACCTCCACGATCACCAACGCCGCCTCGGTTGCCACGATCGCCAACGCGGTCGTTACTCCTGAGGTTGCCGCCTTGCCGGCCTATGTCTCTCTGCGCCGCACGTTGACGGTTTTGCAGAGAATCACCGCGCGCGGTGCCGCCGAATCGGTTCGCAGTTCCGCGGTCTCCATAAGGAGCGCCACCACGATGCGACGGATTGTGTTGCCACTTGTTGCCGCCGCGAGCATTGGTATTGCCGACGCGATTACCGCTGATGTTGTTAATATTAGTGTTGCGGTTGAAGTTGTTGTTGACGTTGACATCGATATCACCACGCCCCCAGCCGGCGCCCCAACCCCAGCCGCCGCCCCAGGCAGCGCCCATGGCCCAACCGACGCCAAACGAGATCGCGCTGGCCGCAATCACCGCGCCGGTGGAAGGCGGATAGTAGATAGGCGGGTACGGATAAACCGGTGCGCCATACACAACCGTCGGGTTGTAAGAAGGAACATAGACCACCTGCGGATTCGACTGTTCGATCACGATCACTTCCTTGCTTTCAATGACCTTGGTCTCGACCTTCTGTTGCTGATTCGTTTTCAGCGCTCCAGTGTCTTCCGCCTTGTTGCGCATTCGCTGAATCGCATCCATGACGTCCTGCTGTTGGGCCAGAAATGCGTTCCCGAGATCAGTGGTCCACTGAATGTCGTCAGACAAGCGCTTCACCACGTCAGGCATCGGCGCCATCGCCTGAATGCTCGGATCCCAGGGTTGCTTTTTGACTGCATCGGCCAGCTTCTTCTGGTCCTTCAGCAGATCGGGATTCTTGTCCAGCCACTGCTGCAACTGGACGATCTCCAGCGGATAGGTCGAAGCGACCAGCGTCTGGCTAAGCAGGTTGTCGGGGTAAAGAGCAATGGGCGCGACGAGCGAGTCGAGTTGCTCAGGCGGGATCTTCACCGCCTGCGTATCATCCTGCGGTGCTGGTCTAATAGTTGGTTTAATAGTTGGTCGCACAAGCGACATCGCGTTGCCTGGTAAGATCAGCAACGCGCCGCTCATCGCGATCAGACAGCGAATTAGTTTTAGCGAACGCCTCGGTCGCCGTGATGTAGGGCTCATAACAAACCTCCACTCTTTCCCCGTAATGATGGTCCGACGCATTAGTTGGTCATGCGTGAAACCTTTGGTTTAACGTGCGTCGCTTCCCAACTGCGCACCTTTCGTCTCGCTTCGTCAAACAGTCTTTCGTAATTTCGCTTGCGAACCTTTTCGCTGGTTTCAGCCGTGAGTAGCTTCCAGAACGGTTCATACTGGTTGTAAACCTTCAGGTACTTTTCCTGGTTCGGGGGCGCGACTTCGTCGGTGCCGAACAAGAACCGCTCCGGGTAACGATTCACGACCGCGGCGGCGGCTTTCAAAGAATCGGGCGTCGCCACGATGTACTTCGCCACCTCGTCCCACGAGATGTCGAAGTGAACGTTCGTCAGTTGCGGATCGTTGACGACGTCTTCAATGATCGCGGCCTGATCCTTAATCGGGCGGACGATTCGACCGACGCCGAAATGGGCCCAGATAAACGTCGTCTTCGGATGCCGCTTGAAGAGCGCCTTCATTTGCGCCGCATAAGCAGGCTCGGCGCCGGGCTTGGCAAACGGAACGTCGACGTCGTTATGAATCAACACGACGAGGCCCACTTCGGTGGCGAAGTCGATCAAGCGATCGAGTGCCTGGTCCTGAAGACTCGCAACCTCACCGGCGATTTTTGCTGACACAAATTCCTTGTGAATGCTGAACTCGCCGATGCCGGTGAAGACTCCGGGAAACGCCGTTAGCACGCGTCGAATGTGATCGGCGGCATACATGTCCGTCGGATTGAAACCGGTGATCATCGGATCGAAACGGGCCTGCTCTTCTTTTGAGAGAGACTTGTAGGCGGTCGCGATCCAGGCGTCGGTAAACGAGTAGTAATAGAGCGGCGCGTCGGAGTTCAGGTAATAAGTTGGACTACGGTTTTCGTCGACGCGATAGGACCATTGCTGTTGCAGTGGAATACCAAACAAGGCGACGCGGCCGGTCTTGTTGCCCATGATCTTCAGGAAGTCGTGAATGTCGGTGCCTTCCTGAACGTAATTGGTCAGATGGAAATGCGAATCGTTGAAGAGATAGTCGGTTTGCGCGGTTGCAGCCGTTGGCGCAAGAACCAGCGCAACACAGATGAGAACAGATTGAAAAATTCGTGGTTTCAAAATGCCAACTCCATGTTGGTATGGAATACCCATCCTCTGCCGCCAACCGGAAAAGGAACGGACGTGTAACCAACCGGCGACTTGTAGAGATAAAGCACTTCCGTATTCCAGCGAACGACCTTGTTTTTGAACGGGAAGAAATTGGTCCCGAAGCGAAAGTCACGTGGTTGACCAAACTGGCCGAATATCTTCGAGAACCCGATGTAAGCCTGGAGGCTTTTCGGAATGACCATCGCCGATCCCTGTATTTGGAAAGAATGATCGAACAACCTGGACGGGATTCGTTGAAGAGTTTCCTGGTTAACAGCGTCCTGGAACTTGAAGTTGTCCAACCAGCGCCAGAAATACTCGCCTTCCAGTGAAAAGCCGCGATATTTGAACCCTCCGTCGACCGTTGTCATGCGATATCTGGCGTCCGTGATCGTGACTCCGGGTGCAAACAGGTTCGGAGTGAAGATCACAGTTCCATCCGACAGGCGAAGCTGAGTGTTTTCGAACTGCTCGGAGTCGGGCTGACTCTCTCTATTTTCGTTACTGCGACTAAAGTGAACCGCGAGACGCGTGGAGAACTTGTCGCGATGCTCGAAGTCGCCCCATCCCTGACCCGAAAAACCTCTTTCGAAATCACCGGTGGGAAACCATATCAGCGCGCCGGAAAATGTGTTCAGGCCGTTGTCCAAACGCGACGCGGGCACTCCAAGAGTGCTCATGTTGTTACCGAGCATCGCCTGGTACTTAAGCCGGTCCGTAAAATTGCCGGTGGCCCAGATTCCCGACGTATAAGAAGGACGCATGAATTCGTCGGCGATATGCCGGCTGTCCACGCTCAGCCAGAACGGGAAATTGCCTTCGACACTGCGCGTGCCGGGCAGCGATCTGATTCCGCCGCCGAGCGTGAAGTATTTGTTGAAGGTGTATTGAAGGTTGCCGGCGAGCACGACCTGCGCGCCCTGGCCCTGGTTGGCGTTGGAGGTCCAGGCGTAGAGGAAGTAACGCATCTTGGGGTTCAGAATCCACCCAAGAAACTTGATCTGCAGTTTCAGGAGTTGAATGTCCTGACGCTGCTGGACATTTTTTGTGATACCGAATGCATCTGTGTAGGTCGCATCCAGACCACGCTGGTTGAGATACCTGACGTAAGTGTAGATGCTGACGTTCATGTCGCCATATTCGGTGTTGGCAACTTTGAAACCGAGATTTGGCGTGTACCGGCCGTCGAACTTGTTTTGGTCGTCATCCTGTTTTGGCGGTGCGGCTTCAGGCTCCGGTGAGACGGTTGTCTCAGGAGACTCAGCCGCTGTAGGAGCCGACGCTGCAACCGGAACAGTTGAAGGAGCAGCATTTGCATTTGCAGGTTGTGCGGTTGGAGTCTGTGACGCCTCCAGCTTGTCGAGCCGTTCTTGCAGACTGCGAATGAGTTTCAGCAGCTCTTCACGCTCGTTAGACGTTAGTGGTTTATTGCCGTCAGGACTCGGAGCAGGAGCAGGAGAACTCTCCTTAGGCTGAGCGAAACAGACCACACTCACAATGAGAACGATCTCGAGAAGCAACGCAGAGCGCAGGAATAACCTGCGCCGCTGCGTTACCGTGACCCCACGAGGAAAAGTTAAGCTCATTTTACGTTTGCCCCTGGCTCTATTCAGTCTTCAAACCGACCGAACGTGGTGAAAACACGTTGAAGTCGAGTTTGTTTGCCACGTACTGGATCACCTTCTGCGCTTTCACGCTGTTACCGGCCTCGTCCAACGGCGGCGCAAAAACAGCGATCGCGCCTTTGCCCGGGACCACGGCCACGATCCCGCCGCCGACGCCGCTCTTCGCCGGCAAGCCAACGTGCCAGGCCCAACCGCCGGAACCGTCGTACAGTCCGGCCATGATCATCGTGGAGAGAATGTGCGGCACGTTCTCAGGCTTGATCACCTGCTCGCCGGTCGCCGGGTTCTTGCCGTTGTTGGCGAGCGTCGCGCCCATGCGCGCGAGTTGGACCACGTTCACGCCGACCGAACACTGCTTCGTGTAGACGTCAACTGACTCAAACGGATCCGCATAGATGCGGTCGTATTTCGCCAACAGCATCGAGAGGGCCTTATTGCCGGTATTGGTGGCCGCTTCCGATTTGTAAACTTCGTCGATGAGTTCGAGCTTCTCGCCCGCGACGCGGCTGTAGAAGTTGAGAATCTTGTTCCACTTCTCATCCGCGGTCTTGGCTGAAATCAAACTCACCGTCGAGATCGCGCCGGCGTTCACGTAAGGATTTCCGGTATGCGTCGGCATGTCAGCCACCGCAAACACCGAGTTGAAGGCGCGCCCAGTCGGCTCGTTACCGACCTTCTCGAGCACTTTGTCTGGCCCAAGCTCGTCCATCGCCAGCGCCTGTGAGAATACTTTCGAGATCGACTGAATCGAGAACGCGTACTTGAGGTCGCCCATCGACACGACCTGGTTGTCGGTGGTGACTATCGCGATCCCAAACAACTTCGAGTCAACCTGAGCCAGGTAAGGAATGTAGTCGGCATTCTTCCCGGCGGTGTCGGTCTTGAACCTGTCGTAGGCCTCGCGGACGACGGCTTCGACCTGGGCGCGGACCGGTGCGACCGGACTGATCTTTTGGGCCAGCGCTGACAAGGGCGCGGCCACGAATGTCATCGCGACAAACAGCGCCACGAGCGCCTTTGCCTGGATCCTCTTTCTCAACATAGACTCTCTCTCTCCTCTCCATGGACCAAGTGGTCCTTCTGATCAATGATCAAAAGGCCCACTTCTTCGAAAAGTTGTATTTGAACGAAAACTGGATACGGAAGTCGTCAGACTTGAAACCATCCAGGAAATTCTCCCGCCGGCCCCAAATGAACTCGCCGCCCATCAGCACGTTCTCCCACGGGTAGTACAGCAGGTTGCCTGAAGCGTAGTGGCCGCGACGGTAGGCGTCGGCTGCCTGACCGCTGGAGTTGTCGACATCCATCATTGAGTATCCGAAGGATGAGCTGAAACGCTTGCTCCAGTTGTGGTCCAGGTAAGCAATGAAGCTCCACATCGGCAACGCCTTGCCAACGATCGGGCGTCGAGGATCTCCCGCAGCAAGATTCGTCTCGATGCCGACGTCAACATCCGCATCGTTCATGTAGTTTTGGATTCCCTGGCCGAAAACAAACGCAAACTTTCCGGTGTCGTTCTCGCCAAACTTGAGAGCGGAAGTCAGGTTGAGACCGGCGCCGACTGCGCTTCCACCCAAGTCGAACGCGTCGTCATTGGTGTCGATCCAGGCGATTCTCCGTAGTAGGCCTGCCACCTGGAAGTGGCCCCAGTCGCGAGTCCAGCGAACGTTCCCGGTAAGGTCCGGCAGATTAAAGCGCCCCCGCACGCCCTGTAGTTCGATCCGATCTACAAACCGGCCCTGGTCAGCGCTGGCGCCCGGCCGCTCGAGAGCAATCGTTACGGCGTTGCGTCCCTTCAACGGCATCCATCGAAATTGCACGTTGCGGAACAGAACCATTCCGTTTGGTCCCCAATACTCAATCGTGTTTGGAAACACATCGCCGTCCATGAATGCGGTGTTCTGCTGGCCCGCCCCGAATTGGCCCAACTCACCATAAGCATGGCGCAATCGGAAAATTGTTTGGCCCGCCTGCGCGCCAGTGCCAAACAGTTCGAACTCAAATTGTGTCTTTAGTTCGCCGTATTTGGTCGGGGTTGAGGACTTAACACCCAGACGGCTCTGCCTGACACTAAAATACGTATTGCCGTTAGGTGCAAACTCATTTGGAAACGACGGTAACTTTGTTGGCCGTACAACGTCGAACCAGTCCGGATCGTTTTGCTTGAACTGGTAGCCCGCGTCGAGCATCGCGAAGCCGTAGACCTCGAACGTGCTTTCGCCCCTGTTGTTGTCCTGAGGTTTGGCGGGCGCCGCCGAAGCTGTCTCGATGGGTGGTGTTGTTGCTGATTCCGTATACGTCGCGTTGATTATCGCTGGCGTTGGGTCCTTTTTCTTTGTTTCCAGCGCATCAATCTGACCTTTTAGGTCTACGACCGTCTGTTCGAGTTGTTGTAGACGCTTCTTCAACTGCTCGACTTCCGACGGGGTTTGCGTTTGGGGTTCCTGAGTTTGTGCAAAGGCAAAGCTACTCGGGAAAAGAAACAGAGCTATGAGGATCAACGTGACACTTGAGCACGTTCTCCAGCACTGTCGAGTAAATGTGTTCATGCGCCCTCCTCCGGGTGTTTGGGGCAGAGTTTCAGTTTCAAGCGAAATCTAGTGGAGGGCGGGAGGGCCGGAAACTGGCAAAACTTACAGGTGATCGAAACACGAGGCGCACCTAGACTCACTTGTAAGTTATGAAGCAAATCGGCGCGACACAGTCAGACTATGAGTTGGCGCAGGCAGTAGCCCGAGGCACGATTGCGAGCATCGGCGATCTTTACGAGCGACACCGGCCCAAAGTCTATTCCGTCTGTTTACGAATGACGGGCAACACGAGTGAGGCCGAGGATCTGACACAGGAGATCTTTATCCAGTTGCTGGGCAAGGCGGGATCGTTTCGCGGCGAGAGTCAATTTTCCACATGGCTTTATCGCTTCACGATCAATCACGTGCTGATGTATTTCCGAAAGCTGACACGGCGAAACCAGAGATTCCCCTGCCTGGTCGATCAGGTTGAAGCGAGTGGCTCGAAGATGAGTCTTGGACCACAGCTCCTGGATCGACTCGCGATCGACACAGCGGTGGCCAAGCTGCCTTCGGGCTGCCGTTCAGTTTTTGTGAAGTTTGACGTGGAAGGGTATAACCACGAGGAGATCGCGGGCATCATTGGCTGTTCGGTAGGAAACTCCAAGTCTCAACTGCACAAGGCCCGGCGAAAGTTGAGAAAGCTCCTCTCGCCGGGACTGCAACGGTTTTCCCGATCGACCTAATATCTACAACTTACGAACGCCCATCAACTGAATCGGACCGATGCCATAACTCTCGATATCGATCGTATTGTTGTTCATTACTTTGATCTTCGCCGCGTAGAGCAACGCGCCCGAACCTTCTTCCCTTCCCTTGCTGTTCTTCTTCAGATCGAGTTGGAGAATTCCGAACGGATAATCGCGCGATCGATTGTTTGCGTACGCCTCAAGGAAACCAACCGGCCGGTCGCCGATGGCGTAAATGCGCCGTCCTTCCGGCGTCTTGTGCGAACGAATGAGTTTCAGATCGTAGAAACCTACTCGGCCGGTCATAGTGATCTTGCCGATCGACTTCGCGTCCTCGAGTTTCTTGAGCAAAGCCTCCGAACCGCCTTCAATCAGCGCCGCGGCCATGACTTTTGCGTCTTCGTCACTCGTGTAATTGCGCACATACAGATCGACGTTCACACGCGCACCCGCGCCGACCATCGCCGGGCCCGCGCCGTGCGGCATGTACGCGAGGGCGCCAAACTTCTCACTCTTCGGCTTCTGCGGCTTCTCTTGGTTTTCCTGCGCCGGCGCCGGTTTTAGCAAAACCAAACCAAGTACAGCCAGCAGGTAAAGGGCGAAAAAGAATCTTGCTTTCATGTGGACTCCTTTCAAAGTGAGGCGTTCTCAGTTCTTGACCGGCGGAGGATACTTCTTGAAAAGTTTCGCCATGGCCTTGTTCAAGTTCTTGTTTACCTTCGCAGGATCTTTGCCGGAACCGAGTGTCTTGCTGGCTTCACCGCGCCAGACCTGTTTCTTCGTGCCCGTGTCGTACAGATCGACATTCAAATGGCCGATGTTGATCGTCTTGCTGGTGGTTGTCGTCGTAGACATACCTCCCCAGCCACCCCAGCCGCCCCAACCCCACATGTCGCCGCCAGTGCTGTAGGAATTCCACTGTTTCTCCTGATTTACAGCCACCTGGTAGACGAGGTAAAGATCCGGATTCTCTTCATTCTTCGACAAGCCTTTTGTCGCCAGTTGAGTTTCGATGGCTTGTTTGATCTGGCTATCCAGAATTGAGTTGGGATACTCCTGGTTGGGTGCCTGAACCCATTTGTAAGTCTTGTATTTGGAGAAGTCCGTTCCCGGGAGATAGTTGTACTTTATGTCCTGCGCGGAAGCAGTTGCGGCTGACGCGAGCAGTAACGCAGCAACCACGATCAGTTGAGAAATCCGGCTGGTCCTTGTCATCTTCACACACCGTCCTTCCTGCCAATACTGAAGTTTGTTCGGATTCTAAAGGCGACGAAAAAGGCGCATAACTGTCACTTTTGACAGGCGAGCCGGCGAGGCTGAGCGTGCGATTACTAGTGGTTGATCCGTGGTTGAGCTGGGGGAGGTCGACGAATGATTAGGAATCGCATTGGGCGTGGCTTTTGTCTCTTGTTGTTGAGTTCTCTGCTCGCGGTTACAGCAATCGCGAAGAACGTTGACGATGTTGTGGTCCTGAAAAACGGCGATCGCCTGACGGGAGAGATCAAGAGCCTGCAAAGTGGTGAGCTACGGTTTAAGGCTGACTACATGGCCGAAGCAGTCCGCCTCGATTGGGCCCGGGTCGAAAGACTCGAGAGCAAATCGACGTTCATGATCTGGTTGGTGGACGGCAAGCTCGTCACTGACGTCATGCGCCTGCTGCCGAAACAGTCAAACGAAGCAGCCAATTTTCTGATCGGCAACTCGGGCCAGACAATACGCGTTCACCAGCTCGACGTGATTCGCATCGCGCCCACCGAGCATCGCTTCTGGAAACGACTGGAAGGATCGATCGATCTCGGTTTCAGTTTCACCAGCGGCAACGACCAGTATCAAACTCAACTCGCCGCCACGACCACCTACCGCACTGGCGTGCATTCCTTTACAGCTTCTGTTGATTCGGCTTTCAGTGGACAAACTGAAGGCGATACCACAAGGCGTTATCAATTCAGTTTCGATTATCGAAGACAGTTGAATAACCGTTGGTACGTCGGCGGCATATTCGATCTGCTACACAGCACACAGCAAAGTCTCGATCTCCGCACTTCGGTCGGCGGTTTGGTCGGCCGGAACCTGAAGCAAACTGAGCACACACGGCTCTCAGCTTTCGGCGGCATTGTCGGAACGCGGGAAAGATATTCGACATTCGTAGGCCAGCCGGAGCGAACCAACGCAGACGGTTTGGCGGGCATCGACTTTGCGACTTTCCGTTTCTCCAGGACAGACATCAGGTCGCGCTTGAGTTTCTTTCCCAGTATCAGCACGCCAGGAAGGGTCAGAATGCAGGCAACGACGGACCTGCGATACAAGATCGTCAAAGACCTGTGGTGGGGTTTTCACATTTACGAAAACTTCGACAGCAAGCCGCCGGTCAGGGCCGACAAGAATGATCTGGGCGTGAGCACTTCGCTTGGTTGGAAATTCTGAACCGGCGCACCTGTAAATTTTGCCAGTAGGTGACGCCTGTACCGAATCGTACAATTCTGCGTCGCTTTCACTCCTGCCAAGTTGTTTGGATTAGTCATCATGCCGTGCCAGCGGCGTCATGCATTACAAGGCGGACTTAAATGACCAGGCACAATGAACTCAGTCTCCCCGCAAGCCTGAATGAACATTGGACTTGCTTAGAAGTCGATCTCGGCGCAGCTTCCCATCAGGGTCTTATCAGGAAAAACAATGAAGACAGTTACCTGGTGATGAAGTTCGGACGCTCGCTCGAAAACCTCCTGACCAATCTCGAAGAAGATCTGCTCGCGGAAAGCTACATGATGACCGGCTATGGCTTGTTGGTAGCCGACGGCATGGGAGGAATGGCCGGAGGCGATGTAGCCAGTCGCCTGGCACTCAGCAAGCTGATCGATCTGATCGTCGAGACGCCGGATTGGACTCTCGCGCTCCACCAGGAACAGGACGTCACGACTGTTCTGACTCGGATGACCGAACGCTTCCTTCAAGTTGACGACATCCTACGCAAAGAAGCCGAACTCGATCACACACTGCTGGGAATGGGCACGACGTTGACAGTTGCCGGCGCGATGGGAAACGACTTGCTTATCGGTCACGTCGGCGACTCGCGGGCTTATCTCCTGCGTGGAGAAAAGTTTGATCAACTGACGACTGACCACACGTTAGCGCAGGCGCTGATCGATGCGGGCGTCGCTGATCGTAACGATCCCGCTTCACGTTCGATGCGTCACGTATTGACTGCCGCCGTGGGATCTCTCGGAGACGAAGTTGAACCACAAGTGCAACGCTTCAAATTGTTTAGCGGCGATCAACTGCTGCTCTGCACGGATGGATTAACGGAAACCGTAGAAGACGCAACAATTGCCGGTGTCTTGCGCAACGCAAAATGCGCGCAGGATGCTTGCCAGGAATTAATCGATCTGGCTCTGGCGGGCGGCGGCGCAGACAACGTCACCGTAGTTCTCGCTCATTTTGTTTCCGGCCCTGGCGACGGCTCAGGACAACCCAGCCACTAATTCAAGAACTGTCAGAATTGACAGTATTAACGGCGAAAAAGGACGACTACTCTCTTCGAGAACTTGAAGAAGTCAGCCCCCAAACGGCTGGGCACTTCCGTCTCTATTGAGACGACACTGCGTGGCTCGGAAAGAAGGCCGACTCAGTTTTTGACAATTCGAAAGGAGTTCAAGATGAAACCAACACTGAAAGTAATCGCAGTCGCCTTCATTCTTGTTTTATCGGGTGTGTGGAATGCAACGGCTACTGCGCAAGAGTCTCAAATCAGAAGCGTACCTTCGGGCGAGCAGGTCAAGAAGTTTAGAGGCATCGTCACCAAGCGTGACCCGGATTCGTTCAGAATGGCCGACGTGAACGGTGGACCACAGACCGTCGTGCTGCTGACTGAAACGACCGAAGTAAAGAGTCATAAACGTGGCGTCCTTCGCGGCTCGAAGGAATATGGACAGAGCTACATCCTTCGCGGATTGCGTCTCGAAGTCGATGGCGTGGGAAACTCCGAAGGCCAACTGGTCGCGGACAAGATTCGCTTCGACGAACAGGATCTGCGCTCGGCACAGGCCCTCAAGGCGACAGTCGATCCGATTGAAGCCGAGGCGAACGAAAAGCTCCGCTTACAACAGCAGGAACAGGAACGGCTTGCCGGACAGATCGAAGAGAACCGCGCGCTGACCGCACAAGCGCAAGCTTCCGCCGAAAAAGCTCAACAAACAGCAGACTACGCCAACAACCGGATCAACGGTCTTGATGACTTTGATCCGATCAAGACAGTCACGGTGAACTTCGCCAGCGGGAGTGCGACGCTTGGTCCAAAAGCTAAGGCCACGATCGATGAAGCAGCCGCGTGGGTGAAGACGCAGAACACGAAAGGTTGGGTGATGGCGGTCATCGGCTACGCTGATACAACCGGTAGCTCGCAACGTAATATCGATCTCAGCGAACGACGCGCCAATGCCGTTATCTACTACATCGTGAACAAGTACAAGATGCCGTTGAACCGTCTGGTCCAACCGTTCGGGTACGGGCAACTGGAACCGGTAGCGGAAAACAAGACCAAGGCGGGACGTGCGAAGAACCGTCGCGTCGAGATCAGGCTGATGGTGAACAAGGGTATTGCCGGAACAGTTGGTAATGGATTCTAGCGTTTGGGTTAGCGACTCGGGTGTCGTTGCGGAGTCGCGAATTAATTGATTTGAGGTGGCAAGGT
>Ga0315912_10005268_pt1 | contig 11953 bp, 5 predicted proteins | sample VfabasoilMG_FD_204469 | JGI IMG/M metagenome (GOLD analysis project Ga0315912, IMG submission 204469) | Garden soil microbial communities collected in Santa Monica, California, United States - V. faba soil | ecosystem: Environmental > Terrestrial > Soil > Garden | place: USA: California...
GGATCCCCCTGCGCCGGCACGGTGGTGGCGATCGAATCGGCGTCGCTTCGCGGTGCACTACGACCTGCCGGACTGTCGTACACACCAGCCAATGTCCGGTGAAATACAGCGGGCGAGGCCCAAGACGGACGGACCTTGGCGGAATGTCCTAGAAGATTGCCGGCGCCGAGTGGATAACCGGGAGATCCGTGCTCCCGGCAGCGTCGGGCGCGTCACACGCTACATGTCTACGAACACCTCCCAACTCGCCGCATATATCTGGTCCCTCGCTGATCTCCTGCGCGGTGACTTCAAACAGTCGCAGTACGGGCGCGTCATCCTACCCTTCACCATTTTGCGACGCCTGGAGTGCGTGCTCGAGGGAACTAAAAGCAAGGTCCTGAAAGAGGCCGAGAAGCAAGCGGGCAAGCCCGAAGACGCTGCGGAGAAATTCCTGCGCAAGGCAGCCGGGCAGGCCATCTACAACACGTCGCCCATGGACCTGTCGAAGCTCGGGTCCAGCGACATCGGCAGCAACCTGCAAAAGTACGTGCAGAGCTTCAGCCGCGACGCGCGGGAAATATTCGAGCACTTCAAGTTCGACGAGTTTGTCCGCTCGCTGTCCGAGGCGAATCTGCTGTTCAAGGTCGTGCAGCGGGTTGCGGCCATGGATCTCCACCCCGAAAAAGTGAGCAATCACGACATGGGGCTGGTGTTCGAAGAGCTCATTCGAAGGTTTGCGGAAGGCAGCAACGAAACCGCCGGCGAGCACTTCACGCCGCGCGACATTGTGCGCCTGACCACTTCGCTGGTCTTCATGGAGGACGACGAGGCCCTGCGCGACCCGGGCATCATCCGCACCATTTACGACCCCACGGCCGGCACGGGCGGGTTTCTGTCCAGCGGCATGGAGTACGTTTTCGAGCACAATCCGAACGCCGTCATCCGCGCCTTCGGCCAGGAGCTGAACCCCGAGAGCTACGCTATCTGCAAGGGTGACATGCTGCTCAAGGGTCAGGAAGTGAGCCGCATCAAGCTGGGCAACACCTTGAGTGACGATCAGCTTGCCGACGAGAAGTTCGACTACATGCTTTCCAATCCGCCCTTTGGCGTGGACTGGAAGAAGATCGAAGAAGCCGTCAGCGCCGAGCACAAGGTCAAGGGCTTCAACGGCCGCTTTGGCCCCGGCTTGCCCCGCGTGAGCGATGGCTCGCTCCTGTTTCTACTCCATCTATTGAGCAAGATGCGGGATTTCGATGCTGCGGACAAAAACAAGAACGGCGCGCGCATCGGCATCATCCTGAACGGTTCGCCTCTGTTCACCGGCGGCGCGGGCAGTGGCGAAAGCGAGATCCGCCGCCACCTCCTCGAGAACGATCTGCTCGAGACCATCGTCGCCCTGCCGACGGACATGTTCTACAACACCGGTATCTCGACCTACGTCTGGGTGCTGTCGAACAAGAAGCGGCCCGAGCAGAAGGGCAAAGTTCAGCTCATCAACGCGGTGCACCTGTACCAGAAGATGCGCAAGTCCCTCGGCTCCAAGCGCCAGGAAATCGACGACGCCGACATCGCGCTCATCACCAAGACCTTCGGCGCCTTCGAGCCGGTCGAAACCTACGAGCTCGACAAGGACCCCGACGCCAAGGGCACGCGTGGCCGCCCTTCAGCCAAGAAGGCCGAGACCAAGACCTTCGGCAGCAAAATCTTCCGAAGCCATGAGTTTGGCTACCGCCGCATCACCATCGAGCGCCCCCTACGCCTGAGCTTCCAGTTCACGCCCGAGCGCCTGGCGACCCTGCGTTTCGACGGGGGCGCTCTGGGCCCGGCGATGCAACGCCTATATGAGCAGTTCGGCAGCGAGTGGACCGCGAAGACCTATGGCGACCTGTCGTCCGTGGAGCCCGAGGCGCGCGCTTCGCTCAAGGCGGACTTCTCCGAGTTGAAAGAGAAACAGCTCAAAGACGTGCTGAGCCAGAAGACGTGGACAACGCAGAAGACGCTCTTGGACAAAGCCGAGGCCTTGGCCAAGATCATCGGTCCGAAGCAGCACGACGACTACAACTTGTTCGGCGGCACGCTCGAAGCAACGCTCAAGAAGGCCAAGCTGGAACTCGACGCCAAGGAGCGGAAGCAGCTCGAGGCCGCGGTCAGCTGGACTAACCCAGACGCGGAGCCCGTGATCAAGAAGGTGGTCAAGGGCAAAGCCGACCGGATGTACGGGGCCTTTGAATACCAGGGCCAAGTCGTCATCTTTGAGGCGGACTCGGCGCTGCGCGACAACGAGGACGTGCCGCTCACCGCCGAGACGGCGCGCGGCGCGAAGGTCAACGAAGAGAACGAGGCTTACTTCAAACGGGAAGTCGCACCTCACGTCAAGGACGCTTGGATCGACGGCAGCAAGAAGGACGAACGCGACGACGGCGTCGGCGTTGTCGGCTATGAGATCCCGTTTAATCGGCATTTCTACCGGTACGACCCGCCGCGGAGCCTGGAGGAGATCGACGACGACCTGGATGTGCTGAGCAGCGAGATCATGGAGATGCTGCGCGAGGTGCACTCGTGAGCGCCTACGGGCATTACGCGCAGTACAAGGTCAGCTCCATCGAGTGGTGTGACCAACTTCCCGCACTTTGGGATTCAGTCACCTTGAGATGGGTCTGTTCGATCTACGCTGGGGGAACCCCCGCCAAAGACGTCGCCGCCTACTGGGAAGGTGGAACCGTTCCCTGGCTGAACTCCGGTTGCGTCAACCAGGGGCTTGTCCTCGAAGCTTCGGAATGGATCACGGAGTCTGCGTTAAAGAAGAGCAGCGCGAAGTGGATCTCCAGGGGTAACCTCGTGATGGCGCTTGCCGGGCAGGGAAAGACAAAAGGAATGGTTGCTCAGCTCGGAATCGATGCGACATGTAACCAGTCGTTGGCAGCCATCGTCCCCACGGGACGGATATCGACCCGATACCTCTTCTGGTGGCTAGACTCGAACTACCAGAACGTCCGAAATATGGCGGGTGGCGATCTCCGCGATGGCCTAAATCTCGAACTACTCGCCAGCATCAGTTGCCCGGCACCGCCCCAAGGAGAACAAGCCCAGATCGCCCGGTTTCTCGACTACGAAACGACGAGAATTGATGCACTGATCGAGAAGCAGCAGCAGCTCGTCGCCTTGCTTAAGGAGAGGCGTCAGGCCGTCATCAGCCACGCCGTCACCAAGGGCCTGAACCCCAATGCGCCGCTCCGGGACCCCGGCGTCGAATGGCTGGGGATGGTGCCGGCACATTGGGAAGTGAGAAGGCTCAAGCGGATCAGCGACAAGTTGCAGGGGCGTTTGATTGTTCAGCCGCAGCGCTTCTTTGCGGACGATGGAGTGCCCATTGTATTTGGATACAACATTAAGAACGGCCGGATTGACGAGAGCGGCCTGTCGAAGATTGCGTTTGATGTAGATCGCCAATACCCCCACGCGAAGGCCCGAGCTGGCGACGTCTACACGGTGCGCCTCGGCGACCCAGGGGCTACGGCGGTAGTAACGCCTAGCCTGGACGGGTGTCACTTCGCCTCGATCATGTGGATTCATCAAAATCCCCGGTTCTGTTCGGAGTGGCTCGCTCACTGCATGAATAGCCAGGTCGTCCGACGCCAAGTTGAATCTGTGAACTATGGAGCAGCACAAACACAGTTCAACATTTCGGATGCAGTCAATTTCCTCCTGCCCTTTCCTCCGCTGGCGGAGCAGCAACACATCGCCGCGTTCTTGGAGGAAGCGATGATCGCGAACGACGCACAAGTGTCGAAAGCCGAAGATATGATTGCTCTTCTCCACGAACGCCGCACCGCCATCATCTCCGCCGCTGTCACCGGCAAGATCGACGTCCGCAGCTGGGCTCCCCCTAACTCCAACGCAGAGCAAGACGTCGCGTGACGAACAAGGGCCCTGACCTCCCCGCGCCGCCGGGCTTCCTCCTCTACCAAACCGAGGACGGTCGCACGCGCATCGCGTGCCGTCTGGATGAGGAGACCCTGTGGCTGAGTCAGGCCCAAATGGCGGAGTTGTTCCAGACGACGCCGCAGAACATCACGCTGCATCTGAAGGCCATCTATCAGGAAGGCGAGCAGAGCGAGGCGGCAACGTGTAAGGAATACTTACAAGTTCGAACTGAGGGGAATCGCTCGGTTTCTCGCGAGGTGAAGCACTACCGCTTGGAGGCGGTGCTCGCTGTCGGTTTTCGGGTGCGAGGCCATCGCGGCACGCAGTTCAGACAATGGGCCACCGAGCGCCTGCGCGAATACCTCGTCAAGGGGTTCGCGATGGACGATGCGCGGCTCAAAGACCCGAGCGGCCCGCGCGACCAAGCCTACTTCGAAGAGCTGCTGGCGCGCATCCGCGACATCCGCTCGTCGGAGAAGGTCTTCTACCGCAAGGTGCTCGAGATCTACGCCACGAGCATCGATTACGATCCGAACGTCGAAGCATCGCAGCTCTTCTTCAAGACCGTGCAGAACAAAATGCACTGGGCGGCGCACGGTCATACCGCCGCCGAGCTGGTGGCCCTGCGTGCTGACGCTAAGAAACCCAACATGGGGCTGACCTCGTGGCCGGGCAGCAAGCCGCGTAAAGCCGACGTCACGATCGCGAAGAACTACCTGGAGCCTGAGGAGCTCGAGGTGTTGAACCGCGTGGTCACCGCCTACCTCGAGTTCGCCGAGCTTCAGGCCAGGAACGGCAGGCCGATGTACATGGCCGATTGGATCTCGAAGCTGGACGACTTTCTGAGGCTCGCCGACCACGAAGTCCTGAAGCACGCCGGGAAGGTCTCTCACGAGATTGCCACGCTGAAGGCTCTGCAAGAGTACGACAGCTATTCGAGCCAGCGCGTGGCCCTGCCCGCCCCGGTCGAGACTGATTTCGAGCAAGCGCTCGCTGAAACCAAGCAGCTCGAAAAGGCGAAGACCATGGGCAAGAAGAAGAAGGACACCCAGCGATGACCGCCTCCGCCGCAGAATCCGCGTTTCAACGGGACATCATCCGCGAGCTGGTTGAGGGCGGCTGGGCGCTGGGGAGCGCCGCGGGCTACGACCGCGAACGCGCACTCTATTCGGCGGACTGCCTCGCCTTCGTGAAGCAGACGCAGCCCCAGGTCTGGCAAAAGTTCATTGCGCTGAACCCGGTCAACCCGGACAAAGCGTTCCTGGATCGGCTCGCGACTCAGCTGGAAAAGGCCGATCCGCACGCTTCCGAGAAGCACCTGCGGCTGTACGGGACACTGGGCGTGCTGCGCCACGGGCTCAAGGACAAGTCCTGTGCGTTCAAGCTGTGCCAGTTCAAGCCCGACCACGGCCTGAATCCGGATACGCTCGCCGCTTACGAGGCAAATATCCTGCGCGTCGTGCCCGAGCTCACGTACAGCCCCTGGGCGAGCGCCGCGCACCTGGCTGCGACCGGCACGCAGGCCAAGCTCTGGCGCATCGATCTCGTGCTGTTCGTCAACGGGCTGCCCGTAGCGACTATGGAGCTGAAGAGCGAATTCAAGCAGGCCATCGAAAACGCCATCAAGCAGTACAAAAAAACGCGCCTCGCCAAAGACCCGGCCACCAACCAGCCCGAGCCCCTGCTCACCTTCAAGCGCGGCGCGCTCGTTCACTTTGCGGTCAGCCAGTACGCAGTCGCGATGACCACTCGCCTTGAGGGCGACGAGAGCCGCTTTCTGCCGTTCAACAAGGGCACGAGCGAAGGCGCAGCCGGCAACGACGCCGCGCAGGACGAAACACGCTACGCAACGGACTACCTGTGGCGCGAGGTGCTGGCCAAAGACAGCTTGCTCAACATCCTCGCTCGTTTCGTTCACCTCGAGATCAAGTCGAAGGAGAAGTGGAACGGCGAGAAGTACAAAGAGGAGGCGCTGATTTTCCCGCGCTACCACCAGTGGGATCTGGTCACGAAGCTGCTGGCGGCCACGCGCTTCGAAGGTCCCGGCAAGAAGTACTTGGCGCAACACAGCGCCGGCTCCGGAAAATCGAATTCCATCGCTTGGACCGCGCACCAGCTCTCGTCGCTCTACAATGACGACGGCGAGAAGGTCTTTCACTCCGTAATTGTCGTCACCGACCGCACCGTCCTCGATTCGCAGCTGCAAGACACCATCTATCAGTTCGAGCACGCGGATGGCGTCGTCGGACGCATCAACCGCGACGAGGGTCAGGGCAGCAAGAGCGAAAAGCTCGCGGGAGCACTCGAGTCGAGCACGCCGATCGTCATTGTCACCATCCAGACCTTCCCGCACGTGCTGAAGGCGATCGAGGACAGCGTCAGCCTGAAAGAGCGCCGCTACGCGATCATCGCCGACGAGGCCCACTCCTCACAGACCGGGCGCACTGCAAACGACCTGAAGGAGGCGCTTGCGAAGGAAGCAAGCGAGGGCGATACCGATGACTTGGCGATCTCGGCGGAGGACTTGCTGGTGGCGCGTGTCGAGGCCAGGCGGGACTCAGGCAACCTCAGCTACTACGCATTTACAGCGACTCCCAAGGCCAAGACCCTAGAACTGTTCGGGCGACGGCCGAACCCGGCAGAGCCCGCCTCCAAGCTCAATAAGCCGCGCCCGTTTCACATCTACTCGATGCGGCAAGCGATCGAAGAGGGCTACATCCTCGACGTTCTGCGCAACTACACGACCTACAAAGTCGCGTGGCAGCTGGCACAACAGGCGGCGAAGGCCGACACTCAGGTTGATGCCAAGAAAGCCAAAACCAAACTTGCCCATTGGGTGAAGCTGCACGACTACAACATCGGGCAGAAGGTTCAAGTCATCGTCGAGCACTTCCGTGAGCACGTGGCAGGGCTGCTAGGCGGCCACGCCAAGGCGATGGTGGTCACGGCCAGCCGCAAGGAAGCCGTGCGCTACAAGCTCGGCTTCGACAAGTACATCACGCAGCGGGGTTACAGGGGCTTGAACGCCATGGTCGCTTTCTCCGGCGAGGTGGAGTTCTCCGCCCAAGATCCCAACGTCGAGGGCCTCCTGGGCGACAAGTTCACCGAGGGCGGCATGAACCCGGGGCTCAAGGGCCGCGACATGCGCAAGGCCTTCGACACCGACGAGTACCAGGTGATGATCGTCGCTCAGAAATTCCAGACCGGTTTCGACCAGCCCAAGCTCTGCGCCATGTACGTGGACAAGCCGCTCGGCGGCGTCGAGTGCGTGCAGACGCTGTCGCGGCTGAACCGCATGTACGCTGGCAAAACTACCTTCGTTCTCGATTTCGTCAATGAACCCGACGAGATCCTGAAAGCCTTCCAGGAATACTACCAGACCGCCACCTTGCTCGACGTGAGCGACCCCGATCACATCTGGCTGCTGGAAGAGAAGCTCAAGCAGTCAGGCATCTTCACGATGACCGAGGTAACGCACTTTTCCGAAGTCTTCTACATGAAGAGCAAGAGCCAAGCGGCGCTCAGCAACGTGATGAAACCAGCGGTCGAGCGTTGGAGCAACCGCTACAAGGAAGCGCAGCAAGACGCCGAAAAGGCGCGCATCATCTTCGAGCGCACCAAGAAAACGAACGACCCGGTGCTCATTGCCAACGCCGAGGGCGAGCTGAAGGAAGCCCGCAAAGAGCTCGACTTCCTCGGCGGCTTCAAGGCCGACCTACGCAGCTTCACGCGCTACTACGAGTTCATGAGCCAGATCGTGGACTACGACAGCACCGATCTGGAAAAGCTCAGCCTCTACGCGCGGCACCTTTATGGGCTGCTCCGGGAGAACACGCCGGAGGACGACCCGATCGACCTCTCCTCCGTGGAGCTCAGCCACTACCGGCTGAGCAGACTCAAACAGAGCGACCTGCTCCTAGTGCGCGACGGCCAGCAAGGTCTCCAAGCCGGCTCCGACGTGGGCACCCGAAAAGCGCGCGACAAGAAGGAAGAGTTCCTCTCCCAAATCATCGCCCGCCTGAACGACGTCTTCGTCTCCGACGGCCTGACCGAAAATGATCTGCTCGACTACGCCCGCACCATCACCAACAAGGTGAGCGAAAACGAAGCGGTGATGCACCAAATCCGCAACAACTCTGTTGAGCAGGCCCTACTCGGCGACTTCGCCAGCGCGGTCGACAACGCGGTCATGGAATCGGCAGATGCGCATCAGAACCAAATGAACCAAGTCCTCGGCAACAAGAACGTCGCAGCTGACTTCGGCCGAATCGTGTTCGATTTGCTGCTGGCCCAGATGAAGGCGGGGCAACTGGGCGAGGGGCCGCCGAGTTCGCAGCGGCGGTGAACTTGAGGGAAAGACGATATCGACAGCCTGGGTAGAGCCCGCCCCGCCCGTCACGGGCCAAGACCATCTTGGAACGCAAGCGCCGTGCGTGTCGATCTTCACCAACCTTCTGCCCGGCATCACCAACGTTACGTCACGAGCTCGGTACTACAGCTTTTACCCGTGGCTGCTCTGGTCTTACCAGCGCCGATACCCCGGCCACGATACTGAGCACTTCCAGGCGACGCTACGTCGCGCCGAATGTCTGTTCGCGCTGATCGGGGCTCGGCACGGGTTTGTGCTCGAGGAGCACGCGGATCTACACGGGGCGGCAATGGTCGGTCGTGAGGTCCTTGTCCCGGCGCTCGAGGAACTCGGCGAGGACGATCATCTAAGGCTATCGACGCACGCGACTCTCGACAAAGGGAAGGGGCGCTATTTTCTCAACCCGCTCGGAGGCTTAGGTCAGTACTACTTTGGACCGCTTCGAGACGCGGGCGTCCTCGGAGGCGAGACCCGAACGCGCCAGGTGAAGTTCACACCGGAGCGCGGAGAGCCGCTCGCGGCGGCGTTCGACGCAGGGAACGATGGTGACACTTTCTTCAAGTTGATCGAGAGAGACGTCTGCACCCTGGCTGATCTCGATGCTCTTTCGTCCTTTTGTCCCTGCGGGTTGAAGAGCAACGTCGTCGAACAGGAAGCGCTCCTTGAGTTTTTCTTTGATCGAAGTGGCAAACAGGCGGAGGAGGCACATCCGCGGCGGATGACGTTGGGTCTCTTGCTCGACCTGGTTCGCAACGGTCAACGGCTTGAGGACACCTCGCTCGAGAGCGAGTTCCGCGCATCGGTGTACTCGGGGTGCTTCGCCGATGGCTCGTCCTGGGTTGTGCCGGAGCCGATGCGGCTCGTGAGGCGTGCATGGAGCGTCTACCAGCGTAACGAGCTTGGCTCGGTCGTAGCCCAGACACTATTCTGGGCAGCGCTCGAAACCGCCATCAGTTCGAGCCGGACGACGGCGGCGGACTCCGCTGCTATTGCAAGCGTTCTCTTGGCGTCCCCAGCGTATACGGCGGTCGATCTGCCCCGGGGGGAGGCCTTCGGGGCCCTCGTTGACCGAGCCCGCAAGGAGCTTCCGCCAATCAGTCACTGGAACGATCCCGCTCATGAAATGCAGGTGGCGTGGCAAATGCTCGACGCTTCACGTGCTCGCCCGCCGGAGCGAACCTCCGCGCTCGAGGCCGCCTCCCGCGTGCTGCTCGCGCTGGTGGCGCGCGGTGCCGACGGTGATCCGTATTCCGGATGCTTTTTCGACGCGGAGTACTTTGACCGGTACCCGATCAACCTACGCTCCGTGCTGGCGCGTGCTACGTCCACCTGGAGTGGGATGACGCTCGAACGGGTACTTCACACATTCACGGTGTGGACGCTCGAGACGCACTTTCGTGTGGCAATGCAGAAGCTCGCCGGGTCCCCGCCGCGCGACACCTTCAAGGTTCGACCCTTCGATGGAGAGCTCCGGGTCGTCGACGCGCCCGGACCATCGTTCACCATTCCGCGCATCCAGCGTGCGGTAGGCATGCTTCAGGATCTCGATCTCGTCGGGAGCGACGACACCGGTGAGCTGCAGCTGACTCCGCTAGGCGAAACGCTCTACGGAGAGATCCGTGGTTGAGCGCCTCTCCCTTCTCGATGAACTCCGGTCGGGCCGATTCGAAGCCTCGATCATGACGACCTATTCGATTCACTTTCCCTTTCTTGAGACTGTTGTCCATCGGCGCCTCCTGGGTTCGGGCTGCCTTCAACAAATGGTGCTCGCAGACAGCGCGCAGTGTGGGGCGTCCTTCGCGTCGCCTGACCTTTGTCCGGAGCTCGCTGGCCACGCCTACGTCCTCGTGCCCGTATCCGAGCCCGGCGCCTTTCACCCGAAAATACATCTGCTCTTAGGCAAGAAGGGCGGCAAGGTGCTGCTGGGTAGCCACAACCTCACCTTCTCGGGCTTTGGCGCCAACGCGGAGCTCACCAATCTCCTGACCATCGACCCCAAGGATCGCGCCCGCGTCGCCGTCGCGCGCGCGGCCCTGGATGCGGTCCGCACCTGGGCGCGCGGTCAGCCCCCCTTGGTCGAAGAGTTCTTGAGGACAGCCGAGGAGGCCGCCCCATGGCTTCGTGGACCTGCGCCGAGCGATGCGCCAGAACTCCTCCTGTGGTCGGCACCGGGGGCGATGCCCTCCCTGTGGGATCAGCTCCGCCCGCACCTCCGTGGTCAGTGCTCCCGCGTCACCGTGCTCGGGCCCTTCTTTGATCCGGAGCTAGCGTTCCTGCGCCGGCTACTTGAGGAGCTCCGACCGGCCGAGCTGGTGGTCGGCATCGACCCAACAAGCTCGGAGCTACCCGTCTCGAAGGCCAAGGCGCTCAACGGCGTCCGCTTCGTCGATGCGCGCGGACTTCTCGCGCTCCTCGCAACCCGCCGGAGCGGATCCGAAGAGGTCAACGTTCCCCCGCTTCACGCGAAAGTGCTGTGGATCGAAAGTGATGAGCGCGAACTCCTTGTCTCCGGGAGTGCCAATCCGTCGCGTGCGGCGTGGCTCGATGCCAACCGAAACGCCGAAGCTGTTCTCGTTCGAGTCGACCCGAACCGCCGAGTCATCGACGACCTGGCGCTCGCCGGTCTCCACGACGCCCCCGAGATCTCGGAGGCGGGATGGGAGCTCATTCGGGCGCACACGAAGCCGGAGCCAAAGGAACAGGGCGTCACCTCTCGCGTTCTTGTAGCTGCCGCAGACGGCGACACCGTCGTCATTCGAGGCGTGACGAAGACGGAACCGATCGAATCCCTTGTCGTGCGCACACGCGACGACGGTGTCTTCGAGAACCTGCTCGTCACACGCGCCGACGACGTAGTGACCGTGACCGGGCCCCCCGAGGTCGTCGAGGCCGCGTCGCTGGTGGAGATCAGCGGACCCGCAGGGTGGATTGCGATCGTGCACCACACGCCCCGCCTTCGCGCGAGCAGTGGATCGAGCAGCGTTCAGAGCGAGCTTCGAAACGCGCTCGGTGCGATGACGGCTGACCCATCCCAGCTAGGCAGCGTCATGCAGATCATCGAGAAGGCCATTTTCGACGAGGAAGGCGTTCGTTTCCGAAAGGGGGAGCTCCAAGTCGCGATCGGCCAAGAGGACGCGCCAGCCCCGCTCGGAAGCATGTCGATCAGCCTCGAGGAGTCGAGGCGACGGCGACGGACGCGCAAGTCGCTGGCAGAGCGAAACCTCGCGGTGGTGCTGGATCTGTTGATCCACCGGCTCGGCCAAGGCCTTGACGAAGTAGCCCCAACCACTGATCCGCCCGAGGTTGAGGAAAAGGACCTTGAAGTCGTGGAGCACGAGGCCGCCCCGCCGGACGAACCCCCGCCAGAGCCGGTAGATGGCGAAGCACTTCTTCGGGCGTGTCACCGTAAGGTGAAGAAGCTCCTTACGCGGATGAGCCAACGGCTAGACAAGCTCGATGGGTCTCCCGAGGCGGCCGCATCGGCCGTCTCGCAACTAGCCGCGGTCGTCGGCGTCGTGCGGTGGCTCCGGAGATCAGAGCCTACGTTCAAGTGGCTCCCGCCCGGAGATAGTGTCATTCCGGAGGAGGCGCGCAACCAGTTGTTCTGGGACGCGGCTGGGCACTTCGCAACCTCCGCCCGCTCTCCGGTCGCCGTAGCGCGAGCGGGGCTGGGTGACG
>Ga0315912_10005269_pt1 | contig 11949 bp, 13 predicted proteins | sample VfabasoilMG_FD_204469 | JGI IMG/M metagenome (GOLD analysis project Ga0315912, IMG submission 204469) | Garden soil microbial communities collected in Santa Monica, California, United States - V. faba soil | ecosystem: Environmental > Terrestrial > Soil > Garden | place: USA: California...
CGGAGCAGAAGGCGCGTGTCGAGAAGATCATGCGCATGGGGCCGGAAAAGAACGCGCCGATGGCGGTATTCCTGTGTTCCGACAAGGCGAAGGACGTGTCCGGCCAGGTGTTCGGCACGCGGATGAACGAGATATTCCTGTTTTCCTCCCCGCGCCCGATCCGTTCCGTGCACCATGAGGACGGGTGGACCCCGGAACGGGTGGCGGAAATCGCCCTGCCGGCGTTCCGGACGTCGTTCATGCCGCTAGATCGGTCCGGCGAGGTGTTCAGCTGGGATCCTGTGTGACAGGAAAGGCCGGCTTAATGGTCCCGCCGGAAGTTTGACCCGAGGGCTGACCGCTGTCCTTGTTTCCGCTTCGATACGCGACGCAATTTCACCACTGCTCACAACTATCAGAACACATCCAGGGTGCAAACGAAAAAACGGCGCTCAGAAAGCGCCGTTTTTTCTCGAAGAATTAGACTGATATTTTAGGCTGATGCCCTGCGCCGCCGAATGCGCGCTAATCCAAGCCCCAACAACCCTATACCCAAAGTCGCCAATGTTGCTGGTTCAGGAACCACCTGCTGAAGGCTCGCGTTGGCAACAATCGACAATCCAGTGCCATTAAACTGGAAAGTAAACACCTGCGTGAATGAAAAGTCGCCCGTCAGACCAGCGACAACATCCAAGTCAACATCATTCACGTAAGAGGAGTTTGTCGTTCGGGAATAAAGCAAGGTCCCCTGACCGTAGGGCGTGTTTGTTCCATCGACATAGGCTTTCAGCGAGTAAGTCCCACCAGTGGTTCCGACAAAACTCACCCCGTTGTCACCAACGATCTTTCCGGTCGGCACAGTACCCGGCGCCAAATTCAATCCAGTCTCTGTAATTTTAACTGTCAGCGTGGTCCCTGCACTAGATCCCACCAAGGATTGCGCAAAAACTGAAGACAACAGACCCGGAAGTGCGCCGCCCGGAAACGACGGCGATCCGCTAGCCGTAAGCGTTACAAAATATCCGGCAGGAAACCCTGCTGGACTACCCCCAAAAAATACGCCAGGCCCGATCGAGGAGGGGTTCGGACCACCGGTATACGGACCACCACACGAAGGAGTGCAGGAAACCTCATAGCTCAACTGAGGAACTGCGTTCGCTGCCCGAGGTCCGGACAACAAGATGGCTCCAGCCATCACTGCTGCGGCGCCCCAACGGCTTACCATGCTCATCATAGCGTCGTTCCTTGACGATGGGCGCACAGCGGGCGGCATGACCACCCATAGGAAAACTCAACCACATTTATGGCAGCCAATTCGACGGACGGCAAGTGCTTCCGCACCCGGTTCATCCGTATTTCTACTTTACGGGGAATTCTCACGCCTAGCATGATGATCCCCCCCTCCGTTTCCGCCGTGCCAGCCCGAAGCCCAGGAGGGCGGTGCCCAGCAGCATCACGGACGCCGGTTCCGGCACCACCAGGTTCACGGCGACGTTGAGAAAACCGAAGTTGTCGACTGCGTAGTCGTCCCACATCAGCAGGTAGAGTTCCCCGGTCACCCCGGTCAGCTTCAGTCCGTTGCCGACGCCATAGTATTTGCCGTCCACCAACGCCACCAGTTCGCCGAACCGGTAGCCGTAGAACGTTCCCGCGTTCGCAATACCCTGCGGCAGGCCACCATCCCCGAACGTATTGCCGCCCCTTGGCACGCAATCTGTAAACGGGGCCGGGCCGGTACAGAGCAGCTCAGGCCCGAATTGCGGCGTGTTCAGGTCGCCAGGCACGTCGTATTGCCCGTTCCATACCAGCGCATTGGGGTCGACGCCCGCCGCCGTCGTGGTGCGATTGGCGTCGTTGCCGATGGCCCAGGTCTGCGAGGTGTTGGTCGGATGAATATAATACGTCTTGTCCGCTTCCAGCGAAACGCCGGTATCGAGCTTGCCGGAACCGACACCCTGCAAATCGGCGTTTAGCGCATGTTCCTTGGCGAACACATTCACGCCCGCGAGCAGTGTCGGGTCCGTGTTCGCTGTCACGGTAACGTCCAGGGAACCAGCCCCACCCGTAGACCACTGCCCCATGATCAGGCTGCCGGTCAGGCCGGTGAGCACGGCCCCGGTCGCGGCAATGGGGAAATAGCCCCCGCCACCCAGCGCGGCGCCGTACAGTGCACCGTAGTTGGCGGTGAGGTTGGACCAGGAAAACTGCACGGAGGACCCGCCCGCCCCGGCGACCAGGCCGACAACCGGGTTCAGGCCGTTTGCGGTGACATTCGGGCTGGGACCATTCGCGGCGGCCAATTCGGGCGGCAGATTATTGACTGTCCAGGTCTGCCCGGGATTGTTGACCGTTATGTTGTACGCCGTGTTCCCGGGATCAAGAAAAAGCCCGGATCCACCAACGACATCGACCGTGCAGGTCGCACCCAGGGAGCAAAACGCCGCGTCTGCCGGCCGCGTCGGCAGTCCAACCGAAAGCGCCACAACCGCGGTGCCAAGGCACAGCGCGTTGCGCAGCTTTTTCAACCGATCGGGCGAAACGGACGCGTTCATCGTCAAACTTTAACAGTCCCTCAACCTGCCGACAAGAATTTGGTTAACCTTCTGGCACGCTTTGTCGCCAAATTAACCAAATTCTTGCCGGTCACTAAGCTTATCCCAGCAATTTCCGGGCCATGTGGTTAACCAATTGAAAATACATGAATAAAATAGTGTCAATTATACAAAGTGTAAGATTTTCCGACAGAATCGGCGGAAAACCTGCCGGAACGTGTAAAGTTTTCCGACAGATGCCGGTATCTTTGCGGCGCTCTTCATCACAACCAAGGCTTGCGGTGGCGGATTCCCGCCTTTCCTTCGCTGGGCAGGCTTGCGGCAGGGTCTTGGACTCCGGCAAGACCCGCGCGATGCTGACGCCCCGTTGGGTGAAAACCGGAGGAACCTGCCGCCATGAGTGAGTCCGACTCGGCCGCCTTGCTGATCGCCCGCTATGGAGTTGCGCCGCACGAAGCCGCCACGGTTCCGCCGGCGGTTGCCGCATTGCTGGACCGGCGGGTGACCCGCCAGTACAAGCCGGACCCCGTGCCGGATTCCCTGCTGGAGGTGCTGCTGGCCGCCGCGCAGTCCGCCCCGGCAAAGTCCGACCTGCAGCAATACTCCGTCGTGGTCATGCGCGACCCCGCCCGCATCAGGCAGATCGCGGACTGGATCGGCACCATGGACTGGATCGCGGACGCGCCCGTGTTCCTGGTGTGGTGCGGGGACATGCGGCGCGGCCAGCGCATGTGCGAGATGCACGGCATGCCGCACGCCAACAACAACATGGACACGTTCCTGAACACCGCCGTGGATTGTTCCCTGGCCATGGCCCAGTTCATGGCGGCGGCGGACATGGTGGGCCTTGGCACCTGCCCCATCTCGTACGTGCGCAGCCACATCGAGCGCGTGACGCCCCTGCTTGCCCTGCCCCCGGGCGTGTATCCGGTCGCCGGCCTTACCGTCGGCTGGCCGGTTCGGCGGCGTTTCACCTCCATGCGCCTGCCGCAATCCGTGGTGGTGCACCGGGAACGCTATGACGACTCCAACCTGGCGGCGGACCTGGCTGACTACGACGCGCGACGGAAGGCCAAGGAACCGACCGCGCCGGGCAGCCTGAAGAACCGGGATGTGTATCCGGTGCGCGAAGGGGTAGGCTGGAGCGAGAACTGCGCCCGCCAGCTTTCCGTGCCGGAGCGGTTCGGATTCGCCACCTACCTGAAGACGCGGGGGTTCGACCTTGCCTGACACGACGCCGTCTTCCGCTCCGGTCAAGAAGAAGCCGGTCACGCCCCGCCATGCCGCCAGCCTGATCATCGTGCGCGAATCCCGCGGTGCCGGGACGGAACTGCTGATGGGCGTGCGCGGCTCCAAGGCACGGTTCATGCCGAACGTGCTGGTGTTCCCCGGCGGCCGGGTGGACCCGGACGACCACAAGGCCCAGTTCGCCACTCCGCTGCGGGAGGACACGCACGCGCTGCTGGCCCGCAAGGCGACGCCGCGACTGGTGCGCGGCCTCGTCTTGGCGGCGGCGCGGGAGTTGGAGGAGGAAACCGGGCTGACCCTGGCGCCTACGCCAGGTGCCCCGCCGGCGCTGGACGGGCTGGATTATCTCTGCCGCGCGGTCACGCCGTCCTACGTGCACATGCGCTTCAACGCCCGGTTCTTGGTGACGGAGGCGGAGCGGGTGACAGGCACGCTCGGCGGCTCAGGCGAGCTGGAGAAGCTTCGCTGGTACGCGATCGACGATGCGCTGGGCCATGACCTGGCGGGCATCACGCGCGATGTACTGCGCAATCTGCAAACCTTCCTGGGGATGAGCCCGGAGCAGCGCCGCGCCCGGGCGGAAACGCCGATCAACCAGCAGAACCGCTGGCGGATGGAATGACTCGATCGTAACTTGAACGCGGCGTCCCGGCCCTTAGGTTTTCATCAGAATGCGGGGCCGGGCCCCTCTGACACAGCCATGGTGGCTGCGTGATGTCGGACCGCATCGGGCATGCCCGATGCCGTCTATCGCGCCCGGGCGTGCCCTCCGATTTTGGAGGAGCCGAGCGATGAGCGTTCTGACCTGTCCGGTATGCAGTGGGCAAATGCGGGAAATGGTGCGCGAAGGCGTGACCATCGACACCTGCACGCAATGCCGCGGCGTGTGGCTGGACCGTGGCGAACTGGAGAAGCTGGCCGGGGCGCTGGCGGGCCCAACGGCCAGCATGTTGGCCGCGCCTGTGGCAGCCGCCGCGCCGCCGCCGCAGGAACAGGGGTTCTGGCAGCGACACCAGGCGCCGCCGGCCGCCTATCCGCCGCAGCAATTCGCCGGCCGCTCGGACCATTACCGCCGCGACCGGGACGACGACGATGACGACGACCACCGCCGCCGCGGCTATCACCACAAGCCGTCCAAGCTCTCCCGGCTGATGGATTTCTTCGATTAGCGGACCGGGATGCCGGCCTGTTCCAGATGCGGGCGCAGCCTGCAGGTCAGGAACAGGCCGAGCATCCGCAGATCCGAATACAGCGACCACAGCGGATGGCCGAAGGTGGCGGGCTTGTTGCCCTCCACCCCGAAATGGCTGGCCCAGGCAAAGGCGTAGCCGATGACCGGGGCGGTGACGATGAAGGCCGCGTCATAGATCGCCGCCAGCGCCAGGGCGAGCAGGGCGAGGGACGTGCCGAGATAGTGCAGCAGGCGCGTCAGCGGACTGGAATGGGCGCGGAGATAGACGGGCCAGAACTCCGCGTAGGTCATGCGCTACATCCGCCCGCCATCCACGACCCAGAGCTGGCCGGTGCACAGGCGCGAGTCATCCGCCGCCAGCCACAGCACCATGCGCGCCAGGTCGTCCGGCCCCAGCTTCTCCTTCAGGCATTGCATGCGCATCAGGTTGGCCTCGGATTCCGGGGTCAGCCACAACGCTACCTGCCGTTCCGTCATCACCCAGCCGGGGATGATGCAGTTCACCCTTATGTTGTCGGCGCCGAGGTCGCGCGCCATGCCCTTGGTCAGCCCCTCCACCGCGGCCTTGGCCGTGGTGTAGGCCGGCATGCCACCGGAGAAGGTATGCCAGGAGATGGAGCCGTAATTGATGATGGTGCCGCCACCGGCCTGCCTCATCATTGGGGCGACGGCCTGGATGGCGAAGAACTGGTGGCGCAGATTGGTGGCCTGGCGTTCGTCCCAGTATTCCGGCGTCACATCCTCCCATTTGTGCCGGTCGTCGCGCGCGGCGTTGTTGACCAGGACGGTGACAGGCCCCAGCGCCGCCGCCACATCCGCGATGGCGGCGCGCAGGGCGGCGATGTCGCGCAGGTCGCAATGCCGGTACGTCGGCGCGGCATGCCCGGCTGACGTCACGCGCGCCACCAGCGCCTGCGAAGCGGCATCGTCGATATCGAGGAACGCTACGCGCGCGCCCTGTTCCGCGAAGCGCGCCACCGTCTCCGCGCCGATGCCGCTGGCCCCGCCGGTGACCAGCACTGTCCTGCCGGCAAGGCTGGGATAGCGGGCGAAATTCTCCGTGCCCATGCGCCGCGCCCTGTCAGGATACCTTGCGGAACTTCTGTAGGGACCGGATCGGCGTGGGTCGTGTCTGGCCTGGGAACATCTGCGGGAACTGGGTCCAGGACACCTCGCCCACATACATGTCCCCGCGGCTGTCGACCGTCACGCTGTGCGGGCCGAGGAAGGAGCCGGGATGCAGGCCGGCATGCAGGTCGCCGATGCGGCCGATCTTCTTGCCCTGGTGGTCCAGGATGGTCACGCGCGGGCCGAGGTTGGGCATGTTGCGGTTTACGGGCTGCACGGGTCCGAGCTCCGCGACGAAGCAGGTCGGGCACTTGCCGCGCGTGGTGAACAGGCCGCACGGGCGGTGCAGATTGTTCCACTGCGTCTCATACACGCCGTCGCAGTTGAACACCTGGATGCGGTGGTTCTCCCGGTCCGCCACATAGACCCAACCGTCGTCGTCGCAGGTGATGTTGTGGGCGATGTTGAACTGGCCGGGATCGGTGCCGGGCTCGCCCCAGGATTTGATCAGCTTGCCGTCCGGCGAATACTTGTGCACGCGCGAATTGCCGTAGCCGTCGGAGACGAAGAAATCGCCGTTAGGCGCCATCGCGGTGTGGGTGCAGCGATGGAACGGCTCCCCGGACATGTAGGGCGACGGCTTGCCGGGAATGCCCAGCGTCAGCAGCACCTTTCCGTCCAGGGTGCACTGGCGCACCGTGTGGTCGCCGTCGTCGGTCAGCCAGATCGTGTCGTCCGGCGCCATGTAGACGCCGTGCGCGCGCGGAAACAGGCCCTCGCCCCAGGCGCGGAGGAAGTTGCCGTCGCGGTCGAACACCATCATAGGGTGCTCACCGCGATTGAAGACGTAGACGTTGTCGTTCTTGTCCACGCCGACGCCGCCGACTTCCTTGAAGTCCCAGCCCGGCGGCAGCTTGGCCCAGTCCTCGACGACTTCGTATTTGAATTCGCCTTCACCCACGGTGGTTGTCATGGTGTTTCCCCCTTTGCGTGGCGGGAGCGTGGCACGATCGCGCTAATGCGGGAAGGCTCAGGAGAAACGAGAGAAATCCGGCTTACGTTTCTCGGCGAAGGCGGCGAACGCTTCCTTTGCCTCGGGGGAGAGGACGCGGAGGCGGAACATCTCGATCTCCTGCGCCATGCGGCCTTGCAGGTCCGGCTTGCCGGTTTTCATCAGCATCTTGGTCTGGCGCACCGATTCCGGTGGCAGGGCGGCGAGGCGCGCGGCCAGGGCGCGGGCCGTGTCCATCAGTTGGTCGTCCGGCACCGCCTGGTTGATCAGGCCCCAGTCGGCGGCGGTGGCGGCGTCGATGCCGTCGCCGAGCAGCAGCAGGGCGCTGGCGCGGCGGTGGCCGATGGTGGCGGGCACCAGCAGGGAACTGCCGGCTTCCGGCACCAGGCCGAGCGGGGTGAAGGGCATGCGCAATGTCGCCGACTGCGCCGCGACGATCAGGTCGCAATGCATCAGCATGGTGGTGCCGATGCCGATGGCCATGCCGTTGACGGCGGCGATCAGCGGCTTGGCGAGGCCCGCGATGGTCGGCAGGAACCGGCTGGCGGAGGTCTCGCCGTTGCCTTCGGAGCGGGCGCGGAAATCGGCGATGTCATTGCCGGAGGTGAAGGCATCCCCCGTTCCGGTCAGCAACACCACGCGCACCGCCGCTTCGGCGTCCGCAGCGACGAAGGCATCGGCCATGGCATTGTACATGGCGCGGGTCAGCGCGTTCTTTTTCTCCGGCCGGTTCAGGCGGATTTCCATGACGCCGTTGGCGGTGGTGACGACGACGTGCTCGCTCATGCGCTCTCTCCCCTTACGGTGTTCAGTGTGCGGGCAGGGCAGGGGGGCCGCAAGCACCTCGCCAAGCCGCGCCACCCCGGGCAGTATCGAAGTGGCAAGAGGGGGAATACCGGCATGAAGAACGCGCTCATCATCGGCGGCTCGCGCGGGCTGGGCCTGGGTCTGGCGAAACAGCATCTGGCGCGCGGCTGGCGCGTTACCGCCACCATGCGTACGCCATCGCCGGAACTGCAGTCCCTGGGCGGCAATATCCACGTGGAGACGCTGGATGTGCTGGACCAGGCGCAGGTCGCAGCGCTGCGGGCGAAGCTGGCGGGGGAACGCTACGACTTGCTGTTCCTCAATCCCGGCATCATGGCCGGCCGCAACATCCCGCTTACCGACGTGCCGGACGCGGACATCGTCAACCTCTTCCTCACCAATGCCATCGCGCCGATTCGCGCCGCGGACCGCCTGGCGCATCTGGTGCCGGCGGGCGGCATGATCGCCTTCATGTCCTCCATCCTCGGCAGCATCGGTACCAATGATGACGGTCGGGCAGAACTGTATCGCGCTTCCAAGGCGGCGCTGAATTCGCTGATCCGCAGCTTCTGCGCCCGGCACGCCGCGGATGGGCATACCGTGCTGGCGCTGCATCCGGGCGTGGTTCGTACCTCCATGGGCGGTCCCTCGGCGCCGCTGGATATCGAAACGAGTGTCTCTGGCGTCGCCGACGTGATCGCCGCCCGCTGGGGCAATGGCGGGCATGTGTTCGTGGACTACCGGAACCAGATCATTCCCTGGTGAGCGTGGGCTTCAGGCTGTCGGCTCCAGCAGCGCAGCGCTGTCGTTGCGGACGTTGTTGACGGCTGTGGAAATGCGCCAGGTGCGGAACCCCGTGCGCGACGGCCGCAACAGCGCCGCCGCTTCCCCGTTGGCCTCGCCCAGCCACAGCGGCCAGTCCGCTTCCTCCAGCACCACCGGCATCCGCTCATGCAGCGGGCGCAGTTCATCGTTCGCATCCGTGGTCAGGATCGTGAAGCTGCGGATGATGGTGCCGTCCACGCCGCGCCAGCCTTCCCACAATCCGGCAAAGACCAGGGGCGCGGCATCCTGCCGCGCGATCGCCCAGGGTTGTTTCGCGCCGTCCACCACCTGCCATTCGTAGAACACGTCCGCCGGCACCAGGCAGTGGCGGTGGGCGAAGGCGTCGCGGAACATTGGCGTGGTGGCGGCGGTTTCGCTGCGCGCGTTGATGGGCTGGCGCGTCGCCTTCGGGTCCTTCGCCCAGTGCGGCACAAGGCCCCAGGTGAGCAGGTCCAAATGGCGTTCGTGGGTTTGTGGGTGCAGGCGCACCACCGGGGCGAGGCGCGATGGCGCCATGTTCCAGGTGGGGGCGAAGTTGGGCGGCGGGTTCACCGTGCGGAACAGCGCCCGCATGGCATCCGGTGGCAGCAGGGTGGCGTAGCGTCCGCACATGCGTCATGGGGCCATGAAGTCGGCCCCATGCGCAAGTTGCGCTAGCTGACGCCGAAAGCCGGCGTGCGCGCCCAGGCCGGTTGGCGCAGGTCGCCGCGGATGTGTTCGCCGTTTTCCGGCGAAAGCGCGTTGGTCACGCCCATCCAGGCCGGGCCGCGGGCGCGGAACGCCTCGGCCAGCGCGGCCATGGTGGCATCATCCCGCCAGGCCCACAGGCGCTCCACCAGCGGCTCGAACGTGCGGCTCCATTCCGGACCCACGGCGCGGGCGGGGGAGAAGGTTTCCACCAGCGCTACAAGTTCATCGATGCTGGCGCCACGTACGGCGCGGCGCATCTGGTGCTCGGTCAGGGTCAGGGTCGTGGCGGCCGCGTTGCGGACCTTCCACAGTTCGTCCAGCGTTGCCTGGTTGCTCATGCTGCGCTCCTCACTCAGCCGGCTGGAAATACTGGGCGAACACGCGGTAGCAGTCATGCGTCGGCGCGCGCTTCACGTAGCGGGACTGGTGCTTGGCGTAGCCGCGGATCAGATCGTCCTTCCGCGAGGTCTGGTTCACCCGGTACTCCTCCAGCGAGGTGGAGCAGTTGCGCATCACGTGCGGGTCGTTCTGCCAGTGGCAGGCGGCGTAGGTGATGGTATCCAGCAGCTTGGCGCGTTCCGTGGTGCGTTCCAGGTAGGAATCCACCAGCGCACAGGCATGCGGCGCATCCTGTTGCAGCATGTAGTCCTTCAGGATCGGCAGCATGCGGTCGATGGCGATGGAATCCGCCCAGGCCTTGTGGACGGAACGCGGTTCCAGCCGCGTCTTCGGGTCACGCGTGTAGATGGCGTTGGAGCGGATCGCGTCGTTCATGAAGCGCGCGCCCATGAAGATGGCCTTCACGCGGTGCGGGTTCTCGTAGTCCCGCGCCCAGGACATCACCACGTTCATGTAGTCCAGCGCGTGCGTGGGATGCAGGAAGGCGTTCGGGTGTTCCAGTACGTCGATGAAGTAGCGCTGGAAGGCGACGATGACGGCATCGCCGACGTCCAGGATGCCGGCGCCGCGCTTGAACAGGGCCATGATGACGTTGTTGACGTCGAACGGGCCGCCCCACAGCAGGGCTTCCGTCAGTATGTCCATCTCCCGTTCCGTCAGCGGCTTGGCCGTGCGGCGGGGGATGTCGGCGTAATGTGGCAGGTCGATCTTGCAGATCGTGTTGATCTCGGTCCACAGGCCATACAGGCGCGGGGAGCAGCCGAGGTCCGGCACCACCGTGTAGAACAACGCGTGGGAGTCATCCCAGCCGAGATAGTCCGCCGTATCCACCAGGGCGCGGGCACGCAGCGCCTTGTGGCCGATGTTCTGGTAGCCGCCGCGGTTGATGATGGTGTCCTGCAAATCCGTGATGCCGGCGAACAGGATCGCATCCTTCAGCTTCATGCGCGCGGACGGGTCCTTGGCCAGGCCGAGGAACAGGCCGTAGGCCTCGTCCTTGTGGCCCTCGGCGATGGCCCAGTTCATGCTCACCAGTCGGTCATCCACGCTGCCGTCCTCGATCGGGGCGTGGTCCTCGAAATAGATCTTCGGCACGGTCCAGGCCGGGCCGTCGAAGCGGTTCACATGGTCGTCCGGGCCGGGAAACTTGGCGTTGCACTGCTCGCCGTCCCGCGCGTAGTGGCCAGGGAACTCGCAGACCACCTGTTCCCACACGTTCAGGCCCTGCGGCGCGTACCACATCGCCTGGATGTTCGGCAGGATACCCCGGCTGCCGCCCATTTCCTTGTTCAGCGCGATGGCGCCGCGCCAGCCCAGGATGGTGTGGTCGTAGTTCACGCCGCGCAACTCGCCATTCGGCAGGCGCATCAGGTGCGACGGCACCTGCACATAGGGGGCCGCGGCGGCGATCGCCTCCTTGATCATGGTCTTGAGCGGACGGTTCTCCTCCGTCACCAACCGGCAGAACGTCGTCGTCGCCTCCCGGTAGCGGACTTCCTGGACTTCCTCGTGCAGCCGCTCGACTGTCGCGGCCCCTTGAACCATGTCCATCGCTGTTCCCCCTCAATGGGCCTTCGCGGCCCTCGCAGCACGTTACGCCGTAACCTTTGAAAAGTCTCGCCGGGCCGGTGGCTGCGTCCTTGATCCAGATCAAGCGACGATGTTGCGTGATATGGCATCGCCCGGTATCGCGACGGGGCCAGCGCGGTTGTGACACGCGCCATCACCGGGAGCCCCGCCATGTCCAGGATCACCTGCCTGCGCACCATCCGCATCGCCGAGCGGCCCAACCTGATCTGGGTGGAACTGGAAACGGACGAGGGGCTGACCGGCCTGGGCGAATCTTTCCGCGGTACCCAGGCGACGGAGGCGGTGCTGCATGAGCAGGTCGCGCCCTGGCTTGTGGGCCGGGATTCGCGGCGGATCGAGGCTATCTCCCGCCATCTCTCCACACCCTATATCGGCTTCCACGGTGCCGGCGCTGAAATCCGCGCCGCCAGCGCGGTGGACATCGCGCTGTGGGACCTGGCCGGCAAGCGCCACGGCATTCCGGTGCATGAGGCGCTGGGCGGGGCCGCGCGCACCGAAATCCGCGCCTACAACACCTGCGCCGGCTATGCCTTAAACACGGCCGGCGTGGGCCGGAGCAGCGTGAGTGGTGGGGAGATTTCGTTCGG
>Ga0315912_10005270_pt1 | contig 11947 bp, 13 predicted proteins | sample VfabasoilMG_FD_204469 | JGI IMG/M metagenome (GOLD analysis project Ga0315912, IMG submission 204469) | Garden soil microbial communities collected in Santa Monica, California, United States - V. faba soil | ecosystem: Environmental > Terrestrial > Soil > Garden | place: USA: California...
CAACATCGAATTCTCTATACAATCATCCTTATTTTAGGCTTTGCCTGGATACTTGTCAGCGTAGACAAAACAGGGACATCCACCTCAGGGAAAATCTATGCACCGCAACAGGGATTTCTCGCTCCCGATTTTGAACTGCAAACAACCACAGGCGAAACCGTCAAACTGTCCAACCTTCGTGGGCAGGCTGTACTGGTCAACTTGTGGGCGACATGGTGTCCACCCTGCCGTGCGGAAATGCCAGCCATCGAAAAGGTCTACAACGAATACAAAGACCAGGGACTCGTTGTCCTTGCGGTCAATATGACTTACCAAGATAAAGAAGCAGACATCGCTCCTTTCGTCAACGAATACGAACTAACCTTCCCCATCCTGCTCGATAAAACCAGCGACATGGCTCACGCCTACCAACTACATTCTCTGCCCTCATCTTTTTTCATCGGTCGTGATGGGATCATTCACGAAGTTGTCATCGGAGGTCCCATGGCAGAGGCGTTGTTGCGCACAAGGGTTGAGGAGATTTTGAAATAACGAACCAAACCGGTGGTTGAGTAGCCCTGAGCGATAGCGAAGGGCGTATCGAAACCACCACTAACAAGAGAAGTTTATATAACAAGATTACTTTGCTTACATGTTGGTTTCGATACGGCGGGCGAGCGCCGCCTACTCAACCAACGGGATTATTTGAAACCATATGATCGAATCATTCCGTTCCCTCTTCGCCCCACCTCGACACTTCATCCTGCTCATCGCCGCGCTGTGGATCGGTCTCACCCTCGCCGAAAAGCGGACAGAACGTCACGGTATCTCAAAAGAACAACTCAACAATATCGCCTACTACAGCCTGTTCGGATACATCCTTGGCGGGCGTTTACTTTTCGCTCTGGCGAACATCACATCGTTCGTGCAGAGCCCGCTCAGCATCTTCTCGCCCAACCCTGACCTGTTCGACCCCATCGGAGCGTTGGTGGTCGCCGTTCTCATCGGCTTGATCTACGGACAGCGACAGAAACTTCCGCTTTGGGGAACCCTGGATTCCCTCACCCCACTCTTTGCTACGCTCGCCATTGGCTTATCCCTCTCCCACCTCGCCGCAGGGACAGCCTTCGGCAGTCCCACCAACCTCCCCTGGGGAATCGAACTGTGGAATGCGACAAGGCATCCGAGTCAAATCTACGAGTTGATCGCTTCGCTGATTATTTTTGCCTTGATCTGGTTCCGCAAATCAGATTCCCCCGCTGGCACTTTATTCCTCACCTTCACCGCGTTGACCGCTGGCTCAAGTCTCTTTCTCGAAGCCTTTCGAGGGGATAGTACATTGGTGTTCGGAGGATTTCGGCTGGCACAGGTCATTGCGTGGGGTGTGTTGTTTGTTGTGCTGGTAATAAGCGAGTCAATCTGTCAACACCAAAATAACTGAAGAAAATCTACACAGCATGTCACCCTCAAACATTGAGATTGGATACCGCTTCTTTGATTATTTCATCCATATGCGAATCCAAATCAGTCAATTGCTCTTCCGCTCGCTGACGGTGTTTTTCATCGAGCGTATCGTCGCTCATTAGTCTTCTAAAAAGTCTAGTATAGCTAACATACTCACTTATCGCTTCTACACTAACTACAGTATCGCTACTTATTTCATAATACTTTGCCAAAGCGTACCAAGCGTCAATGAACTCAGTAAGTTGCTGGCTGTAAAGCCAATCAAAGTTCCCGGTTTTTGGATCACTTACAGGAACATTATTTGCCATATCAACTATATGATTTTCCAATTGAGGGCGAGTTTTTCCTTCCTGCCAAATTTCATCCATCTCAATTCCTCAATGCAATCGGCTTCAAATATGAATCCAGCAAAGCGTCCATCTGCTCGAACGACTCACCTACAAAGAACATCGGATTGAATGCATACACCGTCTTCGGAATTTGCGCAATCGTCTCCACATCGAACGGAGCCAAAATTACTTCACCTCCCAAATAACCATCATGTGGAATTCCCAGCTTGTCGTACAACGCATGGACAACATTCCAACCTGTCTCTTGAGATGCCATCTGTCCCTTTTGGTGCAGTTCATTCACACCCGCAACGATCCGGCTGATGGTTTCTTTATGCGTATTGTAGTGTTCCTGAAGTTGCTCAAACACATTTCCACTGTAATCAATGACATTGTCCCGGCTCAACCGATAGAACTCCATGATCGTATTGGATAGTTCAGCGCGACCCGAGATTGTCCCGGCTCCAAACACTTTGAAACGATTAGCTTCCATCACCAAGCCGAACTCGGTGCTATACCATGCCAACCGCTTGATGACCTCCCGTTCCGCCTGAGTTGCCTTCAAATAGGCAGGCGCAAATTTATCTTCGATGCGTGCATAAAACTCCTGTGTCAGATACGGCAGATGACCAAAGATGTCATGGAACATATCCGGCTCAGGTGTGAACTCCATCTGGTCACGCGTCCGCAGGTAATCGGTGATGAGAAAGATGCGTTGCGCAAACTTTTGATACCAGTCATCCGCAAGTGTATATCGCACAACTGTCCGTTCGATGTGCCATCCTGTTCGGGGTTGGATTTGTTCATTAAGATGCACAACCGTCGGAATGCGACGCGGGTCAAGTTTCAGCAACGCCAATCCATCCACGTACTCATGGCAGATATGCTCCAGCAAATACGGGCGATGGATTCCCGCAAACAGGTCAGCCCAGATCGCATGTTGCTCATCAGAAAAAACGACCTCCTGATTTTCACTTGTATATTCCCGTGTTGGGTCAATATGTTCTTCGGCAATATCCCCTGTGTACATGGTCGATTTTTGATTCTTATCCATAGTTTCACCTTTCATAAAAGGAACATAGATCGAGACTCAAAACATCATTTGCACAACAAGGATATTATCACCGCCAAAAGGGAGCGTCAAGCAACCCGAATTTACAGTAGAATTATTTTGTGACAGACCAGCCTCTCAACGGAAAAACCGTTCTCATCACAGGCGCCGCCCGCCGCCTCGGTCGCGCCTTTGCGCTCGCCTGTGCCCGCGCAGGTGCGAACATCGTCATTCATCACGCTCATTCGGATTCCGACGCCCAAACCTTATCGACTGAAATTAAAGGGCTCGGTCGTCAAGCCTGGATCTACTCATCGGACTTAAGCGATTCATCCCTGACCCGCGACCTGATTCCCCTCATAAACCGTTCCACCCCGATTCACCATCTCATCAACAGCGCGGCGATATTTGAGTCATTGACCCTCGACTCCACTTCCACCGAAGCTTGGGAACGTCACATGGCGATCAATCTCACTGCGCCGTTTCTGCTTAGCCAAGCCTTCACCCTCCAAGCCGAAGAAGGCTCACGCATCGTCAACATCCTCGATTGGCGCGCCCTCCGCCCCGGAGCAGATCACTTTCCATACACGGTCAGCAAATCCGCGCTCGCCGCCATGACAAAGTCAATGGCAGTAGCGCTTGCCCCCAAAGTTATCGTCAACGGACTCGCTCTCGGTGCAATTCTCCCTTCATCTAACGGAAACAAAAATCCCGATATCATAAAAAACGTCCCGCTCAAAAGATGGGCAAACGTAGGCGAAGCTGAACAAGCATTGATCTTCTTACTGACAAGCCCCGCCTATATCACCGGCGAGATCATCCATGTGGATGGCGGCAGACATTTGGTTTAGCAAAACGTCCCGAAGGGCTCTCGTTTTCAAACATTCCTACCCCATAACCCTTCGGGACGATAATTACATAAGCAAAACACACACCAGCGTGCCTACACGCAAAATCAAAGGAAAACTCAAACATGGACAAGGTCATCATCAAGAATTTATTGGCAAGAGGAATTATCGGAGTCAACGATTGGGAACGTAAACGCCCGCAGGAAATTTTGATCAATGTCACCCTCTTTACCAATACGCGCCGCGCCGCAGAAACCGACGATATTAATGAGTGTGTCAACTACAGTACCATGTCAAAAAAAATCATGGCACATGCTGAAAGTGCCGGACGATTAACCGTTGAAGCATTGGCAGACGATTTGGCAAAATTATGCCTCGAAGAAAAGAATGTTCAAAAGGTAATCGTCCGCGTGGAGAAGCCGGGTGCCGTCCGTTTTGCCGAATCTGTCGGTGTGGAGATCGAACGAAGCCGCGATGAGTGACCTGCACGAAGTCTATCTCAACCTTGGATCGAATATTGAGCCTGAGGACAATCTGGTCAAAGCGATCAAGTTGCTGTATGAACATGGCGACATTAAACAAATTTCAAACGTCTGGGAAACAAAACCCGTCGGTGTAGAAGGCGCAAACTTTCTGAACCTCTGTCTGCTTTTTGTTTCAAAGCATCCGTACACAGAATTAAAAGAGCAGGTCATCCACCCCATCGAATCCAAATTGGGACGGAAACGCGGCGGGAACAAATACGCCTCGCGCACCATGGATATTGACGTCATCATATTCGACGGCAATTTGACCAAAGAAAAATACTGGGGTCTCGCGTTCGTTATTGTCCCACTGGCGGAAATTTACCCTGATTATCAACATCCAATTACACATGAGAACGTTTCAAGCACAGCAACCCGCCTCCGCAGGGAGGTTTGGATGAAAATGCGTCCTGAAGTATCAAGCCAATTGGACGGAAGCAGGCTCAAAGGTCAGAGTTGAAGCGGTTTCGATCCCCTTGAAATATTATCCAGAAACTCCTGCCGCGTCGCCAAATTCGCGCGGAACGCTCCATGCATCGCGGATGTCGTCATGCGCGCATCATGCTTCTTCACGCCGCGCATCATCGAACACAAGTGCATCGCCTCCACAACGACAGCCACACCCTGAGGCTTGAGCGTTTGCTGGAGAAAATCGGCGATCTGACGCGTCATGCGTTCCTGCACCTGCAACCTGCGCGCATACATATCCACAATGCGGGGAATTTTGGAAAGCCCGATTACTTTACCGGCGGGAATGTAGGCAATATGCGCACGCCCGACAAACGGCAACATGTGATGCTCGCACATGCTGTAAAACTCGATGTCGCGCACCAGCACCATTTCGTCATAACTGATATTGAACAGCGCCCCATTGATGATCTTTTCAGGGTCGGCGGTATATCCGCTCAACAATTCAACATACATCCTTGAGACACGGTGTGGCGTGTTTTTCAATCCCTCCCGTTCAGGGTTTTCACCCAATGCTTTTATCAGTTCAAGCATGATATTTTTTGCGGCATCCACATCCACATTGGTCGCTATATTGATAAATTCATCATTGTCATCGTCAATTTCCATCTTTGCTCCTGTATAAAAACCAGTGGCGCCAAGGCGCCACTGGTTGCATTCGCATTACTTCAACTCATTAGCCAACCACAGGTTCGATCAAGCCGTATGACCCATTTCGCCGCCGGTACAACACCTGGATTGAATTCTTTTCCGCATTGAAGAAGACAAAGAAGTTGTCATGCCCAAGCAGGCGCATTTGCTCGACCGCTTCGTCCTCATTCATGGGTATCACAATAAATTTTTTGCGCTTGGCGATCAAGGGAAGCAGTTCACCCGTCTCGTCGACAGGCACGTCCTCCTCAACGACCTCGGCGGCAGAGCGACCGTCGCCGCGCCCGTGATAATGCTTGCCTTTATAACGGTCAACCTGTCTTTGCATCTTGTCGAAAGCGGCGTCAAAAGCAGTATGCAGGTCATCCGAACGTTCCTCTGTACGAAGGATAAATCCTCTGCCTCGTACGGTGATCTGCGACACCTGACGATCATTCGCGTTACGAGCCGCCTTTTCATGAGACAACTCAACACGGATCTCGTCAATTTCCTGAAGGTATCGTTCCAGCTTGGCGGCTTTATTCTCCACGTACTCGCGCGTATTATCGGTAAGCCGCATGTTACGTGCCAGTGTTTCAACTTTGTTCGCCATATACTACCTCCTGAAAAGTTATCAACTATCCAGTCGGATAGTTGTCAAACACGAGTCAGGTCATGATGTGAAAGTGCACGTGCAATGGTGATGGCATAAACATCCCGCGCCCCTGCAGACAGCAACGCATCCGTACATGACTGGATCGTTGAACCGGTTGTCGCCACATCATCCATCAGGAGAACAGATTTGCGTTTCACCATTTCAGGGTTGGCTTGATACGCCTCATGAACATTATCCCAACGCTGGGAGAGAGTCAACCCAACCTGAGAGCGTGTTTCACGCGATTTCCACAAAGCCAGAGGAGCATATTCCAAACCGACCTCATAAGCCAGTGGGCGGGCAACCAATCCAACTTGATTATACCCCCTCTCTTTCATGCGCTTTTTCCCAAGCGGGACCGGGACAAGAACATCCACAGCCCACTTCAAAGAAATCACAAACTTCTTGAGATCGAGCGCCAGCGAATCCCCGATCGCCATGTTTCCATTGTATTTCAAGGTATGAAGCGCATCCCGCACCGGAGAATCAAAAACCGCCCATGACCGCATCATTTGATACGCAGGCGGTTTCATCCTACAGTTTTTACAGATGCCAGACTCCCCGTCCATTGGCGTACCGCACTTATTACAATAAGACGTCTGAATTTGTTGAACTCGAGTTTGGCAATTTATGCACCAACGTGATCCAACTTTCTTACACCCCCCACAAATGGGAGGAAAGAGCAGATCTAACCCGCTCCAGGTCAATCGGTATAAGCGATACGACCAGGGAATTGTGCTCACAAATTAGTAGTAATCCAATACACTATCCAAGTGAAGTTGAAATTTGGATAGCCGCCGGCGTCAAAATAATGATCATAATTGTGGGAAATATCAAAAAAGCCATGGGAATAATCATCTTGACGGGCGCTTGATGCGCCAACTCCTCTGCACGCTGACGACGCTTTACCCGCATTTGATCAGATTGTATCCTTAATACCTTTGCCATACTCACACCTAGTTGTTCGCTTTGAATAATCGCCGCCACAAAACTGGTCACCTCGGCAATCCCCAATCGATCAGACATGGCTTTCATGGCATCGCGGCGAACCTTGCCCAACTGAATCTCACGAATTGTACGGGCAAAGGCAAGGGAAAGTTCATTCTCCCATTTTTCACTGACCTTTGACATTGCAGCATCGAAACCCAAACCAGCCTCCACGCAAATTGTAAGCAGATCCAATGCGTCAGGCATTGCCTTGCGAACTTCATCCTGACGCCGGGTAATTCGACCAGTCAGCATCAAGTGAGGGAGAAAAAAGCCTCCAAAAGTCGCGCCGCCAATGTAAAGAAAACCATTGCTGGAGTTTTCAGGAGGCGACAATAAAACAGAGGCGAAAACAAAACCACCCATAACCACAGCCAAAATAAATCTTATCGCCAGAAAAGTTGCCGCGTCAATCGGCCAGGGATTCCCAGCCAGTTCCATTTTCCTGGCAGTATCCTGTATAGCCTTCTGCGGAGTGAAACGTGCTGAAATTTCGCCAATTCTCCGCACAATGGGGATGATAACCCGCTCACTAAAGGGTTGAGAAAGTTCTATTTCCTCCAGAGACGAAACATTTCCACGTTGAATGTATTCAGCCAAACGCGCCTGTAAAGGATCGTCCTCCTCCCCAGGTGCATCCCGGCGAAAGCTAACAGATATAACAACTATTGCTATCAGTAAAACCACAACACCAACAATAATATAAACAATAGTCATTTTACACCTCGATATCCGCGATCTTACCCATGACAAAATAACCCGTTGCGATCATACCGACGATCACCGAAACAGCAACAATTCCACAGAGAGGTTGAGGCAAAATGGGATTTGGATCAAAGAAGGTTCCAATATATTCCGGGCTGACAAACCAAATGGCAAGTCCTAAAAATATGGGAAGCAAAGACAAAATAATACCGGATGACCTGACTTGAGCTGTCATCACACGGATCTCACCCTTAATCCGCACGCGCTCGCGAATGGTAAAGGAAATCGTATCTAAAATCTCTGCAAGATTACCGCCAACTTCCCGCTGTACATTAATAGCTGTAACTACAAAATCGAGGTCCTCACTGGGAATACGCCGCATCATATTATCAAGAGATTTTTCCATGGGAATGCCAATTTGCATCTCCTGAACAACACGCCGAAACTCATCTGAGATGGGCGAAGGCAATTCCCGGCTTACCGCTTCCATGGCTTGCATGGTCGAATAACCAGCGCGAAGGCCATTCACCATCAAATTTAACATATCTCCCAACTGGTCATTAAACTTTCTCAATCGAACAACTTGCTGTCTCCTAACATAGAAACCTGGAATAAAAGCACCTATAATCCCACCAATAACAAACGAAACCACTTTAATAAGCACTGATGTCGAATTCCATTGCAAGATGAAAGCAACAAATCCCACACCAAAAATGGACATGAACATCAATGCAAAATACTCGCCAACCTTAAACTTCACATCTGCACGAGCAAGATCACGGGAAATACGGTCACCCAGAGATGAACTGGCAACTCTACGATTTACCCACTCAGTAACTGCTGAACTCCCCGGCTCTGGAGAAGTTTCCTCCTTCTTTTTTTCATCTCCATCCAGAAAACGTCCAAGACGATCCTCAACCAGTGAGCGTTCACTAGATATGGAAACAACCACCCCTACGATCAACAAAATAATGACAATAACCCCGCCAATCAACAAAATCGTGGTCATCGGTCGCACCTTATATCCATCTTAATTTTGCAATCCATTAATAACGACGGCGCTCCCCTATGCCAAATATAGATGGAGGTAAATTAATACCCGTTGCTTCAATTTTATCCATAAACTTTGGTCGCAAGCCGGTTGGGCGAAGACGCCCGACAATTTTTCCGTTTTCCATGCCTGTTTGTTCAAAAACAAAAATATCGGTCATGGTAATAATGTCGCCTTCCATACCGCTAACTTCGGTAACATATGTCACTTTGCGTGTGCCGTCTCGCATACGCTCCTGTTGGCAGATAAGGTCAATGGCGCTTGCGGCTTGTTCACGTATGGCGCGTACTGGAAGGTCCATACCAGCCATGAGACACATTGTTTCTATACGAGACAATGCATCGCGAGGGGTATTTGCATGAGCCGTGGTCATGGAACCGTCATGACCTGTATTCATAGCCTGCAACATATCCAAAGTCTCGCCGCCACGGCACTCACCAACGATAATCCGCTCAGGGCGCATACGAAGCGCATTAATGACAAGGTCCCGAATGGTTATTTCACCACGGCCTTCAATATTTGGAGGGCGGGATTCCAAAGTGACAACATGCTCCTGACGTAATTGCAACTCAGCCGCATTTTCAATAGTTAAAATTCGCTCGTCTCCCGGGATAAAACTAGACATGACATTTAGAAGGGTTGTTTTACCCGAGCCCGTGCCACCCGAAATTAAAATATTCAACCGCGCTTCCACACAGGCTTTTAGGAATTGAATGGCCTCACTGCTTACAGAACCAAATTGAATCAACTGTTCAACAGTAATGGGATTCTTCGAGAATTTACGAATAGTCAATGTGGGTCCGACCAAAGAAATCGGGGGAATAACAGCATTAACACGAGACCCATCCTGCAAGCGAGCATCTACATAAGGGCTGGATTCATCAATACGCCGACCCAATGGAGCAACGATGCGATCTATAATACGCATAACATGGTCGTTGCTTTCAAAAGTGACGGGTACACGATGCAGTTTACCTTTACGCTCTATATAAACATTTTTGGGTCCGTTGACCATGATTTCTGTAATTGTTTCATCTTCAAGCAATGGTTGTAAAGGTCCAAATCCCAATATCTCAGCGGCAATTTGCTCGAATAAGCGGGCGCGCTCTGGTCGCGAAAGGACAATATTCTCTTCAGCAAGAATTTGCTCGAAAAGATCTTGTATTGTGCGTTTTACCTCATCCGTCCGGGTAATATCCATGGATGGGTCAAGTTCTGACAGGAGCTTGTTCTGAACCCGAGTTTTAAGGTCAAAATAAGAGCCTGCCTGAGGGGATGTAATAGGGGCATTAACTCTACGCGCCTGCAAAGATGAAAGCCGGGAGCTTTCACCACCTTGTCCACCACCAGATGCAGTTTCCCCTCCCGAACCGGAAGATGATCCACCTTGCCCTTGTTCAATACGTTTTAAGAGAGACATGTTTCCTCATCTCCTTTATATAAATAATTAACGGCGGGAATTACCACGATCAACCACATCAGCACCCGCTTCCTGTGAAGCTACGCGAGCGCGAACATTTTCAGCCAAAGCGAATACACCTCGTGCAACTGGTTGATTTTTGTTATCAAGAACAAAAGGCATGCCGCGATTGACTGCCCTAGTAGCTGTCTGCTCATCAAGCGGAATGGCAAGTACAACCTCCTGCTTGAGATTTTCGGAAACTCGTTCAGGAGTAATATTAACACGTTTATCATAACGGTTCATAATGAACAAAATACGATCCCTCTCGACACCCAAGGTTTGCAAAAGATCCAAAAAGAGGCGGCAATTCTTAATAGCTGGGATGTCTTGTGTACTCACCAAAATTACTAAATCACTGACATCTATTGTCGCCAAGGTCACATCGTTTAATAATGGCGCAGTATCAACCACCACATAAGCATACAACTGGCTCAGGTATTCAAGAAGACGAGAAAACTGCCCGCTGGAGACTTTTTCAGCATACTCGGGACGGCTTGGTGCGGCGAGGATATGTAAGCCAGATGCAGCATGCCTGACCATTACTTCTTCAACTATTTCCGGGTCAAGCTCATCCGAGCGAGGGGCAAGATCCAAAACAGTATTCTTGCCCTGTTCATTAACAAAAACAGCCACATCTCCAAATTGAAGGTTACCATCCACCAAAGCGACTTTTGTATCCGCATTATTGAGAGTAAGAGCAAGGTTCACAGCAAGAGTGGTACACCCGGTACCGCCTTTAGGACTGTAAACTGTAATTACTTTTCCACGTACGCCGCCAAATCTAACACCACCGCCTGCCTGATTTGACGATGGTGCCGTTGCAATTTGAGCGTGCTTCGACTTTTCAACTTGAGCCATTTCGCCAGCCCTACGTATAGCAGAAATCAACTCGTCACCCATTGGCGGTTTTGTTAGAAAATCACGTGCGCCTGCCAGCATGGCACGCCGCATATAATTTTGATCGCTTTGGACAGATAAAATTACAACCTGAACAGCAGGCTGTTTAGCGCGTATCGCCTCCGTTGCGGCAATACCATCCATATCAGGCATATTAATATCCATCAAGACAACATCGGGATTTAATTCCTGAGAAATTTGAATAGCTTCTTTGCCTGTGCGCGCAACCCCTACAACCTCAACGTCAGATTCAAACTGCAATAACTTTTTGACGTTCTCACGGGTTTCAGAAACATCGTCAACGATCATTACTCGAATTTTTTCGCCAGCAGCCATGCGTAAAAGTACCTCTTAATATTAAACCGGATGTTTATTGTTGTTGCTGTTGTTGGGCCTCATCAATATCATTTTGTAAAGCTGGTGGGACAAGAATATCAAGCCTAGGTTGTTGAGCATAGGGCAGTTTAGACGGAAGAGAAATATTGTACTGTGTCAACAAGTTCGTTAAAGTGGCTGCCTGTGCATCTATACGGGAATTATCATTTGGGTTACGCAAGGACATGGAAAGGATTGCACCACTGTATAGAAAATAGTTAAGGGAAATAGAGTCTTGAGGTGATACCATCAACGTAATGATATCGGGTTCTACATTGGCAGGAGTCTCAACAGGCGCAGCATTGGGGTCAACTTGTTCGACAGGTTGTGTTTCCTCCAATGGAAAATTTCCAAGATTTAGAACCACTACGTTTTGCAAAATCGTTTGACACACAAGACGAGGTCGTTGAGTTTCAGAAGGAATAACGTAAACCGGTTTTTGGAAGGTGGGGTCAAGTTCTGTGCGACCTTGTGAAGATGCGGCCCCGGCATTCTGCGCTTCTATGGAAATATACGGCCTGT
>Ga0315912_10005271_pt1 | contig 11947 bp, 19 predicted proteins | sample VfabasoilMG_FD_204469 | JGI IMG/M metagenome (GOLD analysis project Ga0315912, IMG submission 204469) | Garden soil microbial communities collected in Santa Monica, California, United States - V. faba soil | ecosystem: Environmental > Terrestrial > Soil > Garden | place: USA: California...
CGATGACGAGAAAGACAACTTGGGCAACCCTAAGTCGGATGCCTAACAAATCGCTGGAGCGCACGCGTGAGGGATAAAGTGCCAAGTGCAGGCATCAGCGCGCGCGCCGCTCAGCTCAACCGTTAGACGGCGCTTGAGATGCCTGCGTTTGCTCAAACCATCGCAGCTGGAATCGTAGTCACCGCGGGTCTCTACCTCATCGCCCTGGCAGCGGTGGCACTCGCGCGTCCAGTCTTAGCGCGGCGCTTCCTTCTTGGCTTTACCCAGACCGCGGCTGCCCACTACACCGAAATGGCGGCTCGCATCTTGGTTGGACTTGCGCTGATTGTCGCGTCGCCTCGGATGCTTCTCTCGCAGTTCTTCTTATGGTTCGGAGTGGCGTTGCTGGCTTCGTCGGTCCTATTGCTCTGCTTGCCCTGGAAGTGGCATCGTTCCATGGGCGAGCGCGTACTGCCGAGGCTCGTTGGCCTTCTGGGCGTCGTCAGCCCCGTCTCGTTGTTACTCGGCGGTCTGCTTATTGCAGCCACAGTCGCGGGCGCCGTCTAACATCTCGCTGGAGCGGACGCGTGAAGGATAAAGTGCCAAGCTCTTACGTCGGCGCGCGCGCCGCTCAGCTCAACCGTTAGGCGGCGCCTTGTGGTATCGGGACGACTGGAGAGGTCGACCGTTTGGCTGGGGAGAAAGGAAATGCGAAAAGTGTTCAACTCCATGGATATCAGCGAGACGGTGCTGGTCCGAGACGCCTTAATCCGTCACGGAATCGAGGCCATCACTCAAAACGAGCACTCCGGCCACTCCGCTGTGCCTGAATTTCGACCACCAGTAGAAATATGGGTTGCACGCGACTCCGACTACGACACTGCTCGCCGGCTGGTTGAAAGCACCCTGTTCGTCATCGACAGCAAGACTGAAGCAGCGTCATGGTCTTGTGCTAATTGCAGTACGGATAACCCCGCGTCTTTTGAGTTGTGTTGGAGTTGCGGCACAGAAAGAGTGAGTGCTGGTCCTTGATCTCGAGGGAGCATGGTTCCGGCGCCGCCTAACACCTCGCTGGAGCGCACGCGTGGGAGATAAAGGGACCAGTCCATACGACAGCGCGCGCGGCGCTCAGCTCAACCGTTAGGCCTCATGAAGCTTCGCTCGACATTGATCTCTTGCTTCCTGCTCTTCAGTTCCCTCGGAGGGGCTGTGATGGCTGACTCACTCGAAGCGTCCCGCATTACCGAAATTGCCACAGGCAAATTCTCGTACAACTACTACAACCATCGCCCCGACGTAATTGAGTTCTTTGAGTCGAAGGGATACCAGGGAGGCGGGTACACGTGGGAAGGCTTGGCCAGGGCAGGCTCAGAATTGTCGGGCTCGAAGCTTCTATCGCTCGTTGAATTCGATCCAGAGGGTGATGCCCTATACGCATACTCCCCATCTAAGCCTGCACTCGAGGAGCTTGAGGCTGTTGTGAAGCGCATTGCTGCTGATCCCAATTTTCGCGACAAATGCATTGCCTTTGCCGTCCGTGGAGGCACCCTAGAATGAGGCCTAACAAATCGTTGGAGCGGCCGCGTGCCAGATAAAGTGCCAAGCTCAGACAGCAGCGGCCGCGCCGCTCAGCTCAGCCGTTAGACCGCTAGGTTCCAGATGCTTCACGCACTTCGCAAGCTCTTTCGCACCAAACCAGAGCCCTTGCCGAGGACCATCTCGATGCGCGATGACGGGTTCGATCTCATCGTGAGCGATCGTCCGACAACCTCCGTGCGATGGCCCGATGTCGTACGCATCAGCACTTACAAGCACGACCTATTTGCAGTTGATAGCGTTTGCTTACTCTTCGAGCTGGACGGAGACCGTTCAGTTGAGGTGTGGGAAGAGGACAATGGGTTCCGTAGTCTTGCAGACCGCTTGCGCGACTACTTTCGCGAAGTGCCGATCGACTGGTTTGCCGTGGTAGTACAGCCTCCATTCGCGACCAACGCGAGATTACTGTATGACCGATGCCAGTCGCCCGCGGTCTAACAAATCGCTGGAGCGGACGCGTGAGAGATAAAGTGACAAGTCCAGGCGCCGGCGTGCGCGCCGCTTAGCTCAACCGTTAGGCAGCGCGAATCTGGCGAATCGCGAAGCATTCCCGAGTTGCGAGTCCAGCGGCCAACGATAGCGTTGGCACATGAAGGTCCGCGAATTGATACGACTGTTGCAGAATGACGGCTGGCGCCACGTCCGCACCAGAGGCAGCCACCGACAGTTTCAGCACCCTGAAAAGGCAGGAACCATTACGGTTGCGGGAAAACTTGGCATAGATATGCCTGCGGGTACACTCAACAGCATTCTCAATAGCGCAGGCCTTAAGAAGTGAGAAAAGGACGAGTTATGGAATATCTCGTTGTTGTTGAGAAGGGTAGGGCCAGCTACGGTGCCTACGTCCCGGACCTCCCTGGCTGTATCGCGGCCGGCGGAACTCGCCGTGAGGTCCTAAAGCTCATTCGCGATGCCGTTAAGCTGCACATCGAAGCGTTGCGGGAATCTGGCCAGTCAGTTCCTCAGCCAACGTCCAAGAGCGACGTGGTAAGGGTACGCGCTGCCTAACACTTCGTTCGAGCGGAGGCGTGAGAGATAAAGTGCCAAGCTCATACATCGGCGCCTTACACAAGCCATGGCCTCGGATTCGCAAATCGTCAGCGTGCAACGACTTCAAGCGTTGTTTCTGAAACTTCACGCCATCGTCTCGTCTGAGGGCGGGAAGAACTTGGTACGCAACGTTTCTCACATTCTTGCCATCCTCGGCGAAGCGGAAGAAAACCCCGCGCAATCTGCGGAGCGCGTTGCTGAAGCTCGAAGCTTCTATCGCTCGATGTCGGTCGTAAAGGGCGAATTCGCGGAATTTCACATCTGGCGCGACGATTTCAACGAGCGACTCGAGCTGAATCAGCCGCTGGAAGCAATAAGGGAGTCCATCTGGAAGGAGTTTGAATCGCATGTGTAGGTCGTCGTCTCGATCGCCCCACCGCGCCGCCTAACAAATCGCTGGAGCGAACGCGTGAAAGATAAAGTGCCAAGCTCATACATCGGCGCGCGCGCCGCTCAGCTCAACCGCTAGGCAGCAATGGCACGCAACCCCTACGCGCCGCCGAGCGCACGATTGCTTGAGTTGCCGAACCCGGCGCAGGCGTGGGGTCGTGTGGGTCTGCTTTGGCCGTCATTTGGCACTGCATGCGTAGTCACTGTCGGCCTATTTATTGTCGGTGCCATGAATTCGGGGTGGGGGAGCGGCACATCATTCAACACAATTATTGGGCTGTTCGTGGCCTATTGTTTCGCGGTGGCTTTGGCATTTGTTGCCGGTCTTCTGTTTCGCTACCTGGCTCAGGACTGGGATCTCGGTCGGGCCTGGGTCGCCATAACGATGGGAACGGTGGTTGGGGGCCTGTCCATTTTTGCCATTGACTTCACAATGCGCCGTGTACCCGCACTGTCCCAAACGACTGTACCGCTAATTGCATACGTCCAATTCAGCGTGGTAGGAGCGGCGGCCGGATTTGCATTCTGGAAACTCGTAGAACGAAGATTGCGGCCTAACACTTCGCCGGAGCGCGCGCGTGAGGGATAAAGTGACCAAGCCATGCAACAGCGCGCGCGGCACTCAGCTCAACCGTTAGGCGCCAGGCTTGCCCCAAGATTCCGCAATCGCCAAACCTACCCGCGCTTCGCACGATGCGAAGGTTGCAATCGGTGCGGTTTTAGTATCGTTGGCATTGATTTTCACGGCACCACTTTTCGGATACAAAGCGAGCATTACGCCGGTGCTTGGCTTGATTGTTGCGCCGTTTGGGTTGGTGCTTGCCTGGATTTCAATGGCAGCCCGTGCCAGGTGCGGAATTCCCAGGCCAAAGTTGCCCATCTTCGCGCTCGTCCTGAACGTGGTGTACGTAGGACTACTTGCAGGTATAGCGGCCTTCTTTTGGGGCTTGGGGCAAATGCATTGAAAACTAGTATTGCCACGCAATGGCGCCTAACACCTCTCTAGATTGCTTGTGGCCTCAGCGACGGCTAACTCTTCGCTCCAACCGACTTGCTACGCCCTGTGGCCTTCGCACGCGGCTGAACTCAACCGTTAGGCGGCAAGCGCCCATCAAAACGAATCTCACCCGACGAACGTGGGTTCTACTATGCCTAGCTCTACCGATCTCTCCCCTCGCCAGCGAGCTGGCCTCGTCGTCGCCATCGTCGCGTTAGGCGTCGCCCTCAACCCACTCAACCGGCAATTCGGCACCTGGCTCCGCGACGAGATAGTGTCGGGCGTGCCCTTCTGGCTCGACCACATCGCTTTCATGGTGACCTTGATGCTCGTGGTCTGGGGGCTGATCGGGCTACTTATTCTCGGGCCGCGGGGCAGCGCGCTGGGGCTGCCCAGCCGACCCCGGGAAGCATGGTTCTTCGGCATTCTTTCTGGCGTCGGTTTGACCGTGCTCGTCCTGATTACTCTGAGGACCTTGGGCCCAGTCACTATGCAGCCACATCCGAACTGGCCTGTGCTGTTCGCCAACTTTGCCAGCAACTTCTACGAGGAGTTCATTTACCGCGGCGTGATCCTCGGGCTTTTGCTCAGGGCACTGAACGGCCAGCACCAATGGCTAGCCGCGCTCCTCTCCGCCCTGCTCTTTACACAAGGACATCTCCACTATCCTCCCGTCCTCGTAGCGGTCGTCCTTGTTGCCGGCCTGACCTGGGCTTGGCTCACCATTCGGTACCAGAGCCTCTGGCCGGCCTGGGTCAGTCACATGCTGGCAGACACCATCATCGACAATCTCTTCAAGACCTGAATGCTTCCGCTCGGCCAGCTACAAGTTTCGAACCAATGCGTCGCTATTTGCGACCTTCGCGCCTGGTTGGGGCCGAGTCGTCTGGACGACTTTGGTGGCGTCGCGGAGTCCATTCTCTGTGTCAACGACAGGTATCGCGACGACCCCGCCAAAGGTCAGGGGCGGCGCGGCCGTGTTTTCGTTTACCCCGAAGAAGCGTCTCTTGGCCGAAGGTAACGAGAACGCCTAACAATCCACAGATAATGGCAACTCCCAAGGAGAGCTTCGTGAAAATGACGACTTCTATTTTTGGTCGCGTACTTCTGCTCATGGTGACTTCATCCATTGCGGCAATGCATGCAGGCGCCGCAGAACAGGAAACTTCCGCTGCCACCAAGACCAGAATGATCCGGCTCATAGGAACTCTCGAGAGCGACCCGTTCCAGAAAAACGGCAAGGAAGTGCGCGGTGAGGTCATGACCTGGCTCGTTGAAGCGCCGGATGTGTCCGTCAGGATCTGCCCAAATGTTCTTGGCGACATCAAGAAGATCAAAGGCGATGAGGGCGGGATACTCGTCGTGCAACTGGGACTCTCGCAGGCAAAGTTTATCCTCGAGAATCCGGACAAGGCGGCCGATCAGCATGCCGTCAACGTCGCTGGAGTCGAGGGAGTGTTGCGAACTTACGCTGCGATGAAGTTGACAAAACCCAAGCTTGCGATCCCCGAAATCGAGCGCCTCGTGAAACTGCAGGCCTCCGGGCAGCTCGGGGTGGCAGTCGACGAGGGCCTGGCGAAATGCGGCTGACGTCTGCGGACTGATATATCGCGCCGGTGGCCGGGCTGACGATGTAGTGTCAGGAAATGACATGTTGCAGCAGCACGTGACTATGAGTGATCACATCGAAGCAAGAGTCGCGGCCTGCGCTTGCGGACAACTATCCGTCAGCTGTCGCGGCGAACTCGAGCTCGTTTCTCTGCAGCTGTTTGCAATGCCAGAGGCGGACGGGAAGCGCATTCGGCCTGGCCGCATTCGAGCGGAAGACGACGAGGATGCCGGAACATGACCAACTCTCATCGTCGCCCGCAGGTCTGCATTCTTGGCAGCGCCGAGCCTGGCTCGCGCGCCTTCGATCTTGCAGGTCAGGCAGGTGAGGCGCTGGCCGGCCTCGGCATAACTGTTGTCAGTGGTTGCGGCAGTCCGGCAACTCGAGTTGCCGCCGAGCGGGCCATTCAGGCGGGCGGCCTCGTTCTCAGCATCGTGCCTCCGGATCAAATGCCGCCGCCGGACTGGCCGGCTACCGTCGTCATTCCCTGTGGCATGGGTGACGCGCGGAATCTGTTGATGGCGCTGGCCGGCGATGCCTGCATCGTTATCGGTGGTCGCGCCGGTACGAAGTCAGAAGTACACCTCGCCTGGCTTCACAAGCGACCGCTACTACCACTCATCGGCTGTGGTGGCTGGTCTGATGAACTGGAGTCCAACCCACCCGACGAGCGGGCCAACTCGCCAATTCTCCCGTGGGGCACAGTTGATGAGTTGCGCGCGAGGCTCGCCCAACTTGGACTCACTGATGGTGCGAACTGAACGGAGGTATTGAGAACGTGCGACTCCTTTTCACACTGGTTCTTGCAACGCTGGTGGCCGATGCCATGGCGGAGAACCTTCCTTATCAATGCCGGCCGGAGAGAGGCTGCCAGGAGGAAAAAACCGCGACTCACGACATCGGCAGGGGCGTGATCCTCACACTCCCGGAAGGCTGGACGTACTTCAGCTACCCGCAGGCTCCCATCCCTGCGATGGCTGGCCTGAGGGAAATACGGGCGTTCAAAGGCGGTGTGGTCATTGCGATAACGCCGTTCCCCAACATCGACAAGCGCGAAACGCCGGAGGAATGGCTTCGCGGGTTACACGCCCAGGGAGCTGGACCGTACGCGCCTCTCTCGAAGGAGAATGCCGTCAACTTCGTTTCGATTTCGCACGATGATCTCATTGGCGGGTACGCTTCCTTCACGGCAAAGAACGATGGCGAAAGACCATTTACGATCCTGGCTCACAGTACGTTTTCGAGCGTGACCACATTCATCATTTCTTACCGCTTTGTGATCTTCTCGGTGAGCGTGGCTTCGGAACAGCCGCTCGACGAAAGCTACGGCGAGGCAATCAAAGCGATCTCGAGCATCAAGTAGAAAATCCCGGGAAGACAATATGAAGAACATCCGATGGGTCCTGCCCACGCTCCTGCTCACCGCTTGCGCAACGTTCACGCCCCCGATCTCCGAGACTTCTCCGCCGACGCGCACAGTCTCCGATCTCCCGGATCCTTTCCAACAGCTGCAGGGACTCTGGGAGGTCAGGTCGGCACAGCGAGGCGCCACCCCGATGAACGACAAGATCGGTGTGCGCGCACATATAGATGGCAACAAGTTCTGGTTCGATGGCGACAGTGGCTTCGAAATCCTCGATGTCGATACCACCGTCGCGCCTTATCGAGTCGATTTCTGGGACAAGGGAACCGCGGTTCAAGGCGTGTATCGAATCGCCGGCGACACGCTGGTTGTTTGCTCGGCGCCGCCCGGAGTGTCGCGGCCATCCGGTTTGGATTCGCGCGCAAATTCGCGCTACATAATCTTCGAAGCGCAGCGCGTGCGCGAGAAATAAGCCGAGGTAGCACGCTCATGCAAACAACCTGGACAGCGCGTGCCATCAAGGGAACGATCTATTCGCTGGTTGGCGGATTGATGATATTGGCGAGGGAACCCATGCTCGCGCTCGTCAAGGGAAGTGACTATGACGGCGCCGCGGTGAGGTTGGTTTTCGGAGTTGCTGCGCCGATCCTGTTGCTCGCGGGTCTCTACCTGATTGGCACGCGGCACAAGACGTAATGAGCTTTGACCCTATCTGGTACTTGCGATGCGTTTGAGGATGACAATCGTGTCCAACAAAGGTGATGCACCATGAAGTCTCTTTCCGTCGTCCTCCTGGTCCTGCTCTCGGGCTGTGCGAGTTCCGGTGGCGGCGGTGACGACGACGTCATCACCAAGATGATGATGGGCCAGGCGCCACGCGGCCAGCTCTCGGCCGCGGAAACCGCGGAAGTCGAAAAGCATCCGTTAGGATCAATTGAGAATCCTGTGCTTGCGGAGGGGCCAGCCGGCGAGCAAGAGTATTTTTCGCGCCTGCGTTGCCCGGAAGGCAAGCAGCCTTTCTTCGAGCGTGGCGGATCCGTGATGGAGCGCAGCCCGTATGGCTCCATCATGGATGTGTACGAGGTGGTGTGCGATGCGCCCCCGAGGTACAGCGTCTTCATCGACATGTATCACCCCGGACACGTCGAACTTCGCGCAATCCCGGGCTTCACCATCGTGGCGCCAGGCAAGAACTGACCATGAATCGGATCTGCGGTTGCTGCGGCCAGATCGTTGACAACATTCCGCGCTATTTCATGTGCCGTGTGCCGGATTCGTACGTCTCGAAAAGCGCCGATCTGGTCTTTGACGACAAGTTCACCTGTCGCGGCGGCGAGCACGACTACTTCATCAGTTGCGAAGTCGAACTGCCTTTCAAGGAAGGTGCAGAGGAGCCGCTGGGTTTCATCGGCTGGGTGCAGGTGCCCGCGGCTACCTACAATGCGTATCGTGAATACCGCGCGAATGACCGCCATCGGCCGCCATACGAAGACCTCGTGTCCGGCCGGATGGCAAACCCGATTCCGGAAGCGCCCGACACACTGGGTGTTGCGGTGAAGTTCAGGGTACTGCCGGGAGATCCGACGCCTTACATCCGGTGGGCGGAACCGAACTCGCCGCTCGCAGCGCTCATGGACCGCGGCGCGACCATGCAGTTCTGGCACAAGATCGCTGCGCGATTCCTCGCGTCACACTAGTCGCCGCAACAGCAGGTGCGTGGTGCGCTCACCGGCGATGCTCTGGTAGCACTCGTATCCCAGTGCCGGCAGCTCAAGGCCCGCGAACAGATTTTCGCCACGACCCAGGAACACTGGTCGCATGGACAGGTGCAGCTCGTCGATGAGACGCGCGCCCAGGAATTGGCGGATGGTGGCGACACCGCCGCCTATGCGCACATCGCGCCCACCGGCCGCATCCCTGGCGCGATCGAGTGCGGCCTGGATACCGTCAGTGACGAAATGAAACACCGTGCCACCCTTCATCTCGAGAGGCTCGCGGGGATAATGCGTGAGTACGAACACGGGGCAGTGATAGGGCGGTTCTTCGCCCCACCAGCCCTTCCAGTCCATGTCCCATTGGCCGCGGCCGGGGCTGAACATGTTGCGGCCGAGAATCCACGCGCCGACATTTTCGAAACTCTTCTCCGCCATGGCGTTGTCGACGCCGGATTCGCCGCCCTCCTGCCCGAGGACCTTGCTGCGAAAAACTCGCGTCGGGAAGAACCAGCTCATCACCTCGGCAAAGCCGACGCCCAACGGATTCTGCAGCGTCTGCTCAGTTCCTGCACCGAACCCATCGAGAGAAACCCCAAACGCAGCGACGCGTACTTTGGCCATGACTATTTCTCCGCGATTGAAGCGACTGCGCTGGCCGCCAGCAGGAACGCGCCGACACCGTAGAACTGGGTATCTGCTTCCGCAACCTTCTCCGGGCGATCGCTGACCTGCTGTACCCAGCCCAGCCGGCCGTCTTTCGCCACCGCCCGCGACAGTGCCGACCAGCCATTGTCGATTGCTGGCCGATAGTCGCGTGCGTCCAGCAAGCCGTTCTTCACGCCCCAGGCGAGTCCATAGACATGGAAGCCGGTGCCGCTGGTCTCGGGCGGTGAGTTCTCCGGGCCTAACAAGGAAGGCGCCCAGTAACCATCGGGCTTCTGGATGCTCCTGAGCTTCACGGCCATCTCGCGAAACAGGGCTTCCATGCGCGGACGATGGGGGCTGTCCTTGGGGAGCGAGTCGAGCAGGTTCGCGATGCCGGCAAACACCCAACCATTGCCGCGGCTCCAGAAGAGCTTGCGGCCCTGCTCGTCGCGGCGCTCGAAGAAGCGGCTGTCGCGGAAGTAGAGCTTCTCGACCGGGTCGTAGAGAAAGTCCGTGGTCGCCCAGAATTCCTTCAACGCGAACTCCGCATAACGCGGGTCACCGGTCTGTTGCGACAGGTCGACCCAGGCTGGCGGAGACATGAACAAGGCATCGCACCAGCACCAGCGGCGCAGGCATGCCGTCTCTTCATAGTTTTTCTCGGGGTAGAAGCTCAGGTGCGCATTTGCGGGCCTGGCGAGAATGGCATCGAAGCTGGCGCGCAGCGGGGCGATGGCCTCCGCGCCGGCTCCATGGCGCGCAGCCCACAGATAACTCTGCGCGATCACGTGATCGTCAGCGTGGTAGAGCCGCGGACCCGGCTTCCAGGCATTGGCGAGCCCCATGTCGAGGAGGGCGCTGCGGAAACGCTTCTCGCCACTGACATCGGCGAGGCGTGTCATGCCGACCCAGAACGCGCCTTGTTCCCAGCTTCGCGGATCGCGGGATTCTTCCTTGAAGTGTGTGACGTGCGAAGCGTCCATGTGCGCGAGCTGCCAGTCCGCGACGCGCGCGGCAAGGGCGAGCACTTCCTTGCGTGTCGGGGCTTCGGCTCCGAAGGCCGGGATAGCCAGGACTGGCACCAGTGAAATGACCAGTGCAAAGACATGCTTCATTCGATATCCCCCGGCAAAAGGCAATGCAGGATCGGTGCGGTGCCAATACTATCGCGCATCGCGGAGGGGAGATCGATGAGGACTCGAGCCTGGTGGTTCATCGCCGCGCTGTGCGCGGCATCCGTGGCTGGCGCCGCGGTACCTGTCCCGGAACTGGTGACGCGCAATGGCCGCACGGCGCTGATGGTCGACGGTGCGCCATACCTCGTGCTGGGCGCGCAGGTGAACAATTCCAGCGCCTGGCCCGACATGCTCCCAAAAGTCTGGCCGGCCGTGAGGCGGCTGGGCGCCAACACCGTCAGCGTGCCCATTGCCTGGGAGCAGATCGAACCCGTCGAAGGAAAGTTCGATTTTTCGTTTCTCGACACCCTCATTGCACAGGCAGCAGCGCAGGACCTGAAACTCTGCCTGCTCTGGTTCGCCACCTGGAAGAACAATGGACCTAACTACGCACCCGAATGGGTGAAGCTCGACAATGCGCGGTTTCCCCGTCTCGTCGATGACAGGGGCCAGGTGCTGAACTCGCTGTCGCCACATGCTCCGGCGACGCTGGCCGCGGACAGGCGTGCGTTCGTTGCCCTGATGCGTCACCTGAAACAGGTGGACACGCAGCGCACGGTGATTCTCATGCAGGTGCAGAACGAACCCGGCACCTACGGCAGCGTGCGCGATTTCGGCGCCGCGGCGCAGAGGCTATTCACCGGCGCGGTGCCGCCGGCGCTGGTGAAGGCGCACGGCGGGAAGTCGGGTAGCTGGACGGAAGTTTTCGGCAAGGATGCTGACGAGTTCTTCCACGCCTGGGCAGTGGCCAGGTTCATCGGCGACGTGGCGGCTGCCGGCCGCAAGGAATACGCGCTGCCCATGTACGTGAACGCCGCGCTGCGCGATCCGTTTCATCCTGGTGCGCCTGGCGGCTATGCCAGCGGGGGTCCCACGGACAACGTGATCTTCATCTATCGGGCCGCCGCGCCGGCGATCGGTATCGTGGCGCCGGACATCTATATAAAGGAGTCGCCGAAGGTCGACCGGGTCCTTGAGTTGTACAAGGCTGGTGGGCCCCTGCTGGTTCCCGAGATCGGCAATGATCCGCTGTTCGCACGCTACTTCTATGACGTGCTCGGCGCGCAGGGCATCGGCATCGTGCCCTTCGGCATCGATCTCACCGGCTATTCAAACTACCCGCTGGGCGCACGCGACATCGACGAGGCCATCGACGCATTCGCCCGGCCGTACCGGTTGCTGGCCCCGATGGCGCGTGAATGGGCACGGCTGAGTTTTGAGAAGCGTGTCTGGGGCGGGGGCGAGCCGGACGACCATTCGCCGCGCAAGCTGGATCTCGGACGCTGGACGGTGACGCTGGTGTTCAATGAATGGCAGTTCGGACAGAAGGAATGGTTCGCAAAAGGCACACCCATGCCCGGGTGGGCGCCTTACCCTTCGGGCGGCGCGCTACTGGCTGAGCTGGGACCGGATGAATTCCTGCTGACC
>Ga0315912_10005272_pt1 | contig 11946 bp, 11 predicted proteins | sample VfabasoilMG_FD_204469 | JGI IMG/M metagenome (GOLD analysis project Ga0315912, IMG submission 204469) | Garden soil microbial communities collected in Santa Monica, California, United States - V. faba soil | ecosystem: Environmental > Terrestrial > Soil > Garden | place: USA: California...
CCCGCGTCTTGCCCGAGCCGGCGCCGGCCAGGATCAGCGCCGCCTCGGCCGGCAGCGTCACCGCTGCCAGTTGCTCGGCGTTCAGGTTGTGCAGCAGCTTGCCTGCAGGTGCTTCAGTCGACTCAGGGCTCATCGCAGGATTCTAGGAGCCGCGTAGAATGAGACACCGGGCCCAAATTCAGGCGCCCGGTTTTGTTTTGCGGCTCGCAGCCGCTGAACGACCGGCGCCCGGTCAAGCGCTCGCCACTCGACTTGCTGGAGGCGCGTTCCATGGAAATCTTCGACTACGACAACATCCTGTTGCTGCCGCGCAAATGCCGCGTGCAAAGCCGCAGCGAATGCGACCCGTCGGTGCAGTTCGGCCCCCGCCGCTTCAAGCTGCCGGTGGTGCCGGCGAACATGAAGACCGTGGTCGACGAGCCGATCACCGAGTTCCTGGCGGCCAACGACTACTTCTACGTGATGCACCGCTTCGACATCGACAACGTCGCCTATGCACGTTCGATGCGCGACAAGGGCCTGTACGTGTCGATCAGCTCGGGCGTGAAGGACGCGGACCGCGCGATCATCGACCGGCTGGCCAGCGAAGGCGTGGGCGCCGACTACATCACCATCGACATCGCGCACGGCCATGCCGACAGCGTGCAGCGCATGATCGACTACATCAAGGCCAAGCTGCCGCAGGCCTTCGTCATCGCCGGCAACGTGGCCACGCCCGAGGCGGTGATCGACCTGGAGAACTGGGGCGCCGACGCCACCAAGGTGGGCGTGGGCCCGGGCAAGGTGTGCATCACCAAGCTGAAGACCGGCTTCGGTACCGGCGGCTGGCAGCTCAGCGCGCTGAAGTGGTGTGCGCGCGTGGCCACCAAGCCGATCATCGCCGACGGCGGCATCCGCGACCATGGCGACATCGCCAAGAGCGTGCGCTTCGGCGCGTCGATGGTAATGATCGGCTCGCTCTTCGCCGGCCACGAAGAATCACCCGGGCACACGGTCGAGGTCGACGGCAAGCTGTTCAAGGAGTACTACGGCTCGGCCAGCGACTTCAACAAGGGCGAGTACAAGCACGTCGAGGGCAAGCGCATCCTCGAGCCGATCAAGGGCAAGCTGGCCGACACGCTGCGCGAGATGCGCGAGGACGTGCAGAGCTCGATCTCCTACGGCGGCGGTACGCAGCTCTTCGACATCCGCAAGGTCAACTACGTCATCCTCGGCGGCGACAATGCCGGCGAACACCTGTTGATGTGATCGTGCCGATGACCGAACTCGCCAAGTCCTTCGAACCCGCGGCCATCGAGGCGCGCTGGGCACCGTTGTGGGAAGCCAGCGGCGCCTATGCGCCGACGCTGGACGCGTCCAGGCCCTCGTTCAGCATCCAGCTGCCGCCGCCCAACGTGACCGGCACGCTGCACATGGGCCACGCCTTCAACCAGACGATCATGGACGCGCTGACGCGCTACCACCGGATGCGCGGCTTCAACACGCTGTGGGTGCCGGGCACCGACCATGCCGGCATCGCCACGCAGATCGTCGTCGAGCGCCAGCTGGAACAGGAAGGCAAGACGCGCCAGCAGATCGGCCGCGACGCCTTCGTGCAGCGCGTGTGGGACTGGAAGGCCTACTCCGGCTCGACCATCACGCAGCAGATGCGCCGCGTCGGCGCCAGCGTGAACTGGGCGCACGAGTACTTCACGATGGACGAGGGGCTGTCGCGCGTCGTCACCGAGACCTTCGTGCAGCTCTACGAGCAGGGTTTGATCTACCGCGGCACGCGCATGGTCAGCTGGGATCCGGTGCTCAAGTCCGCGGTCTCGGACCTGGAGGTGGAGAGCGAGGAGGAGGACGGTTTCCTCTGGCACATCCGCTACCCGCTGGCCGACGGCAGTGGCTCGCTCGTCGTGGCGACGACGCGGCCCGAGACCATGCTCGGCGACACCGCGGTGATGGTGCACCCCGAGGACGAGCGTTACACCGCGTTCATCGGCAAGCAGCTGAAGCTGCCGCTGACCGAGCGGCTGATCCCGGTGATCGCCGACGCCTACGTCGACCGCGAGTTCGGCACCGGCGCGGTCAAGGTGACGCCGGCCCACGACGTCAACGACCACGCGGTCGGGCAGCGCCACGGCCTGCCCAGCCTGGGTGTGCTGGACCTGGAGGCGCGCATCAACGGCAATGCGCCGGCCGCCTACCAAGGTCTGGACCGCTTCGTCGCGCGCAAGAAGGTGGTCGCCGACCTGGAACGCTTGAGCCTGCTGGTCGAGGTGAAGAAACACAGGTTGGTGGTGCCGCGCTGCGCACGCACCGGCCAGGTGGTCGAGCCGATGCTCACCGACCAGTGGTTCGTCGCCGTCAGCAAGCCGGGGCCGGGCGGCAAGAGCATGCGCGACAAGGCCATCGACGCGGTGGCCTGCGGCGACGTGAAGTTCGTCCCCGAGAACTGGGTCGCGACCTACGACCAGTGGATGAAGAACATCCAGGACTGGTGCGTCTCGCGCCAGCTGTGGTGGGGCCACCAGATCCCGGCCTGGTACGGCAGCGGCGGCGAGATCTTCGTCGCGCGCGACGAGGCCGAGGCCAAGGCCAAGGCCGAAGCCAACGGCTACCGCGGCGCGCTGACGCGCGACCCGGACGTGCTCGACACCTGGTACAGCTCGGCGCTGGTGCCTTTCTCCACGCTCGGCTGGCCGCGCGAGACCGAGGAGCTGAAGCTCTTCCTGCCCTCGTCGGTGCTGGTCACCGGCTACGAGATCATCTTCTTCTGGGTCGCGCGCATGATCATGATGACGACCCACTTCACCGGCCGCGTGCCGTTCCGCACCGTGTACATCCACGGCATGGTGCGCGACGGCGAAGGCAAGAAGATGAGCAAGAGCGAGGGCAACGTCATCGACCCGGTGGACCTGATCCAGGGCGTGGACCTGGACACGCTGGTGAAGAAGTCCACCACCGGCTTGCGCAAGCCGGAGACCGCGCCGAAGGTCGCGGCGCGGGTGAAGAAGGAATTCCCCGAAGGCATGCCGGCCTACGGCGCCGACGCGCTGCGCTTCACGATGGCCAGCTACGCCAGCCTGGGGCGCAGCATCAACTTCGACACCAAGCGCTGCGAGGGCTACCGCAACTTCTGCAACAAGCTATGGAACGCCACGCGCTTCGTGCTGATGCAGGTGCAGGGGCTGGACGGGCACGAGCGCGGCATGGGCCAGTGCCGCGACGACTGCGGCCCCGAGGGCTACATGCATTTCTCGATGGCCGACCGCTGGATCGTCAACCAGCTGCAGCGCGTCGAGGCCGAGGTCGAGCGCGGTTTCGCCGACTACCGGCTGGACAACGTGGCGAATGCGATCTACGCCTTCGTCTGGGACGAATACTGCGACTGGTACCTGGAGATCGCCAAGGTGCAGCTGGCCGGCGGCAATGCGGCGCAGCAGCGCGCCGCGCGGCGCACGCTGCTGCGCGTGCTGGAAGCGGTGCTGCGGCTGTTGCACCCCATCGCGCCGTTCATCAGCGCCGAGCTGTGGGAGCATGTGGCTCCGCTGGCCGACCGCAAGCCGGCCGGCTCGGCCGCCGGCATCGTGCTGGCGCCCTACCCGCAGGCCGATCTGCAGCGCCTCGATGCCGAGGCCGATGCCTGGATGGCGCGGCTCAAGGCCGTGGCCGGCGCCTGCCGCCAGCTGCGCTCGGAGATGAACCTGTCGCCGGCCGAGCGCGTGCCGCTGCTGGCCAGTGGCGATGCCGCGTTCATCGCCTCGGCCGTGCCGGTGCTGAAGGCGCTGGCGCGCCTGTCCGAGGTGAAGCAGGCGCAGGACGACACAGCCTTCGGCGAGGCCACGCACAGCACACCGGTGGCGGTGCAGGGCGAGGCCCGGCTGGCGCTGCTGGTGGCCGTCGACGTCGAAGCCGAACGCTCCCGCCTGGCCAAGGAGATAGCACGCCTCGAAGGCGAGATCGGCAAGGCCACGGTGAAGCTGGACAACCCCAGCTTCGTGGCACGCGCGCCGGCCGCGGTGGTGGCGCAGGAGAAGCAGCGGCTCGAGGACTTCAGGCGGACGCTTGACCGGCTTCGAGATCAAGCGAGTCGTCTTCGGTCGTCGGCCTGAATTCGGGGCGCGGCCCGGTCTCACAGAGGATCTCGTCGATGCGCCGCACCACCGCCCAGGCGCTGCGGATGCGCGATTCGCGCGTCGTGCCGGCCACGCGCGGCGTGATCTGCAGGTTGCGCACCGCGCGCAGCGGCCGGCCGAAATCGAGCATGCTCGGCTCCATGCTGTCGAACCAGGCCGCGGCCATGCGGCCCGATTCCAGGGCCTCGGCCAGCGCCGCCTCGTCGAACAGGCTCGAATGCCCCAGGCTGACCAGCACCTGGTCGGCCTTGCAGTGCGGCAGGAAGCGCTCGCCCAGCAACCCCTTGTAGCGCGTGAAGTAGTTCAGCAGCACGCACAGCACGTCGCTCTGTTCCACCACTTCGCGCAGGCTCAGCGGTGCGATCTTCCAGCGCTCCCACAGCCCGTCGGAGGGATGCACCGCCGGGTCGTAGCCCTTGACCTGCGCGCCGAAGGCGCCCAGTAGTTCGGCCAGCGCCCGCGCCGAAGCCGGCAGCCCGACCAGGCCGACGGTGGCACCGGCCAGTTCGCGCCCCACCAGCATGCCGTCGTTGCTGTGCACCGGCACGCGGCGCAGCAGCTGCAGCATCGCGCCGATGGCGAATTCGGCCTCGGCCCCGGCGCTGGCTGCGCCTGGCCGCACGATCTCGATGCCGGCACGGGCGAAGGCGTCGAGATCCAGGTTCTCGACGCCGGCGCTGAGCCGGCCGACGACGCGCAGCACCGGCGCGAAATGCAGCGCCTGCGCGTCCAGCGCCACCGAGGGCGGTGCGATCAGCGCGCGCACATTGAACATCGCCTGGCGCAAGGCCCGCGGGTCGCGCTCAAGCTCGGGCGCAAAACGCACCGGATGGCGCGCGTCGATCCACTGCAGGACCTCGGGTTCGACCGGCTCGACGATCAGGACATCCATGTAAGGTGTGCCTCGGCACTCAGGTGGTCCGGCAAGTGCCGCGTGCCACAATGAGTCGACGTGTTCGAGGGGATTGTAAAGATGCCGATGTCGGTGAAGAAAGCCATATTTCCCGTGGCTGGTCTGGGCACCCGCTTCCTGCCGGCCACCAAGGCGCAACCCAAGGAAATGCTGCCGGTGGTGGACAAGCCGCTGATCCAGTACGCCGTCGAGGAGGCCTATGCCGCCGGCGTGCGCGAGATGATCTTCGTCACCGGCCGCCACAAGCGGCCGATCGAGGATCACTTTGACATGACTTTCGAGTTGGAGGTAGCCCTCGAACAGGCGGGTAAGCAGGACCTGCTACAGGTGGTGCGCAGTGTCAAGCCCGACGACATGGAATGCATCTACGTGCGTCAGGCGCAGGCACTGGGCCTGGGCCATGCGGTGCTGTGCGGCCAGCGGCTGGTCGGCAACAACCCCTTCGCGGTGCTGCTGGCCGACGACCTGATGGTCGGCACGCCACCGGTGCTGAAGCAGATGGTCGACCAGTTCGAGGAATGGCAGGTCTCGATCCTGGCCGTGCAGGAAGTGCCAGCCGAGCACACGCGCCGTTACGGCATCGTCGCCGGCAATGCGGTCAACGAGCGTGTCGTCGACATCACGCAGATGGTCGAGAAGCCCGCGCCCGACGTCGCACCCTCACGCCTGGGCGTGGCCGGTCGTTACATCCTGACGCCGGGGGTATTCCGCGAGATCGCCGCGCAGCCGCGCGGCGTGGGCGGCGAGATCCAGCTCACCGACGGCATCGCCTCGCTGCTGCGCCGCGAGAAGGTCTTTGCCTACCGCTACGAAGGCAGGCGTTACGACTGCGGCAGCAAGGAGGGCTTTCTCGAGGCCAACGTGGAATTGGCACTCGCCCACCCCCAGCTGGGGCCGGGCTTCCGCGCGTTCCTGCGCGGCATCCCGTTGTAGCGCACGTCCACTACCTGCGGCGCAGGTAGTGGGTGAACTCGCTGTCGGCGCTGCTCTGCTCGACCAGCTCGTTGCCGGTCTGTCGCGCGAAGGCCTGGAAGTCGCGCACCGAACCCGGATCGGTGGCGAGCACCTTCAGGACCTGGCCGCTGGCCATGTCGGCCAGTGCCTTCTTGGCCTTCAGGATGGGCAGCGGACAGTTCAGCCCGCGGGTGTCGATTTCCTTCTGTACTTCCATCGTCGTCCTCAAGCGCGGCCCGGCAGTTCAATGAACTGCGGCTCGTGGCCCTGCGAGCGCAGCCAGTCGGCCAGCGCATAACCGGTGCCGGCGCGCCAGCAGCGCACGTCCCGCGGCGTGAACAGCCGGTAGTCGGCGAGTTCGGGCGACAGCGTCACTTCGCCGCGCGCCAGCGCATGGTAGGCGATGATCACCTGGTTCATGCGCTGGAAGTCGTACACGCCGATCAGCTTCAGCGCGTCCACCTGCAACGAGGTTTCTTCGGCCACCTCGCGCGCGATGCCTTCCTCAGGCGTCTCGCCGGCCTCCATGAAGCCGGTGATCAGCGCGAACATGTTGCCCTTCCAGGCAGCGTTCTTCGCCAGCAGCAGCCGGCCGTCACGGTCGGCGCATTCGATCACCGCCGCCAGCACCGGCGTCGGGTTGTTCCAGTGAGTCCAGCCGCAGGCCGGGCAGCGCAGCCGCTCCTTGTGGCCGCCGTCTTCCAGCGAGCCCAGCCATTCCAGCGGCGTGGCGCAGTTCGGGCAGAAGCGGTAGCCGGCACTCATGCCGGAAAGACTCCGGTGGACAGGTAGCGGTCGCCGCGGTCGCAGACGATGAAGACGATGGTGGCATCCTGCAGCGACCGCGCCAGCTGCAGCGCCACCCAGCAGGCGCCTGCGGCCGAGATGCCGGCGAACAGGCCTTCCTCGCGCGCCAGGCGCCGCGCCATGTCCTCGGCGTCGGCCTGCGACACGAGCTCGATCTGGTCGACATGCCGGGGGTCGTAGATCTTCGGCAGGTAGGCCTCGGGCCACTTGCGGATGCCGGGGATGCGCGAACCCTCGCTGGGCTGCGCACCGACGATGCGCACCGCCGGGTTGCGCTCCTTCAGGTAGCGCGACACGCCGGTGATGGTGCCGGTGGTGCCCATCGCGCTGACGAAGTGCGTGATGCGTCCGCCGGTGTCGGACCAGATCTCCGGGCCGGTGGTCTCGTAGTGGATGCGCGGGTTGTCCTCGTTGGCGAACTGGTCGAGCACGCGGCCCTTGCCGTCGGCCACCATCTGCTCGGCCAGGTCGCGCGCGTACTCCATGCCGCCGGAGCGCGGCGTCAGCACCAGCTCGGCACCATAGGCCTTCATCGTCTGCGCGCGCTCGATTGACAGGTCCTCGGGCATGACCAGGATCATGCGGTAGCCGAGCATCGCCGCAGCCATGGCCAGCGCGATGCCGGTGTTGCCCGAAGTGGCCTCGATCAGCGTGTCGCCTGCTTTGATGTCGCCGCGCTCGGCGGCGCGGCTGATCATACTCAGCGCCGGCCGGTCCTTCACCGAGCCGGCGGGGTTGTTGCCCTCGAGCTTGCCCAGGATGACGTTGCCGCGTGCGTCGTTGTCGGCGCCGGGCAGGCGCTGCAGGCGCACCAGCGGCGTGTCGCCGATCGTGTCCTGAAGGGTCCTGTAGCGCGGTGCGTTCTTCGAAGCCATGGCCATGTACTTTAGGGGGCGCGCTATTGTGGCAGCGTGCTGCACGGGCCGTGAAAGCCGCGTGCCATAATCCGCGCCCTCACGTGCCATTGGCCGCACCCCCACAGCCCGGGTGGCGAAATCGGTAGACGCAGGGGACTCAAAATCCCCCGCCGCAAGGCGTGCCGGTTCGAGTCCGGCCCCGGGCACCAGGCCACACGACCCGCTTGCCGGGCGATGCGCGCGACCCCCATCAACGCTGCCGAAGCATGCCGCCGATTCCGCCGCTGACCAAAGCCCTGATGCTGATCTGCACGGCGGTGTTCTGCCTCGCCCAGTTCATCCGGCTCGAGCTGCTGTTCGCGCTGTGGCCGCTGCAGACCGGCCTGTTCTGGCCCTGGCAGATGGTCAGCTACGGCTTTCTGCACGGCGACCTGCTGCACCTGGCTTTCAACATGCTCGGGTTGTGGATGTTCGGCTCCGAGCTCGAGCGCCTGTGGGGCCGCCAGCGCTACTGGCAGTTCCTGCTGGCCAGCCTGCTCGCGGCCGCGGCCACGCAGTTGCTGATCACCTGGCTGACACGATCGATGGTGCCCACGGTGGGGGCCTCGGGCGCCTTGTTCGGGTTGCTGCTGGCCTTTGGCATGTTGTTCCCGAACCGCATCATCGTGCCGCTGATCCCGCCGATCCCGATGAAGGCGCGCACCTTCGTCATCGTCTTCGGCGTGCTTGAGCTGGTGCTCGGCCTGTACGGCCGCAGCGGCATCGCGCACTTCGCGCACCTGGGCGGCATGCTCGGCGGCTTCCTGATGATCCGCTACTGGCGCGGGCAGGCGCCTTTCGGCAGCCGCCGACGCTGAGGCCAAAGGCCCCGCGAGCGTCGTGGTCGCGGCCGTCCTATGATGGCCGTCACCCCTCGCCGCTACCGAAGCCGCGCCATGCACACCCGTTTGTTGCGCCTGCCCCTGCTGGCCCTATGGCTGGGCCTGGTCCTGGTGCCGCGGGCCCATGCTGCGGACCCGCCTTCGGCCGTCGAGGCGCAATCGCGCGCACTGCAGCGCGCCAGCGCCGCGGTGGTCGGCCTGCGCGCGCGCGCCGTCGACGACGCGCGCTCGGCTGCCACGCTGGGCCGCGCCCGCCAGGGCTCGGGCGTGGTCATCGGCAACGGCGATCTGGTGCTGACCATCGGTTACCTGATCCTCGAGGCCGAGCAGGTGCAACTGATCACCGACGACGAGCGCGAGGTGCCGGCGCGCCTGGTCGGCTACGACGTGGCCACCGGCTTCGGCCTGGTGCAGCCGCTGGCACCGCTGCGCATCGAACCGGCGCCCTTCGGCGCGGCCGCGGCGCTGGTACGCGGCGAGGCACTGATGATCGTCAGCGGCGGCGAAGACGGCGCGATCAGCGCCGCGCAGCTGGTATCTCGGCGCAACTTCTCCGGCTACTGGGAGTACCACGTCGATGGCGCGCTGTTCACCGCGCCGGCACGCCCCGACCACAGCGGCGCCGGCCTGTTCAACGGCCGCGGCGAACTGGTGGGCATCGGCTCGCTGCTGGTCAAGGATGCGGCCGGCGCGGACGGCCCGCCGCAGAACGGCAACATGTTCGTGCCCATCGACCTGCTTCAGCCCATCCTGCCCGAACTGCGCAGCCGCGGCAGCAGCCGGCTGAGCGAGCGCGCCTGGATCGGCGTCAACTGCGTCGAGGCCGAAGGCACGGTGCGCGTGGTGCGTGTCAACAGCGACAGCCCGGCCGAGGTGGCCGGCGTCGAGCCGGGCGACCGCATCGTGCGCATCGATGGCACCGCGGTCAACGCCCTTGAAGTGCTGTGGAAGACGCTGTGGGCCGGCGGCGCGCCCGAGCGCGAGGTCACGCTGGACATCGTGCGTGGTGGCCAGCCGCAGACGCTGAAGCTGCAGTCGGTGGACCGCATGAAGACGCTGAAGAGCGCGCAGGGCATCTAGGTTTCAGTAGCCGCGCTCTCGATCCACCAGGTTGTGCAGCGCCTCGCCGCGCTGCAGGCAGCGCCAGCCCTGCACGAACTGCTGTGCGATCGTCTGCGGCGATGACTGCGCCGCGATGTGCGGCGTGATGCTGATGCCGGGCACGTCCCACAACGGGTCGTCGGCCGGCAGCGGTTCGTGGCGCTGCACGTCCAGCGCCGCGCCGGCCAGGTGGCCCGAGCGCACGGCGTCGATCAGGTCGGCTTCGACCACATGCGCACCGCGCGCGATGTTGATCAGGTAGCTGCCGCGCGGCATGGCCGCGAAGGCGCGCGCGTCGAGCAGCCCTTCGGTCTGCGCGGTCAGGGGCAGCGCGCAGACCAGGATGTCGCTGCCACCCAGCACCGCCTGCAGCGACTGCCCGGAATGGCGGCAGTAGCCGCTGACCTGGAAACCCACCGCCTGCAGCAGGCGCGCCACGGCACTACCCATCGTGCCCATGCCGAGCACGCCGACATGGCAGCGCAGCGCACCGATCGGCTGGCGTGTCCATTGGCGCAGGCGCTGTTGCGCCTCGTAGACCGGCAGGCTGCGCGCGTGGCGCAGCGCCATCAGCGCGACGAACTGCGCAATGCCATCGGCCTGCTCGACATCGACGATGCGCGACACCTGCACCTGCGCCGGCAGCTCGGGCACCAGTAGTTTGTCGACGCCGGCGCCCACCGCACACACCCAGCGCAGCCGTGGCAACCGCCGTGCCACGCCTTCGGGAAAGCGCCAGCCGAGCACCGCCTCGACCTCGGCCAAGGCCGCATCGCCGATGCCGGGCTGGTACTCCAGCAACGGCAGATGCGGCTCGATGGCATGCACCGCCTCGGCAAACACCTGGGCAGGCAACGGGTGGGTCAACAACAAGGTCTTCATGCGATCAGCCCTTCGGCCACGGTGGGGTAACGCAATCGCAGCTTGAGCTCACGCTTCAGGCGACGATTGTCCAAGCGGCGCGATTCGCTCATGAAGCTCAGCTGCAGCGGCGACAGCTGCGTGGTCGCCTCGGCACGGCTGATGCGCGGCGGGCGCGGCAGGCCGCACAGCTCGGCCGCCAGGTCGAAGTACTCGCCCATGCGCAGTTCGGTGTCGTCGCAGACGTGCAGCACACGCTGTGGCAGCGCACGGTGCAACGCCGCCACGCAGGCGCGCGCCAGGTCGTCGGCGTGGATGTGGTTGGTGTAGACATCGTCCGCAGCGCACAGCACCGGCGTGCCGCGCTGCAGGCGCTCGCGCGGATGGCCGCCGGCGCGGTCGGCCGCGTAGATGCCGGGGATGCGCAGTAGCGACACCGCCACGCCCGCGCGCCGGCCGTAGCAGCGCAACTGCGCCTCGGCGTTGGCACGCCGGCGCGCGCGCGCGGTGACGGGGCGCACCGCGCGTGTCTCGTCGAAGCGCGCGCCGCCGCAGTCGCCGTACACGCCGCTGGTGCTGGCATAGACGATGCGCCGCACGCGCCCCGCACGCGCCAGCGCCTGCAACAGGCAGCTCGTGCGCGTGTCACGCTCGCCGCCGGACGGCGGGGGCGCCAGGTGCAGCACCGCGTCGGCCAGGCCGCCCAGGCGGCCCAGCGTCGCGGCATCGTCCAGGTTGCCCAGCAGCGGCACGGCGCCGGCTTGGCGCAAGGCCTCGCGCCGCGCCGGCGTCGAGGTCAAGGCCAGCACGCGGTAGCGCCCGCGCAGCAGCTTCAGCACGCGCAGGCCGACATCGCCGCAACCGACGATGAGCAGTGCCGGCTGGCACGCGCGGCGGTTGGGCAGCAGGTTCATGGGGCGAAAGCCTTGCGGGCACAATGCGCCGGCAGTTTAAGTTGCCGATTCCTAAAGCCATGAGTTTCACCATCCAGCTGGTGCCTGCGAACCGCAGCTTCGAGGTGCAGCGCGACGAGCCGATCCTGTCGGCCGCCATCCGCCAGGGCATCGGCCTGCCCTACGGCTGCCGCGACGGCGCCTGCGGCTCGTGCAAGAGCCGGCTGCTGGAAGGCCGGGTGATCCACGGCGCACATCAGCTGCGCGCGCTGTCCACCGCGGAAGAGGACGCTGGCCTGATCCTGCCCTGTTGCGCCGCGGCCCAGACCGACTGCGTGATCGAGGCGCGCAGCGTGCCCGGTGCCGGCGAGTTCCCGGTGCTGAAGATGCCAGCGCGCGTGCTCAGCCTGCAGCGCGCCGCGGCCGAGGTGATGATCCTGAAGCTGCAGCTTCCGGCCAACCAGAACCTGCAGTACCGCGCCGGCCAGTTCATCGAGATCATCCTGCGCGACGGCGCGCGCCGCAGCTATTCGATGGCCAACGCCTCGCACCAGCTGG
>Ga0315912_10005273_pt1 | contig 11946 bp, 10 predicted proteins | sample VfabasoilMG_FD_204469 | JGI IMG/M metagenome (GOLD analysis project Ga0315912, IMG submission 204469) | Garden soil microbial communities collected in Santa Monica, California, United States - V. faba soil | ecosystem: Environmental > Terrestrial > Soil > Garden | place: USA: California...
TCGGTGCAGGCCGCGCCTCTGCCCGACCAAAATGCGACCAATGAAGCGGCACCGGCACCGGCCGAACTGCCGCCACTTCCGGGAGCGCCGCCGGCCGCCGCGAACCTGCCTGGTGCCCCGAGTTCCGCGCCCGTGCGATCCTCCGGGCCGGATGCCGCCGCTATTGCCGCCGCGGAGGTACCGCCGGCTGCGACCCAAACTGCGACCACCGCGGCGGCTGTAACGGGTGCCGCGCCACCCGCGGCACCCGTGAGCCTCACGTTCGGGCCGGGATCCGCTACCCTGCCGCGCAATGCACCCGCCGTATTGCGCCAATTCGCCGCCAAGCGGGGCGGGGCGGCGATCGCGGTGACCGGTTATGGCGATGCGACGTCCGGCGAGCCTTCCGCGCAGTCTGCCGCGCTTGCGCTGGGTCTGGCGCGCGGGCAGGCGATCGCCAATGCCCTGATCTCCGCCGGGGTTCCGGCGAATAATATTCGCGTCGATGCCGAAGCGAGCGGTCGCGGCGGCACGGTGCGTCTGGTAGAATAGCGGCGCATTGCCGCCCTCCCTTCCCTCTTTTTCCGCGAAAGAGTCCCATGGCTGAAGAATTTCACAGGATCAAGCGTCTGCCGCCCTATGTGTTCGCGGAAGTGAACACGGCCAAGGCGAAGTCGCGCGCGGTGGGTGAGGACATCATCGACCTCGGCATGGGCAACCCCGACAGCCCGACGCCCAAGCATATCGTGGACAAGCTGGTGGAGACGGTGGCCGACCCGCGGTCCCACCGCTATTCCGAAAGCCGGGGCATTGCGGGGCTGCGGCGGGCGCTGGCGAATTATTATGAGCGGCGCTTCAACGTTTCCCTGAATCCGGAAACGGAGGTGATCGCGACGCTTGGGTCCAAAGAAGGGTTGGCGAACCTGGCCTCTGCCATTACCTCCCCGGGCGATACGATCCTGGTGCCGAACCCGTCCTACCCGATCCACCAGTTCGGCTTCATCATCGCCGGCGCCGCCGTGCGGTCTATCCCGGCGACGCCGGACGAGGACATGCTGCGGGCGCTGGACCGCGCGGTGCGCCATTCCGTGCCGAAGCCCACCGCGCTGATCGTGAATTTCCCGTCCAACCCGACCGCCTACCTGGCGGACCTGGATTTCTACCGGGAAATCGTCGCCTTCGCGCGCAAGCACGAGATCTGGATCCTGTCCGACCTCGCCTACGCGGAGATCTATTTCGGCGACAAGATTCCGCCCTCCATCCTGGAAGTGCCGGGTGCGAAGGACATCGCGGTGGAATTCACCTCCATGTCCAAGACCTACTCCATGCCGGGTTGGCGCATGGGCTTCGCGGCGGGCAATCCGCAGCTGATCAAGGCGCTGACGCGGATGAAGTCCTACCTGGACTACGGCGCCTTCACGCCGATTCAGGTCGCCGCCGTGGCGGCACTGAACGGGCCGCAGAACTGCGTGCAGGAAATGCGCGACCTCTATCGCGAACGCCGGGACGTGCTGATCAAGGGTCTGGCCTCCTCCGGGTGGGATGTGCCGTCGCCGGACGGCTCCATGTTCGCCTGGGCGCCGATACCGGAGCGCTTCGCGCATCTGGGCAGCGTGGAGTTTTCCAAGCTGCTGCTGGCGCGGGCGAAGGTAGCGGTGGCACCGGGCATCGGCTTCGGGGAATACGGCGATACGCATGTGCGCATCGCGCTGGTGGAGAACGTGCACCGGATGCGCCAGGCAATCCGCAACATTCGCGCCTTCATGGCGAACGATAACCTTGGGCCGGCCGAACCCGTCCTCGACGCGGCCCACGCGCCATGAGCCGTCCTCTCTCGGTGGCGCTCGCCGGCCTGGGGACGGTCGGCGGCGGGGTTCTGAAGCTGCTTCGTGACAACGCCGATATCGTGGCGGCGCGGGCCGGGCGACCAATTGCCGTGACGGCGGTGTCTGCGCGGGACCGCAATCGTGACCGTGGCTTCTCGATTTCCGGATTGCGCTGGTACGACGATCCGGTTGCCCTGGCCGCCGATCCCGGCGTGGACGTGGTGGTGGAGTTGATCGGCGGGTCCGACGGACACGCCAAGGCGCTGGTGGAGGCGGCAATCACCGCCGGCAAGCCGGTGGTGACGGCAAACAAGGCCCTTCTGGCGGTTCATGGCGCCGCACTGGCCGCCGCGTCCGAGGCAAAGGGCGTGGCGCTGGCATTCGAGGCCGCGGTGGCCGGCGGCATCCCCGCCATCAAGGCCCTGCGCGAGGGCCTGGCGGGCAACCGCATCTCCCGCGTCGCTGGCATCCTCAACGGCACTTGCAACTACATCCTGACGGTGATGCGCGAGCAGAAGCGCGAATTCGCCGAAGTGCTGGCCGACGCGCAGAAGCTCGGCTACGCCGAAGCGGACCCCAGCTTCGACATCGACGGCATCGACGCGGCGCACAAGTTGTCCATCCTCGCCGCGCTGGCCTTTGGCCGGCCGGTGGCGTTCAACGATGTGCACGTGGAAGGCATCCGCAACGTCTCCGCCGTGGATATCGCATTTGCCGATGAGCTTGGCTATCGCATCAAGCTGCTGGGCATAGCGCGTCAGACGGAACTGGGCATCGAGACGCGGGTGCACCCGTGCATGATCCCGCTGGGCGCGCCGATCGCGCGCGTGGATGGCGTGTTCAACGCGGTGGTGGCGGAAGGCGATTTCGTCGGCCGGGTGATGCTGGAAGGCCGTGGTGCCGGTGCCGGCCCAACCGCCTCCGCCGTCGCTGCCGACCTGATCGACATTGCGCGCGGACGGTTTACGCCGGTCTGGGGCGCGGCGTCCGACGCGTTGTCCGCCGCGCCGTCCGTGACGATGGACAAGCATGTGGGCTGCTACTACCTGCGGCTGATGGTGGTGGACAGGCCGGGCGTGATCGCCGATGTGACGGCGGTATTGCGCGACCATCGCATCTCCCTGGAATCCATGTTGCAGCGGGGCCGCGCACCGGGTGAGGCGGTGCCGGTGGTGCTGGTGACGCATGAGACCAACGAGGCAGCAATGCGCGCGGCGCTGGCGAAGATCGGCGAGTTGGGCGCGGTGATGGAGCCGCCGTCCATGATCCGCATCGAGCCGGCCTGACAGGATTAATAACGGAGAACGTCCCATGGCTGGGAAACCGGGTGAAGTGACCGACAAGAACCTGGCGCTGGAACTCGCCCGCGTCACCGAAGCCGCGGCGCTCGCCGCCTCCCGCTGGATCGGCCTCGGGAAGAAGAACGACGCCGACGGCGCCGCCGTGGAAGCCATGCGCAAGGCGTTCGACACGGTGGAGATCGACGGCACCGTGGTGATCGGCGAAGGTGAGATGGACGAAGCGCCGATGCTGTATATCGGCGAGAAGGTCGGCAGCGGCGGGCCGGCGATGGATATCGCCGTGGACCCGCTGGAAGGCACCACCATCACTTCCAAAGGAGGGCCGAACGCGCTGGCCACCGTGGCGCTGGCGGAGCGTGGCGGGTTCCTGCACGCGCCGGATATCTACATGGACAAGTTGGCCGTGGGTGGCGGGATGCCGGAAGGGGTGATCGACCTGGACTGGCCGGTAGAGGAGAATTTACGTTCCGTTGCGCGGGCCAAGAACCGCGCGGTCTCCGACCTGATGGTCTGCATCCTGGAGCGCGACCGGCATAAGGCGATCATCGATGCCTGCCGCAAGGCCGGCGCGCGAATCATGCTGATAGGCGATGGGGACGTGGCCGGCGTGATCGCCACCGCAATGCCCGATTCCGAAGTCGATATCTACATGGGTTCCGGCGGCGCGCCGGAGGGCGTGCTGGCCGCGGCGGCGCTGCGCTGCATCGGTGGGCAGATGCACGGGCGGCTCTTGTTCGAGAACGACGAGCAGATCGCGCGCGCCAAGGAAATGGGCGTGACCGACCCGAACCGGAAATACAGCGTGCTGGACATGGCCAGGGGCGACGTGATGTTTGCCGCCACGGGCGTGACATCCGGCGCCATGTTGCGCGGCGTGCGCCGCTTCGGCGGCGGGGCGATCACCCATTCCGTGGTGATGCGCAGCAAGTCCGGCACGGTGCGCTACATCGAGGGGCATCACAATTTCAATGTGAAGACCTGGTCCCCCGCCACTTGATGGATATTTCCGCGCCGGTGCTCGGCGTGACGCGCAGCCTGTCCGGGCGGCGCTGGGTGTGGCGCGTGGGGGAAGACCGCGTCGGCATGGGCATCGCCCAGCGCGTCGGCGTGCCGGAGATCGTAGGCCGATTGCTGGCCGCGCGCGGCGTCGGTGTGGACAGCGCCGCGGATTTCCTGGAACCCACATTGCGGGCCCTGCTGCCGGACCCGTCCGTGCTGGCGGATATGGACGCGGCGGCATCGCGGATCGCCGATGCGGCGCAGGCCGGTGAAACCGTGGCGGTGTTCGGCGACTACGATGTGGATGGCGCCTGCGCCGGCGCGCTGATGGTGAACTTCCTGCGCGACCTGGGCTGCGAGGCGCTGCACTACGTGCCGGATCGCCTGGCGGAGGGCTACGGCCCCAACGCCCCTGCCCTGCGCAGCCTGGCGCAGCGTGGCGCGGTGCTGGTGGTGTGCGTGGATTGCGGCATTGCCGCTGGGGACGTGTTCGCGGAAGTGGGGGGACTGCTGGACGTGGTGGTACTGGACCACCACAAGGCGGAAGGCCCGCCGCCACCGGTGCGCGCGGCGGTGAACCCCAACCGCTTGGACGATCTTTCCGGCCTGAAGGGCCTGTGCGCCGCCGGCGTGGCGTTCCTGACCGCCGTGGCGACGGTGCGGGAATTGCGCCGGCGCGGCGTGTTCGCCGGCCGGGCCGAGCCCGACCTGATGGCCCTGCTGGACCTGGTAGCCCTGGCCACCGTGTGCGACGTGATGCCGCTGACCGGGGTGAACCGAGCCCTGGTGTGCCAGGGGCTGAAAGTGATGGCGCGGCGGGCCCGCCCCGGCCTGGCGGCACTACTGGACGTGGCGATGGTGAAGGACAAGCCGAGCGCCTTCACCTGCGGCTTCGCCCTGGGGCCACGCATCAACGCCGCCGGCCGCATTTCGGAAGCCGACATGGGCTTGCGCCTGCTGACCTGCGAGGACAGCGTGGAGGCGCGCGCCATCGCCAATACGCTGGACGCGGTGAACCGCCAGCGCCAAGAAGTGGAAGCCGGCATGCTGGAAGCCGCCCTGGCGGCGGCAAAGGCCCAGGCAGTGGCCGGCCATCCTGTGCTGCTGGTGGCCGGCGCGCAGTGGCACCCGGGCGTCGTCGGCATCGTCGCCGGGCGGATCAAGGAACGCTACAACCGCCCCGCCCTGGTGGCCGCGCTGGTGGATGGCATGGCGAAAGGCTCCGGCCGCTCCGTGCTGGGGTTGGACCTCGGTGCGGCGGTGATTGCCGCACGGCAGTCCGGCCTGCTTGTCACCGGTGGCGGGCACGCTATGGCGGCCGGCTTTTCCCTGAAGGCGGAGCGGATGGCAGAGTTCCACGCCTTCCTGAACGAGCGCCTGGCGGCCGCGTCTGAACTGCCTGGCGCGGCGGATCTCGCGGTGGAAGCAACCTTGGCCGTACCTGGCGCCACGATGGACCTGGCAGCACAGGTCGGCCGCCTGGCCCCATTTGGGAATGGCAATGAAGAACCGGTGTTCGTGCTGAACCGCGCCCGCGTGGTGCGCTCGGACCGCGTCGGCCGCGAGGGCGCCTCCATCCGTGCGTTCGTGGAGGGCGAAGGTGGAGGGCCACGGTTGAAGGCGATGTACTTCCGTGCACGCGAGGGCGCATTGGCCGACGCATTGCTGGACCGCGCTGGAACGCCGCTGCACCTGGCGGGTCATTTGCGCGCCGAGGAGTGGAACGGCGGAACCAGCGTGGGTTTTGTTATTTCCGATGCCGCCCCGGCCTGAAACACCGTCTTGACCCGGCTCGCCGCCTCGGCTACCCCGCACCGCGTCGAGTGTCCCGTTCGTCTAGAGGCCTAGGACACCGCCCTTTCACGGCGGTAACAGGGGTTCGAATCCCCTACGGGACGCCAAATTTTTCAATGAATTAAGTGCGAAATACACCCCCGACACGCTGCTTTCAGTAGTATTGTCGGGAGTAAGCCGTGCGCTGGGCGCTGCTCCGCCACGGACCCCCACGGTTTGACCGGGGCGGCGCCTCCCGATCATGGAAGTGGCACCAGAGGCCGGGATGCGTCGGCTGACGGACGGCACCGCGGCGACGGGTAACTTGGTGGCTCTCCGCCGGGCCTGAGCGGGCGCCGCAGGGCGGCGCAAGCCGCGAGGGTGGGCCAGACACCACGCCTGGCCCTGGCGGCTTCCCTGGCCGCTCAGGCGCGTGCCGTGCGGTGCAGCGTAGGCCACGCCCAAGGGCAGGCGCGGCAATCCCATCCGAGGGCTTCGCAAACCCGCGTAGCCTCATGCGATGCGGCGCATCCGCCCGCGGGCGCACCGGCTGCCGTGGCGGCCGGGCCGAATTCGCCCGCGAGAAGGTCATAGGCTTTGTGGCTAGCGGCGCCGTAGCCACGCGCCATGTCAAAAAGGGCGCCAACCGCTGCCAGGCGTTCGGCGGGGATCGGGGACCGCATGGCGGTGGCGGCCTGGAAGTATGCGGCAGCGGCGGTGGCGGGCATGTGATCGTCCTTGCTGGGGGCCACATGATCGCGGCGCCGTGGTGTGAACGAGGCATACGAGAGCAAGTCAGTCTAGTATTATAACGACCCGGACAATGCCTGACATTCCACCTGGGCAAGTCGTTGTGCGCGTTGGGTCGCGGTGCCCGGTTTGGGGCACGCAACGTGCGCTGTCCGCATTGTCCGGAATTGTCTGCCGGGTTCCGGACGGAGTTTCGCGGCGTTGGGCCGCTGGTGTGCGCCGCTGGTGTGTGACGCTCGGCCACCGTTCCCTGGTCGGTGACGTGAGGCCGTTCCTTGCTGGTGGTGCGTCCGGCGGTGTGCGCGCGGTGTGCCGTGCGTGATCCGTGCCGATGGACGTGCGAAGCGTGGGTCGACAAGCGCCCCCCGCACCCCACCCCTGGCGGGGGGCCGCTCGCGCGCGCGTTTCTGCTACCCGGCGCGGTCATAAAATTTGCGTCGGCATTCGGAATATTGGGTCATATTGACAGTAATTCATCCGACCAAGCGGCCACGCCGAATTTTTTTTGCGCGGCAATTGGCGTTCTAGCTCGCCCGTGCTGTTGGGCGTTGTAGGGTGTGAATAAAACCCCTATTTGGCCCAAACAGGGGATCTATCGACTATAAGCGTTTGAAATGGCAAAGCAGAACACTGTGTTCAGGACACAGGGACCGCACTCGTTGCCACCAATGAAAGCGCCGCAAACAAGGACATATAGTCTAACTTTTTTCCATGTTGCATGAATTTTGGACTTGCGAACCTGGCCATAGCCGTCACGCTAGATCATGCGCATGCAGTTGACATTGGAGAGACATCGTGACCCTCGCACCCCAACCCACTAACACCACCCCCCTTCCCGCTCTCGCCTACAGCATTCAGGACGCCGCGCTGTTCGCTGGTGTATCCGTGCGCTACCTGTTCCAAGAAATCCAGGCGGGCCGCCTCGTGTCGAAGAAAGCCGGCCGGCGCCGGCTGATCCCGGCAGCGGCGTTGAAGTCTTGGATCGATAACTGTCCCGAAGCGTGAGGGACGAGCAATGGCACGCAATAACAGACAGCATACCGGACGGCATAGCGGACAGAAGGATGCCCCGCCGGAGAACAACAATAGCCGCGCAACCACTCCCCTCATTCGGGAGAACGTGACCATCAAGGAAGCCCTGGGAGTGATGGGTATCAGCAAGGCCACGCTCTACCGGAAAATTTATGATGGCCGGCTGCCGAAGCTCAAGGCGAGGGGCTACACGCTGATCCTGATGGTGGATTTGCGGGCATGGCTGGACGCGGCGGAGGTCAGGGCCGCGTAGTGACCGGGTCGTGGCTGAGAGACGGCACATCTTCCAACGAGGACTACACGACCATGAACCGCGATTACGACAAGCCGCCGCCTGGCATACCTGACGATGATAACTGGCGCTCGTTGTCTGATGAAACATGCAACCACAACCACGGCTACGCGCTGGCCAATGGATGGGATGGAGAAAGCGATGATACCACATGGCTTCATCAGACCCAGGAGCCGTGGCACGGCTACATCTATCGGCCGAACACTTGGATGGCCAATTGGGGAAGCCCGGACGAAAATATATATCATGTACGCAACGGATTTCGATTGCCTATGGCGCCGCATGAAGTGATCCAGGCAGGACGCGCATGGCCGCCGCCTCCGCGTCCCTCTGTTGCAGCCTCGGCCAAGGCGATGGCACAGATCAGTGAAAGCGATGCCCCGGAGCAGGGATCAAGCGGGCCACCGCAGAGCGCCGGATCGGATGGTGTGACGGTCCTCTCGATCCATGACTGGCGGGAAGATAACCGAGATTAGGTCGCCGCTTGGCGCAAGCGACAGCGATTAGCAGCGCGGCAGCGGCAGGAAAATCCGCGCATCTTTGCGCTCTATTTTTACTGCGAAATTCCTGGCGAATTAGCAGATACGGCGGAGGACGATAAAGAGCGCTATATCAAGGAAGATGCGGCATGCCGTGCCCTTAGCCAGCTTCTCGAAGATGTAGGCTACACCATTCTCTCCCACCACTTCATCGCGCTGGGCGTTGTTCCCGAGGAGCCTTCGGGCGGCGAGGACTATTAAATATGGAGAACCTGATTCGAAAGCGCCAGAGTGGCATTGAATTGCAAAGTGATAGAAATCGACTTGGAAGAGTTCCGTGGGAGACCCGAGAGTTTTCTAAGCTCTTCGTCGGACACATTCCCCCTGAGCATTGATATATTGGGGACATTCGGCGATGGCGACCCTGAAGTCGAAACTTCGGATTACGCTATTCCGCTGGATTATAAGTTGGGACCGGAAGAGCCGATTTCGGCACTTCTCGAACGGCTGCCTCGGATGCCGTTCACGACTGAGGAATTTGCCCGGATTGTGAAACTCTGCGCGGGGCAACCCGACGCCATTGCCACTCTCGCGAGGATGGAGCGTGGCACAGTAAGCGAGCTATCGGATGAATTGGTGCCGGTTTTGGCGGAAGGCTTACTGCCCCAAGGAATGGTCGTCGGTCTCGTCGGCAATGGAGGTATTGGGAAAAGCACCCTCGCACATCAGATTGCACTTTCCGTTGCCGGCGGAGCCGTGGAAGTGCTGGGGCACAAGATACAGCGTCCACCCAATGCATCCGGACTGGCAGTTTATTTGACCGGCGAGGACCCGCCCTCATTTCTTGCGGCTAGGCAGCGGCGCTTTATGGCGAGTGGAGTTGTTGGGCACGTGTTGCCGATAGCTCGAAATCTTGGCGGCAAAGTTCTCACTTTGGCCCAGGCACTCGCAAAGGCCGAGCCAATGCGGCCAGTGATTTTGATTGTCGATCCATGGAGCTTGTGGATGGGCGCGGGTGCCAGCGAAAATGCCACTGAGGACTCGAACGCCGCGTTTGAGCTAGTCAACGGATTTGCTCAATGGATCGGGGCGTGCGTGATACTCGTGCACCATACCGGGAAATCCAAAGAACAATCCAAACAGTCTGATGCGCGGAACATGAAGTATTTGGTCCGGGGATCGCAGGCCCTATCCGACCGTTTGCGCCTCTTGTTTGGTTTGGTTCGGCTGTCTGACGGATCATCTGTCCTGGCGGTGTCCAAGAACAACTTGAGGCCGCATATCGCTGATTGTGAGGTCGATCTGTCATTTGATCCGGAAACCGACATTCACCACCCCCGAGACACTGGCCTGAGCGGCCGGCAGAGCGGCGCGAATAGAAAGGGTGCCGGCGGCGAGCAGGGCGCAGCGGACGCCGCTCTGGTGGCCGCTGTGGTCGCGCGGCTCGTGGATGCAGGGGAGCGAGTAAACCGCACTGGCGCCCGTAGCCTCTTCGAACGCAGGCCGTCGGAATTGGCCGATTGGCCCCGGCGCCGAGTGGAGGCCGCCATTGCCGCCGCTATCACCAGCCAGGCATTGGCTGAGGGGGGCGTGGGTATCGTTCCCACCGCCGTTCCCGTTCCCACCGCATGACTTGGGAACGTGGGAACCGTTCCCAAGCCTTGGAAACGTCCGGAAATGTAACATCCTAACTCTATGATTTTGCACACTTTCACATTCCCAAAGGCTTGGGAATGGGTTTCTTTAAGCCTTTGATAATGCTATGTTTCCAGTTCCGGGGCGCTTAGAGGGAGAGAGAGTGTCCCTCCCGAAGGTGGGGGGACACACCTCTCAATCTAGAAGACCGGTACGGATGCCACACACTCAGGAACCACCACCATGAAGAAGTCCACCCATCAAACTGTATCCGCGGCACGCTCAGCACGGCGCCCCAAGGGGAATGGCGGCTTCATCGTCAACCATAAGCGACCACACGAAACACTGCTTGCCGCGGTAGAGCGGGGTTTCCGCGGCTGGCCAGCGTCGCGGGGCTATTCGGTTCTGACGGTGCCGCTGTCAGCGGGCTAGGGCGGCTGATAGGTGGGATAGGGTGGGCCCCCTGGTGGGCGCCTCCCTGCCCTCCCTGCCTTAGCGGCAGCGGCCGTCATGGCTGGCGAATTCTGGCAGACTGACAGAAAATCCGCGTTCGCTCCGCGCAGCGGGGTTTCGCTCGACGGCGTGTAGTCGCACGCAAGTCGTAGGTGAACATGGCAGCAAACTGTCCTATCTGATCGGAAAACGTGGCCGCCTGTTGCGTGAGCGCTGCAGGTCATATTGCAAATGGCTGTCGGCATGAACGGCAGGCTCACGCCCTGGGTTGGCAGGCGGGTGGTCGAATGTCGAGCGGACCGCGACTGGCGGGGCGGCACTGGCTGTCTACGAATGGATCAAGTAATACTACCGTTACTGCTTGTTACAAACATGACCGCCGAGATAGGGCTTCTGTGGGTCGTACATCGCATCATTGGTTTCCGCTGGCAAACGCTGCCCGGCCTCAAGGTGCCGCAAAGCGGAACCGGTGGCGAGGAGCGCACTGGCACGAAAGGAGAGGCACCGACGCCGGAGCAAGACAGGGGGGCGATATCTCCCGATAGGTGGTAATAACGTGCACAACGTCATGCGGGCTTCTGCCACGCATCAGGTCCGGCGCGGCGCCTTTGAGTGGAGAAGAGCGACAGTTCCATGAGCGGTGGTTTGAGCGGCGACGGATTAGGCGGATAGTCTGCCCTTGGCCGATGTCGACCGCGGTGAGGTTCAGGATCTTGTGCGCCAGCATTGACCCGTGGAAGGTTACGCGCAAATCTGACACATGGCGCCGGCGGTCGATCGTATCACCGTGGACGGTGCCAGCGCCAAGCGACGGTCACGAGAATGCGGCGCAGGTTGCGCACGGCTGAAATAGGTCGGAACAGCGGCCCCCAACAAAGTAGGGCAGGTTCGCACAAAGCCTGCCTGTGTCGTATAGAGGCGTGGATGAAAAATTGGCCATTCTGGCTCACATGTCTCCTAGTGGTGAAACTTCCTACTTTGCGTCCTGACTGGTGGGGCGGGCCGGGTTGATGCCGTAGGTCGCACAAAGCTGGAACCGCGTAGCAAGCCTCCCCCGATGCAGCAGCGCTTTCTTAGTCTTGTGAAAGCATTCTCTCTCGCCGCGCGAACAAATAGGATTAACAGGATGCCTCGTGCCTCGACTATCGCCAAGCTCGTCTTCTTCCTTGGGATATCAGCATTCTTTAGTGCGCAGACGGTTCAGTCTGCACGCGACGATTTCGGTGACATGGACCTAGTGCTCCTAGGGTTCGAGGTGCTGGTGGTATTGGTCATTCAGTCTGGATTAGTGCTCCTTATTCGACGCTTCCGAGGTCTGGCAAATGCAGTGTTGGCGCTATTTTGTATCGGCAACATGACAAGCTTATACGCCATCCTGGTTCCATCCCTTCATAAGGAGGACTTGATAACCTACAGTGTGCTGCTGG
>Ga0315912_10005274_pt1 | contig 11946 bp, 12 predicted proteins | sample VfabasoilMG_FD_204469 | JGI IMG/M metagenome (GOLD analysis project Ga0315912, IMG submission 204469) | Garden soil microbial communities collected in Santa Monica, California, United States - V. faba soil | ecosystem: Environmental > Terrestrial > Soil > Garden | place: USA: California...
GTGTATTTCGTCCAATCGCGTGTTTTTATCACGCCCTGCCTTTCCCAGATGTCAAACTGAGGCGTGCCCGGGAGCGGGATGTTGATGGCATACTTGGCGTAATCAAGTCCCAGCGACGTGGAAAACTTTATGGTGTCTTTGATGGTCGCTTCAGTTTCGCCAGGGTGTCCGAGCATGAAATACCCATCGACACTAAGTCCCGCGTTCTTAGCCAGTCGAATGGCGTGCCGGATCTGGTCCAGCGTGATACGTTTTTCTATATTGTCCAGGATCTGTTGGTTTCCCGATTCAATGCCATACGCTACGCTCCAGACGCCGGCCCTTTTCATCATGTGGAACATTTCCTGGTCCACATGGTCCACTCGAATTCCACCTCGCGGATACCAACTGATATCCAAACGACTATCGATAATGGCCTGGCAGATTTTCTTTACGCGCTTGATGTCGGCCGTAAACATGTCGTCGACCAGATGAATCTCGCGAAAGCCGAGCGAGAGGATAAATTCCATCTCTGAAATTACGCGGTCGACACTCTTCACCCGGAATTTTGTTAGCCTGCTTGAACAAAATTTGCAGGCCCCATAACAACCACGGCTCGTCTCCATTGAGGCCACCGGATTTCTACGAGCAATAAAGTCGGGGTGACGGTATCTCTGGACGTCATACAGATCGAGCGCCGGCAAAGGGAGACTATCGAGGCACGGAATATTGGGTCTTGCCGGGTTATGGACTATGTCCTCACCGGCGCGAAAACTCACACCTGGAATTGATGACAGATCGGCGCCGGTAACAATCTCGCAAAGCGCGAAGTCGCCTTCGCCGCGGAGAACTAAGTCAAAAGGCCCGCAACGGAGCACTTCTTCAGGTAGCACGGTTGAGTGTGGTCCACCGCCGATGATCGTGATGTCAGGAAGCAGCTCGCGAGCCGCGGACGCATAGCGCTTTGCGATGTGGAAAATTGCGGTGGTAAAAGTGAAACCAATATAGCCAGGTCGAAACTCGGTCAGTCTTTGGGAAAACGTTCTGGAGGCATTCTTTGAAAGGTTAAGATCCAGAATCTGTACTTCAAGGCCGGCCTCTCTGACTGCTGAGGCGATAGTTGCCAGGCTCATAATGATTGTGGTCGGCGAGACGGCGGCCTTCACCGTCGAGCGGCCAAATATGTCCTCGTAGTATGGAAGATTGATCAGTAAAACTCGGTTCGGTATCACCTGCATCAGACCAACACTCCGCACTTAAGTTTTTCGAGCTATGCACAGAATTGAACCACCAAAAGGAAAGTTAAAATGCCTGAGGTACGGGAGTTCCAGTCTGAAGACCTTTCCCAGCACGTTATTAACAAACCCCGGTGGCGCCAACTCAAAATCCGAATACGCGTCTCGCCGCCATAACAGCGAGGAGGCGCGTTCGCACAGTCGAACCAACAGCACCAGCGGAAATAAAAGACTATTAAAGTAAGTCGCTTTTTCGAGGACGAAGCGTGAGGACCTTAACTTATTCCGCAGGTCGCGTCGTGTGTAGCGCCTCTTGTGATGTGCGGCGTCGTCAAGCTTGCCCCAGAGGAAACGATAAGCCGGCACACTGACCAGCAGATACCCCTCAGGTTTAAGGACTTGCCTCATCTTGCGCAGAACTTCCCTGTCGTCGTCGAGATGTTCAAGAAGATCAAAGGCGCAGACCACATCGAAAGTGTGTGGCAAAAATGGAAGGTCTTCGGCTTTGGCCTGCACAAATGCTCCACCTTTTAGATCGCTTGATGATTCGACTCCCTTAACGGAGCAATCAAGCCCGATAAGACGTGCCTTCAAACGCAGATGTTTTGCGAGCGTGCCCGTGGCAGAGCCGCAGTCGAGTACTAACGGCGACGAGGGAAACGTTCTAAAGATCGAGGTGAGGAATTGCAGCAGAATACTGCGACGGGTTGTCAGCCACCAGTGTACGTCCTCAATGCGCCGCAGTTCATCATAGAGTTCTTCTTGCATCACTGCCCGCCTATGACACCTGCTCCAGGTATTCGGCTTTGGTATTGATCAAGCCGAGATCGTGCGCCGCACCCAGCAAATTCTCCGCCGCCTGCACACCGCACTCGATACAGTGGTCCAGGTTGATGTATTTGTGCATTCCAGCTCGGCCACCCGTTTGCAGGTTCACAAAATTCCTTAGATAGTCGACCAGAACATTCACCGGTTGTTCATATCCCAGATGGTAAATCGGGTAGGCAAAAGGCACGCGAATTACGTAACTATCGAGTACCTCATCCGCCTTTATGAAGTGCAACTCTGAATCGAGCGCCTGGGTTGTGAGCCGAACAACTTCATCGTCGTCGTAACCGCTGATTTCATCGCCTTGAGAATATGGGATTTCAACCACGAGTGACGTTTTGCCCTTCGGCGCCATTAACGCGCTCCAGTTCTTTGGTTCGTGAATCCGAGAGATGGGGCACGTCGGCTCCTGAATGTAGACCCACGATTGATCTGTGACTCTTTCACGATTGACTGCGACGTGAACAATCATCAACCCCCTGAACCTGATTGATCGAGCAGCCTGAATTACTCTCGCAGGCGGCGCCGGATTCATGAGACGAATCATCAGCGTAAGCGGCAAAGTCGAAATGAACTCCCTCGCTTGCACTCGCGTGGTCGTGTTACCGCACTCGTATTCGATACTGGTGATGTAGCGATCGTTGTGATTGATCCGCGTTACGGCCGATCCGAGGCAGAGCGGATACCGAGTCTCAATCTCCTCGGCCATGCGATCGCTGATCCTGCCGATGCCCCGAGCAGGGTATGTGAACCATTCAATGAGCGTCTTGGGACGTTCTTTGGCGGATTTGACAATCGCATACTTAATGGCCGTCGCCAGAGAGAAACCCTGTATGCGTTGCGCCGCCCAATCGTGCGACAACTGATTACCAGGAATACCCCAGACTTTTTCTGTGTAGGAGCGGAAAAAGATGTCGTAAAGTTTTCGCCCGAACTGATTGACGATCCAATCTTCAACCGAGATTACGTGAGGTGGGTGTCCGAGCTGTTTTGCCCTTGTCAGTACGTAACTGAGCACTACGCTCGCGCCACTAAACAGGCCGAGGTTCTTAATTACATTCAAAAATCTTACCGGATAGTCAAAGAATCTCTGGTTGTAGTAGATGCTGCTGCTACGTTTCACCACAATCATTTCATCGCCCATCAACTGCTCAACAAATTCATTGACTCTCCTGATCTTGGTAAAGAACCGATGGCCGCCAAGATCAAACAGAAAGCCTTTTCGGTTGAACGTGCGCGACAATCCGCCAACAGCTTCGTCCCGTTCAACAACCAGCGCGTCGATACCGGCCTTCGCGAGCGTTACTCCAGCGGCGAGACCGGTGACGCCGGCTCCCAGGATACAAACCTGAGTCCGTCGTAGCAGTGGTGCTGGTTTTGTTTGCATGACTATCCTCCTTTTTCGTTATCGCTGAGGAACAGCGCTTCCACTGAACCTTTCCTTGAGCTTGATGTGTTTGGTAAAAACGTTCGGGTCTAAATAGATGCTGAGCAACGACTGCCCACCCTTCCAGAGCGCAAGCAATTCATAAGGCGACCTGACTCGAAGTAGCTGCTTAATCATGTAAGAAGGGCGGCTGTAGAACTTCTTGAAAGCCGTTTGCTTTAGTCGAAGCACCTCATCTCGCGTCATGGTGAAAGGAACAAAACCAGCGGACTCGAACGTGTAATCCTCAACCCGATCCGAGATCAAACCATAGCGATCGACGTGGTCATATAATTCGGTACCCGGAAACGGCGCGAGCGTATGGAAGTTGGCTATGTCAGCGTTCAGCTCAATAGCGAACTTCAACGTTTCCAATCCTTCTTCATAAGTCTCGCCTGGAATACCAAAGATGAACGGAGTGTTGATCTTCATACCGACTGCTTTTGCGTCTCGAACCGCCTGTCGAATCTGGGCCAGGGTTTGGCCCTTTTTCAGCGTGTCGAGGTTCTTTTGCACGCCACTTTCAACGCCAAACAGAATTCCGTAACAACCAGCCTCGCGCATCGCGGCCAACAGTCGCCGGTTAACCGTGTCCACCCGTCCCGAAACAAACCAGGGAAAGTTCAGTCGCCGGCGCTTTATCTCCGCGCAGATTTCATAAACTCGCTTGTGATTGACGGTGAATAGATCGTCGAGAACTTTGAATTCGCGAGCGCCAAAATTGACAACCGACTCCTCCATTTCATCGACAACGTTATTCGGGCTGCGAAAACGCACACCACGTTTCTTGTCGGGCTGGAAGCAGAAGATGCAGCGATGCGTGCAACCGCGCGAGGTGAAGATCGTGAATACAGGTTGTTTGCGGAACGACCCGACAATCGGACGGTACTTCGATACATCTTCCAGAAGCTCACGAGCCGGAAAGCAAATACTGTCGAGGTTTGCGATCGGTGAATTGTCGGGATTGATCGTTATCCTGCCGGCCGGATCGCGAAAGATGATACCGGGAACTGAATCAAGCGGTTTGCAGGCTTCGCGTTGCGCTACAACCGCAGGCGCCGAGACTTCACCTTCTCCAGTGTGCACGCAATCCAGTTGCGGACATTCGCGCAGACACCGGTCGCGCCAACCGATCGCAGTTGGTCCACCAAGCGAGATGAAAACGTCCGGGTCGAGAGCTTTAATTTCCGAAATCGTGCGCCTGGCGATGTTCCAAATAGGAGTGTTTGAATAAACGCCGACGAAACCCGGGGCGAACGTTCTAAACACATCGATAATCTGCTGGTGATTATGGAGCGCACCATCAATGAATCGAACCTCATGACCCGCTTTGATCAGTTGCGCGCCAACATACAAGATTCCCAATGGCTGCCAGAGATGTCGCACGCTGGTGGCAAGCCTGTCGGGAAACAGATCGTTTTCGTTCCACGCTGGAATGATAAGTAGACACTTCATAACGGATTACCAACATTGCTCTTTGAGACTTTGCGGTTCTCGAGGAAACTGCCGATCTTCCGGAGCGTCAGATCGTTAAATAGCAGGCTCCCGGTTACGGAGGCCCAGTGATATTGAAAGACATGACAATTGCGGCAGAGTCCGATCTCTTTGTGTCGTCCTTCAACGTGTTTGCGTCGCATGTCCACGATCTCTGGTCCATTCCAGATTTCCATCAGCGGACGTTGATTCACGTTGCCCAGCGGCTTTTCGCCTATCATGTCAACACAGCACGGCAAGACCGTTCCGTCGCAAAGAATCACGGGTTCGCGCCACAGCAGTAGACAGGGACGCGGTTTGTTACCCGCTGTTCTGATCGGTTCATTGATGACTGATCCGATCTCTGCCGTGTTGTAAAAATGCTTGACTCGCACACTATCGGCTTTCCCCTTCCAACGCGCGACAAAGTCGTCGATCTGGTTTCGGTTGAATCGCAACGACACCATCTGCACCTGCACGTGAGGACCTCGGCCCGTGCGCTGTTTGAGCAGCAGAAATGTTTCCACGTTCTTTGTGACTTTCTCAAAATCGCCGAGCCGGCGAATCTGCGAATAGACTTCAGCGCTGGCGGCATCGAGAGAAACAACCAGCATATCCAGCCCTGAATCGATCAATTCAGCAGCCCGGCGTTCGTTGAGGAGAATGCCGTTGGTGGTTATGAGTACGCGAATGCCGCGTTGTTTACAGGCAGCTATCATTTCGCGCAGTTGCGGATGAAGCAGAGGCTCGCCGAAATGGAAAAGGTTGATCAATTCGACTCTTCCCTCGACTTCATCGAGTATCTTCTCGAGTAATTCGAATGGAAGGCGCCCGAATGGGCGAGCAAGGAGGTGACGAGGACACATGATGCAGTCCTCGTTACATCGATTTGTAACCTCGATTTCGAGCGAAGGAGGAAAGTGACGCACCTCGAGTTCACGCCCGAGATAGTTCTTGATGAAGCGAAAGCGATTGGCGAGGTTCATTGCAGAATACCTCTACGCACACTAGCGCCAGGCGAGATACTGGCTCACAGTCTCCATCGGCAATCGTCGAAGGTGAACGATTCTTTCGCATCGAAATCCATTGCGTTGCAGCAGAGGAACGATGAATTGGCGTGTTCGGTCTACACAGGAAAATTGAATCTTACCCGCCGGAGTAAGATGCGAACCGACCTCATCGCAGAAGCGGCGCAGCAACTGGCCCTTTTCCCCGCACATGAAGCCTATTTCCGCCATGTTGGCCGGCTCTACGAAAAAGGAAGGAGGAAGAAAAGTGATGAGGTCAAACTTTTCCGATCGTACCGGCTCGAATAGGTCGCCGAGCCTGACTTGCATGTTCTTTACGCCATTGGCGCGCCCATTTTCGCGCGCGCATTTCACAGCCGCTGGATTTAGATCGGTTGCGATAACCTCGCTCGCCCGAGACGCTGCAAAGATTCCCTGAATGCCGGTTCCCGTACCGAGATCGAGGACCCGCCCCTGGATTGGAACCTGTAAGTTTTCTGCAAGTAACTCACTTGCCTTCAAGCTGATCAGGTTCAGGTACCGCGGCGTAAACACCGTGGGTTGTACAGTCAGTAATTTGTCGCGAATCCGGATTACGTACGGATGTCTTCGTGTGTGAATGAACTTGAAAAACCGCAACGTCAACGCGCGCATCAGCTCGCGCATTCCGGAACCGACGTGAATGGTCGGCACTGGATATATATCTGACGCGACTGATGAAGTTGAGCGCATCATTCCCTCCGCGGCATTCGTGGCCGCGCTACGAAACAGCCGTGCTGGACGCAGTGGCAGCGATGTTCGTCATCACCTGAATCTTCGCTTTGAAGCCTGCGACGAATAGCTCGGTTACCTTCTTTGCCACACGACGACAACGCTCTTTAGTTTCTTCGTCAGTCACGTAGCGGAGAATAACGTCGCGTGCTAGAGCCACATGCTTCGCCTCATCAGCCATGGTTGCATCGATGTATTCGGCAAACGCATCACGATCCAGGTCATACATGACCTGAAGATGTGAAGGCAGGAACAGGCCCTCGCACATGAAATTTGCGGTAAAGAACTCTTCCGGCGTCTCGAGTGAGCTGACGTAGTCAAAGACCGCTTCGATTTCCGCGGGCGGCGCCAGGTATAACTCGTCGGGGTCTTCTCCCCATCGTTTTAGAGTCTCTCGCAACACGCGCGCGTGTTTCAGTTCGTCTATTACCTGCTGTGAGGCACGGGCCTTGAGGTCGAGATCGGGAAGTTGCGGGATGCGACTTGCCACCATCTCGCTTACCATGATTTCCGGATAGACCAGCACCTTCAACATCGTAACGACCTGAAGCCGTCTCTCCGGCGGAACAGCCACATCACCGAAATCGAATTCGCCGTATTTTCCGTTACGAATGTCACGTGCGACCTTTGCTCTCTTTGCTTGCAACTCCTGCACAAACTTCTTCTCGATCAGCGATTCTTCGTTAGACGTGCCCAACTCCTGTTCGAGGTTCTGTCGCAAGTGCGCGAGTTCATTGACAAAAGAATCGATTTGCTTTGTTGATACAGCCATTGTTGGATTCCTCCTACTGTTTACAAGGAAGTGGCGTTTGGCCCGACGAGTCGTACGCAAAAGTTATTAGCGTGCACGGCCAATCGCGGCGGTGGTGAATGACGCGCTCAATTCCGTCATCAGTCTCAACTTTGCTTTGTAGCCTGCAACAAAGGAGTTCAGCAGTCGCTTCGCAACGTCGCGCGCCTTTGCCTGAAGTTGAGTGGTGATCGCGTAGCGAACGATGGCATCGCGGTTGATCTGAATGTGTTTCGCCTCATCCGGAATTGACACGTCCAGGTACCGCGCAAAAACATCAGGCGCGAGCGCTCGCATGACGCCCAAATTCGCGGACAACAACAAACTTTCACCAATAAAGTTAGCGGTGAAAAACTCTGCGAGAGTTTCGAGCTGGTTGACGTATCGGAAGACTTCAACCAGCTCCGGCAGCGGTTTATGCCACATTTCATCCGGGTCTTGTCCCCACTCGGTGAGCATTTCCCTGATGATCTGAAGATGAACGAACTCTTCGGCCGCTTGCTCGGCGACCCGCTCTTTAATGTCGAGGTCCGGTATGGAAGGGATGCGACGCGCCAGGATGTCGCCGGCGATGCGCTCCGGGTAGACCATAGCTTTGAGCAAAGCGATAATCTCAGGCCGTTCCTGAGGTGGTTTCGAAGTGTCGCCAAAAGACAGCCGGCCATATTCGCCACTCGCGAAGTTGTTGAGAGCGTCGTCTTTCAGCAGCTCAATCTCCGCCAGAAACTGCCGAGAAGTTTTGTGGACCTGATCAGACATCAGTTTAAATACAGTTCCTCTCCGACTGTTGCCGCTCTTAAACCGGCGCTACCTCCAGAGTGGCATTAAACTCACGAATGCGAGCTTGATATCCACCCAAAAACATTGCGAGCAGCCTTTCAGCAGAATCACGAGTTCTGGCCTGTATCTTTGGTGTAGACGCATAGCGAAGCAGAGCGTCTCTTGCCAGGGCGATGTGACCGGGCTCATCTGCCAGGGCAGCCATCAAATAGGGTGAAAATGCATCCGGGTCTCCGCGTTGCATGTCATCAAGATAGGTCGACAGAAATAGACCTTCACCCATCAGGAAGGTGCTGAAGAACTCTGAGAGTGTTTCAAGCGACTCGATGTAATCGAATATCTTTACCAGTTCGGGAATCGGCTCGCGCCAGCCTTTTTCTCCATCCATTCCCCATTGCTCGAGCATTTTTTGGATCAACTGAGCGTGTTCTATCTCTTCGCGGATTTGGTGTGCCGTGCGCTCCTTCAGATCAAAGTCGGGGATGGACTCGAGCCGGCGCGCCAACACATCGGGAACACGGCGTTCCGGGTACAACAACATTTCCAGCACGGCAACAACTTCACGGCGAGCACCGGGAGGTTTGCTTTTGTCGCCAAAGGTTAACCGGCCATGTATTCCACTTCGGGTCTCAGCCAGCGTGTCATCGCGAATTGCTTCCAATTCACTTATTAATTGTTCAGGAGCCAATCGTTCATCCGGCATCACTGGACCACCTCGGAGTTGTCGTGCTGTTCGCGAACAAGATGACACACTCGATGGTCGGTATCTATTACCCGAACGAGTATTTGTAACTAACCAAATGAGTAATAGTTTTCACCCGATATTGAAGCTATAAGACTGCCCCTATGAGTGTTTCTGGCATGTATCAAACGACGGTCGCTCGTCGGGTGGAGGTCTGTGGGATTGGGTTCCATTTGGCCCAACTCTGCCGGATGGCAATTTGTCCAGCACCGGCAAATACTGGAATCGTTTTTGAAAGAACTGACTTCGACCATTTCCGAATTCCGGCACGCACTCAGTATGTGGCTCACGTCGCTTACTCAACTGGCCTGGTCCGCAATGGTGTAATGGTGTGCACCGTCGAACACCTGATGTCGGCTTTGTTTGGTTGTCACGTGGATAACGCCATCATCGAGTTGGACTCGGTGGAGGTGCCAATTTTCGATGGCAGCGCGCGCCAGTTTGTGGAAATGATTCAGTCGGCCGGATTGATCGAGCTCGATTCGCCGCGGCGCTTCATACGTGTTCGCAAACCAATCTCGGTGGCTCTTGCCGACCGTGAGGTCACTCTAGCGCCAGCCGGCAGCGATCTGGAAATTGAGTGCACGATTGATTTTGATCATCCACTCATCAAACGGCAGCAACTCTCGATGGTCTGTGAAAACGGGACGTTCAGAGATGCGATTGGCGATGCGCGGACGTTTATCTTCTTTGATGAATTTACCTGGCGAAGGCGCTGCGGACAGGTACGCGGCGGCTCGACCACGACCGCGGTTGTATTAACCAGGAATGCGCTCCTGAACAGCGACGGCCTGAGATATAGAGATGAATTCGTACGCCATAAAACGCTGGATCTCATGGGTGACCTGGCCCTCCTTGGATATCCACTCATCGCAAAAGTCACCGCGATGCGTTCAGGACACGCCTTACACAATGATGTAGCCGCAAAACTCATGGCCGACACGTCGGCTTGGGAGTTAGTTACGGCCCGGCAGCTTTAAGTCATCTATTGCAAGTTGCCGTCACCGGGCCTGCTGTGCTAGTGAGCTAGTTCATGAACCAACGTGGCAGTGGTGAGTCGAAGAAAACACTTTGGCGCTGTCCCAAATGTAAGAGAAGATTTGCAAACCGAAATCAATCACACTCATGCGGCTCTTACACCGTCAAAGACTTCTTGAAAAGTAAGAGTCGTGAAGCAGTTGCTCTGTATAAGGGATTTGAGAAACTTGTGCGAGAGTGTGGTCCTGTCAGCCTGGCGCCGGCCAAAACCAGAGTCGGTTTTCAGGCGCGAATGATTTTTGCTGCCGTTAACAAGGTGTCCGACTCCGGACTCAAGGCCCATGTTGTTTTGGCGCGCCGGTTACCAAATTCCCGCTTCACGCGCATCGAGTCGATCTCGCCCAGAAATCACGTCCACCACTTCGAAGTTCATTCGGCCGAAGATATGGATGATGAGATGAGGTCGTGGCTGTGTGAAGCGTATAGCGTGGGAATGCAGGAGCACCTACGCTAACCTATCCAAACTCACGGCTCGACGCTGTTTTCTTAAACTTTCCTGCGTGGTTATATAGTCCAGTTTGGATCAGGGGAATATGAGGGTTCACAACCCGGGGGTTTAATGCTTGAAATGTTGGCGCTTGCAGCATAGGCGTGCATAAGTAGCTTGTCGATCTGCTCAAAATTCTGCCCGGGACGTGGTTGAAACTTCGCCATCTCTAATCTCAAAAGTTTGATAGTCTCGACGAGCAGCATATCAACGCGAATTAGCTGGCCATTGATGTGACGTTGTCCGTCGTTGATTTCATGCTGACCATTGCCTGGGTTATATCCATTTGGCATACACTCCATCCTTTCATTTAGCGAGACTCGTTAGTCGTTCAACGTAGCGTCTGAGAGCTACGATTGCATTAGCACCCGTAATTACCTCGAGGATCGCAAAGCCTACCACTAGAAGAAGAGTCAAGGACTGATTGACCACGTCTTGAGATAGGCATAGCCAGACGGCGTAAACGGCCACCGAGACAACGGTAGCGATCCATATAACTATCTTTGCTCTTTGCTTACCTACACGTTGGCCCAAGGTCTTCCAGAAGTTCATGCACAAGAGGTATTCCTTAAGGCCCGCGGTTCCCGTCCCGATCTCATGAAGCACAAACATCAGGAATGCAATACTAAGCGTTAACAGGAGAGCTCCAGATATGACCGCAAGTTGCGCGACGTTGGGATTCATGTATTTCAGCCAACCCGCCTCCAGCAGTGGCAGCACCAAAGTCATGCTGCCGAAGAACTGGTGATAACGGAAGTTCTCCTCGAGCGTTGAGGTGAATACCGGAAGCAGCGTGGCCTGGTTCTGGATTGTTTTGAATGCGTTAGGTGGAAGCCTTTGGGTGCGGCAGAGGGCGCGCTCGTACAAGAGGAAGCGGACTGCGTTTAGCTGCAGGCCAACGACCACGGACGCTGCCAGCACCATTAAGGAAAGACCTAAGTCGGACTGCGCGCTGTAGAACGTTTGCGCGATGCCCTTGAGGCTACTGGACCAGAACGTCAGCCCGTACAACGCAGCGAGCCCTGGTAGGACGTATGCTATAACAAGTCCGAATGAGGTTGTCGTTACGTCTTTCACTGTCGATAGCGAGACTGTCGTCAGTCAATCGCCTGAGTCCGAAAGAGTTGGTGGTTCGTGTCTGTGCGCGCACCTGAGTTGTAATGACTTGAGACTTGGGCGCGTCGGATTGCAAGAAGCCAGAGGCCGAGTTCAACCAATTATGAGAATGCGCGCGAAAGATATTCCGGTTGATAGTAAAAGTCAACGCTCGTGAAGACACGCTCGTGAAGACACACTTGTGGAGAACAATTCGTGCTGCATGGGATTGTTGGCGGTCCTTGAATAGGCAGGCGGGCGAAGCCGTTGCCGACTCTCAGTTGGGATGGGCTAT
>Ga0315912_10005275_pt1 | contig 11945 bp, 11 predicted proteins | sample VfabasoilMG_FD_204469 | JGI IMG/M metagenome (GOLD analysis project Ga0315912, IMG submission 204469) | Garden soil microbial communities collected in Santa Monica, California, United States - V. faba soil | ecosystem: Environmental > Terrestrial > Soil > Garden | place: USA: California...
TCGGCGTTCTGGTAGCCGATCACGCGCAGTCCTTTCAGCTCGCGCCCTTGCGCGTCGAAGAATATGATGCCGGGCGGGCCGAAAAGATGAAAGCGCTTGAGCAGCGCCTTGTGTTCCGCCGTGTTCGCCGTAACGTCGGCCTGCAGAAGCAGCATACTGTTCAGCTTTGGCTTGACGCGCGCGTCGCTGAACGTGAGCGCCTCCATCTCCTTGCAGGACACGCACCAGTCGGCGTAGAAATCGAGCATCACCGGTTTGCCCGGCGATTGCAGCTTCTGCTCCAGCTCTGCAACCGACTGGACACGGATGAACGGCGTGTTGCCGTGCGAAGGCCCCAGCAGCGGCCACGCGATCCACAGCGCCACCGCAAGCAATAGGACGCCGAAGACATGCTTTATGCGAACCATCCAGGGCCCCGACTTCGGCAGCAGCGCGCCTTCCGAAACCCCCACCAGCAGCAATGGAATGCCCATGCCGATCGCCATTGCAAACAGCGCCGACCCGCCGAGGGCGACGTCGCGCGTCTGGCTGATGTAGAGCAGCGCGCCCGCCAGCGGCGCCGCCACGCAGGGGCTGACGATGACCGCCGACAACGCCCCCATGACTGCCACCGACGCGACGCGGCCGCCCGGCAGGCGTCCGTGCGCGGAATGCAGCCGCTGGTGCAGGAACCCGGGCAGCCGGATCTCGTACAGACCGAACATCGACAAGGCGAGCACAACGAAAACCAGCGAGAAGGTGCCGAGCACCCAGGCGTTCTGCAGCGCCGCCGCGAGCAGCGTACCGGACCAGGCGGCCGCCACGCCCGCAACCGCGTAGGCGCCCGCCATGCCGAGCACGTAGGCCAATGACAGCAGCAGGGCACGCAACTTGCCGAGATCCCTGCCTTCGCCGGCGATGATGCTTGAAAGGATGGGTACCATCGGCAGCACGCAGGGCGTGAACGCGAGCAGCAGGCCGAAGCCAAGGAAACTCGCCAACACCAGCAGCGGCCCGCCCGATTCGAACAGGCGCGCAACTTCGAAGTCGCTGATCTGTGCCGTGAAACCCGGCGCGGGCGCGACTGGCATGCCGGCCGGCGGCGCTGCGAATCCGGCGAGCCGGATGGTTGCCTTGCTGTCCATCGGGACATAGCACACGCCGACGTCCGCGCATCCTTGCGAGGTCACGGCGAGCTGGAGCGGGCCATCGGTGCTTTCGACCGGCAAGCGGATCACGACCTGCTTGCGGTAGGTCTCGACTTCGCCGAAGAACTCGTCCTTCTTGCGTATGCCCGGCGGGAATTGCGGTGTGCCCAGCTTCGCCTTCGACCCGGGCTCGGCGGCAAACTTGAAGCGCTCGCGGTACATGTAATAGCCGTCGGCGATCGCAAAGCTCACCTCCACCGTGTTCGCGTCGATGGCGCGCGTCGACATGCGGAATGCTTTCTCGGGTTCGAGCAGGTCGCGCGGGTTCGCCCCGTGGGCGGCGCCGAGCAGGCAGAAAAGGAGGGCGAGGATTCTGGTCACGCGTTCATTTTCCGGTGGCGGTCTCCGTGGCGACCCAATCCAGGTAAGCCGGCAGGCCGCGCTCGATTGGGACCGCGATGATCTCCGGAAGTTCGTACGGGTGCCCCGCGCGGATCGCCGCCTCGAGCTCGGGGTAACGCGCGGCGCTCGTTTTGATCAGCAGCGGATGCTCCTCGTCCTGCTGCACCGCGCCCTTCCAGCGGTACATCGAGCGGCAGGGCGCAAGAATGCTGACGCAGGCGGCGACGCGCTTTTCGATCAGCGCGCCGGCGAGCCGCTCGGCGGCGGCGCGCTCAGGCAGGTTGGTGATCACCAGCAAGGTGCGCATGCTCAAGTCCCTGGTAGACGGTCGGAAAGCGCAGCCGCACGCCCAGCACCTGCTTCAGGCGCCGGTTGTCGAGCCGCCGCGATTCGTTCATGAAGGAAAGCATCCCCGGCGGCACCCGGCCGGCTGCCTTCACGCGCGCGACGCGCGGCGGGCGCGGCAGCCCGGCGCTATCGGCGACCAGGTCAAGCCAGGCGCCCATCTTGAGTTGCGTATCGTCCGCCGCGTTGTAGGTGCCCGCGGGCGCGTCGTCGTCCAGCGCGCGCGCGCAGATGGCGGCAAGATCGTCGGCATGGATGTGGCTGGTGTAGACGTCGTCGGCATCGCGCAGCACCGGCGTGCCGGCGCGCAGGCGCGCGAGCGGCAGCCGGTCGGCGGCGTAGATGCCCGGCGCACGCAGCACCACCAACTCGACGCCGTGCTTGTTGCACCATACTGCAAGCTGCGCCTCGGCATTCGCACGCCTTGCGCCGCGGCTGCTCTGCGGGTTCGGCACGCGCGATTCGTCCACCAGCGCACCGCCACAATCGCCATACACGCCGCTGGTGCTGATGTAGGCCAGGCGGGTTGGTAGAATCCGCGTGCTTTCGAGTCGAGAAAGCAGGTTGGCAGTACGGGTATCGGTCGCGCCGGAAGCTGGAGGCGGCGCACAGTGCAGCACCGCGTCGGCACGCTCGAGCGCGGCGAGGCTGCCGGGCCGGTCCAGATCCATCCCGTGCGTGCGCGAAAGCGCACGCATCTCGAAGCGGGCCTTGAGCAGCGGCGCGGCGCGGCGCGCGATGTCGCCGTAGCCGGCGATCAACAGACGTTTCATCGGCAGCATTGTAACGACATGCACACAGTCACCCTGCAGCCCAGCGGTCACCAGTTCCAGGTCGAGGACGGCGAGGCCGTGCTCACCGCCGCGCTGCGTCAGGGATTCGTGCTGCCCTACGGCTGCAAGAACGGCGCCTGTGGCAGCTGCAAGGGGAAGATCCTCGCGGGCAACGTGAACTACGGCGTTTACCAGCCGAAGACCCTGACCGACGAGGAGAAAGCCCAGGGCAAGGCGCTCTTCTGCCAGGCGAAGCCGCTCTCGGACCTGGTGCTGGAAGCGCGCACCGTCGGCGCGGCCAAGGACATCCAGGTCAAGAAGCTGCCCTGCCGCGTGCAGAAACTGGAGCGGCTTTCCGAGGACGCGATGCTGCTGCAGATCAAGCTGCCCGCCAACGAAAAGCTCGTATTCCTGGCAGGGCAGTTCATCGAATTCCTGTTGAAGGACGGTTCGCGCCGCAGCTTCTCCATGGCCACTGCGCCGCACGACGCGGAATTCATCGAATTGCACGTCCGGCACGTCGCCGGCGGGCAGTTCACCGATCACGTCTTCAACAAGATGAAGGAACGCGACATCCTGCGCTTCGAAGGGCCGCTGGGCACCTTCTTCCTGCGCGAGGATTCCGACAAGCCGCTGGTGTTCGTCGCCTCGGGCACCGGCTTCGCGCCGATCAAGGCGGTCATCGAGCACATGTTCCACAAGGGCATCGCGCGGCCGGTAACGCTGTACTGGGGTGGCCGCCGGCCGAAGGACCTGTACATGAACGCGCTGGCGGAAACATGGGCCGCCAAGCATCCTGACTTCAAGTACGTGCCGGTGATCTCCGAAGCCCTGCCCGAGGACCATTGGGCCGGCCGCACCGGCTTCGTGCATCGGGCGGTGATGCAGGATTTTCCCGACCTCTCCGGCCACCAGGTCTACGCCTGTGGCGTGCCCATCATGGTGGACTCAGCGAAGAAGGATTTCATCGCTTCCTGCAAGCTGCCCGAAGAAGAGTTCTACGCCGACAGCTTCACCACCCAGGCCGATACCGCCAGGGCCTAGGCTGTTTCGCCCAGGTAGGCTTCGCGCACTTTCGGATTTTCGAGCAGACCCTTCGCTTCGCCGGCCAAGGTGATGGTGCCGGACTCCATCACATAGCCGCGGCTCGAGGACTCCAGCGCCAGGCGCGCGTTCTGCTCCACCAGCAGGATCGTGACGCCCTGCTTCGCGATCTCGCGCACGATGTCGAAGATCTTCGCCACCAGCCGGGGCGCGAGACCCATCGACGGCTCATCCAGCAGCAGCAGCCTGGGCTGCGCCATCAGCGCGCGCCCGATGGCCAGCATCTGCTGTTCGCCGCCCGAAAGCGTGCCCGCCGTCTGCGTGCGCCGCTCCTTGAGCCTGGGAAAGGTTTCATACTGGCGCTCCAGGTCGCGCGCGATGCCGCGGTCGGCCCGCGTGAACGCCCCCATGGCGAGGTTTTCCTCCACGGTGAGCTGGGCAAATATGCCTCGGCCCTCGGGAACCATCACCAACCCTTTTCGCGGGAGCTCGTGAACGGCGCTCGCCGCGGTATCCGCGCCGGCATAGCGCACGCTGCCGCCGCGCACAGGCAGCAGGCCGCAGATGGCGCGCAGCGTGGTGCTCTTGCCGGCGCCGTTGGCGCCGATCAGGCACACGAGCTCGCCCTCGCCGACCTCCAGGTCGATCCCCTTGACCGCGCGGATGCCGCCGTAGCCCACTTCGAGGCCTTTCACTTCAAGCAGCACTCGGTGTTCCAAGATAGGCTTCGACGACGCGCGCATCGCGCTGCACCTCCGCGGGCGGCCCCTCGGCGATTTTCTCGCCGTAGTCCAGCACCAGCACGCGGTCACAGACGTTCATGACCAGCCGCATGTCGTGCTCGATGAGCAGCAGCGTGATGCCGTCGTGGCGGATGCGCCCCAGCAGGCCGCGCAGGGCGACCGTTTCCGAGGCGTTCATTCCCGCAGCTGGCTCGTCCAGCGCCAGCAGCAGCGGATCGGTCGCCAGCGCGCGCGCGATCTCCAGGCGCCTCTGGTCGCCATAAGGAAGGCTGCCTGCGGAATCGTTGGCGCGCGCGCGGATGCCTACGTAATCCAGCAGCGCAAGCGCGCGCCGCTCGATGCCCTGTTCCTCGGCCATGGTTCTGCGGTCGCGCAGCACCGCGCCGATAACGCCCGCGCGCGTGCGCACATGCCGGCCAATCATCACATTCTCCAGCGCCGACAGGCTCGCGAACAGGCGGATGTTCTGGAAGGTGCGCGCGATGCCTGCCGCCGCGATGCGGTCGGATTTGAGGCCGGTGATGTCGCGGCCCTCCAGCCTGAACGAGCCCCTGTCGGGCATATAGATGCCGGTGAGCACGTTGAACAGGGTTGTCTTGCCCGCGCCATTTGGGCCGATGAGCCCGTAGATCTCGCCCTTGGCGATGCTGAAGGACACGCCAGCGAGCGCGTGCACGCCGCCGAAGCTCTTGCCGACATCGTCAGCTCTAAGGAATTCGCTCATGGGTCAGTTCGCGTTTGCGCACCGCCGAGGGCAGCAGGCCCGCGGGCCGGAACAGCATCACCAGCACGAGCGCCAGGCCGAAGATCAGCATGCGGATGACCTCGGGCTCGACGATCATTCTGCCAAAGAGGGCCTGTTGCGCCGGCTCGACCGTCCAGCGCAGGATCTCCGGCACGAATGACAACAGCACCGCGCCGAGGATCACGCCGGGAATGTTGCCCATGCCGCCCAGCACCACCATCGACACCACCATCACCGACTCGACGAGCACGAAGCTCTCGGGCGATATGAAGCCCTGGATCGCGGCGAACATGCCGCCCGCGACGCCGCCGAAGGAGGCGCCGAGCGCGAATGCGAGGAGCTTGATCGAAGTGGTGTCGATTCCCATCGCGCGCGCCGCGGTTTCGTCCTCGCGGATCGCCTCCCAGGCGCGGCCGATGCGCGAATTCTGCAGGCGTACGTTCACCACGATGATCAGGAGCATCACCAGCAGCAGCAGGTAGTAGTACTTCATCGGGCCGCTCACAACCACGCCGAGCAGGTTGTCGCTGCGCGAGAAATCGACGCCGCCGATGCGCACAGGGTCGATGCCGGTGATGCCCTGCGGCCCGCGCGTGATGTTCACCGGCTGCGACAAATTGTTGAGAAAGATACGCACGATTTCGCCGAAACCGAGGGTGACGATGGCCAGGTAGTCGCCGCGCAGCTTGAGCGTAGGCGCGCCCAGCATCACGCCGAACAGCGCCGCGACGGCCGCGCCGATGGGCAGGATCGCCCAGAACGGCAGGTGCAGACCGAACTGGGGGCTGGCGAGCAGCGCGTAGACATAGGCGCCGACCGCGTAAAAGGCGATGTAGCCCAGATCCAGCAGCCCGGCGAAGCCAACCACAATGTTGAGGCCGAGCGCGAGCAGCACGTAGAGCAGCGCGAGGTTGGCGATGCGCACCCAGGCGGTGCCGACCTGCTGCAGGGCAAAAGGCAGCAGCAGCAGCGTCACGGCGATGAGCGCGAATCCCAGCCACAACCAGCGGCCGTTCTTCGTCATGCGCGGTCTCCCACGCGCTCGCCGAGCAGGCCGGAGGGGCGAAACACCAGCACCAGGATAAGCACCAGGAAGGCGAATACGTCCTGGTAGTTGGAACCAAAGAGGACGAAATGCCCGCCATCGGCGCAGCTGGCCTCCGGCCCCAGCCCGTAGCGGCACAGATCGGTCAGGTCGCCGATGTAACCCGCGCCGAGGGCTTCGACGACACCCAGCAGCAGGCCGCCGACCATGGCGCCGGGAATATTGCCGATGCCGCCCAGCACCGCGGCGGCGAAGGCTTTAAGCCCGAGCACCGAGCCCATGGTGTACTGCGCGACGCCGTAGTAGGTGCCGACCATGACGCCAGCGACGGCGGCGAGCGCCGCGCCGATGACGAAGGTGGCGGCGATGACGCGGTTCACGTCCACGCCCATGAGCCTCGCCACCTGCGGGTTTTGCGCTGTGGCGCGCATCGCCGTACCGAGGCGCGTGCGATACACCAGCAGCGCAAGTCCCGTCATGATCGCGAAGCACAGCAGCAGAATTGCAATCTGCACGCCGGTGATGCTCGCGCCGAAGAAGCTGTAGGTGGTGAGCGGGATGATCTGCGGGAAGGCCATCACGTTACGGCTCCAGATCAGCATCGCCAGGTGCTGCAGAATGATGGAGACGCCGATGGCGCTGATCAGCGGCGCGAGGCGCGGCGCGCCGCGCAACGGCCGATAGGCGAACCTCTCCATGGTGTAGGCGCAGAGCATGCAGACAGGTATTGCGCAGGCCGTGCCCACCAGTACCACCAGGAGCGGCGGCATGCCCGCAGCCGCGAGTGCGTTGATGACGGTGAAGGCGACCATTGCGCCGATCATCACCACTTCGCCGTGCGCGAAGTTGATGAGCTGGATGATGCCGTAGACCATGGTGTAGCCCAGCGCCACGATGGCGTAGACGGCCCCGAGCGTCAGGCCGTTCACCAGCTGCTGAACGAAGATGTCCACGGCGGACCGAGACTAGCAAAAAAAACGGCACCCGAAGGTGCCGTTGCTTGCCCTATCCTGGAGCGGGCTACTTCTTTGCCTCTTCCTTCTTCGCCTCGGCGGCGGGCGCGGGCGCGGCAGGTGCCGCGGCGGGCGCGGGAGCCGATGCTTTCAGGAAGTCCTCGTAAGAGGTTGTCTGGCCGCCCTTGATGATGGCCACCGGCCCGAGCTTGCCGTCCTTCATGGTGAAGATGGTCATCTCGGCGTCCTTGCGATCGCCCTTGTCGTCGAACGCGATCTGGCCCGTGGCGCCCTTATAGCTGCTCTTGGCGAGCTCCGGCAGGTACTTCACCGGGTCGGCCGAGTTCGCCTTCTTCATCGCCTCGATCAGCAGGTTCGCCGCGTCGTAGGTGAAGGGCGCATACAGGATCGGGTCGACGTTGAATTTCTTCTTGTAGGCGTCGAGGAATTTCTTGTCCGCCGCCTGCGGAGGCAGCCCGGCCTGCGAGCACAGCAGCCCGTCAGCTGCCGTGCCGGCGAGCTTGGTCATGTCGTCGGTGCAGGCGCCGTCGCCGAAGCTGAATACCGCCTTGATGCCGAGCTCACGACCCTGCTTGAGCAGTGGGCCGCCGGTGGCGTCCATGCCGCCGTAGAACACGGCGTCGGCGTTCTTGCCCTTGACCTTGGTGAGCACCGCTTTCCAGTCGGTGGTCTTGTCGGTGCCCTTCTCGCGCGGAAGCACCTTGATGTTGGCTGCCTTGAGGGTCTTCTCGACCTCGTTGGCGATGCCTTCCCCGTAGGCGGTGGCGTCGTCGATCACGGCGACCAGCTTCGGCTTCTTGTTTGCTGCGAGATAGCTCGCGATCGCCGGGCCCTGCTGGTCGTCGCGGCCGACCACGCGGAACGCAACCTTGAAGCCCTGCTCGGTGTACTTCGGATTGGTGGCCGAGCCGCTGATCACCGGGATGCCGGCCGAGTTGTAGATCGCGGATGCAGGGATCGTGGTGCCGGAATTCAGGTGGCCGACGATGCCGGCAACCTTGGCATCTACGAGTTTCTGCGCCACCGTGGTGCCGACCTTCGGATCGGCCTGGTCGTCCTCGGCGACGAGTACGAACTTCGCGTCCTTGCCGTCGATCTTGATGCTCGCGGCGTTCGCCTCATCGATGGCGAGGCGCGCGCCATTCTCGTTGTCCTTGCCCAGGTGGGCGATGCCGCCGGTGAGCGGGCCGACGTGGCCGATCTTGATTTCGATCGACGGGGCTGGCGCGGCCGCAGGCGCGGGCGCGGCAGCAGGCTTCTTGGGTTCTTCTTTGCCGCAGCCGATCAGGCCGACTGCGACCGCTAGAAAGCTCAATGCAATCTTGGAATGCTTCATGGGTTCTCCCGGGAAAACAGGGGGCCAATAATACCGCAGGGCACAAAAAAAGGGCTGGTCGCCCAGCCCTCTTCTGCGACCCTTGCGCGGCGCTATTTGGTCGACAGCACCCACTTTACGAGCGCCTTGACGTCGGCATCCGGCACGGTCGCATTGGGCGGCATCGGCACCTGGCCCCACACGCCCTGGCCGCCCTTCTTGATCTTGTCCGCCAGCTTCGCCTCGGCGTCCTTCTGGCCGGCATATTTCTTGGCCACATCCGCATAGGACGGACCAATGGTTTTCGCCCCTTTCACCACGTGGCAGGTGGTGCACAGGTATTTCTTGGCAAGATCGTCGCTCGCTTGCGCCGGCAAAGCGGTGCTCAGGATGGCCAAGACTGCGGAGAAAACGATTGATTTCATGGGGTTCCCGTCTGTACGTGTGCACGAAACTGCGGATGCTACCTCAGTCCGGCAAATAACGCCGCAGGCGGCCGGCGGTTGACAGCCGCCGGCCGGCTCAGGCTTCGGAATCGGTAATGGCCCCTTTCGAGGCGGTGCTGACGATGCGCATGTACTTGCCGAGCAGGCCGCGCGTGTAGCGCGGCTTGGGCGCCTTCCATTTCCTGCGCCGCGCCGCAAGTTCCTTCGCCGGCACATTGAGCTGCAGCAGGAGCTTCTTCGCGTCAATGGTGATCGAGTCGCCCTCTTTCACCAGCGCGATGGTGCCACCCACATAGGCTTCGGGCGCGACGTGCCCGACCACCATGCCCCAGGTGCCGCCGGAGAAGCGGCCATCGGTCAGCAGGCCCACTGAATCGCCCAGGCCCTGTCCGATCAACGCGGACGTCGGCGCCAGCATTTCCTGCATCCCGGGGCCGCCCTTGGGGCCCTCGTAGCGGATCACCAGCACGTCGCCGGGCTTGATCTTCCTGGCGAGGATCGCCTTCATCACCGCCGGCTCCGAATCGAAGACGCGGGCCGGGCCCGTGATCGAGATCTTCTTCAGGCCGGTGATTTTCGCCACGCAGCCCTCGGGCGCGAGATTGCCCTTCAGGATGGCCAGGTGTCCCTGCTTGTAGATCGGGTTGGACCAGGGCCGGATCACGTCCTGGTCCTTGCTCGGTTCGGCGGGCACCTCCTTCAGCATCTCGGCCATCGTCTTGCCGTGGATGGTCATGCACTCGCCGTGCAGCGCGCCATTGGCGAGCAGAATTTTCAGCACCTGCGGCACTCCGCCGGCGCGATGGAAATCCACCGCCACGTACTTCCCGGAGGGCTTGAGGTCGCACAGCACCGGCACCTTGCGGCGCACCCGCTCGAAATCGTCGATGGTCCACTTCACTTCGGCTGCCGAAGCGATCGCCAGGAAATGCAGCACCGCGTTGGTGGAACCGCCGGTGGCCATCACCAGCGCGATCGCGTTCTCGATGGACTTGCGCGTAATGATGTCGCGCGGCTTGAGGTTTTTCTTCACCGCGTCCACCAGCACTTTCGCCGATTCCGCTGCGGAATCGGCCTTCTCGCCGTCCGGCGCCGCCATCTGCGAGGAGCCGAGCAGGCTCATGCCGAGCGCCTCGAAGGCCGAGGACATGGTGTTCGCCGTGTACATGCCGCCGCAGGCGCCGACCGACGGGCAGGCGTTCTTCTCGATGCCGATGAAGTCTTCCTGGCTCATCTTGCCGGCGCTGAACGAACCCACTGCCTCGAAGGCCGACACGATGGTGAGGTCCACGCCCTTCCACTTGCCCGGCTTGATGGTGCCGCCGTAGACGTAGATCGCCGGCACGTTCATGCGCGCGATGGCCATCATGCCGCCAGGCATGTTCTTGTCGCAGCCGCCCACCACCAGCGCGCCGTCCATTGCCTGGCCGTTGACCGAGGTTTCGATCGCGTCGGCGATGACTTCGCGCGATACCAGCGAGTACTTCATCGCCTCGGTGCCCATGCCGATGCCGTCGGTGACGGTCGGGACACCGAACACCTGCGGCTTGGCGCCTGCAGCCTCCAACGCCGCCATCGCGCTGTCGACCAGCGGCTGGATGCCGGCGTTGCAGGGGTTCATCGTCGAATGGCCGTTGGCCACGCCGATGATCGGCTTGTCGAAGTCGCCGTCCTTGAAACCGACCGCGCGCAACATGGCGCGGTTGGGCGAGCGGGCGGGGCCGGCGGTGATCAGCCTGGAGCGGCGGTTGGTGGGACCTGCGGGTGCGGCCATGGCGGTTCCTCCTCGGGAGCGGCGAGTCTACGCGGGCGCTTGTGTTGCAATCCAATACAATGAACGTCGTTGATTGATACCTATTTGGTATGAATACACCGGACCTGCGCCAACTGCGCCACTTCATCGCCGTCGCCGAGCGTCTGCACTTCGGCCGCGCCGCCGCGGCATTGCACATCTCGCAGCCGCCGCTGTCGCGCTCGGTCCGCGACCTGGAGGCGCGCCTGGGCGTGACGCTGCTCGCGCGCACGCGCCGCAAGGTCGAGCTCACGCCGGAAGGCGCGCGTTTCCTGGAAGACGCGCGGCGCCTGCTGGCGCAGTTCGAACACGCGGTGCTGGAGGTGGGCCGCATGGCCGCCGGCGGCGGCCGGTTGCGCCTGGGTTTTGTCTCGCTCGCCGACTACGGCGTGCTGCCGCGCCTGCTCAAGGCCTACAAGGCGGCGCGGCCTGGCGTCGCGCTGGCGCTGCGCGAGATGCTCTCCCCCGACCAGGCGGCAGCGCTCGCCGCGGGCGAACTCGACTTCGGCCTGCTGCTGCCGCCCGTAGTTCCTCCCTCGGCCGGCGCAGACCTCGAGCACATCGTCATCCAGCGGGAGCGGTTCCTTGCCGCCTTGCCCGCGCGCCATCGCCTGGCGCGCCGACGCGGGCGGGTTGCCATGCGCGAGCTTGCCGACGAGGCCTTCGTCATGGTGCCGCGTGAGATCGCGCCCGGCCTGTACGATCTGATCGCCGAGCTGGCGGCGCGCGCGGGCGTCACGCCGCGCGTCGCGCAGGAGGCGATCCAGATGCAGACGGTGGTCAGCCTGGTCTCGAGCGGGATGGGCGTCGCTATCGTGCCCTCCTCGGTTGCGAATCTCGGCCGCCGCGGCGTCGCCTATCGCGAGATTGCAGACGCCCATCCGCGGCTCGACCTCTGGCTTGCCTGGCGCAGCGGTTCCTTAAGTGCCGCCGCGCGTGAGTTCGTTCAGCACGCGCGCCGGATTGCGCGCTAATCTGCAGCCGCGACCATGCTGACTCACCCGAACTTCGACCCCATCGTGTTCTCGGTCGGCCCGCTGGCGGTGCGCTGGTACGGCCTGATGTACCTGCTTGCCTTCGCTTCATTCTGGTGGCTGGGCACGCGGCGCATTCAGACCGGCCTGGCGCCGGTTTCGCGCGCGCAGCTGGACGACCTGCTGTTCGGCGGCATCGTCGGCGTGATCCTGGGCGGGC
>Ga0315912_10005276_pt1 | contig 11944 bp, 7 predicted proteins | sample VfabasoilMG_FD_204469 | JGI IMG/M metagenome (GOLD analysis project Ga0315912, IMG submission 204469) | Garden soil microbial communities collected in Santa Monica, California, United States - V. faba soil | ecosystem: Environmental > Terrestrial > Soil > Garden | place: USA: California...
GAACGCGTCCGGCACCGGGCTGCCCGGCTCCAGCGAGCCATCCATGAGCAGCGAGATGTGCTGCAGCTCGCCGCTCATCGCGATGGCGTCCCCGGCCATGCACAGGTGCTCGAGCTTCATGCCCTGCGGCAGGTTCTTGAGCGCGTTCTCGGGCAGTGCGGCGTCCGCGATGGTCTCGGGGCCGGCGAAGCGGCGATACGAGTTCGCGTAGTTCTGGAACATGCTCGCCTCGAACAGGATGTCCGAGTCGAAGATCTCACCCGTGCGCGGGTCCACGCGCGACGGCCCGATGGCGCCGAAGCTGGGCTCGTTCGACGTGATCCAGCGGATGGTGCTGTAGCGCACGTCCTCCGGATCCCAGTCCGGGTCGTCCTTGGGCGGGTCCTTGGCGAGGATGGCGTTCTTGAAGCCCGCGGCCTCGAATGCCTTGGACCACTTCTCGATGCCTTCCTTCACCCACGGGCGGAACTTGTCCGGCACCGTCCAGTCCACGTAGTAGACGATGGGCTTCACCGGCTCGCTCAGCGCGGCGGACGGGTCCTTCTTCTCCAGCCGCCAGCGATTCACCATGCGCAGCCAGAAGTTCTCCTTCTCGTCGCGCGAGAAGTCCTTGGTCGCCTCGAGGAAGTAGCCGACGCGATTGTCCGCCCAGCGCGGCATCATCGGGTTGGCGGGCAGGCGCGTGAACGAGTAGTGCACGCCGATGGGGATGTAGCGGTCGTCCGGCACCGACTCGAGGTTCAGCCGCGAGCGGTCATTGGGCGAATACGTGAGCGTGGCCTCGAGCTCGGTGTTGTCGGGGAACGTCTTCAAGTTCCCGAGCACCGAACGCTCCTTGTCGAAGCGCACCGGGACGTTCCCGAACGAGCCCTTGAGCCCCTCGGCCAGGTCGGTGACATCGGAGAGCAGCAGCGCGCCGAAGTCGATCAGCACGGCCTTGCCGGAGTCCTGCTCGCTCTCGATCTTGAACGTCTGCACGATGGACTGCGGAATGGACAGCTCGCGCGCCTTGCCGATGGGCGTTTCCTTGGGCGCGGTGAGCCAGGTGTTCACGTGCACGAGCGCGATGCGGTCGCCGTGGCGCTCGAACTGGAGGACGCGGTCGTCGAGCGGCAGGCCCCCAAGCACGAAGTTGGAGCCGATGCCGCGGGCGAGGCTCACGACGTAGAGGAACGGCTGGTTCAGCTGTTCCTTGGAGAGCTCCAGGTAGAGGTTGTCGCGCTTCTTCCAGTAGGTGAGGAAGCCCTTCTTCTGCTCGGCGTCCTTCGTGAGTTTGGACCATTCGGCGAAGGGCTTGTCGGACGCTGCCGCGGCGCCTGCTGCGCCCGCGGCCGGTGCGCCACCCTTGCCCTTGCCCTTGTCTTTGTCCTTCGACTTGTCCGCGGCAGAAGCGGACGCCGCGAACGCCGTGAGCATCAGCAGCACGGCGAGACGGTGAAGCACGGGGAATCGCATCGCGTTCGCACTCCTCGCGCGGCGGTCCGGGGGAACGCCGCAGGTTCGTGAATACGCCGCGAACGACACCATCGCCTTCGCGGCCGTGGGCACGGCACGAGCCGTACCCACCGGGACGCGAACAAGATAGGAGAGAGCGGCCGCCGGCCCAATCCGACCGGGACGGGCGCGGCATTCGCGCGCACGGGCGGGCCGAGGCGGGGGCTGCGCGAGGGGGGCGGGCTGGCGCGATCCGCCGCGATCCTCCCGCGTACACCGTGGACACGGTGCGAGCGAACTCGCCAGCGTGGGCGGCTCCAGCGGCGGGCTTCGACATGCGACACCGCCGAGCGCATCATCTCGCCTCACTCGGTGTCAGGGGAAGCCGGGGCAACGCCATACTCTTCAACTTCCAACAAAGGTGGACCCATGATCGACTTCCCGGAGCTCAAGAAGAAACAACGCGCCACGTGGGCGCTTGGCGAGTACGATCGCATCGCGGACGGCCTGACGATCTCGACGGACCAGACGCTGCGCGTCGCGAAGATCCGGCCCGGCGAGCGCGTACTCGACCTTGCGACCGGCACGGGCATCACCGCCATCGCGGCGCGTGAGCGCGGCGCGCACGTCACGGGCGTCGACCTCACGCCGGAGCTTCTCGAGGTGGCGAATGAGAAGGCCGAAGCCGAAGGCTTCAATGACATCGAGTTCCGGGAGGGCGACGCGGAAGCACTCCCCTTCGCAGACGCGAGCTTCGATGTCGTGCTCTCCACGTGTGGTCACATGTTCGCGCCGGACCAGCCCAAGGTCGCGGCAGAACTCGCGCGTGTGACGCGCCCGGGAGGGCGCGCCGTGTTCCTCGCCTGGACTCCCGAAGGCGGCCTCGGCGGCTGGTTCCGCATCACGAACAAGCATTTCCCGCCGCCCGCCGGACTCGCGAGCCCCTTCAACTGGGGTGATCCCGACCAGGTGAAACAACTCCTCGCCAGCGGCTTTCGTGATCTCTCGTTCACGCGCGGAGACTGCCCGCAGTTCGGCGCTTCGCCCGAGGATGTCTGGGATCTGTTCTCGACGCGCTACGGACCGACCGTCCGCGCGGTCGCGAGCTTGAAGGACGGTGCACTGGAGGCGTTTCGAAGCGAGCTGCTCGCCTACCTGGGCGGATACCGCGCCGCCGACGGAAAGGTGCGCTGGGGCCGCGAATACCTCATCACACGTGCCATTCGCTCGTGAATGAGCGCAGCGCTTCAGCGACGCTCGCCGGTGACCAGCTCGAGGCCGGCGCGGCGCAAGCGCACCCGCCACCATAGGTCGGCGGCGCCCACGCCGGCGTAGAGCAGCAGCATGGGTTCGGCCGGCACACGCAAGCGCAGCGCGCCCCAGAACACGAGCGAGCCGGCGGTGAACAAACCCACCACCCACAGCGGCAGGAGCTGGAAGTGGCGTCGCGTGTTCTTGAGCGTGCGCACCAGCCCCCAGAGTGTGAGCGGCAGGGTCAGGAGCGACCACAAGAGCAGCGGGTCGGCCCATGAGAGCAGCCGGTCAGGAAGCGAGCCGGCGGCGAACCAGCGGCCGGTGCTGGGGGCGAGCGCGGTCAGCCGCCACATGCGCGAGAACTTGGCCCACGCCATCGTCGGCCACTGCCGCCAGCGCGAGAGCCCGAACGCCATCGCCTCGTCGCTCGCGATCTTGTCCACCTCGATCTCGGAGCGCCCCGCGAAGCGCGTCTTCCACGGCTCCACCTCGGCGGTGCTGATCGCACTGCCGCGCAGCGCCGGGTCGTCCCAGACCCGTGCGTTGTTGGCGTCCAGCAGCGTGCGGCCGCCTCCGGTCGTGATGGGCACGAAGTCGTGGAGCACGATCGCGTTGCGGATCGTCCACGGCGCGATCGCCAGGAAGACCCCCAGCAGCAGCGTCCCGGTCTGGCGAGCGCGGTCGCCGGGCCGCAGCATGAGCCCCAGCGGCGACCACGCCCAGAGTGCCACCAGGAACGGCAGCGGCATCGCGGTGGGACGCGTCAGGCAGGCGAGGCCCCAGAGGAGCCCGGCCCCCAGCGCGCGGCGCGGCCGCGGCGCCTTCAACCACTCGGCACTCGCCAGCAGGGCCGCGAGCACCATGGCGGCGAACAGGCTCTCGGTCAGCAGGTAGCCCGAGAAGAAGATCAGCAGCGGGTGGGCGACCGCGAGCCAGCCGGCGATGCGGCCCACGGGTGAACCGAACATCGTCCGCCCGAGCGCGCGCACCAGCACGGGCACGAACGCGCCGATCACGCACTGGAAGAGCAGCGAGGCGAAGTAGACGTGCCCGGTGGCGCGGTAGACGAGACTCACGAGCCAGGGCAGGAGCGGCGCCTTGGCCGTGGGGTAGAGCGTGGCGTCACTCATCAACTGGAAGCCGCGGTCCTGCGCCAGGTTCCAGGCGATGACGTCGTACGAGATCGAGTCACTCGAGGGCTGGGCCCCGGTGCGATGCACCGCGAACACGTAGACCACGCGCAGCACCAGGGCGACGGCCAGCATCGCCCACACCTCGCCGGACGGGCTCGGGAGCCGCATCGGGCGGCCTCGCTCTCGTCCCGGGGGCCGTTCCGCCGCACGTTGGATCATGATGAAGCCGATGGTACCAGCGCGCCGGCGGGCTTGGATACGGGCGGCCGAGCCGGGTCGGCAACCTGCCACGCGGGCCCCCGGCCCGGCGTGCGCCCTGCACGAGCGCGTGCCGGCCCCGGGCACACGCAGCCGGCCGAAAAGCTCGCGAAAGCCGCGCCGAGCCCGCGTCCCGTGCGCGAGAGCGCGGCATCGCTCGGGGCCGCTCGGCGCTGGCAGGGGGTTTGCTCTCCTCGAAGGCGAGCGAGGTGGATCGCACCGTTCACCGGCACGGAAGCGTGCCTCACGGACGACGGCGGCCGGGCTCGAGGAGACGCGAGACATGGATCACTACATCCCCAAACGGCGCATTCCCATCTGCTGGTGGATCGCCGACCAGGGTATGGCCGAAGGCCAGATCTTCCTCGACCTCGACCCGTCGGGCAGCCGTCACCAGACGATCCTCGCCAAGCTCAACTCGTCGTCGCGATTCCTTCCCGTGGCCACGGGCCTGGACGGCCGGATCGAGCTCCTCAGCCGGCATCGGTTGTTGAGACTCGTGCCGGGTCCGGACGTGCTCCACAGCGACGTGTTCACGCGCGGGTTCATGCCCTCGCGTGAGGAGGATGCGGAAGTATGGCTGAACGACGGCAGTTCGGTTACAGGACGCGTCTGGATGCCTCTCGAGCGGCCCAGCCAGCGGCTCTCCGACTTCATGAACCTCCGCGGGCAGGAGTTCTTCGTCCTGCTGCGGGGACGGGAGGTCCAGCTGGTGAACGCGGCGGCCGTGTCACGGATGTCGCTGGCGGAAAGCGCCGGCGCACCCCTCACAACCCGCGCTTCCCGGATCGGTGAAACCGCTGGCCCCGTCGTGCTAGACTGAGCCACGCGCCGAAACGGCGCACCACCTTCCCGCCTTCGGGCGGGTGACGCGGGTCGTGAGGGACCCGCTTGGCACCGGCGATCAGGATCCGGACCCGTGTTCCGGCCTTGTCGCCGGTCGCCGTTTTTTTGCCGCATACGCTGCTCGCAGGCTACGGTGACGCCATGAGCAGGTTCCGCGTCGCCTTCGTGCAGGGCAAGCCCATCTTCGGGGAACCCGAGCGCAATCTCGAGCACGGCCTCGAGCTCGCGCGCACGGTGGACGCCGAGCTCGTGATCCTGCCCGAGCTGTGGTCGAGCGGCTACGTGTTCTCGTCACACGCCGAAGTGGCCGCACTGGCGGAACACGCCGAGAGTGGCCGCACCGCACGCGCGCTCGCCACCGCCGCGCGCCGCGACCGCCGGCACTACATCGCCGGCTTCGCGGAAGCTTCGCGCGGGCGGCACTACAACAGTGCGATGCTCGTGGGACCGCGCGGCGTGCTCGCCGTCTACCGCAAGCTCCACCTGTTCGAGCGCGAGCGCGAGTGGTTCACGCCCGGCAACCTGCCGCTCGCCGTGCACCGCGTGGGCCGTGCGCGGGTGGGCATGCTCATCTGCTTCGACTGGCGCTTCCCCGAGGCCGCGCGCGTGCTGGCGCTGGACGGCGCCGATGTCATTGCACATCCATCCAATCTGGTGTTCGCCAATGCGCAGGAGGCGATGCGCGTGCGGGCACTCGAGAACCGCGTCTACACGGTGACGGCGAACCGCACCGGCACCGAGAAGCGCCCCGGCGGCTCGGTGCCGTTCACCGGCCGGAGCCAGGCGGTGGACCCAGGAGGGAACGTGGTCGTGCGCGCCGGCCGGCGCGACGAGGTGGCCCTCGCGGTGGATTGCGACCTCACCGCGACGCGTGACAAGCGACTCACCGCGAAGACCCCGATCTTCTCGAACCGCCGACCCGAGCACTACAGGCGCCTGGTCCGGCGCTGAAGCGGGCACTTGCCCGGCCGGGCGGCCATTCGCCACACTGGCCGCCCCCGAGCCGCACCGCACCCCTTCGATCGCCCCCGCTTCCACCCGGAGATCCCCCGTGCAGACGACCGGAGCCGTCGCGGGCGCGCGTGAGCGCGAACTCGCCGAGTTCCTCGAGCGCTACACCGCCGAGATGCAACCGCTCGAGCTGCAGCACAACCAGGCGTTCTGGCTCGCGAACACCACCGGCGAGGCGCGCCATGAGCAGGAGAGCGCACGGCTGGACGCCGCCATGCGGCTGGTGCTGTCGCGGCGCGAGTCCTACCAGCAGCTGTCGCGCCTTCGCGAGGGCGGACCGCTCGCCGATCCGCTGCTCGACCGTCAGCTGGTGCTGCTCCACCACGCGCACCGCGGGCGGCAGTTGTCGCCGGAGATGATCGAGCGCCAGGTGACGCTCGAGAAGACACTCGAGAGCCGGTTCAACCAGTTCCGCGCCCAGCTCGACGGGCGCTCGGTCACCGACAACGAGCTGGTGGACGTGCTGCGTTCGTCGGACGATCTGGCGCTGCGCCGGCGCGCGTGGGAGGCCAGCAAGCAGATCGGCCCCGAGGTGGAGGCCGACCTGCTCACCCTGGTGCGATTGCGCAACGAGGGCGCACGGCAGCTGGGGTTCGCGAACTACTATTCGATGTCGCTCGAGCTGGACGAACTCGACGAGCGCGAGCTGTTCGACTTGTTCGACGAGCTCGAGCGCGAGACCACGCCGCTGTGGCGCGAATACAAGGGCGCGCTCGACAAGCGGCTGGCCCAGCGCCTGGGCGAGAGCGAGGACGCGCTGCGGCCGTGGCACTACGCCGACCCGTTCTTCCAGGAAGCCCCGCCCGCCGAGGTGAGCCTCGATCCGTTCTACGAGAAGCAGGACCTGGTCGCCCTCACCGAGCGCTACTTCGCCGCGATCGGGTTCCCGATCCGCGAACTCCTCGACCGCTCCGACCTGTTCGAGCGGCCGGGGAAGTGCCAGCACGCGTTCTGCATGAGCATGGACCGCGCCGGCGACGTGCGCGTGCTGTGCAACGTGCGGCCGACCGAGCGCTGGATGGGCACGATGCTGCACGAATACGGGCACGCCGTGTACGACCAGCACATCGAGCGCTCGCTGCCCTGGCTGCTGCGCGCGCAGGCGCACATCCTTACCACCGAGGCGAGCGCGATGCTGTTCGGACGGCTGTCCAAGAACCCGGTGTGGATGCGCGAGTGGGCCGGCGCCGATCCCGCCGAGCTGGCCCGCCACGCCGAGCCGGTCTCCCGCGCGGTGCGCCAGCAGCTGCTCGTCCAGACGCGCTGGGAGATGGTCATGGTGCACATGGAGCGCTCGCTGTATCGCGACCCCGACCAGGACCTGCGCGCACTGTGGTGGGACCTGGTCGAGCGCTTCCAGTGGGTGCGCCGGCCCGAGGGCCGGCACGAGCCGGACTGGGCGGCCAAGATCCACTTCACGATCGCGCCGGTCTACTACCACAACTACCAGCTGGGCGAGATGCTCGCGTCGCAACTGCAAGACCACCTGCTGCGCCGCGTGCTGGGCGGTGGGGCCGGCGTGTGGGAGCGCTACGTGAAATCACCCGAGGTGGGTGCGTTCCTGAAGCGCGAGTTCTACGCGCCGGGCCGCCGCGTGAACTGGCGTGAGCTCACCACACGCGCCACGGGCCGGCCGCTCGAGTCGCGCCCGTTCGTGGACGAACTGGCCGGCCGATCCATCGCGTGAGCGGGTCACCGGCCACGCCGCTGGCGGGTCTCACCGTGCTGGACCTTTCACGCGTGCTGGCGGGCCCTTACGCCACGCAGATGCTGGGCGACCTCGGGGCCACGGTGTGGAAGGTGGAGCGTCCGGGCTCGGGCGACGAGACGCGCGCCTGGGGACCGCCGTTCGTGGGCGGTGCGAGTGCCTACTACCTGTCGGTGAACCGCAACAAGCGCTCGGCTGCGCTCGATTTCAACGACTCCTCGCATCTCGCCGCACTGCTGCGCGCGGCGGCGAGCGCCGACGTCGTGGTGGAGAACTTCCTGCCCGGCACGCTCGAGCCCTTCGGCCTGGATGCCGCATCGCTGCGGCGCGACCATCCCGAGCTGGTCGTCTGCAGCATCACCGGCTATGGCCAGGACGGCCCTTACGCCGCGCTGCCGGGCTACGACGCGGTGCTGCAGGGCTTCGTGGGATTGCAGAGTGTCACCGGCACGCCGGAGCTTCCCGGCTTCAAGGTGGGTGTGGCACTCGTGGACGTGCTCACGGGTGTGCACGCGGCCGCCGCGATCCTCGCCGCCCTGGTCGGGCGTTTCCGCGGCAGCACAGGCGCGCACCTGGACCTCGCACTCTCCGAAGTGGGGATCCACTCGCTCGTGAATGTCGCCCAGGGCGCACTCTCCACCGGCCAGCCCGCACGCCGGCACGGGAACGCCCATCCGCACATCGTGCCCTACCAGACGTTCCAGGCCGCCGATGGTGCGTTCGTGCTCGCCGTCGGCAACGACGCGCAATGGCGCCGGGTGTGCGAAGCACTGGGTGAGCCCGAGCGCGCGCACGACCCGCGCTGGGCCGAGAACCCCGGTCGCTTGCTGCACCGCGACGACGTCGTGGGCTGGCTGGCTGGGCGATTCGCGAGCGCGCCGCGCGCACAGTGGCTCGAGCAGCTGCAGCGCGCGGGCGTGCCGGTCGGGCCGGTGCGCGACGTGCGCGAGGCGGTCTCGGATCCCGCACTCGCCGTGCGCGGCATGGTGGCCGACCACGCCCTGCCCGACGGCACGGTCACCCCGTTGTTCTCGCTGCCGTGGCGCACCGACGGCGAGCGGCCGCCGGTGGCCCTGCCGCCGCCCGCGCTGGGGCAGCACACCGGCGAGTTCCTCGCCGCATTCGCGCGCGGCTGAGCACGGCCGCCACGGCGTGCGGCCGTTGCGCACCTCCACGGCCCGGTGCGATAGTGCCCCCGCTCTGTCACCAGCCCACGTTCCTCCCGGAACGTCCACCGCCCGAGAACCTCTTGTAAGGAGTCCCTCATGTCCGGAACGGCCCCTGACGCCAAGCCGCGCGGCCTCGATGGCGTGGTCGCCGCGGCCACGCGCCTGAGCCATGTGGACGGCCAGAATGGCGTGCTCATCATCGCCGGCTACGAGCTCAAGGAACTGGCCGGAAAGGTCACGTTCGAGGAAGCCGCCCATCTGCTGTGGAAGGGCCGGCTGCCCTCGGGTGCCGAGAAGGACGAGCTCACCAAGGCGATCGGCATGCTGCGAGCCCTGCCCGAGACGACGCTCGAGATCGTGCGTGAGGCGGCCAAGAAGGGCGCGCCACCGATCGACGCGCTGCGCATGGCGTGCGCCACGCTGTCGCTCGACCTGCGCAATCCCAACGACATCTCGCCGGGTGCGGACTTCGACAACGCCAAGATGCTGGTGGCGCGCTTCCCGACCATCGTCGCCGCGCACATCCGCTTCAGCCAGGGCCTCGATCCGATCGCACCGCGCACCGACCTCTCACTGGCGGCGAACTTCCTGTACATGGTGTTCGGCAAGGAACCCGACCCGATCGCGGCCAAGGCGCTCGACACCTACTGGGTGACGGTGATCGACCACGGCATGAATGCGTCCACGTTCACGGCGCGCGTCATCGCCAGCACACGCTCCGACATGGTGAGCGCGGTCACCGGTGCGATCGGCGCGATGAAGGGCCCGCTCCACGGTGGCGCGCCGGGCCCCGTGCTCGACATGCTGCTCGAGATCAAGAGCGCGGAGAACGCGGAGCCGTGGGTGCGCAACGAGCTTTCCGCGGGCCGGCGCATCATGGGATTCGGGCACCGCGTCTACAAGGTGCGCGACCCGCGCGCCGAGGTGCTGTCGTCGGTCGCCGAGGAGATGGGTGGCGCGGTCCTGCACGACAAGCACCTGTTCGACCTCGCGCGCGAGGTGGAGCGCACCGTCCTGCGTGTGCTGGACGACGTGAAGCCGGGCCGCAACCTGCGCACGAACGTCGAGTTCTACACGGCCTTGGTGCTGCAGTCGCTGGGACTCTCGCCGAGTTCGTTCGTGGCGATGTTCGCCTGCGGGCGGGCGGCCGGCTGGGCGGCGCACGTGATCGAGCAGCACGCCGAGGATCACTTGATCCGTCCGATGTCCGAGTACGTGGGCCCGCGCGGCCTGACGATCACGCGCTGAAGCCGGGCCGCACGCGAACGCGCGGCGCCGCTCCCGTGCGGGGGCGGCGCCGTTCTGTTGCGGCCGTACGGCTGCCCGCGCGCGGACAGCCTGGGGGGATGCCCTGTCCCCAACGGGGCACCGGCGATTTCGGCGTGCTTCATGTATCACACGCGTTGACGCCCTCGAATCACTCTGCCCCAATGGGTTAGGCTTATCCGACCAACCGATGGCTTGACTGGACTGTGACTTGCAGTGGGCCGCGTGCGTCCGGCGCGCCGTCCCCTCGGCGAGCCGGTCCCCACCCGAGGCGCCGGAAGCGTGCGTCGCGGGCCGCCGCCACTCGCAGGCTCCACGGAGAGGGAACATGAACACCCGTCGCCCTGTGCTTCGCGTCGTCCAGTACGTGCTGGTGCTGCTTCCCGTCCTGGCCCTCGCCCAGGTGCCCCCGCCGCCGCCGCCACCACTCCTGCCACTGGGACCTCCGCCTTCGCCCCCGGGCAATCCCGTCACGCTGGCCAAGGCCAACCTCGGCAAGGTGCTGTTCTGGGACGAGCAGCTGTCGTCTTCGCGCACCGTGGCTTGCGGGAGCTGCCATCGCGCCGAGACGGGTGGGTCCGACCCGCGCTCGCGACCCGACGCGCCCGGTGCGATGAGCCCGGGACTGGACGGCAGCTTCGGCACGCCCGACGACGTCGTGGGTTCACCCGGCGTGCCGTCGTCGGTGGCGAGCGGTGCTTACACCTGGGACGCGGTCTACGGCATGAGGCCCCAGGTCACCACGCGCAAGTCGCAGTCGCACATCAATGCCGCTTACGCGCCCAACGCATTCTGGGACGGCCGCGCACGCACCGTGTTCCTCGATCCGCTGGATCTCGCCGACACCGTGCTGCGCGTGGGCGGCGCGCTCGAGAACCAGGCCGCCGGGCCGCCGGTCTCGAGCGTCGAGATGGGACATTCGGGGCGCGACTGGGCCGGCGTGGCGGCGCGTGTTTCCAGCGTCACGCCGCTGGCGCTGGCGGCGTTCGTGCCGCCCGCGCTCGAGACGTGGATCGCGGATCGCAGCTACCCGCAGCTCTTCGCCGAGGCGTTCGGTTCGCCCGCGGTGACACCCGCGCGCATCGTCATGGCCATCGCCAGCTATGAACGCACGCTGGTCTCCAACCAGGCCAAGATCGACTCCGTCATCGCCGGCACCGCCGTGCTCACGCCACAGGAGCAGAACGGCTTCAACCTGTTCGGCGGCCTCGGCTGTGCGGGCTGTCATGCCGGATCGCTCTTCTCCGACAACGCCTTCCATTACATCGGCGTGCGTCCGCAGAACGAGGATCCCGGCCGGTTCGCGGTCACCGGCAACGCCGTGGACCTGGGGGCGATGAAGACACCGAGCCTCCGGAACGCCGGCCTGCGCTCGTCCTACTTCCACAATGGCCGCTTCGGGGCGCTGGAAGACGTGATCGCGTTCTACAACCGCGGCGGCGACTTCGACGCGGCCAACACGCCGCCGTTGATCCGCCCGCTCGGATTGAGCCCGCTCCAGCAGGCGGCGATCGTGGCGTTCATCCGCAATGCACTCACCGACCCGCGCGTGCGCGACGGCGCATTCCCGTTCGACCGCCCATCGTTGTACGCCGAGGCCGAGATGGTGCCGGTGGTCTCCGGGGCGGGGCAGGCGGGCAGTGGCGGGGTCACGCCGGTACCGGTGGCACTCGAGCCGCCGCTCTCGGGCAATCCCTCGTTCACGCTCGGCCTGCACGGCGCGTTGGGCGGTGCGACCGCAGTGCTGGTGGTGGACGCCGACGAGCCGCCGGCCTCGTCCGAGATCCCCGCGGCCGGCTCGTTCGCGCGCGTCGAGCGCGTGCTGGACGGCGCCGGCGACGGTCAGGGCTCGGGCTCGGCGACGC
>Ga0315912_10005277_pt1 | contig 11944 bp, 5 predicted proteins | sample VfabasoilMG_FD_204469 | JGI IMG/M metagenome (GOLD analysis project Ga0315912, IMG submission 204469) | Garden soil microbial communities collected in Santa Monica, California, United States - V. faba soil | ecosystem: Environmental > Terrestrial > Soil > Garden | place: USA: California...
CCCCGTGCGAAACAGACCATCCCGCCGGCGCTCCGGCGTCGGGTGATGCGCCGCGACGGCGGGTGTTGCCGGGTGCCGGGGTGCCAGCAGGCGGTCTTCGTCGATGTGCATCACTTGGAGCTTCGCTCCGAGGGCGGAGGGAATACGCTCGAGAATCTCGTGACGCTGTGCACGGCGCACCATCGGGCCACCCATCGCGGACAGCTCGTCGTGAAAGGGTCGGCGTCGGGAGTCCTCGTTTTCCGACACGCCGACGGGACGCCGTACGGTGTCTTGCCGGCTCCGCACAGCGCCGAGATTCTTGCGAAGGTGTTCCGCGCGCTGACTCAGATGGGCTTCCGGGAGACGGAGGCCAAGCGGGCGCTCGCTCGAGTGCCTGAGAGCTCGAACGTGAGTCTCGAGCAGCTCATCCGGCTAGCGCTCCGCGAGCTCGCAGCAGGCTCGGAAGCTTCTCAACGGCTCGGGCGGCGGGGAGGTCGTTGACGGGGTGAGATGGCGACGCCCCCGGCGAGCACATGGCCCCGGTGCCGAGCACCACGCCGCCCACTCCGCTCGCAAGCGCTACAACGCCCGTGCGGCGTGGTCCGGAACGTCTCAACGTCCTCGCCGGTTTTCGGCCTGGCGCGGTTCGCGCGCGGCGTGGTCCGGGACGTCTCAACGTCCTCGCCGGTTTTCGGCCTGGCGCGGGCGCGCGCGCGGCGTGATCCGGGACGCCCCAACGTCTTCGCCCGTTGGCGCCTGTCACCCGTCGCGCGCGTGCGGCGTGGTCCCGTGATGGCCCAGCTCTCCTCGCCCATTGGCACTCTCGCCGCCGCGCCCCCGCGACCGCGAAGCGGGCGCTTGGCGGGCGCCCGCGCGCGCAGGCCGAAGGCCGAGCACGCGGGACGGGCGGCGCGCACCACTGTGGGGGCATCGATGAGCTTCAACATGGCACGCTCAGCTCAAGAGCCGCTTCGCGGGTTTTGAGCTGTGCTCTAGTGGCTGTGCGCATCGCCCGGATTGGTGCCGTGCACGAGCTCGTAGAGATCCGTCTTGCCGTCGGCGTCCCGATCGAGGGCGGAGCGGCGTGCCTCGGCGTGGTCGGGGTGCGGCGGGTAGCAGGTGAGCGTCACGGGGCCGTTGTGCCGCGCCAGGGTACGCAGGGTCACGTGACGCCCGAGGCCGTCCTCGAGGGTGCTCTGCGGGGGTGAGCTCGCATTCGGGGTCGAGACCAGGTAGCCGGTCGCGGCTTGCCGCACGCCGGCATCGCAGTCGCCCCGCGCGGCGGCGGCGAGCAAGGCGCGCAGCTCGGGGCTATCGGCGCGTCCGTCCTCGAGCGTGAGCTGCTGGCCGACCATGGGCTTCAGGTTGGAGTCGAAGGCCAACATGAACGCTTCCATCTGGTTGCGCTGCGTGAGCCCTTCCGGGTAGCAGTTGCCGGTGCTCGCGCCGTTCTCGAGCACCGAGCCGAACTGGAAGCAGAGCGGGTAGATCTGGCTCACGAACAGCTCGGGGAAGCTCGGATCCCCGAGGGCGGCTGCGACCACCGCGAGCGCCGCCTGGCAGGTCGCGTCGGTGGGATCGGCGAAGCACACATCAGGCAACGGCCCCGAGGCGAGGCAGAAGCTTGCCGCCTCGCGCAGCGACTCGGGCAACGCGCCGAGCGCGGTCAACGGCGCTTGGCGGAAGCTCGTGACGCAAGCCGCTCGCGTCGCGAGCGTGGGGAACACGGCGTCGAGCCCCTGGGGGTTGCCGGGATCGCGGGGCCCAATGGCTCCCGCGGGGCGCCCGACGAAGACCGCAGCGCCATGGAAGCGCTGGGTCGTGTCGGTGCTGCCGTCGTGGAGGAAGCCGAAGCCGCGCACCTGCGAGCCCATGTACGCCGTTTCGGGGGCGAACGGTCCGCCGCGCGCGTTGCCCAGGATCGAATCAGGCAGGAAGAACCGCACCTGCGGCGTGCCGAACATGCCCGCCTTTTGATAGAGATTGCGGAGGTGGGGGATCTTGAGCACCTGGGACTCGTTCTCGAAGCTGTACCCGCCGCTCGTGCCGAAGAAGCCGGCGCGGTACGCGTCGAACTCCGCGTTGCCCCGCGGATCGAGGCTGTGGCAGCCGTGGCAGGTCGAGAAGCTGTCCGTCACGCGCAAGCGGCAGACGGGGGCCTCGTTCAGGCTGCAACCCTGAAGTAGGTTCCGGAAGGCGGACGTGCCTTCCGCGGCCTGGTCCGCCAGCACGCGCAGGTCGAAGTTGGCGACGCCGACGCCCGAGCCGAGCGTCGCTTGCATGCCGGCCGGGGTGCGCAGCGGGGAGTCGGGAGGTAGCGCGTTCGGCGGGATGGATTGCGTGAGGAGGTTCAACAGATCCGCGCCGGCGGAGATCCCGAGGCTCGAGCTTGCCCCGACGATCTTGAGCACGGAACCGTCGAAATCGACCGTGGCTTTCGCCGCGTCGGACGGCAAGAGGCCCTGCGCGTCGGGAACCACGGGCGTCGCGGCGAGCTCCGCCGCGCTCGCGACGAGGGCGTCGAGCAGCGGGCCCAGTACGGCGAGCACCTCGGGCGGGTGGGCCTGCTGGGCCTGGACGTAGGCGGCGAGTGCCGCCTGGAAGGCGGGGTTGGTGAGCAGCGCGCGCAGGAGCCCCTGAAAGCTCGCGATCTCGGGGACGTTGCGCAGGACGCTGGCGAAGGTGTTGTGCAGGCAACGGCAGGCGAACGTCTCGTCATTCACGGCCACCGTCGTGCCGTCGAGCGCCGTGCACGTGCCCGCCCGGAACTCCTCGTCCGTCATGCTCGCGCAGCCGAAAAAGAGCGCGCGTGCCGCGGCCTGGTCGGCCGTGAGGCTATCGTCGAGGTGGCGGATCGGATTCGGCGGCAGCGTCAGCTGCAGGCTGAAGTTCGTGAAATCCTGGAACACCGCGGGGTCGAGCTGCTGGTCGTTGCCGTTGAGCCCGACAATGGCCACGTCGAACTCGCCGAAGGAATTGTCCTCGTTGAGCGTGCCGAAGTTCGGTTGCTGGCCCGCCTGATCCTGGACGCGCCGTACGCGATCGCCGCGCCAGTGCTCGGGGCCGCTGTTGGCGAGCCCGCGCAGCGTCTGCGTGTTCATCGGGCCCTTGTTGCTACGGAAATCCGGCGTGTCGGCCGGCGCGTTGGGATCCGTCGCCAGCGCTGCGTTGATGAAATCCGTGGGTACGATGAAGGGCCCCGGATTCTTGACGGTGGCGTTGTCCGGATCGCCCAGATCCCAGCTCAGACTGTCGAAGTTGCCGAACACGTGGCAGCTCGCGCAAGCCGAGTCGCCGTGTGAGGACGTGAGCCGCGCGTTGTAGAGCACGCTCCGGCCCTGGGTGATGGACGCTGGCTCGGGATCGGGAAGGGTGCGCCGATCGAGGACCTTGAGGCGATCGGCGTCGACCGTCACGAGCTCGTTCGTGACATGAGTCTTCACGTACAGGCGGTGCCGCCCGGCATCGAGGGCGAGCCCGACCGGGCCTGCCGGGTGGCTCACGTCCGCGCCGAGCGTGAGGTCGCGAAGCTGCCCCCGCCGGCGGGCCCGGGTGTTGTCGAACGCGGGGCCGACGCTCGACGCCCGCAAGATGCCCACCTTGTCGGAGCCGAGCGCCGTGAAAAAGTAGCGCTCGCCGTCGGGCGAGAAGACGCCCTGCGTGAGGAAGGCGAGGCTCTGCTCGTTTTCCGTCGGGTTCGCGTCGCAGCACTGCGCGTAATCGATGTGGTCGTTGAGCTCGACCGGCGTCGCGCGGGTGGCCCCGGGCTCGATGGTGGTGATGCGGGTTTCGTGCAGGTGCCCGCGCACGGTCGAGCTCGAGTGCGCTCCGAGGCCCTCGAAGCGAGTGAGGTTCTTCGCCTCGGTATTGGTGACGAAGAGCCGACCGCTGCGCGGTTGCACGGCCATGTCGAACAGGATGGTTCCCACGCCGGTGAACGCGCGTCTCACGCTCAGGCGGTCGACGTCGATGGCGAACACGTCGTTGTCGGGTAGCGACAGGCGCACGTCCTGATTCCACGCCATCGGTGGCGCGAAGGCGTCGGCGTGCGCGGCTGGCGAGCTCACGCCAGCGGGATCCGCGTCGAGCCAGCAGCCCTTGCTGCCGTCGGGGAAGCTCGTGTAAGTGCCGCCGCAAGCCGCCGGGGAGTCGAAGAACGCGACGATGGCAGCGGTGGTCGGCTGCAGCGTGCCGTCGCCGCTCGTGCATTGGCAGGTGGTGTCCACCAGGCCGGGCTCGATGACTTTTGCCGCCAGGACGTGGTGTTGCGCGTCGGTCTGCACGCACACCTGCTGCAGCGCGCGATTTTGCACCTCGCCGCGCGGGTCGGGCACGCAGCGCCCGCTGCCGACCACGGCGCGCAGGCCGCCCTGGAAGACGGCGCCGCCGACCACGCCGTCGCGCAGCACGAATTGACCCGCTTCCACGCTGAATTGGCCGGCGGCGTCCGTAGCGAGCAGCGGCGTCAGGCTCTCGAGCCCGCGCTCGAGCACGCGCTCCGCAGGGACCACGGTCGTGCGATTCCCCGTGTGAAAGCCGGCGGCGTAAACCACGCCGTTGCCGACGGCCAGGGCGCGCGGCGTATCCGTGAACAGATTCACGACCGACGGTGGCGCGCTCGGATCGTCTGGATCGAACACGAACACGTCGGCGAGGCCCGCGGCCGCTTTACCCCCGGGCGGCAACGTGAGATCGACCCCGCTTCGTGCGCCCGGAACAGGGTGATGCTGGCCGCGGTGAGCTGACGTCACGAACACGCGGCGCCGATGCTTGCCGTCCTCGGTCACCACGATGTCGCGCGGCTCATCGCCGACCTGCAACGTGCGCTCGACCTCCCCCGTACAGCGATCGCTATCGAGGTCCACCACGCTGATGCTGTCGGACAGGTGGTTCACGACCCACACCTCGGCGTCGTGCCGCCCTTCGCGAACCACCGCTACAGCTACCGGGCGCATCCCGACGTGGATCGAACCGCAGCTTCTCACTCCCTGGCCGTGAGGCTCCAGAACCTCCAGAAAATCGTCGTTCGTGTTCGTGACGAGCACGAGACCGCTGCGTTCGAGCGTCGCCACGGGCCGTACCGGGTCCACCTCGAACAGCGTGTAGTCCGTGGCGGGCTCCACGTTGTCCCCGGGATTGTTCGGGTTTTCGAAGCTCGGGTCGAGCTTCAGCGGGTCTTGCCGGGACTCCGTCGGCGGCGAGCCGCCCTGCGCGGAGCAACCCGCGGCGCACGCAGCGACCAAGAGCGCCCGCCACGTCGCAGCGGCAGCCCCGAGCGACCCAAATTTGCCAACGGAACAGGACGAAAACGAAAACGACGCCATGGACAACCCCTGTCGTTGCGCCCGCACCCGACTCGACCGCACGGGACCCTAGAACAGCCGACCCACCGAGTCTAGGGGATCAAGTTGGGCGAGCACGGGAAATAACGCCACATGGCCCTCACGATTGTCGTGACGGGACATCACGAACACGCAGCCGCCGGCGCGACGATCAGTTGCGCATTCGTCACCGGGCCAGGGCCCGATGTTACACGCCCCGTGATCACGTTGCCCTAGCCTGCGTGTGCGCGCGGCTTCGCGCGCAAGGAGCGAGGTCATGGCTCGAGCACGAGAGGTTGGCGGTCACCGGTACAGGAGATTTGCGCTGCGCCCGGCAGCTGGGCTCGCGGTCACGCTCGCGACGCTGCTCGGGTCCAGCGTGACGCAAGCGGCCACTCACGGCGAGTGGAACGCGACGACGCGCCAGCTGGGGGTGAGCATCCAGGCTGCTCCTTCGCGCAATGACCTGGAAATTCCCTGTCGAAATGCCGACAGCGCCGGTCAGTTCACCGTGCTGAGCCCGGCGAGCTGGTCGGTTGCAGGCATCGTGAAGCGGGGCGGCTTGCCGTTCTTGCGCCTGGCGCGCAGCGCTCCGGCCAGCGTCGACGAGACCGTCGTCGTGCAGATCAGCGGCACTGACGCTCGTGGCGGGCTCGGCACCTTGAGCCTCACGACCGACGCGAGCCTGGTCGAGAGCACGAATGCGGAGCAGACCTTCCTCGCGTCGCGCGACTTCAACGAAAGTTCCCTCACACCGACCCCGGATTTCTCCGGGACGGCCACCTCACCCACGCCGCTGTCTTTCGACTCGGGCAGCAATCGTATCAGTGGTGCCGTCCGCGTCACCACCGACACGCAGGACTACATCCGCTTCACGGTGCCGAGCGGGACGCAGCTCACCGCGCTCTACGTCATGAGCTTCGACCCGAACAACACGTGCTTCAACGCGATCACGCAAGGCCCCGTGAGCTTCGACCCGAATACCGGGTCGGTGCCGGCGGGCGTGCTCTACGGCGGCAATCACGTTGGCCTCGAGGCTGACAAGACCGACATCTCCGCTCGGTTTGCGCCGGGAGCGGTGCCCGCTGGAGCCGGCCCCGGCATCAACTTCCCCCTCGGTCCGGGCACCTACAGCTACGAGGTGCAGCAGACGAGCGCGATCCTGAGCTCGTACACGCTCGACTTCACGATCACCGAGGTGGTGACGGTGTCCGCGCCGATGCCGGCTTGGTCTGCTCTCGCCACGGCAGGGGCGCTCGTGATGCTCGGTCTCGGCCTCGCTCGCCGCGCGCCGCGCCGCCGCGTCAGCTCCTGAGCACGCAGATTCGTTGCCAAAGCCACACGAGCTCTCCATGTCGCGCGCGTAGCGTCCGCTGGCCATGCCGATCACGCGCCGCGCCCTCCTCGCCACGAGCCCGCTCACGCTGAGCCCCCTCATTCCGCGCGCCTGCGCGCCCGTGCTCGACGGTCACGTGAACGCGACGTCGCCGTTTCTCCACGGAGTGGCGAGTGGCGACCCGCTGCCTGACGCCGTGATCCTCTGGACGCGCGTGACCGGGGACGCCACGTCGCCGGAGCACTTCGCGGTCGGCTGGGCGGTCGCGAAGGACGCGGACTTCAAGCGCATCGTGGCCGAGGGCATCGCCGGCACCGACGCGAGCGTCGACTACACGGTGAAGGTCGACGTGGGCGGCCTGGATGCCGGGCGCACCTACTACTACCGTTTTCACGCGCTCGGGTTCGACTCGCTCATCGGCCGCACTCGAACGCCGCTGAAGAAGGGCACGCAGCGCCTCCGCTTCGCGGTCGCTTCCTGCTCGAACTTTCCGTACGGCTACTTCAACGCGTACGCCGCCATCGCCCGCCGCGCCGATCTCGACGCCGTGCTGCACCTCGGCGACTACCTCTACGAGTACGAGAACGGGGCGTTCGGCGATGGCACGGCGCTCGGCCGCGTGCCGAGCCCGAATCGCGAAATCACGACGCTGGGCGACTACCGAGCACGCCACGCGCAGTACAAGACGGACGCAGACCTCATCGAAGCGCACCGGCAGCACCCCTTCATCGCCGTGTGGGACGATCACGAAACGGCGAACGACGCCTGGCAGCACGGCGCCGAGAATCACCAGCCCGAGGAGGGGGACTTCGAGGCGCGCAAGGCCGCGGCCATCCAAGCCTACCTCGAGTGGATGCCGGTCCGCACCACCGAGCGCACCGAGGACGGCAAGATCTACCGCTCGTTCCGCTTCGGCGAGCTCGCCGATCTCGTCATGCTCGATACCCGCCTCATCGGTCGGGACGAGCAGGTCGCCGATCCCTGTGACGCGACGACGCTCGCCGACCCCGAGCGCCAGCTGCTCGGCGAAAAGCAGGAGAAGTGGTTCTTCCGCGAGCTCCTGCGCTCGAAGCAGCGCGCCACGCGCTGGCGCCTGATCGGCCAGCAGGTGATGTTCGGGCAGCTCATCAACATCCTTGCAGCTCCCGGAAACTGCATCTTCAATCCCGACCAGTGGGACGGCTACCAGGCAGCGCGAGCGCGCGTCCTGGCGAATCTGGCGGGGAACGGCATCGACAACGTCGTGATCCTCACGGGTGACATCCACTCCTCGTGGGGCAACGACATCACCGCCAATCCCTTCGATCCCTCGGAGTACCGGGCGGCTACCGGTGCGGGTAGCGTCGCGGTCGAGATCGTGACGCCGGCCGTCACCTCGCCGGGCATCGACGACGCGACGCAGGCACTGCAATTTGCCGCCGCGCTCCGGGCCACGCACCCGCACGTCAAGTTCGTCGAGCTCAACAAGCGCGGCTACGCGCTCATCGACGTCACGGCGGAGCGGGTGCAAGCCGAGTGGTACCACCTCTCGACCATCACCGAGCGCAGCACGGCCGAGACGCTCGCCGGCACGCTGCAAACGCGCTCCGGCGAGAATCACCTCTCGCCGGCGAGTGGGCCCTCGACGCCGTCCCCCGACGCGCCCGCGCTCGCCCCCGGGGTTTCAGCCACCGCCTGAAGCGAGCGGTCCCTCAGGAGGCTCGCGTGCCGCCCGACCGGCGGTCGAGCTCGTTGCTCGCCAGCGTGACGGCGTCCCCGGCGTGGAGGGCGACGGGCCCAACGCTCAGCGCGCGGGCCCCCAGCGTCGCCAGCGTGGCGCGACTGCCCGGGTCCAGCCCCAGGTGATCGCCCACGAAGAACGCCAGCTCGGCTGCATCGAAGCCGGTCTGACGAATGTCCTCGCCGCCCAGCTCGAGCACGTACTTGGGGCACGCTGGCAGGTCGGCGAGGACCGCCTCGAGTCCCCCCGACGCCGCGGCTATCCCTCGGCGTACCTCGCTGAACGTCTCGGCGGGTGGGCGCTCCGCCAGGGATTTCCTCACGCTGATCGCCAGGCTGCGTTCGTCCGGTCGCAGGAAATGCGCGCTTTCGCCGTCGAAGCGCAGCGACCTAGCGGCGCCGCCGCCTCCCTGGAGCACCAGGTACACGCTCGTGTCCTTGCGCACGCCGTGTGACACGAGCAGCGCCGCCCGCACGCAGTGAAGCAGCACGTCCAGCCGACCGCTCGTGCTCGGCAGATCCTCGAGCGAGAAATCGGGCGAAGCGATCGCCGTGCGACCGATGATCACGAATCGCCTCATCCCGCTCCCTTACCCCGACCCAGGCGCCTCAGCCGTAAATCTTTTGGCCTCGCTCGAGCATGCTGACGAGGTCGCGGATCTTTCGAGCGCGCGTTTCCGGCTTCTTCGGCGCCTGCACGCGAAACAGCACCGAGTAGCGATTGGCGCCGTCCAGCGTCTCGAAGAAGGCGGCCGCACGCGGCGATTGGGCGAGCGCCGCCGCGAGGTCAGCGGGTAGTTTGGAGTTGCGCGCCGAGTCGTACGCCTTCTGCCAGCGCCCGTCCTTTTTCGCGCGTTCGACTGCTGCGAGCCCGGCGGGCTGCATGCGCTTGGCGGCGATCAACGCCAGAGCCTTGGTGCGGTTGATCTTGGACCACATGCTGCGCGGGCCGCGTGGCACGAATTTGCGCAGCCACGAATCCGCGTCGTGGGTCTTGGTCTGGCCGTCGATCCAGCCGAACGAGAGCGCGATATCGAGCGCCTCCGCGTAGCTCACGCCCGCGAGGGCCGATGACTTCTTCATGAGCCGGAGCCAGATCCCCGGGGACTTGGCGTGGTTCGCTCGGAGCCAGCGCTCGAACGCCGCGGCGCTCTCGAAGGCGCGCACCGGCAGCTCCGACTTCGGCGCTGGTTTCGCGCGCTGAGCTGGTTTTTTTCCGCTCTGCTTGGGTACTGGCTGGGTCGCCATCCGCACCAGCCTACTCCAGCGGGCGGCGACTCGCCGAGGCCACCGTCGCCGGTGGCCGCTCGCGAGCTGTCTTTCGCGTCGAGCCGCTACGGCAGCAGGGTCAGGCTGACGTCATCGACGTAGAGGTCACCGGAGTCGGCGCCGGCGAAGAGGATCAGCTTGTTGATCGTCGTGCAGCCGGTCAGATCGATGGTCCCGGTGACCTGCACCCACTGGCCGTTGTTGACGGTGGGGAACGCCATCCCGGGATAGCTGTCACCCGCGTCGGTGTTGCAGTTGCGAACTGTCTGCCATTTGGCGAGGCCCGAGCCGGCGGCAAGGTTGCCGACGGTGACCCAAGCCGTCGCCGTGTAGCGCTTGCCCGGTGCGACGAGCGCCTTGATGTCACGAGAGAGTTGGGCGTTGGGCTGCATGCCGCCGCCCTTCAGGCTTTGGGTCTGGGTCTGGGGGTCCGCGTGCGAGGCCGTCGAGACCACGCCGAGGGTGGTGGTGTTGTACCCGCCCCACGCGCCTTGGCCGGTCTCGAAGGTTCCGTCCGGAATGAGGTTGGTGGCGGGGACGATCGTTTCGAGGACTTGAACGTCGTCGACGTAGATGTCGGGTCCGACCTCACCTTCGACCCAGATCTGGGCCTGCACCAGGTTGCAGTTCGGGACAGCCACCGTGCCCGAGAGCTGAATCCACGTGCCGTCTGCGGGTACCGTCGTCGGGCTGGCGATCCAGGCGTAGGTCGTGGAATTCGTGCCGTCCGCAGCCTTGCACGTCATGCCCTGCGTGACGTTGATCGACTTGCCGAGGCCGTCGGTCGAGTTGATCGAGACCCAGAGGCTGAAGGGATAGCTCTTACCGGCGGTGACCACGCTCGTGAGATCCGTAACGGCCGGCGCGTTGGCGGCGCGGCCGGTCACGACCAGGCTCCCGCTCCCGCTGTGAACGCGAGGAGGCGTGCTCTGCGAGAGCGTCCCGCCGTTGTAGGTGAACCAGCCGCTCGTGTTGGTATCGAACGTGCCGTTCGCGACGAGGTTCCTCGTGGGCGGTGGGGGAGCGACGAATTGCACGCTGTCGACGTTCACGCCGCCGCCGTTGAAGCGCACGAAGAGGTCCCTCTGGACTCCCAGGGGCGTCCAGGGGACGGAGACCGTCTTCAGCGTGCCCCAGCTGCCGGTGGGCGGAAGGGCCACGGTGGCGACCGGTGCATTATCGAGGCTGTCGAGGTGGAAGGTGAGATTCACCGTCCCGTTGCCGCCGTTGGCGTAGGCCAGGTTGAGCGCGTTCCAGGGGCTCTGGAACACGACCTTCGAGAAGCCGAACCACGAGCCGTCGTTCGCATAGGCGACGACGTTGCCGGCCGGGAGCAAGTCGTGCGCGGAGTCGTACTCCTCCGCCTGCAGCGTGATGCCGCTCGCGCTGCCCGTGTGCGGTTGCGGGATGTAGGGAGGAACGGTGCAGTTGGTGCCGCCCGCGCGGAAGCAATCGATCCAGGTGAGGGCGGGACGCAGGCTGCCGTCGTTGCGGATCAGGTAGATGTTGGGCTGCCAGACGTTGTTCTGCAGGTAGCCCCAGTGGGTGATACCGAGGACGGACGGAGTCTGCCAGAACGTCGTGAACAGGTCGCGCATGCGGTTCGCCTGCTGCGCGTCGTCGGCGAAGTTCAGGTCGAGCTCGGAGATGTAGAGCGGTAGCCCGGTCGCCGCGAGGGCGTTCAGGTTCGTCGTGAGAACCGCAAGCTCGGGGGCGCGCTCGTAGAAGTGGCCCTGCTCGCCGATGCCGTCGATGAGACCGCGATCCTTGAGCACCTTGACGATCTTCAAGTAATCCTGCGTGGTGCTCGCCAGCGTCAGGATCGAGTAGTCGTTCAACAAGAGCTCGGCGTTCGGAAAGTGGCTGCGCGCCAGCTCGAACGCGGTGACGACCCAATCCCAGCCCGTGGCGCCGGCACCGCCGAGGGCGGTCGCGTAAGGGGGCGGCGCGTGGAGCGGCTCGTTCACGACGTCGATCATGTCGACGTTCGGGTAGCGGTCCGCGAGCGCGCTCAGCCACTGCTCGATCTCGACGAGCTGCTGATCTGCGGTCATGCCGCTGATCCACGTCGGCTGCTGGGAGCCCCAGAAGAGCGTGTGAAGCTTGAATGGCAGGTGATTTTGCTGCGCGAAGGTGTAGGCGGTGTCGAGCTCCGTGAAGTTCATCTGGTCGTGGGTTGCTTCGACCGAGCCCCACTTGCCGGCGTTGCCCGGCGTGACCTGGTCGAAGTGCGCGAGCAGGTTCGTGTAGTCGGCCGCCGTCGTGGTGGCCGTGCCGAAGAACTTGTTGCCGATCGCGACGAGGACGCGCTGGCTCT
>Ga0315912_10005278_pt1 | contig 11943 bp, 9 predicted proteins | sample VfabasoilMG_FD_204469 | JGI IMG/M metagenome (GOLD analysis project Ga0315912, IMG submission 204469) | Garden soil microbial communities collected in Santa Monica, California, United States - V. faba soil | ecosystem: Environmental > Terrestrial > Soil > Garden | place: USA: California...
GCGCCGGGCCCGGCCCAGGGCGGGGCGCAAGGTGCGTTGAAGCTATACGTTTATCCGGCCGCTGGGCAAAGCGAGACCCAGATCGCCGACGATCGCTATCAGTGTCACACCTGGGCGGCAGGCCAATCCGGCTACGACCCGACGCTCGGCGCCGGCAGTCGCGATGAGGCCGAAGGCTACACGCGCGCGTTCACGGCCTGCATGGAAGGCCGCAACTATGTCGTCCGGTAGGCTGCTGCTCACGTCGCTCGCATCGCTTGTATGCGTTGCGCTGCCCGTCGTGGCGGCCGAAGACTTACGGGCGCTCGAGGTTCGAGGCCTGCTGGGCCAGTCGCAGGAGCTCGCGCGTCGCGATCGCTACGAATGTCACAACTGGGCCGTCGCGCAGACCGGCCAATCGCCGCCGGCGACTCCGGCCGCTGTGCCGCCGGATGCCGGCAAGGCCGAGCTGAAGCACGAGCGCATCGGCCGAGCGATCGTGGGAGCCACGATAGGCGGTGCCCTCGGCAGCCTGTTCGGCGATTGGCACGACGCGAACGAGAACATCCTCGCCGGCGCTGCGGTCGGGGCGGGAATCGGCGCAGCGACCGCCGGCGCCGGGCGCAAGGAAGCGCCGCCCGCGCCAGAAGGCCCAAGCGACTACTTGCGCGCGCTGACCGCGTGCCTCGAAGGCCGTGGCTATTCGGTGTCGCTGCCTTCGCCCGATCTCACGGCGAGCCGCTGAAGGCGGCTGCCGCTGCGCGAGCGCGGCCCCCGCCGTTACGGTTCAGCTAGAGGGGAGAGGGATGAACTCGTCGTCGCCGGGAACGCTGCCCATGCGCATCTCGGCCCAATCCTGCTTGGCGCGCTCGATGCGCGCTTCCGAGCTCGAGACGAAGTTCCACCAGATGTGCCGGGGACCGACGGACGTCCCGCCGACAACGATCACGCGCGCGTCGGTCTCGGCCTTGAGCGGCACCGTGCCGCCGCCGCGCAGCACGGCCAGCGTGCCTTCGCCGTATGTCTTGCCGCCGATCTCGATGCGGCCCGCGACGACATAGACACCGCGCTCCGCCGCTTCGTCGAGCACGGCGAGATTCGCGTTCGCCGCGAGCGACGCTTCGAAATACAAGGTCGGGGAATACGTGAGCACCGGCGACTGCAGCCCGTAAGCGCTGCCGATGATCACGCGCACCGTGCCGCCGTCGATCGGCAACTCCGGCAGCGAGCTCGCGGGATAGTGCAGAAACGTCGGCTCGGTTTCCTCGAGCTCGAGCGGCAACGCGATCCAGGATTGGATGCCGTGCAGGCGCGATGTGACCTCGACGCCCTCGCGCGCTCGCTCGGAATGGACGATGCCGCGCCCAGCCGTCATGAGATTCACGGCGCCCGGCTGAATCAGCTGCCTGATCCCGAGGCTGTCGCGGTGCACGATCTCGCCTTCGAAGAGATAGGTGATGGTCGCGAGCCCGATGTGCGGATGTGGGCGCACGGCGATGCCCTTTCCGGGCGGGAACACGGCGGGGCCCATGTGATCGAGAAACACGAACGGCCCGACCATGCGCCGTTTGGCCGCCGGCAAGACACGGCGCACGTCGAATTCGCCGAGGCTGCGCACACGCGGCTCGATCGTCAGCTCGACGGCCGCGGCCGCCGGGGCTTCGCTCAGTTGTTCGGCTTCAACTCCGGTACTCATCGCAAGGCATAATGGCACATGGCTCGTATGCCGACCCTATTCATCTCGCACGGCTCGCCCATGCTCGCCGTCGTCGATAGTGCGGCGCGGCGGTTTCTCGCACAGCTGGGGCCGAAGCTGCCGCCGCCGACGGCCGTGGTCGTCGTCTCTGCACACTACGATACTCCGATGACGGAGGTCACGGCCGGCGACCGACCTGAGACCATCCATGATTTCGGCGGGTTTCCCGACGAGCTCTATCGGCTGCGCTACCCGGCACCGGGCAGCCCGGGCCTCGCGCGCGACATCGTCGCGCAGCTCGAGGCCGAGGGCGTCCGCGCGCGGCTCGCGCCCAATCGCGGTCTCGACCATGGCGCCTGGATTCCGCTGTCTCTGATGCTGCCGCGCGCCAACGTGCCGGTGCTGCAGGTCTCGATCAACAGCCGGCGCTCGCCGCAGGACCATTTCACTCTGGGCCGCGCGCTGCGCTCCCTGCGCGACGCAGGCACGTGGGTCTTGGGCTCCGGCGGCGCCACGCACAATCTCGCGCTGTATGCCCACGCTCGCGGCCGCGACGACGACAGCGCGCCGCCCGAGTGGGTGGAAGCCTTCAACGAATGGACGGCCGGCGCCGTCGCGGCGCGGCGCTACGACGATCTGTTCAGCTATGCGGAGCGGGCTCCGTTCGCTGCGCAGAATCACCCGACGGCGGAGCACTACCTGCCTCTGTTCGTGACCCTCGGCGCCGCACATGACGACGAGAACGGCGTGCGCATCCACTCGAGCTACGATCGCGGCCTGTTGTCGCTCGATGCTTACGCGTTCGGGCTCGCGCAGCCCCACCCGCGCGAGATTCGCGTTCGTTCCGCCACCGCCGGACCCGCGGTTCTACATTAGCGAGCAGCGTATGCGGATGAAGCCCGTCATTCAGGGACTCACGGCGGTCTGGCTGGTGCTGTTCGTGATCTCGTTCTTGTCGCTGCGAATGACAGGAGCGGAGGGCGCCGCACAAAGCGGGCTCGCGCGCGTGGCGATATTTCTGACTTGGCAGGTCGCCGCGTTCGTCGTTGCGATTTTCGGCGCTTTTACGACGCGTCTCGCCGTGGAGCGCGGCGTCGAGCGCGTCAAAGCGGTCGGCTACGTGCCGCTCGCGCTCAGCGTGTTTCTGGTCGTGTCGTTCATCGCGCTGATGGCGTTCCGCATCTGGGTCGCGCCGCTGTTCGAGTAGCGCGTTGCTGGCTCAGCGCTTCTGGCCGATCGGGCCTGGATTGTCGGGCGCGACGAAAATGGTCGAGGTGGTAGCAAAACGCGGTGTTGACGTCCTCGAGCGCGACGCGAATCGTCAAGCGCTCGAGCTCGCTCAACTGAGCCGCCATGCGCCGAGCTCCTTGTCTTCGATGACGACCGGGTTCTCCTGAGTGCCGAGGCCCTCGATGGCGATCTCGACGGGGCCGGCGACGGTCTGGAAATTCGCGTGATGGATCGATTTACGGCCTTGGCCCGGCTTGAACGCCGTGCCGAGCGAGACGACGTCCCCCGGCAGCAGCGTTTGGAACTGGCTGATGAAGCTCACGACCTCGGCGACCTTGTAGTTGTAGTAACGCGTGCTGTCTTCCGCAATCAGCTCGCCGCCGACTTTGCAGGTCACCATTAGGTCGTCGGGATTCGCGATCTCGTCCTTCGTGACGAGCCACGGGCCCATGGCTCCGAACGTATCGGTGCCTTTGTAGCGGCCGGCGTACGACAAGTGCTGCTCGACGCGCTCGGTCTCGTTCGGGTTGTCCTTCTTGGCGTAGACGGCCCAGTAGTGAAAGCGGTCTTCGGCACGCATGCCGTTGCCGGTTATGTCGTTGAATATCGTGTAACCGTAGACCGCGTCGAGCGCGCTCGTGGCCGGGACGTCGCGAGTCACGCGGCCGATGATGACGGCGAGCTCGGGCTCGGGATGCACGCTGCCATAGTAGCGGCGAATTCGAATCGGCTCGCGATGCCCGACGAGGCACGACAGCGGCTTCAAGAAGAACGCAGGATGGTCAGGTGCGCTGATCTTGCGCTCGTTGCTCGACGAGTTGTTCATCGCGACCGCGCAGATCTTGCTGGGGCGGCGTACCGGCGGATACCACCGCACTTCCGCGGCTGGGATGCGCGCGACGGATTCGTCGCCGCGAATCTTGTCGAGCGAGGTTCGCAGCGCTTCTTTCAGCGGCTCGCCGCCGGCAATGATGTCGAGCATGTCGAGGGGCGCGCCCGGCTGACGGCCCGGCAACGACGCCAGCGCGACGAGCTCTCCGGGCGCGATCTCCGTCGCGACGAGGTCGCGGCCGCGGTAGTACACGGTGGCAAGCTTCATGGCGGCGATCTTACTCCATCGCGGCATCTGCACTTGCGCGCGGTCGGAGGTGCTCGCCCGGATATACTGATGCCCGCTCCACACGGAGCACACTGGGGGTCACGTGACGATGCAGCAGTCAGGTCATGGTGTTCGGCTCGCGGGTCTCACGATGCTGTGCTTGGCATCGGAGCCGTCGTGGCTCGCCGCGCAGCAAACGGTGCCGTTCGAGAACGGCGTGCCCGTGGCGCCCGCGGGCTTCGAGCCGCAAGAGATCCCCGCGGCGCCGACCGAATACAACACGGCGGAGGTGATGCGGATCCGCGTCGTGCCCATCGCGCGCGGGCTCGTCAACCCGTGGAGCCTCGCGTTCTTACCCGACGGCACGCTGCTCGTTACGGAAAAGGAAGGGCGTCTGCGACTGATTCGCGGCGACGTGCTCGACCCGAAGCCGGTTCCCGGGGTCCCCACGGTACGCGTGCAGGGCCGCTCTGGTCTCATGGACGTCGTGTTGCATCCGCAGTTCGCTTCGAACCGGCTGCTCTACTTCTCTTATTTGAAACCCGTCGGCGCTGAGCGGCAGTCCGCCCTGACGGTCGCGCGCGGCCGCTTCGACGGTTCCGCCGTCACCGGCCTCGCCGACATCTTCACGACGGGTGTCGGGGTGAGCGGCCCTTCGCGCCTCGCCTTCGGCCGCGACGGCAAGCTCTACGTCACGACGCCGAGCGGCGGGGACGGGGCGACCTCGCAAGACCCGAACAGCTACGCCGGCAAGGTTCTGCGCCTGAACGACGATGGCAGCGTTCCCGCCGACAATCCGTTCGTCGGCCGCAGCGGCCACAAGCCGGAGGTCTTCACGCTGGGGCACCGCAATGCGCTCGGCCTCGCCGTGAATCCGACGACGGGCGAGATGTGGCAGAGCGAGATGGGTCCGAACGGCGGTGACGAGCTGAACATCCTCAAGCGCGGCGCGAACTATGGCTGGCCGCTCGTGAGCCTCGGCCGCAGCTACCCGGGGCCGTGGCAGTCGCAGACATTCTCGAAAGAAGGCATGGAATCTCCGGTCGTGTACTGGACGCCGTCGATCTCGCTGTCAGGCCTCGCGTTCTACACAGGCAGCAAGCTGCCGAAGTGGAAGGGCGACATCTTCGTCGGCGGCCAGCGTACGGGCGAGATTCCTGGCACGGGGCACTTGGAACGTGTGCTCGTCAACGACAAGCTCGAGGAGCTGCGCCGCGAGTCGTTACTCGTGCCTCTCGGGCTGCGCGTCCGCGACGTGCGGCAAGGCCCCGACGAGCTGCTCTACGTGTTGGTCGACCACGAGAACGGCGGCGTGCTCCGCATCGAGCCGTCGGGCACGCAGCAGCAGCCGACGACGTATTCCGCGCGCCCGCCGCGATGAACAGATGCCCGCTCGCGATCGTGGCGTTGCTCGCGTGGCCGGCGTTCGCGCAGCCGCGCGTGCCGGAGCTGCGCTTCACGTCGGTGCCGGACTACCCGACGCTGCCGGACGGCATGAACTTCGGCGAGGTGGCTGGCGTGGCCGTAGACACACGCGGGCACGTGTTCGTGTTCTCGCGCTCGAATAGCGCCACGGGTCCCGCGTTCGGCGCCGCCGCGGCGCAGCTGTTCGAGTTCGATCAGAACGGTAACTTCGTCCGCGAGATCGGCAAAGGGCTGTATGCATGGTCCGAGGCACACAGCGTGCGCATCGATCGCAACGACGAGATCTGGGCGATCGACAAGGGCTCGAACATGGTCGTGCGTTTCAACACCGCGGGACGTGTCGTCTGGGTGTTCGGCCGCAAGGAAGAGGCTGCGGACGGCGCCGAGCCGTTGGGACACCCCGACCCGCCGCTGCCGCCCGTAGACGGCCTGTTCCGCCAACCTACGGACGTGGCGTGGGACTCGCAGGGCAACACGTACATCACCGACGGCTACGTGAACTCGCGCGTCGCGAAGTACGACCAGAACGGCGATTGGGTGAAGTCGTGGGGCACGAAGGGTAACGGCACCGGTCAATTCAACACCCCGCACGCGATCGCGATCGACCGTGACGACAACGTCTATGTCGGCGACCGCGCGAACCATCGCATCCAGGTGTTCGACACCGACGGTAACTTCAAGCGCATGTTCTCGATCGACGTGCCGCCCGACCCCGCGTCTCGTCCCGTAAACGGCGCGATGCCGACCGGCGAAGCGCTCGTGCGCGCGATCGGCGCGCCGAACTCGCTCTGCATCACGCCGGGCTCGCCGCAAGTGCTGTTCGTCGGGGAGTCGACGTATCCGGGGCGGATATTCAAGGTCGCGCTCGACGGCACGGTGCTCGGCGTCATCGGTCGCGCGGGCCGCAACCTCGGCCAGTTCTCCGGCGCGCACGCGCTCGCCTGCCCTTCGGAACGCGAGCTCTACGTCGCCGAGACTTCGAACTGGCGCGTGCAGAAGCTGTTGTTGCAGTAGACCGCCGGCCGGCGCTATTCGCGTCGGCTCAGTCGCGCGCTAGAACGCGACCGCGAGCTCGGCGAACAGCGCGAGGTCCTTGCGGCCTTCGACGTCGGGATGCGTCAGCGGTTTCGCGAGCTCGACGAGGCTCGAGACGCGGTTACGTTGGACCGCGAAACCAAGGCCCGCAGTCGCGGCCGACTCGCGGCCTGGCACGTCGTGCTTGAACGTGGCACCGATGTCGTAGAAGCCATATAGCGACGCTCCGCGGAGCGCAGCCGGCGCGTTGTCGAGCTCCCGGCGCAGCTCGACTTTCGCGCCCAACCCTTCGTCTCCGGCGATCTCGGCGACTTCGAAGCCGCGGCCGAGCCGGTCGCCGCCGATTTTGAAGCGCTCGCCGTACGGCAGAACGTGCGGAGTCTGTTGGCCCAGCGCGTCGAGGCGCACCGACCAGCTCTCGCCGAAACGGCTGATTCGCGCGAACGTGAGACGCGTTACCAGGAAATCCGCGCGCCGCGGGTCGTCCTCGAGGTCGAGCGCGAAGAGGCCGCTGCCCATGGCGTCGAGCCCTTGCACCACGTCTACGCCGACGAAGTACTGCGCGCCGCCCTCGTGCCGCCAGCTCCAGTGCGGCCCGATGCTCAGCATTCGCAGCCGCTCGTCCCGCATGCGCTCGCCCGAGCGCAGAATCTCGAGATCGTCGAGATCGAGCGCCGCGCTGAGCAGCAGGTTTGCGCGCTCGAAACCCGGCAACGGCCGCGCGAAGCCGATCGAGGCGCGATCGCGCAGATAATTGTCGTCGCGATCGACGAGGGGCTCGTGTGGGTTCGAGCGCGAGCGAAAGCCGTTGAACGAGACGCGCCCGCCGGCTGTGCCGACGCCGACATTCGCGAGCAGGCCGAGCCCGTGATATTCCGGGTAGTCGGTTGCGCTGCCGAACGTGACGCCCACGTTCGTTTGGCCGCCTAGCAGGCCGTTGAACATGATCTGGCCGAGGACGAAGACGGGTCCGGCCTCATCGGTGCCGCGGTTGCTCAGGCGCACGACGCCCGTCGTGCGATCGAACTGCGTGTCGAGATCGAGCCGATAGACATTCGTGCTCGTCTCGTCACGCGCCGTCGTCGCATGCAAGGTCAATCCCGGCAACGAGCGCATCTGGCGCAGCGTCTCCGCGACTTCCGCTTGAGTGATCGGGACTTCCTCGCGCAGCTTCGTGCCGAGCGTCTCGAGCCGCGCGAGATGCGGTCCCGGGTCGCCGCTGACGCGGACTTCGCCGAAACGCGGCTCCATGAGATCGATGCGCAATACGCCGACCTCGAGCAGCGCGTCGTCGAGCTTCGCCTGCGGCCGCGAGTAGCCGTCCATTTCGTAGCGCCGTAGCACCGCGGCGACGATCGAGCGTGCGCCGTCGGCGGTGACAGGCTTGCCGAGCTGCTCGCGGTAGAGATCGAACAATGCGGGCGCGTCGTAAACAGTGGAGCCGCGAACGACGACCGACACGAGATTCGGCGCGGCGAATGCGGGGCCGGCCGAGATTACTTCAAGCGCGAGGGAGATTATGCCAACTGCGATTGCTCTTGCTCGGCGTGGCGGTCGGTTGCCGCCGCAATGCTGCTCGAGGTTGCATCGCGTCTCGTCCGTCATTCCATTGAGCGGAGCAGGAAAGGTCCGAGGATCGCGGATTATGGACAATGTAGGTCGACGCAGCCGTGATCGCCGTCACAGCATTCGTGCAGCACGAAATCTATTCTGTCGCCCGTTGACGACACGGAGTGTCAAGACATGCGCACGCAGAAAAGAACAGAGGCGCTGATGTTCTCGCCGCGTTTCCTTCGACTCTCTCCCGCGCTTCTCCTGGTCGTAGTGGGCGCGAGCTCGCACGCCGGCTCGAACGCCGTGCGCGATGTGGACCCGTCGCGGATCTCCGTGACGGAGGTCGCAGGCGAGGTCGACTTCACGATGGCGGGCAATGCCGCCTCCGTAACACCGAACACGACCGTGCTCTTGCCCGCGCGCATCGTCACGGGCCATGACGGCAACGTCGGGCTCACGCAAGCGGGCACCAACGTCAGCGTCGCGAGCGACACGGACGTCGAGATTCCCGCCGAGGCGGTCGACGGCAACCTCATCGCCAGAATGGTCCAGCGCCGCGGCAACGTTTTCTACGACGTCGCGCCGCGCGATCTCGGCAAGCTGCGCGTCGAGACACCGTTACTCGTCGCGGTCATCAAAGGCACGCAGTTCAACGTTGCCGTACAGCCCGACAGCACGACGATTTCGCTGTTCGAGGGGCGGCTCGAGATTCGCACGCCGGACAATAGCGACGTCGTGCAGTTGAACGCCGGCGAGATCGCGATTCGCTCGCTAATCGACGACGAGATCCGCGTCGTCGGCATGAACGACGCGCGCGCACCAGCCCCGCGGCCCGCTCGCGATGCCGTCGCCGCGGCGGCGGCCCTGACTGCGCCGACCGACACGACGGTCGTGGTTCGCCTCGCGCCTCCGACCGATGGGCTCGTCGCCACAGTCGACACCCGCGACGCCAGCGTCGTCGCGAAACCCATGATCGACGTCACCGGCGTCGAGACGGTTACACGTCAGCCGGTCACGGCCGTACTTTCCGTCGACAGTGATGCCGTCGACATCGGCCTCGACACGAAGGTCGATCTCGGTGCCGCGGCGGTCGACGTTGGACTGAATACGGGAGTCGACCTTGGCACGGGCAGCGTCGATGTGGGCCTCGATGCGGGTGTCGATCTCGGCGCCGGCACCGTCGACTTGGGCCTAGACACCGCTCTCGATCTCGGCGGCGCCCCAATCGTCGACGCGGGCGTCGATGCCGCCCTCGATCTCGGCGGCTCGCTCGACGTCGGCGTCGACGCTGGCGTCGATCTCGGCAGTGTCGTCGACACCTCCGTCGACGCAGGCGTTACGCTCGATCCCGGCACGCTCGACGTCGGTCTCGATGTCGGCCTCGACCTCGGGGGCGTTCTCGACGTCGGCGTCGGCCTCGATCTTGGCGGCGGGACCCTCGATCTCGGGCTAAGCGGTGACACCACCGCGACCGAGCCGGCACCCGCGCCGGAGCCGGCGCCTCCGCGCGGCGGCCTGCTCGGCGGGCTGCTCGGCTTGCCTTAGCTCGAGGTGATCAAGCTACCGCAGCTCGCTTGGCCGGCCGCGGTGCTGGCCATCTTCGTCGGCTCGTACTTCTTGCATTCGAGCGGCCGCCTCGCGCCTTTCGATAACGCGGTCGCCGATGCGCGCGCGTCCGCGCTGAAGCACGAGCGCTCGAGCGACATCGTCATCGTCGGCATCGACGCCGATAGCGTGGCGGCGTTGAACGAGTGGCCCTGGCCGAGGTCGCATCACGCGCGCCTGCTGCAGATGCTGAAGCCCGCGGCGCCGAAGTCGGTGTTCATCGACATCGAGTTCGGCTCGCGCTCGCGCTTCAGCGAAGACGACGACGCGCTGCTCGAGGGCGCTCTTGCCGGCCTGGAAGGGACGCCCGTGTATCTCGCGACGCACTTCCAAGCTCGCACGGTCGCGAATCCAGAGCTCACGGTGACGCGGCCGCTGCCGCGATTCGCGGCGCACGCCGCCCTCGCGTCCGTGACGCTCAAGCCCGGGCCCGACGGGCTCGTGCGCGAGATGCAGAGCTCGTGGGACGTCGGGGGCGAGACGCTGAAGTCGGTTTTCGCGCACGAAACGCAGCTTCCCGCGGGCACGGTGGTGCCGATCGACTTCTCGATCGACGAGCGCTCGTTCGGCTACGTCTCGTACATCGACGTCATGAACGGCCGTGTAGCTCCCGACGCGCTGCGCGGCAAGACCGTTTTCGTGGGACCGACCGCGATCGAGCTCGGCGATTTCGTCACGGTTCCCGTCTATCGCGCGCTGCCCGGCGTCGTCGTCCAAGCGTTCGCCACGCAAACGGTTCGCGACGGCATGTTGCGCGTGTTGCCGCAGGGGTTTTACGCCGTGGGCGTCGCTCTCTGGGCGTTGTGCTGCGCATTGCTGTTCGGCCGGCGCGAGTGGCGATTCAACGCAGCCGTCGTCGCGGCCGCCTGCGTCGTGCTCGCCGGCGCGACCGTGGTTCTGCAAGCCGGCGCGCGTGTCGTGCTCGACGTGGCGCCTTTCGCCCTGGCACTTTTCGCGACGTTCATCGCGGCGACCGTGCGCTCGCTCGACCGAGAGACGTGGCGCGCCGTCGCCAATGCGATCGGCATCAAGCGCAGCGACGCGCTATTGCGCAGCGTCGTCGATGCTTCGACGGATGCGATCGTGTGCATCGACGCCCAAGGAACGATCCGGACGGCGAACCCGGCCACGTCGCGCATCTTCGGCTGCGTCCACGCCGCGCTGTTCGACGCCGAGCTCGCGGAGTTCATCCCGGGCTTCCGCAGCGACGTTGACTTAGGACTGGCGACGCTCACAGGAACGCCGCTCGAGCGCGCGGCGCAAACGGCGGACGGGCGCAAGGTGGCCGTCGAGGTCACTTTGAGCCGGGTCGCTACTGAAGAAGGTTTGTTCACGGCCATCATTCGCGACGTCAGCCAGCGGCAGGCGCAACAGCGTGCGCTCGAGCACCAGGCGACGCACGATCCGCTTACGGGCCTGCCGAACCGCACGGCACTCGCGCGCTATCTCGGCACGCTGCTCAGCCGAGCGACCGCACGCGAGCGCGTCGCGTTGCTGATGCTCGATCTGTCGCGCTTCAATGAGGTCAATGACACGCTCGGCCACGACGTCGGCGACGAGGTGCTGCGCGAGGTCTCGCGCAGATTCTCGGCGCAGCTGAAAGGTCACGCGTTCATCAGCCGCATCGGCGGCGACGAGTTCGCCGTCGTGCTGCCCGGCGTCGCCGAGCACCTAAGCGTGGACGAGCTCGCGCGGCGGCTCATCGAGGGGCTCCGCACGCCGATCGACTCGCGCGGCATCGCCATCGAGGTCGGCGTCAACATCGGGATCGCCGTTGCGCCGGATCACGGGCTCGACTCGCGCGAGCTGCTGCGCCACGCCGACGTCGCGATGTACGCCGCGAAACGGCACGGCGCGGGCTTCGAGTACTACGACATGGTCGACGATCACCACACCGTGCGCCGGCTCGGCATGTTGAGCGAGCTGCGGTCGGCGATCGAGAAGGGAGCAATTGCACTGCACTATCAGCCGCAGATCAACTTGCTGACCGGTGCCGTGTCGAGCGTCGAAGCGCTCGTGCGCTGGCATCACCCGATGTACGGCAATGTGAGTCCCGCCGAGTTCGTGACGCTCGCGGAGGCCACGGACTTGATCCATCCGCTGACCTACTGGGCGATCAATACCGCGCTCGCCGATCTCGCCAAGTGGAGCCAGCAGGGCATCGGGCTTCGCGCGGCAATCAACGTCTCGGCGCGCGTGCTGCAGGACGTCGAATTTCCGCGCCGCTTGAAGCAGCTGCTGCAAGCCACGGCGATCCGGCCCGAGCAGATCGAGCTCGAGATCACCGAGAGCGCCATGCTCGTCGATCCCGAACGCGCCA
>Ga0315912_10005279_pt1 | contig 11942 bp, 11 predicted proteins | sample VfabasoilMG_FD_204469 | JGI IMG/M metagenome (GOLD analysis project Ga0315912, IMG submission 204469) | Garden soil microbial communities collected in Santa Monica, California, United States - V. faba soil | ecosystem: Environmental > Terrestrial > Soil > Garden | place: USA: California...
GATCGAGCAGCGCGCCACCTCGAAGCCCGACCGCGGACTGGTGCGCACGCGCAATGCGGTGATCAACCAGCACGGCAAGACGGTGCTGGTCTACACGCCGCTGCGCATGATGCGCATGCGCGATGCGTGCCTTTGATCTGAGTCGACGGGGGATGGGTCTTCCATGTCAGCTCTAGCGCCGGCATTTCGATGATCCCACCGACAGCTGAGGGTCGGCGGCGGTCTGCCCAAAGTCAATCTCATTGCCGTAGACCTGTCAGTCGCACTGACACGGCTTGCAGCCGATGATCATGTTCGTCAGGGCTGGCAAATTTCTGCCGCCGGGAAAGGGCAGACTTAGGAAGTTCCTCTGGCCCGGATCGTGCGAGCATGGCGCCGTTGCTGGCGCACATGGGCAGGGCCGAATCAGGTAATCGGTGGCGTCGCCGCTGAGCCTGACTGACGTCGCCGCCATGCTGCCGGCGGCATGCCGAACTCACGTCGGAATGCTCGGCTGAACGCAGTATCGGTCAGGTAGCCGACCTCCTCGGCAATGCGCGCAAGAGGCGCATTGCTGCGCGCCAGCAGATTCGACGCCAGCAGCATGCGCCACTGCGCAAGGTACTGCATCGGTGCCTGGCCGACGAGCAGCGGGAAGCGTTCGGCGAGCACCGATCGCGAGGCGCCAGCGATGCGCGCGAGTTCCTCCAGCGTCCACGGCCGCGCAGGCTCGGCATGCAGTGCGCGCAGCGCCGCGCCGACGATGCGATCGTTGACTGCGGCCAACCAGCCGGTGCGGCCCTCGGCCTGCTCGTTCATGTAAATGCGCAGCACCTCGATGAACAAGACCTCGGCCAATTTGGCGAGTACACCCTGACCGCCGGGTCGTGGCGAGCGCGCCTCGGCCAGCGCATACCGCAGCGAGGCTTCGAGCCACACGCCTGCGTTCGAGCCCCGCACACTCACCTTGACGACCGCAGGCAGCCCGGCAAGCAGCATGCGCGCGAGGCGGGCGTCGCAGGCCAGGTACCCGCAGACGAGCTTCGTCGTGGTGCCGCCACCGCCGTACGCCAGCAGCCGCGGTCGGCGCGCCAACACCTCGTGCAGCCGCGCGCCCGACGCCGGCGGCAGACCCGGCTGCGAACCCATGCGGTGGGCATCACCATGCGGGAAGACAACCGCGTCGCCCGCTGCCAGGCGCAGCGGTGGTGCGTCGCCGAGTTCGACCCAGCATTCGCCCTCGGTGATCAGATGGAAGATCACGACGCGCTCGGCGGTCGGCTCCAGGTACGAGGCTGCTGCGTCGGCCGCAGGCGACTGGTAGCACCACGGCGCCGTGAACCGGCCGTGCAGGAATATCGCGCCGACCAGGCGGACCACGCGAAGCGTCTGCGACAGGGCATCCATCACAGCCTCTATTCTGGGGGCGTGACAGCCGGATGGACAGCGTCTCGGGGACGACCCGGACGTTCGGCCAGGGATCGCGGACGCTCGGGCAGTCCGTGCGGGCTTGGCGGACGTGCGGGCAGGAAGCAGCGACGCATGAGCAGGACCGCAGGCCCCGGTCGCGGTGACATTGCCGCAGCGCGTCGCTGCGCCAGTCACCACCACCGGAGATGCCCATGAATGCACCCATCGACTTCGCCACCCTGAAGGCCCGACAGCAGCTCGCCTGGGCCACAGGTGACTACTCGGTCATCGGCACCACGCTGCAGATCGTCGGCGAGTCCCTCGCCGAGGCCTGCGACCTCAAGCCCGATGAGCAGGTGATCGACGTCGCAGCAGGCAACGGCAACGCGACGCTGGCCGCCGCGCGCCGCGGCTGCCGGGTCACGTCGACCGACTATGTCGGCGGCCTGCTCGAGCGCGGCGCCGAACGTGCCCGCGCCGAGCGGCTCGAGGTCACGTTCCAGACGGCGGACGCGGAGGCGTTGCCGTTCGCCGACGCGAGCTTCGACGTTGCGTTGTCGACTTTCGGCGTGATGTTTGCTCCCGACCATGCGAAGACGGCTGCCGAACTTGCGCGTGTGGTCCGCCCGGGCGGACGCATCGGCCTGGCCAACTGGACACCCGAAAGCCTCATCGGGCGCATGTTCAAGGTGCTGGGCCGCTACGTGCCGCCACCGGCAGGCATACAGGCTCCGTCGCTTTGGGGTACCGAAGCGCACCTGCGCTGGCTGTTCGGCGCCACGGCGGCTGCGGTGCAGGCGACGCCGCGCGATTTCGCGTTTCGCTACCGTTCCGCAGCCCATTTCATCGAAGTCTTCCGCACTTGGTACGGGCCGGTGAACAAGGCCTTCGCGGCGCAGACCCCCGATAACGCCGAGGCGTTGGCCGGCGAGTTGACCGAGTTGCTCGGCGGCCTGAACCGCGCCGGCCCGGGATCGCTGGTCGTGCCGAGCGAGTACCTCGAGGTGGTCATCACCCGGGCATGAGCTCCGAAACGCTGATGGAGGCTCGGTTGCAGAGGCGGGTCCAGCGCTACGGCTGGGATCGCGCCGCGGCCCACTATGAAGCCCATTGGATGCACCAGCTGCGGCCCTGCCACGAGCGGATGCTGGCGATGGCCGCGCTGCGGCCCGGAGAATCGGTCATCGAACTGGCCTGTGGAACGGGGCTCGTCACCTTCGCAGCGGCGGCGGCCGTGGGTCCGATGGGGCGGGTGCGCGCGAGCGACATCTCGGGCGAGATGGTCGCGGCGGCCAGGGAGCTCGCCACGGCGAGGGGGATCGCGAACATCGAGTTCGACCGGATCGATGCGCAGCAGCTGGCGGCCACGGCGGGCCCATTCGACCTCGGCCTGTGCGCACTCGGCCTCATGTATTTCCCGGACCCCGAGGACGCGCTCGCGCAACTGCGCCGCGTGTTGCGCCCTGGCGGGCGGGTGACGGTATCTGTCTGGGGACGCCGCGACCGGTGCGGCTGGGCTGATCTCTTCCCGATCGTCGATGCCCGTGTCGAGACCGAGGTCTGTCCGCTGTTCTTCCGCCTGGGCACGGAAGGCGTTCTCGCCAGGGCATTCGAAGCGGCCGGATTCACCGGTTTTCGCGCCGAGCGCATCGACACCGACCTTCGCTACAGTGACGACCAGGATGCCTGTGCCGCGGCATTTCTGGGCGGGCCGGTGGCGCTCGCCTACGGACGCTTCGACGCAAAGACACGTGCCGCCGTCGATTCGGAGTACCTTGCGTCCATCGCCCGATTTCGTCACGGACTCGGCTATGCGGTTCCGGGCGAGTTCGTGATCGCAACCGCCCGCGTGCCGAATTGAACGGCCCCAACGCACGCATGCTTCAGTCAAGGAGTACGACCATGTCCATTCAGGACCTGAAGGCATCGATCGAGCGCGCAGAGCGCGTTTTCGCCGCAAAGCCCGAGGCAGCCGTCAAGCAGAATCCGCAGGCTACTGCGCGCATCGTCGATGGTGTGCGATGTGAGATCACCGGCCCCGAGGGCGAACTTGTCGCCAGCGACATGCCGCAAGCCTTGGGTGGAGCCGGAAGTGCACCCGTGCCGGGCTGGTATCTGCGCGCCGCGATGGCCGCATGCAATGCGACTGCCATCAAGATGCGCGCCGCTCGCATGGGCATCGAGCTTGAGCGGCTCGAGGTGAGCGTGCACAGTCGTTCCGATGCCCGCGGCCTGCTCGGCATGGACGACATTTCCGCCGCGCTGTTCGATCTGCAGATGACGGTGACGATTGCTGCCCGCGAGGCGAGTCCCGAGCAACTGCGCGCGCTGGCGCACTGGGGTGACGATCACTCCCCGGTCGGCTCCACGCTGCGCGCCGGGCCCGACTATGAAGTCGTGGTCGAAATCGCCCCACCGTCGGGACAGCCGAACCGGCTTGCCTGAACGGTGCGGGCACCCGGCGCGAAGCTGACGGAGTCGGCCGAGGCGCGCTGCGCACCCGACCGCGTATGCAGCGTCTCGACCTTCACCGCGCCGGTGAAGTTCTGCACCGATGCGGTGGCCACGGTGCGCGTGCCGGCGCGCGAGACCTGCACGGCCTCTTCGGCCGCCAGTGCCGGCGACAGCAGCGTCAGCACGAGGGTGGCGGCAAGCAGTTCTCTCATCGGAACTCTCCTGTGTGATCCGGTCGAAGAAGCGGGTCGTCGCAAGACCATCACTGCATGGGCCGCCGCGACGTGCCAGGCCTTTGGCTCGCCGCGCCCTCCCAGAACAGAACGGCTTCGTCGATCCAGTCCTGCGCCGCCGTTCCGGTGCCCAGACCGAAACCGTGGCCGAGCCCCGGGAGCTTGCGGTAGCCCACCCTCACGCCGGCGCGTTCGAGGGCCGCAAGCCTGCGCTCCATCACGGCCGGCGGTGAGATCGGGTCGTGCTCGCCGACGACGACGAAGGTCGGCGGTTCCTTCTCCGAGGTGTCGCTGTGGCCGGTGTAGGCCATCACGATGGCGGCAGGCGGGGGCAGCGGTTCGGCTCCGAAGCGCGCAGCACCGTGCGAGCCGATCGCCGCCGCCATCCGCGCACCGGCCGAACTGCCCCACAGCGAATAGCCTTCGGTGCGCACCTGCAGCGCCGTGGCGTGGCGGAAGATCGCCGACAGCGCTGCGGCCATGTCCTCGGTGGCCGCGGTGCCGCCTTGCCCGACGCGATAGCGCAGCACGAAGGCGTTGAAGCCGTGCCGGTTGATCGCCAGTGCGTGCGGCAGCCCCTCGTGCACCGTGGCGACGTACGAGAACCCGCCGCCCGGTGCGATGAGCGCGAAAGCGGCGCCGGGCCGGCCGCGCAAGAAGAACAGGCCCGTGTCGGCCTTCGTCGGGTCACGCGCCTTCTCGGCCGGCGTGTAGATGTCGATGAACACGCGGCGCCCTGCGCCGGCATCGTCGATCAGCCGGTTCAGCCCCGCGAGCACGTCGCCTGCATCGACCTGCGTGTGGTACGGCAGCAGCGATGCGAAGTCGTTCAGACGGGTCTTGCGGTCGACTTCGATCTCGCTGCGCGGCAGCAGCAGCCTTGCGTACCCGGCGAGCGCCGGATGGTCGAGCAGGTCGCGCAGACGGTCGCCGGGAGCGAGGGGCGCCATCCATGGCCGCAGCGGCACGGCTGCAGGCGTGGCCGCGTCCGGCGACGGCTGCCGCTGCGGCTCGGCGTCCGCTGCGCCGGCGCAGCACGCCACCAACATTGACGCTGCCCAGCCGCGTGCCGTCTGCATCACCACTTCGGTGGCGCCTCGACGCCCGTGGCGGCGAGCACCGGCGGCGACAGGCGCGCGCCTCGGATCGGAATCGCCGAGATTCCCGCATCGAGCTCGGCCAGTTCCGCAGCGCTGAACACGATCGCCGCCGCGCCGACGTTCTCCTCGAGGTGCGCCACGTTGGTGGTGCCCGGGATAGGCACGATCCATGGCTTGCGGGCCACCAGCCAGGCCAGCGAGATCTGCGCCGGCGTCGCGTTCTTGCGCTGCGCCCAGCTGCGCACCAGGTCCGCCAGCGGCATGTTCGACGGCAAGACATCGGGCGCGAAGCGCGGCACGCTGGCGCGGAAATCCTGCTCGCCGAAGCGGCTGCCGGCGCTGATCGTGCCGGCAAGGAACCCCATGCCCAGCGGGCTCCATGGCACGAAGCCGATGCCCAGTTCCTCGCACAGCGGCAGCACCTGCGCCTCGGGGCCGCGCCACAGCATCGAGTATTCGTTCTGGATCGCCGCCAGCGGTTGCACGGCATGCGCTCGGCGGATCGTCTGCAACCCGGGCTCGGACAGACCCCAGTGCAGCACCTTGCCCTGGGCGACCAGATCCTTGATCGTCCCGGCCACGTCCTCGATGGGCACCTGCGGATCGACGCGATGCTGGTACAGCAGGTCGATGCGGTCGGTGCGCAGGCGCCCCAGCTGGGCTTCGACCACGCGCCGGATGTGCTCGGGGCGGCTGTTGGTGCCGCCGCGCCGCGCGCCGGTCTGCGGGTCCACATCGAAGCCGAACTTGGTCGACACGACAACGCCGTTGCGCCGGCCCTGCAGCGCCTCACCAAGGATCTCCTCGGACATGAAGGGTCCGTAGACCTCGGCGGTGTCGAACAGCGTGACGCCGATGCCCACCGCGCGGCGGATCAGCGCGATCGCAGCCTGTCGGTCGGTGCTGCTGGCGTAGAGGTCGTTCACCGCCTGCGGGTGGCGGCCCGGATGCCACTGGCAGCCCAAGCCGATCGGAAACACCTCGAAGGGCCCGAGGCGACGGCGCGTGGCGGATGAGGCGCCGGGGGCCGACGCATCCGCAGCCGCACGGGGTGCGCCGGCCGGCGCGGCCCAGGCCGACAGCAGCCACGGCGCCACGCCCAACGCGGCGGCAGCGGCCAGCCATTGGCGACGGGGGTTCGGATCAACGGGCGAGTGCTTCATGAGTGCTTCCTGGTCGTTCGATGGCAGTCTAGAGACGTGACTGGCATGTGAATAGCGTCAAGTCGCTTGATGGATTGACAATCAGAAGCGGACAATCCGCACCGGACATCGCCATGGCCATCAACGAGCTTCGCGCCATCTCCACCTTCGTGACGGCTGCCGAACTCGGCAGCCTGCGTAAAGCGGCTGCCGAGATGAACATCAGCCCGCAGGCGGCCAGCCAAGCGCTGGCACAGCTCGAGCAGCACCTGAACGTGCGGCTCTTTCATCGCACGACGCGTTCGATGGCATTGACCGACGAGGGTCGGCGCTTCCTCGAGGAAGCCCAGCCTTCGCTGGTGGGTCTTCAACGCGCGTTGCGGACCGCGAAACAGGCGAAGGACGAGATCGCCGGGCCGCTGCGCATCGTCGGGCCGCGTTCGGCATTCCAGCCGGTGCTCTGGCCGCTCATCGACGAGTTCTGCCAGCGCTACCCGGGCGTGGTGCCCGACGTGCAATTGGAAGACCGGGTGGGCAACTGGGTGGAGGACCGGGTCGACGTGGGCTTTCGGCTCGGCCTGTCGCCGCATGAAGGCCTGATCGCCCGGCGGCTGCTCCCGGTGCAGCTGATCATCTGCGCCTCTCCCGCGTACCTGATGGCGCATGGCGCTCCGGAAACGATCGTGGCACTGCCGTCACACCGATGCAGCGCGTTCCGCAATCCGGGGACGGGCCAGATCGTTCCCTGGCGCCTGAAGATGGGCAAGGACGAAGTCCAGCAACCGGTGGTGCCGGCGATCTGCACCAACGACGAGATGCTGGAGCTGCACGCCGTGCTGGAAGGGCGCGTGCTGGCTCAGCTCGCGGGCCTGACGGCCGCGCCGTACATCCGCTCCAAGCAGCTGGTGCCCTTGCTCGTCGATCACATTCCCGACCGCTACAGCTACTTCGTCTACTACGGCAGCCGCAACGCCCAGCCGGCACGCGCACGCGCATTCATCGAGCTCGTCCTCGAGCGGCTCGTCGATAACCGCGAGTACGTGCTGAGCATGAAGGAACTGCGAGTCGCCGCACGCAGGGCCCGAGCGGTGTCGCCTTGATGGACGGCTGTCGGAGGATGCAATGGCGCCTTTGGACACGTGCAGGTGCGCGCGGGGTCAACGGGCGGTAGTACGACGCACACCGGAACTTCGAGGCCAGACGACCGGAATGTGCTGTTCAGCGGTCAGCCGCATCGGTCCGATGGGTGGTGCTTGACGGCCACAACCGGGTATTGGCGAACGGCAGCTATGTAGCGCCCTCCGCGAGCCGGCCTGCAGCCCGAGATTGCAGCGCGCAACGAGCAACAGTCTGCCCTGTGGAGCTGCGCTCATTCCGTCCCGTGCTTCGAGTTCGACAGCTGGCGTTGGCAGCCTGCGACGACATCGCATCGATCCCACCCGAGGCGGGTGGTGCGCTGGTGCAGACCACGGTGATCTACTCGTTGCGACGTTGCCGCCTGATCATGAACGGAGACCGCTGTGTCGTTTCAACATCCTCATCCAACGCCGCCCGGCGTGGTGGAACGGCCGGTCGGCCCGCTGCAACTGGCCGCGGCACATGCGCGCGGTGGTCTGCCTCGCCAGACCCACATCCCCGACACAAGCCTCGTCTTCAACCTCGAAGCCGCCGCGCGACGCTTCCCCGACAAGACGGCCATCCAGTTCTGTGGGACCGCCATCACCTACGCACAACTGCTGCGGGATGTCGAGCGCCTGGCCGGCCATCTGCAGCGCAGCTGCGGCGTGAAGCGCGGCGACCGCGTGCTCGTGTTCAGCCAGAATTGCCCGCAGTTCATCGTCGCCTACCTCGCAATCCTGCGCGCCGATGCGGCGCTGGTGCCGGTGAACGCGATGCTGCTGACCGATGAACTGGCGCACATCGTCAACGACAGCGGTGCCGTCGCGGCCTTCGTCGCACAGGAACTTCTGCCGCAGATGTCACCGCTGGTCGGCAGCACCTCGCTGCGGCATCTGATCGTTCACGCTTATGGCGATACGCTGGACGAAGCTGCTGAACCTGATGCCCGCTTGCCGATCCCGGACTGGGTGCGCACGCGCTCGTCGACCGATGCGCTGCCCAACGGTGTGCTGCGCTGGGCCGCGGCGCTGGACCAAGACCACCGCCCGGATCCGCCGCTGGCCGGGCCGGACGACCTGTGCATGCTGCCCTACACATCCGGCACCACCGGTGCGCCCAAGGCCTGCGTGCACACGCACCGCAGCGTGCTCACCTCGTGTGCCGGTTCGTCGCTGTGGCGGCGCACGAACCCCGAGTCGGTCTATCTCGCCGTCGCGCCGCTGTTCCACCTGCTGGGCTTGCAGAACAACGTCAACTCTGCGATCTACTGGGGCGGCACGATCGTGCTGATGCCGCGCTGGGAGCGCGAAGCCGCCGCCACGCTGATCGAGCGCCACCGCGTGACCTTCTGGACCGCGCTGCCGGCGATGCTGGTCGACTTCTTCGCCCAGCCCGGCATCGAGGATCGCGACCTGAGCAGCCTGGCGATGGTCACCGGCGGCGGCGCGGCGACACCGCAACACATCAACGACGTGCTGAAGCAGCGCTTCGGCCTCGACTACATCGAAGGTTACGGCCTGACCGAGAGCGCCAACTTCCTCTGCGCGAACCCGGTGCACAAGCCGAAGAAGCTGTGCCTGGGCGTGCCGACCTTCGGCGTCGACCTGCGCATCGTCGATCCCGACACGCTCGAAGAAGTGCCGCGCGGTGAGGTCGGCGAGATCGTCGCGCACGGGGCGCAAATCATGCTCGGCTACTGGAACAACCCCCAGGCCAATGCAGAGAGCTTCATCGTCATCGACGGCAAGCGCTTCTTCCGCACCGGCGACCTGGCCAGCCTGGACGAGGACGGCTACGTGTTCATGCGCGACCGCCTGAAGCGCATGATCAACGCCTCCGGCTACAAGGTCTGGCCGGCCGAGGTGGAGGCCGCGCTGGCCAACCATCCAGCCGTCCACGAGGCCTGCGTCATCGCCGCGCCGGACGAGCGGCGCGGCGAAACCGTGAAGGCGGTCGTCGCGCTCAAGCCCGGTTCGACGGTGACCGGCGAAGACATCCTCGCCTGGTGCCGCGAGCACATGGCCACCTACAAGGCGCCGCGTCAGCTCGAGATCGTCCAGAGCCTGCCGAAATCGGCCACCGGCAAGATCGCCTGGCGGGAACTGCAGCAGAAGGAACTGGCCACAGCGCCCGGCGCTGCGGGCCGCTGATGACGCTCAGCCGACGAACTCGGGCTTGCGCTTCTCGATGAAGGCGGCCACCGCCTCCTGATGATCGGCCGTCTGGTGCGACAGCACCTGGAACGCCGCCGACATCTCCAGCAGTGTGTCCAGACGCGTATGCAGCGCCTCGCGCAGCAAGCGCTTGGCCAGACGCACAGCGTGCGGCGGATTGGCGGCGATCGATTCGGCAAGCTCGCGCGCTGTCGGCAGCAACTGCGCCGCCGGCACAACGCGCGACACCAGGTTCCATTCGAGCGCCTGGCGCGCCTCGAGCATCTGGCCGGCCAAGGTCATCTCGGTCGCGCGCGACAGGCCGACGATGCGCGGCAGCAGCCACGCCCCGCCGTCGCCGGGAATGATGCCGAGCTTGACGAAGCTCTCGGCGAACTTCGCCTCTTCGGAAGCGACGCGGATGTCGCACATGCAGGCCAGGTCCAGCCCGGCGCCGATGGCATGGCCGTTGACCGCGGCGATCACGGGCACCTCCAGGTTGAACAACGCCAGCGGCAGCTTCTGGATGCCCAGGCGGTACTCGCGCCGCAGCTCCATCGCCGACATCTCGCCCGACGAGTAGCGACCCATGTCGCGCACGTTGCCGCCCGACGAGAAGGCCGTGCCTGCGCCGGTGAGGATCACCGCGCGCACGCCGTGGTCGGCGTGGATGCGCTCGATCGCCTGCAGGAACTCGGGCACCGCGCTGTTGCCGGTGAGCGGGTTGCGGCGCTCGGGGTCGTTCATCGTCAAGGTGACGATATGGCCCTGCTGTTCGTAGTTCAGAAAGGTCATTGCACCTGCTCCCTCACGAAGTCCAGCACCGTCTGCTGCGGCTGCGCGAGCAGCGCCTCGCCGACGATGCGGTTCCAGTAGGCTTCAGAGCCCTCGGCCATGCGCCATTCGTGCAGGCGCCGGCTGTAGAGCTGAAGGTCGAACTCCTCGGTCACGCCGATGGCGCCGTGCAGCGCATGGGCCGTCGCGGCGACCAGCGGCACCGCCATGCTGGCGCGTGCCTTGGCGATCGCCGCGGCGAGTTTCGTCGGTACGGAAGCGCCGGGCGCGAAGGCCAGCTCGGCCGCCGCGCCCGCCGCGGCGACGTGTTCGGCCATCTCGCTCAACTGGTGCTGCACCGCCTGGAACTTGCCGATCGGTTTGCCGAACTGCGCGCGCTCGTTGCAGTAGCCCAGGCTCATGGTGAACAAGCGTTCCATCGCGCCAGCGATGGCCGCGGCGTGGATGGCGGCGCTGAAGGCGGCTACGGCAACGGCATCGCCGGCGATCGGCGGCGGCACGGCTTCCTTCGGCCAGCGCAGCGCAGCCGACAGGCTGCCGCGCACGCCGCTGGCGGTGGGTTCGGCGCGCGCGCCATCGAGCAGCAGCATCTGGCCGTCGACGTTGACGAGCGCGAAGTCGGCCACCGTACCGAAGGCAACGTGCGCCGCACTGACGGCGCCTTCGGCTTCGCGCCGGCCATGCCCGGCGAGCGTGATCATGCCCGCCGGCGCACTGACACCCTCAGGCAGCAGCGCGCGCGCAGCAATGCTCTGCGCGGCCGGCACCGGCACGGCATGGCGGCCGAAGGCGACGAAGATCGGGAACACAGCATCGAGCGCCAGGCCCGCGCCACCGGCGTCTTCGCCGGCCATCAGTTCCAGGAACCCGGCATCGGCCAGCGCTGCCCACAGCGCGGCGGGCGAGCCGCCGTTCTCGACCGCGCGTATGGCGGCCGGCGTGCAGTGGTCGGCGAGGATGCTTTCGACGGCTTCGGTGAACATCGTTCGTCCTTTGGTCTAGCGCAACCCGAGGCCGCGCGCGATCATGCCGCGCAGGATCTCGCGCGTGCCGCCACGCAGCGAGAAGGTCGGCGAGATCTGGCTCACGTAGGCCAGCGCACGGTGCAGCTCGGCATCGACCTCGCGCGACGGGTCGGCAGCGATCGCAGCTTCCAACGCAGCGGGAATCGCCTGCTCAAAGGTGGTGCCGATGTCCTTCACCAGCGCCGCTTCGACGAGCGGGCTCTCGCCGCGCGCGAGCTTCGCGGTCACGGCCAATGACAGGCTGCGTAAGGTGGCCAACTGGCTGGTGAAGCTGCCGACGAGCGTGGTGTCGGCCTTCGTGGCACCTGTCTTGCGCAGCCACGCGATCCAGGTGTCGAGCAGAACCACGCTGGAATACAGCCGCTCCGGGCCGCTGCGCTCGAAGGCCAGTTCGGCATTGACCTGCGTCCAGCCGCTGCCTTCGTCGCCGACCAGCGCGCCGTCGGCGAGCAGCACGTCGTCGAACGCCACTTCGGAGAAGTGCGCGTCGCCGGTCAGGTCGACGATCGGCCGCACCGTGATGCCGGGCAGC
>Ga0315912_10005280_pt1 | contig 11940 bp, 13 predicted proteins | sample VfabasoilMG_FD_204469 | JGI IMG/M metagenome (GOLD analysis project Ga0315912, IMG submission 204469) | Garden soil microbial communities collected in Santa Monica, California, United States - V. faba soil | ecosystem: Environmental > Terrestrial > Soil > Garden | place: USA: California...
TGGCGCCTCTGCCCTACTTTCTTCCACACACAAATCGAAACTTGCAGGCATCGAGCTAGCCGATTCTGTGGTGTGGGATGGTCACAAGCTGCTCCACATGCCAGCCACCGTTTCTGCCGTGCTGTTCTGCGAGCCGCAAAATAGCTATGCCGCTTTCGCGCAAGAGGCTTCGTATTTGTTCCAGGGCAATAGCGAAGAATCAGAAAGCTACAACACCAGCTACCGCACGCTGGAATGCACCAAGCGCATGATGGGGCTGAAATTATGGGCAGCGTTCTCGCTGTATGGGGTAGAAAAACTGGGTGGATTGGTCGATCAGGTATTTGCCACGGCAAGCCTGCTAGCGCAGAAGCTGGCGGATGCGCCGGATTTTGAATTGCTGATGCAACCGCAAACCAATATCGTGTGCTTTCGCTACGGTGTTGGCGATCAGGCAGAAATACGCAATAAGTTGGTAGAAAGCGGCGCTTTTCACCTGACACAGGTGCAACTGGGCGATCAGCTCTGGCTACGCACTACCATCATGAATCCACTAACGGCAGAAAGTGATTTGGATGCTTTGCTGGAAAAAATTCGCGCAAGCTAGCTCGAAAATTTAACCGATGCTGACCCCTCTAATGCGCTTGACCGACGTGTTATAGCGCACTTAGGGCCGCCCAAGTTGCGCTCGTCTTTGTGCAAAAGTCGATGCCCAATTGGCCTCGAAAACGTCCTTAACGATAAAACATAGACGGCCAGACTCCTGCAAAAAGCCGACCGAATATGGACCGGTCGTAGGCCTACTCGATACAAAAAACACCCATTGGAAACCGCCAAAAACGAAGCGGTAGCAGCAGTGTCCATCATCGGAACGAGTTTTGACGGGTTGGACGATTAAATCTGCGATGGCATCAATCCCGTACTTTAAACCGAACATTACACACCCAAAGTCTTCTTGTTTCCCAGGAGATTCATCAAAAACCATTTTCCGAAGTGTTTCCTCAAATGGACCGAGCTGGACATGCTGAAAAAGCTCGAGCGTAGAAACCCCGGCACGCCACAAAATCGACAGTTGGAAAAGCTTGAAGCGCTTATAGTCAAGGCCATCGACAATTACCGCGCTGCCTTGGCGTTGGAACTTAAATTCGGTGCCACCCTTTAGTGCGCGCCGCGCGTAATCTTCGAAGCGCGAAATATTTGTCTCGCAATCATCGCAAAGTAATGGCTCTCTGAGCCCCTTTTGCTCCATCCAATCTTTCTGATTCTCTATAACAGACAAGGCATGAAAACGATGCTTCTCATCGTACATCGCCTCGTACAAAAACTCCGGGATGATATGTGAACGCCGAATCTCCCGGTTTTCGCGACACAACGCACATTCCATGTTTGTGCTCTAAAAAGGACAAAGGAATCAGCATCGAATAACTATTGGCACAAGTCAAGAAAAAGGCCACATCAAGCGGCCTTTGCTTTAAAGCATCAACGTTTATCTATGTCCACCACGGTGGCTATTCCAGCCGTGGTTGCTCCTGCCATGGTTATCCCAACCTCTATGATGGCCGCGGTCATAATAACTGTGGCGCGGCTGATAGTGCTGGTAATAGACGCTAGGGCCGTAGTAATGGTAGAACACGGGTGCTGGCCTGTAATATACGGCTGGTGGCGGATAATAAACCACTGGCGGCGCAGCATAATACACAGGGCTGCCCATATTGATGCTGAAACCGAATGAATCACGCGCATAGGCGCTACCAGTACCAGCCAGCATAAGAACCAGGGCTACAAATACAAAACGAATCTTGTTCATCATTAACTCCTTTTTGCCGATATACGATCGGGACAAAGTTAATAACGTATCGATTCTTGATTGGTTTACTTCTATTTAGGTTTGCTTCAGGCTGGCCAATCGCCATTTAAATGTTTCTCTGCCTAGAACAAGGCGATCATGGTCTTGCCGTCAGTGATCTCGCCCTGTTTGATAAAACAGTTGGAAAGAATATCCGCATTCTCTATGGCGACAGCATCAAGGCGAACAATGCACCTCAACTATTTGCTATGCCGGATATTAATGGCGACTTGGTCGGCGGCGCCTCTCTGCTTACGGAATAATTCGTTGCGATTTGCCGGGCAGCAAACGCAGCCTCAAATAACAACCAATAAAAAGGCCGCATCAAGCGGCCTTTATTTTAAAGCCTATGCGCTGTTAGTTACTTAAGCGCCTTGATGATCTTGTCGGTGATATCGGCTTTTTTGCTGGCATAGGCTGCATTGCCATAAACCACCAAATCATAACCCTCAGCTATCGAAACCGAGTTAACAGCTTTGTTGATGCGGTCCTGCAATTTACCCATTTCTTCGTTCTTGCGTAGATTGTAATCTTCACCCAACTCGCGCTGTTTGCGTTGGAAATCAATCTTGAGGTCATTGAAGGCTTGAGATTTGTTGCGGCGATCAGTTTCTGACATCGTAGGCAGACTTTTAGTCAGAGCGGCTTCCTTGTCTTGAAGCTCTTTCCCGAGACGCTCGAGCTCGGTTTTGCGTGGGCCGAATTCAGCTTGCAGCTTATTGCCGGTTGCCAGTGATTGCGGTGACTGCATGATTGTTTCAATCTTCACATAGCCTATCTTGGTCTCTGCTACGGCACTTGCCGCCACAAACAACAGGCTTACCGCCAACATAAATTGCAACATCTTATTCAAATAATTTCTCCTGTTGTCGATGATGTAAAAGGAAGGGCCCCAACCATCGCTACTTCTGATTGCCATTATAAGACCGAATGATATTTGTTACCAACGCATGATGCGGTAGCCCTTTAAGTAATTCGTCGCAGAGGAATTTACCAGTTTCCACTGAGGTGCTTCTCTGCCCAGAATAGGGCAATCATGGTTTTGCCGTCTGTAATCTCACCTCTGCGCATGGCTTCCATCGCCTCCGGCAGGCTCATGGTAAAGATATCCAGAAGTTCATCTATGTCATTCTGCGGTTTACCCGCCGCGAGCTCCCTTGCTAGGTAAACATGAATGACTTCGTCGCAGTAACCGATGCAGGGATTTAATGAAGCGAGAAATTGCCACTGTTTGGCAGTGTAGCCGGTCTCTTCCAGCAACTCGCGCTTGCCGGTTTCCAGCGGGTCTTCATCGGGGTCTATTTTGCCTGCCGGCAGCTCGATAAAAGTGCGGTGCAGCGCATAGCGAAACTGACGCTCCATGACCAGGCGTCCATTGGGTAATACCGGGATAACCAACACCGCGCCGGGATGTACGATGTATTCGCGCTCTGCCTCAACGCCATTGGGCAGGCGCACCTTGTCGCGCCTGGCGTGAAGCAGGCTGCCCTTGACCAGGGTTTCGGAAGAAATACGGGTTTCAGTTAAATCTATCGGCTTCATTTGACCCAAAATTGGCGATAAACAAATCCAGGAAAAGCGAATACCAGGAATAAACAGGCAGTAATCGGATAAAACTCCCATTTCTGCGGCGCTATCTGGCCGTAGGTGGCGTACTCGGTATAGAAAGCAACTGCGCCCACAACAAAATAAAGTACAATAAGTTCAAGCAGGCACCATGCGACGGATTTGGGCTGACGCTTCAGCGGGATGACATAAAACAGGCGACCTGAAAACCACGGTAGATTAGCCGCCAGGATTACCAACAATAGCAGGATAGTATTTGTCATTGAAGGCTGCTCCGAATGGCATAAGCGCAGACATTCATCAACTGTTGCGGCATCAGCCCCAGCACCAATAAAACAAATGCATTGATACTCAGCACCACCTTCATATCCAGCGGCGATGTAATTGGCGCGCGGTCTTGCGGCTCATCAAAATACATGAGCTTGACGATGCGTAAATAGTAAAAAGCGCCAACCACCGCCATCAATACCGCAAATACGACCAGCCAAACAAAGCCTGCCTGCAAGGCGGCCTGCAGCACAGTGAATTTGGCATAGAAGCCCAAGGTTGGTGGCACGCCAGCCATGGAGAACATGACTATCAACAACAGGAACGCCAGCCAGGGGCTGCGTTGGTTGAGGCCTTTCAAATCATCCAGGTTTTCGGCTTCAAAACCCTTGCGCGATAGCAGCAGGATCATGCCGAAACCTGCCAGCGTCATCAGCACATAAGTGGATACATAGAACATGGCCGAAGCATAGCCATTGAGATTCGCGCTCATCAAACCAAATAGCAGGAAGCCAACGTGCGAAATGGTGGAATAGGCCAGCATGCGCTTCAGGTTGGTCTGAGCTATGGCAGTAAGGTTGCCAATGGTGATGGAGAGCACCGCCATAATCATCAGCATGCTTTGCCAATCCACCGCCAGCACATACAAGCCCTGCGCCAGCATGCGTATGATCAAAGCAAAAGCGGCAAATTTTGGCACCGAGCCGATGAGCAAGGTGATGGCGGTTGGCGCACCCTCATACACATCCGGTACCCACATCTGGAACGGCACGGCTCCGAGCTTGAAAGCCAAGCCGGCCACAATGAACACCAAGCCGAGGATAAGTACGGAATGATTGGGCACACCATTCATTAATGCACTACTGACGGCCGAGAGATTCAGGCTACCGGTGGCACCATAGATCATGGATATGCCATATAACAACATACCGGACGCCAGCGCACCCAGCACAAAGTATTTCATTGCCGCCTCCGAAGCCCGCGGATTGTCGCGATCCAGCGCGACCAGCGTGTAAAGACAAAGTGACAGCAGCTCCAGCCCCATATACAGCGTGAGGAAATGCTGACCGGATACCATAATCATCATGCCCAGCATGGCGAATAACGCCAACGCGTAAAACTCGCCGCGGAACATGCCGCGTAAGGTAATATAGCCGCGGGTGTAAACCAGCATGACGGAGGTGGAAAGATAAATCATCAGCTTCAGCACGTCTGCCAGCGGGTCATCTACAAACATGCTACTGAAGGCGTAACCGACCGATGGAGTATGTGTGTGAATAGTCAGGCAAGCCACGCCCAGCAACGTAACTTGCGCCAGTATATAGATCGCGATGCGCTGGCTGGATTTGAGGAATAAATCCAGCAGCAGGATAAACATCGCCATGCCAAGCACCAGCATCTCAGGCAAAGCGGTCATCAGATCAGTTTGAATGGCATTCATCACAGAACCTTACTCTGCGCCAGATGTGACAATAAATGATTGACCGTGGCATGGGTCATCTCTGTGAGCGGTTGCGGATAGACACCAAAACCAATCACCAGCAATGCCAGCATTGCGAGGATGAGGAATTCGCGCTTGTTCAAATCCTGCAACTCAGCCACATGTTTATTCGCCACTGCACCATAAAACACGCGTTTTACCATCCATAGCGTGTAGGCCGCGCCAAAAATCAGGGTGGTTGCGGCGAGGAAGGCAACCCAGAAATTAGCCTGGATTGCCCCCAGAATCACCAGAAACTCACCTACAAACCCAGAAGTGCCGGGTAGGCCACTATTGGCCATAGCAAACAAGACTGCGAATGCGGCAAAGGTTGGCATGGTATTTACCACACCACCGTAATCGGCAATCTTGCGCGAGTGCATGCGGTCATACAGCACGCCTACACAAAGGAACAGTGCTCCGGAAACAAAACCGTGCGAAATCATCTGCACCACTGCGCCTTCCATACCAAGCGGATTGAAAATAAACAGGCCCAGGGTGACAAAACCCATGTGCGAAATGGAGGAGTAGGCAATCAGCTTTTTCATGTCCTGCTGCATCAGCGCCACCAGGGCGATATATACGATAGCGATCAGAGACAAGGTAATCATGAAGTCGGAAAGATAACGTGCGGCATCCGGCGCAATCGGCATGGCAAAGCGCAGGAAACCGTAGGCACCTAATTTAAGCATAATCGCCGCCAGCACCACAGAGCCGCCAGTAGGCGCTTCCACGTGGGCATCCGGTAGCCAGGTATGCACCGGAAACATCGGGATTTTCACCGCAAACGCCATAAAGAACGCAAGGAAGATCAGTATCTGTACGTTCAGTGGTAGCGGTAACCGGTAATAATCCACCAGCTCAAAACTATTGCTTTGATGATAAAGATAGATGAAAGCAACCAGCATCAGTAACGAGCCAAGTAGCGTATAGAGGAAAAACTTGATGGTGGCGTAAACGCGATTCTCTCCACCCCAGATACCGATAACTAGGAACATCGGGATCAGCATTGCTTCCCAGAACACGTAATAGAGTATGGCATCGAGTGCACTGAACACACCTATCATCAGGCCGGACATAATGAGTAGCGCCGCCATATATTGCGCAACACGCTTCTGGATGACTTCCCAACCTGCCAATACCACGATAAACGTGGTGAAGCTGGTGAGTAAAATCAGCGGTACGGCAATGCCGTCTACACCCAAGTGATAGTTGATGTTGAACGAAGGAATCCAGCGAAAGCCCTCCTGGAACTGGAAGCCGCCATCGGCAAAATCAAATCGCGTATAAAGCGGCAGCGTGACCAGGAATCCGGAAATACTGCCTATCAGTGCGGTCCAGCGGGCAAGACGGGCGTTTTTATCATTGCCGGTAAACAACACCAAAACGCCTGCAACAATAGGCATCCAAATCGAGAGGCTGAGAATATGGCTGGTGAGTAAATCGGACATTTATATTTTCATGAAGAATGTAAGCATCAGAAATGCGCCGATAATCATGGCAAATGCATAGTGGTAAATCAGGCCGGATTGCAGCTGGCGAACGATGCCGGAGATACGGCCTATCAAACGTGCTGTACCGTTCACCATAAAGCCGTCAATCAGCTGGATGTCGCCAATTTTCCAGAACTTGTCGCCAACATATCTCGCGCCACCGGCAAAGAACCTTTCGTTAAACGCATCAAAGCCGTATTTGTTATCGAGGATGTTACAAATCCCGCTAAAGCGCATTTTGAGGGCTGCAGGAATGTCCGGCCGCTTCATGTAGAAAAACCAGGAAAGCGCCACGCCTGCGGCTACCAGCAGGAACGGTAGCGAAGTAAGTGAATGCAAACCCATGGAGAATGCGCTGTGGAAATCTCTGGTCAGCTCCTGCATCACAGGATGCGTGGCACGGTCCACATAAATCGCACCCTGGAAAAAGCTGGTGAACAGCATGGGCTTGATGGTGAAATAGCCGATTAAAGCCGAGGGGATTGCCAGCAGTGCCAGCGGCAAAGTCACCACCCAGCGCGACTCATGCGGATTATCTTTTGGACCCAAACCGTGATGTTCGTCATGGGATTTATCATGATTAGCATGCTTGGCTTCTCGCCATTTTTCCTTACCGTGGAATACCAGGAAATACATGCGGAATGAATAAAATGCGGTGACAAACACGCCAGCCAGAACAGCAAAGTAGGCAAAGCTGCTACCCGGGATGTGCGACAGCTTGGCGGCTTCGATAATCGAATCCTTGGAATAAAAGCCGGACAGGAATGGCGTGCCAATCAAGGCCAGGGAACCTACCAAAGAGGTGATCCAGGTAACTGGCATGTATTTGCGCAGGCCGCCCATGTTGCGGATGTCCTGGTCATGATGCATCCCCATGATCACCGAGCCAGCGGCCAGGAACAGCAACGCTTTGAAGAAAGCGTGCGTCATCAGGTGGAATATCGCCACCGAGTAAGCCGACGCACCAAGCGCCACCGTCATGTAGCCTAGTTGCGACAGCGTGGAATAAGCTACCACGCGCTTGATGTCATTCTGGATAATGCCGAGGAAACCCATGAACAGCGCGGTGATTGCACCGATGATCATCACCGTTGATAGTGCGGTGGTGGAAAGCTCGAATAGCGGTGACATGCGCGCCACCATGAAGATGCCCGCCGTCACCATGGTAGCGGCGTGGATCAAGGCCGAAATCGGCGTTGGGCCTTCCATGGAATCCGGCAGCCAAACATGCAGCGGCACCTGTGCAGACTTGCCCATCGCACCGATGAATAGCAGGATACAGATTACCGTCATCAGCGACCACTGCACCCCAGGGATCAGGCTAATCTGGGCGTCAGCAAACTCCGGTGCCACCGAGAACACGGCGTAGTAATCGAGGCCGCCCATGTAATATAAAATCATGCCAATGCCGAGCAAAAAGCCAAAATCGCCTACGCGGTTGACCAGGAAGGCTTTCAGGTTGGCATAAATCGCCGTTGGCCGCGTATACCAGAAACCGATTAGCAGGTAAGACACCAGCCCCACCGCCTCCCAACCGAAGAACAGCTGCATGAAGTTGTTGGACATCACCAGCATCAGCATGGAGAAGGTGAACAACGAAATGTAGCTGAAGAAACGGCTGTAGCCGGGATCATCGCGCATATAACCCACGGTATAGATATGTACCATAAGTGAAATGAAAGTCACCACCAGCATCATCACGGCAGTGAGTTTGTCGATCAAAAACCCGACTTCAAAACTGGTGTTGGCGCTGGTGAGCCAAGTATAAACGGCGCCATTATAGATGTGCCCGTGAAGCACATTGTTAAATACATGTACTGACAAAACAAAAGAAGCCGTAACGCCTGCAATCGTCAACCAGTGTGCTGCCGCGCGCGGCAGCGCGCGGCCGAATAAGCCAACCACCACCGCCGCAAGTAATGGCAGCAGCGGGATCAGTATGTAGATTTGCAAATCAGTCATTACCGGGGTTAGCCTTTCAAACTGTCGAGATCGTCAACGTTGATCGTATTCAGGTTCCTGAACAGTACCACCAGAATCGCCAGGCCTATGGCGGATTCAGCAGCTGCTACGGTAAGAATGAAGAATACAAATACCTGACCGGCGATATCGTGAAGATAATGCGAGAAGGCAATGAAATTGAGGTTTACCGCCAGCAACATCAATTCAATCGCCATCAGCAGGATGATCACGTTCTTGCGATTGAGGAAAATGCCAACCACACTGACAGCAAACAGGAAGGAACCCAAGATCAGATAGTGCGACAGGCTGACCATCAGCTCTTCTCCTCCGCTTCCGGTTCTTTAAAAGATTTCATCTTTACAATACGCAAGCGATCAGCTTTTTTGACTTTCACCTGCTCGCCCGGACTGGTGAACTTCGAGCCCTTGCGGTCGCGCAAGGTCAGCGTGATTGCCGCAACGATCGCCACCAGCAATACCACCGAGGCTAGCTCGAACGGCAACAGGTAGTCGGTATAGAGTACGCGACCCAATTCGGCGGTATTGCTATAACCAGCAACACGAGGCGTAGGCGCTGTGACGCTGGCAGCACCAAGATGCTTGCTGCTGAGTATCAAAGCCATCTCGATCGCCATCAGAATACCTACCGGCAGGGCCATGGGCAGTGCATCCCAAAAGCCTTCGCGCAATTTATCCAAGTTGATATCCAGCATCATGACCACAAATAAGAACAACACCATCACCGCGCCAACGTAAACCAGCACCAGCGCAATGGCAAGAAACTCAGCCTCGAGAAGCAGCCAGATACCGGCCGCGGTAAAGAACGCCAACACCAGGAACAGGGCAGCGTGTACCGGATTGCGAGCCGTGATTACGCGCACGCCGGCAAACAGCAATATCGCTGCCATAAAATAAAACACAATGTCAGTAAAGTTCAACATAAAAATTCTTTAACCACAGAGCACACAGAGATCGCCGAGCAAAATCCCGTTTAACCAGTGTCCCTTGATGCAGTTTCTCCGTGTTCTCCGTGCCCTCCGTGGTTCAAGCTGTTTAACGATATTTCGCATCGGCAGCGCGGTCAGCCGCAATCTGCTCTTCGTATTTATCGCCCACCGCCAGCAGCATGTCCTTGGTGTAAAGCAGGTCGCCACGCTTCTCGCCGTGGTAATCCAGGATGCGCGTCTCGACGATGGAATCGACCGGGCAAGATTCCTCGCACAGGCCGCAGAATATGCATTTGGTCAGGTCGATATCATAGCGCGTGGTGCGACGCGTGTTGTCTTCGCGCTGCTCGGATTCAATGGTAATCGCCAGCGCCGGGCATACTGCCTCACACAGCTTGCAAGCGATGCAACGTTCCTCGCCATTGGGGTAGCGGCGCAGCGCGTGCAACCCACGGAAGCGTGGCGATTGCGGGGTGCGCTCTTCCGGATACTGGATGGTGATCTTGCGCGCGAAGAAATAGCGCCCGGTCAGTCGCATGCCTTTGAGCAACTCCACCAGCATCAGGCTTTGCAACAGCTCTTTTATTCGGTTAATCATGGCCATCTCCTAATGGAACAAATAGCCTAAAGAGGTTTGCATAAAAGCGCCAACGACAATAATCCACACCAGCGTAATCGGGATAAATACCTTCCAGCCCAAGCGCATGATTTGATCGTAGCGATAGCGTGGAAAGGTGGCGCGAAACCATAGGAAAAAAAACAGCATCAGCAATACCTTGAGCAGTAGCCATGGGAAGCCGTCCGGCAGGAAAGGCACGGGTGATAGCCAGCCACCGAGGAACATCAGCACTGCCAGCATGCTCACCAGAATCATATTGGCGTATTCGGCAAGGAAAAATACCGCGAACGTCATGCCGGAATATTCGACGTGGAAACCCGCGACGATTTCTGATTCGCCTTCGGCCACATCAAACGGCGCGCGATTGGTCTCGGCCACGGCGCTGATGAAATACACGATAAAGAGCGGAAACAAAGGTAGCCAGTACCATTGCCAGAAGCCGCCGGATTGCGCCAGCACTATCTTGCCCAGATTGAGGCTGCCAGCCGACATCAATACGCCCACCAACGCGAAACCCATGGCGATTTCATAAGAAACGATCTGCGCCGCAGAACGCATGCTGCCCAAAAAAGCGTATTTGGAATTGGATGCCCAGCCGGCAATGATCACGCCATATACCGCAACCGAGGTCATGGCCAGGATATACAGCAGGCCGGCATCGATATTCGCCAACACCCGGTTCAGATCAAACGGCACTACCGCCCATGCTGCAAAAGCGGGGGCAATCGCCAGCACCGGACCCAGCATGAAGAGGAATTTGTTGGCTTTGGTGGGCAGGATGATTTCCTTGAACAAGAGCTTGAGGCCATCAGCGATTGGCTGCAACAGGCCGAAATAGCCCACCCGGTTCGGCCCTATGCGTACTTGCATAAAACCGATGACTTTACGTTCGGCCAGGGTCAGATATGCGACGCAAAACATCAGCGGCAATACGATGGCGACAATCTTGACCAGTGTCCAGGTGGTAAGGGTTATCCCCGGCCACCAGTTTCCAAAGAAATGTTGTAGGCTCATCATGCGCGCGCCACCTCGATCTCACCCATCAAGTCGCCCAGTGCAGAGGTCAGGAAATTTGCAGTCACCACACGCGCGCAGCCCAACGGTACGCGGTCATCCAGTTTGGCTGTCAGCGTTGTGCTGCCCGCGCCTTGCTTTACCAGCACCTCGTCGCCATCCTTCAGCCCCAACTTGGCTAGTTGTTCACCGTGCATCCCGGCCACAGCCTTTGCGGTGTAATTGGTTTTTTGTAGTGGTGGTGAGCGTCGCACCAAGCTATCTGATTGATACTGCGGTACTTCACCCACGCGCTGCAATCCTTCTATCCCGGTCTTAAGGTCGATGGCATCGAGCGCATCAAGTTGGTTATTAAGGTGGCTACTAACAAATTTTGCTGGTTCTTCACCGCCGAATATCTCAGCTTTAACCTGTTCGCTGCTATCGAACTCAAAGCCGCTCAAACCCAGCGTATTGCCCAGCACGCGCAGCACTTTCCACGCCGGACGGCATTCACCCAGCGGTTTGGCTGCTGCACTGAAGCTTTGTACGCGGCCTTCCATGCTGATGAAGGTGCCGGAGGTTTCGGTAAATGGCGCGATTGGCAACAGCACATGTGCATTTTCCAGTGCTGCTGATTTATAAGAAGTCAACGCAACCACACACTCGGCTTTTTCCATAGCGAGCCGCGCTTGCGCCGCATTATGGCAATCCAGTTCTGGCTCCAGATTCACCAGCAGGTAGGCTTTACGAGGTGATTCCAGCATAGCTTTGGCATTCAGTCCCTTG
>Ga0315912_10005281_pt1 | contig 11940 bp, 8 predicted proteins | sample VfabasoilMG_FD_204469 | JGI IMG/M metagenome (GOLD analysis project Ga0315912, IMG submission 204469) | Garden soil microbial communities collected in Santa Monica, California, United States - V. faba soil | ecosystem: Environmental > Terrestrial > Soil > Garden | place: USA: California...
TTGCCGTTCCGGATGGTGATCTTCTCGCCCGCTGCCGGGGTCTTTACCGCGCTCGCCAATCGAATCTCCTTATATATGTACGTGTCCGGGCCATTTTTTCATGAATATCCGGGGGATGCCATTTATCGGCGGCGCCTGATTTCGCGCTTCGACGGATGAGAAGAGGTCCTCCCGGGCGGGTGGCGCCGGCCACGTCCAGGTTCGCGCGAGCGTCCGGGTTCCGGATCTGCGCGACCGATTCGCCGGGAGCGAATCGGGTCGTGCGACGCACGCCCGAAGGGCGCAGGCCAGGGATGGCCTGCGACAACGCGGACGGATGTGCCCGGCGACAGGACCCGCCCCGCGCATGCGCGATGGAATCCCCGCCGGGGTGGCGCGTTGACACAGCAGACTGATTTCTTTAAGGTTCGCCGCACAGCGCCGATTTGATTTCAGCTTGCGGGCGCGTAATAAATGCGGCTAAAGCGAGCCAACCTGCTTTAGCGAGAGCTCATGCGGGTTTTTTGTTGCCCGCCTCCCGGCTCCGCTTCCTCCAGGATGACTCGAACACGTTGTCGCAATGGAGAAGCGGAGGACCGTCATGAAGAAGAAGATCGACCCCAAGCGCTATCGCCTGAAGACGCTGGCAGTGCGCGCCGGACAGGAATACACGCACGAGCAGGAACACAGCGAACCGCTGTTCCTGAGTTCCAGCTTCGTGTTCAAGAGTGCCGCCGAGGCCGCTGCGCGCTTCAAGGGCGAGGCGCCCGGCAACATCTATTCGCGCTTCACCAATCCCACGGTGCGGACCTTCGAGGAGCGGCTCGCCGCGATGGAAGGCGGCGAACGCTGCATCGCGACCTCGTCCGGCATGAGCGCCATCCTCACGACCTGCCTGGGTCTGCTGAAGGCGGGCGATCACCTCGTCTCCTCGCGCGCCATCTTCGGCACGACCGTCGGCCTGTTCGGCCAGGTACTGCCGCGTTTCGGCATCACGACCACCTTCGTGCCGCAGACCGACTACGCGGCGTGGGACAAGGCGATCACGAACAAGACGAAGCTCCTGTTCCTGGAAACGCCCTCGAACCCCCTGACCGAGGTCGCGGATATTGCGCGGCTCGCCGAGCTTGCGAACAAGCGCGGCGTGCTGCTCGCCGTGGACAACTGCTTCTGCTCGCCGGCGCTGCAGAAACCGTTCGAACTCGGCGCGCACATCGTCATCCATTCCGCGACCAAGTACCTGGACGGGCAGGGGCGCTGCATCGGCGGGGCCGTGATCGGTCCCCGCAAGCTGATGGACGAGAACGTGTTTCCCTTCCTGCGCACGGCGGGTCCGTCGCTCAGCCCGTTCAACGCGTGGGTGTTCCTCAAGGGACTGCAGACGCTGGATCTGCGCATGCGGTCGCATTGCGAGAACGCGCAGCAGCTGGCCGAGTGGCTGGAAAGGCAGAAGGGGATCAGGCGCGTCCATTACCCCGGCCTGCCGAGCCACCCGGACCACGCGCTCGCGAAGCGGCAGCAGTCGGGGTTCGGCGGGATCGTCGCGTTCGAGATCGAGGGCGGGCGCGAGGCCGCCTTCAAGGTCGTCGACGGGATGGAACTGTTCTCGATTACCGCCAACCTCGGCGACGCCAAGTCGACCATCACGCATCCGGGGACCACGACCCACCATCGCCTGACCCCGGAACAGCGGGTCGAGGCCGGCATCGCCGACGGCCTGATCCGGCTGTCCGTGGGGCTCGAGGACTGGGAAGACCTGCGCGACGACCTCGATCAGGCGCTGCGTTCCGCCGCCGGCTGAACCCGGCTTTCCCGGGTTGTCCGCCGGCGCTACCATTGCGCGGAAGCAATCGGGGCGCATTTTCCGGTTGCAATGCAGCACGTTCCCGGTCAGGCTATTGCGGCCTTGCGGAGAAGCCTGGGAGCGCGCCGTACCCGAACCACCGCCGCAAGCGCCCGACATGCGGGCTGTGGGCGCCAGCCTGACCCGACTGTAAGCAACTTTCGTTACCACCGCGGATAAGCCGCGCGCTTTTTGCGCGCCGGTCTGCCGTGGACTGAACCCGATTGAAGGAGGCAGTCAATGCCCGGTCGTAATTTCCTTTTCATTCCAGGCCCCACCAACGTGCCCCAGCGCGTGCGCAACGCCATGGCGCTGGAGCAGGAAGACATGCGCGCGGTGGACTTTCCCAAGTTCACGCTCCCGCTGTTTGCGGATCTCAAGAAGATTTTCAAGACGGAGAAGGGACGCGTGTTCGTGTTCCCGTCTTCCGGCACCGGCGGCTGGGAAGCCGCGGTCACCAACACGCTGTCGCCCGGCGACAAGGTGCTCATGTCCCACTTCGGCCACTTCAGCTGGCTGTGGGTGGATCTCTGCCAGCGGCACGGCCTCGACGTGCAGGCCATCGAAGTGCCCTGGGGCGAGGGCGTGCCGGTCGAGAAGTACGCCGACATCCTGAAGAAGGATACGAACAAGACCATCAAGGCCGTGTTCGTCTGCCAGAACGAGACGGCCACCGGCGTCACCAGCGACGTTGCCGGCGTGCGCAAGGCGCTGGATGACGCGAAGCACCCGGCGCTGCTGTTCGTCGACGGCGTGAGCTCCGTCGCCAGCATCGATTTCCAGATGGACGCATGGGGCGTGGACCTCTGCGTCAGCGGTTCGCAGAAGGGCTTCATGCTGCCGACCGGCCTCGGCATCGTCTGCGCGAGCCAGAAGGCGCTGGAAGCGCGGAAGTCCGCGAAGCTGTACCGCACCTTCTTCTCGTTCGACGACATGATGACGGCGAACGACAACGGCTTCTTCCCGTACACGCCGAACACGATCTACCTCAGGGGCCTCCGCGAATCGGTGAACATGCTGCTCGAGGAAGGTCTCGAGAATGTGTTCGCGCGCCAGCACCGCATCGGCACCGCGGTCCGCAAGGCGGTGGCTGCCTGGGGCCTCAAGCCCGTGGCGAGCGATCCGAAGTGGTATTCGGACACGGTCACCGCGATCTACGTGCCGGAAGGCGTCGACGGCAACGAAGTCGTGCGCCACGCCTACAAGTTCTACAACCTGGCGCTCTCCGTCAGTCTCGGCAAGATCGCGGGCAAGGCGTTCCGCATCGGGCACCTCGGCGACATGAACGAGATGATGATCCTGACGCCGATCGCCGGCGCCGAAATGGCCATGAACGATCTGGGCATCAAGGTGAAGTTCGGCAGCGGCGTCGCCGCGGCGCAGGAGTATCTGTGCAGCACGAAGAAGCAGGTGAAAGGATAAGAACACGTAGATGGTAGTTGGTAGATGGGAGATAGGGAAAAGATGACACGCGTCCGTATCAATCGACAGCGTTCGTGGATGGCAATGGGGAATGTTCTCCCCATTCCCCATCTACCATCTACCATCTACCCGCCGGAGGCGGCGTTCCAATGAGCTTTACGCAATACACACCCGCCATCACACGGCTGCAGCGCAGCGAGCTCGCCGTGCCCGGTTCGAATCCGTCCATGTTCGAGAAGGCGGCGAAGTCGGCGGCGGATTACATTTTCCTCGACTGCGAGGACGCGGTCATCCCGGACGACAAGCCGCAGGCGCGGGCGAACATCATCGCCGCGCTGAACGAGGTCGACTGGGGCACGAAGACGATGTCCGTCCGCATCAACGGGCTGGACACTCATTATATGTACCGGGACGTGGTGGACATCGTCGAGCAGGCGGGGATCCGCCTCGACACGATCCTGATCCCGAAGGTCGGCACGCCCTCCGACGTGTACGTCGTGGACTGCCTGTTGACGCAGATCGAAACCGCGAAGGGCCTCAGGAAGCGCATCGGCATCGAGTGCCTGATCGAAACGGCGCTCGGCGGCGCCAACGTGATTGCGATCGCGCAGTCCAGCAAGCGCCTGGAAGCGCTGCACTTCGGCGTAGCGGATTACGCCGCCAGCCTGCGCGCGCGCACCGTCAACATCGGCGGCCTGAATCCCGATTATCCCGGCGACCAGTGGCACGCAGCCCTGTCGAACATGGTCACGGCCTGCCGCGCCTTTGGCCTCCGCGCAATCGACGGGCCGTTCGGCGACTTCAAGGATCCGGAAGGCTACAAGTCGGCCGCGCGGCGCGCGGCGGCGCTGGGTTACGAGGGCAAGTGGGCCATTCACCCCAGCCAGATCGATCTCGCGAATGAAATCATGTCGCCGCCCGAGGCGGAAGTGACGAAGGCGCAGCGGATCCTGGTCGCGCTGGAACAAGCAGCGAAGGAAGGGAAGGGCGCCGCGCAGCTGGACGGCAAGATGATCGACGCGGCGTCGGAGCGCATGGCGCGGAACGTCGTGCGGCAGGCGGAATTGATAAGCAAAAAGAAGTAGATAGTAGATGGTAGATGGGGCTTGGGGAAAAGACGTGTTCTCCCCATTCCCCATCTACCATCTACCATCTACCGGTTCCGGAGGCAGGTAACCGTGGATATCCACGAATATCAGGCGAAAGAGATTCTTTCCGACTTCGGCGTGCAGACGCCCCGCGGCGGGCTGGCCTACAGCCCCGAGCAGGCGGTGTACCGGGCACACGAGATCGGCGGCGAGAAGTGGGTCGTGAAGGCGCAGATCCACTCCGGCGCGCGCGGCAAGGCCGGCGGCATCCGCGTGTGCAAGACGGACGACGAGATATGGAACGCGGCCGACGAGCTGCTCGGCTCCCGGCTGGTGACCCACCAGACCGGCGCGCGCGGCAAGGTCGTGCACCGGTTGTACGTGGAGGAAGCGACCGACATCGCGCAGGAGTTCTACGTCGGCTTCGTGCTGGATCGGCAGATGGAGCGCGTCGCGGTCGTCGCCTCCGCCGAGGGCGGCATGGAAATCGAGGAGATTTCCCTCAAGAAGCCGGGTTCGCTCATCCGGCTGGCGGTCGAACCGGCGGTCGGCATGCAGCCCTTCGAGGCGCGCGAGATCGCCTTCAAGCTCAAGATCGACAAGTCGCTGATCAGCCAGGCTGTCACCGTGTTCCTCGGCTGCTACCGCGCATTCCGCGATCTCGACGCGACCATGGTCGAGATCAACCCGCTGGTGGTCACGAAGAACGGCGACCTGCTCGCCCTCGACGCCAAGATGGCCTTCGACGACAACGCGCTGTTTCGCCGCCCGAACATCTCGGAGCTCCGCGACAAGTCGCAGGAAGACCCGCGCGAGATGAAGGCCGCCGATCGCGGACTCAACTACGTCGGCCTCGACGGGCACATCGGCTGCATCATCAACGGCGCCGGACTGTCGATGGCAACCATGGACATCATCAAGCTGCACGGCGGCGAGCCCGCGAACTTCCTCGACATCGGCGGCGGTGCTTCGCCGGATCGCGTGGCGAAGGCCTTCAACCTCGTGCTCTCCGACGAAAACGTCGAGACGATCCTGGTCAACATCTTCGCGGGCATCAATCGCTGCGACTGGGTGGCCGAGGGCATCGTGCAGGCGGTCAGCAAGATCGATCTCAAGATCCCGCTGGTCGTGCGCCTCGCGGGTACCAACGTCAACGAGGGCCGCAAGATCCTGAAGGACAGCGGCCTGCCGGTGATCACGGCCGATACGCTCAAGGAAGCCGCCGAGCGCGCCGTCGCGGCATGGAAGCAGCACAAGGCGAAGGGAGCGTGACATGGCCATCCTGATCGACAAGAAGACCAAGGTCATCGTGCAGGGTTTCACCGGCCAGATCGGCACGTTCCATTCGACGGAGATGCTGAATTACGGCACGAACATCGTGGGCGGCGTCACGCCGGGCAAGGGCGGCAGCACGCACCTCGACAAGCCGGTGTTCGACACGGTCAAGGACGCAATCGCGAAGACCGGCGCGGACGCCAGCATCATCTTCGTGCCGCCGCCGTTCGCGGCGGACAGCATCATGGAAGCGGCCGATGCCGGCGTGCGCTACTGCGTGTGCATCACCGACGGCATTCCCGCGCACGACATGATCCGGGTGAAGCGCTACATGCGCCGCTATCGCGCCGACCAGAAGATGGTCCTGACGGGACCGAACTGCGCGGGCACCATCAGTCCCGGCAAGTGCATGATGGGCATCATGAACGGCAACATCTACGTGCCCGGGAACGTCGGCATCATCGGCCGTTCCGGCACGCTGGGTTACGAGGCCGCGTCGCAGATGAAGGCGCTCGGCATCGGCGTCTCCACCAGCGTCGGCATCGGCGGCGATCCCATCAACGGCAGCTCCTTCCGCGATCACCTCGAGCGCTTCGAGACCGATCCGGAAACGAAGGCGGTCGTCATGATCGGCGAGATCGGCGGGCCGCAGGAAGCGGAGGGCGCCATGTTCTACAAGGAAAACATGAAGAAGCCGGTCATCGGCTATATCGCCGGGCTGACCGCGCCGAAGGGCCGCCGCATGGGCCACGCCGGCGCGATCATCTCCGCCTTCGGCGAGAGCGCGGCGGAGAAGGTGACGATCCTCCAGGAATGCGGCGTGACGGTCGTGCCGAGCCCGTCGGAGTTCGGCGAGACCGTGAAGCGGGTGCTGGCGAAGGCCTAGATCGCGGGGTACGGCACGTTTCTGCGACGCCCGGGTTCGAATCGCCCGGCGGGCGGAGGCAGGCATGGTCTAAGCTACAGCAGTAACGGCCTCCAAAGGAGGATGACCATGACGCAACGAACACTCAGGCTGATGTGGGTTCTCGCGTTCGCCCTGGCGGCGGGATGCGCGGCGGGTCCGGTGTACGCCGACCGCCCGGACAGCGCCGGCAAGGAGCATGGACAGAAGGGCGATCACGGCAAGGGCGACAAGGACAAGGGACCGAAGGGCAAGGGCGGCGACCGTTTCAGCGACGACAACCGCGCGGCGGTACGGGACTATTTCGCGGGGGAAGTCCGCACCGGGAAGTGCCCGCCGGGGCTGGCCAAGAAGAACAACGGCTGCCTGCCGCCCGGCCAGGCGAAGCAATGGCAGCGAGGTGCGCCGCTGCCTCCGGACGTGGTCGTGTATGAATTGCCGGCGGAACTGCATGTACGCATCGGCATACCACCGGTCGGATACAAGTATGTGCGGGTGGCGTCCGACATCCTGATGATCGCGATCGGCACCAGCATGGTGGTCGACGCGATCGAGGATCTCGGCCAGTTGTAGCTGCGCCCGCGGCGGCGGCCGGGGCCTTCCAGAAGCAAATTCGTACGCGGTAGGCAGTAGGCGGTAGGCGGTAGACGGGGAAAACAGACGCGCGTTTTCACTTCCCTGCATGCTGCCTACCGCCTACTGCCTACGCTTTGAGGAATTGGAGCGTCCATGACTAAACCCAGAATCATTGTCACCAGAAAATGGCCGGAAGCCGTCGAAACGGCGCTGCGCGCCGAATTCGACGTCGTCCTGAATTCCAGCGACAAGCCGATGACGGTTGCGGAGCTGCAGCGCGCGCTCGGCGAGGCCGACGCGCTGTGTCCCACCGTGTCGGACGCCGTCAACGCGGAGGTGCTCTCCGCGAACCCGCTGCGCGCGAAGATCCTCGGCAGCTACGGCGTCGGCTTCAATCATATCGACCTCGAAGCCGCGAAGAAGCGGAATCTCGTGGTCACGAACACGCCGGAAGTGCTGACCGACTGCACCGCCGACATCGCCATGACGCTGATGCTGATGGCGGCGCGCAGGACGGGCGAGGGCGAACGCCACGTCCGGACGAAAGCATGGACCGGCTGGCGGCCTACGCACATGATCGGCACCAAGGTCACCGGCAAGACACTGGGACTCATCGGCATGGGCCGCATTGCGCGGGCCATGGCGCACAAGGCGCACCACGGCTTTGGCATGAAGATCATCTTCAACGATCCGTTCCCGCCGCCCGCGGAGGCATTGAAGGCGCTGGGCGCCGAGTCGCGACCGACTATCGAGGACGTGCTGCGCGAATCGGACTTCGTCTCGCTGCATTGTCCCGGCGGCAAGGAAACGTATCACCTGATCAATTCCGAGCGCCTCGGCCAGATGCAGCGCCACGCCTTCCTGATCAACACGGCGCGCGGCGACGTGGTCGACCCGAAGGCGCTGATCGATGCACTGAAGAAGGGCACGATCGCGGGCGCGGGACTCGATGTCTTCGAGGGCGAGCCGAAGGTGCAGGAGGAGTTCCTGACGATGGAGAACGTCGTGCTGCTGCCGCATCTCGGCAGCGCCTCGATGGAAACGCGCGTCGCCATGGGCATGCGCGTGCTCGACAATCTCCGCAGTTTCTTCGCCGGCAAGCCGCCCCGCGATCGTGTGGCGTAGCACCTGACCTGGAGGGCGGCCGTCCACGGCCGCCGCGGCGCGCTCCATGACGACCGATCCCCAACTTTCGGATACCGTCGCCAGGCTTGACGCCGCCGCCGCGGCGTACACGCGCGGGCTGGTCGAGCTGCTTCGCGGTCAGTGGATGGACGTCATCCGCCGGCGGCGGCCCGCCATTCTTCCCATCGTGTCCGGTGAGGCACCGCTTTCCGGCGACGATCCGGTCATCCTGCTCGGCGTGCTCCAGGCCTGGGGCATCTGGTTCCAGTTGCTGAACATTGCCGAGGAAAACGCGGGCATGCGCCGGCGGCGCCGGACGGAAACCGAACTCTCGCTGGAACACGTGCCCGGCACCTTTTCGCACGCGCTGGCGGACGCGCGCCAGGCCGGCAAGAAGGCGGCGGACATCCAGGCATTGCTCGATTCGCTGCTCGTCGTGCCCACGCTGACCGCGCATCCGACGGAAGCGAAGCGGGTGACGGTGCTCGAGATCCACCGCCGCATCTACGTGCTCCTCTACGAACTGGAGAGCGAACGCTGGACCGGCCGCGAGCGCGAGCGCCTGCACGACAGCCTGCGGAACGAGATCGATCTCCTGTGGCTCACAGGCGAACTGCGGCTCGAGAAACCCACGGTCGCGCAGGAAGTCGCCTGGGGCCTGCACTTCTTCGAGCAGACGCTGTTCGAGCGCATCCCCGAGATCCTGGACCGCCTGGAATGGTCGCTGCGCCGGCACTACCCGGACACCACGTTCCGGGTGCCCGCCGTGTTCCGCTTCGGTTCGTGGATCGGCGGCGATCGCGACGGCAACCCGCTGGTCACCAATGCCGTGACGCGCGAAACGCTGTTCTCCTCGCGGCGCACGGCGCTGCGCCATTACCAGCGGCGCGTGAACGATTTGCTGCGGCGCCTGAGCGTCGCCGGACACGCCATCGAGGTGCCGGCGGGATTCCGCGCGGAACTGGATCGCCTGCTTGCCGGCGTGGACACAGCCGACACGATCCGCCGGCGCAACCCGGGCGAGCTGTTCCGGCAATACCTGCAGTGCCTGTCGATCCGCCTGGAGGAGACGCCGGAGTTGCCGCAATCGGCGCCGGCGCGCGGCTACCGCGACGCCGATGAATTCCTGCGCGACCTGCGCCACCTTGAGCAGGGACTCAGGGATGCCGGCTGCGGCGATCTCGCGGCCGAGCTGGTGAGCCCGGTGTGCCGCGAGGTGGAGACGTTCCGGTTCTCCACCGTGCAGCTCGATGTGCGCGAGAACACGACCGTCGTGAATGCCGCGCTCCGCTCGGCATGGTCCGCGATGAACGGCGGCACGCCGCCCGCCGAGGACTCGAAGCAATGGTTGGACTGGATCGCGGCCGAGCTCGCGCGGCCGCTGGAAGCGCCGCCGGAGTTCGGCGCGCTGGACGAGGACGCGCAGCGTACGCTCGGATTGTTCGCGCTGCTCGCGGAACTCCGCCCGCGGCTGGATCGCGAAGCGGTCGGCCGGTTCATCCTCAGCATGACGCACTCGGTCGCCGACGTGCTGGGTGTGTACCTGCTCGCCAAGTACACGGGAAATTTTGCCGATCGCGAGGGCATCGAGCACTGCCTGCTGCCGGTCGTCCCGCTGTTCGAGACCATCGCGGATTTGCGCGCCGCGCCCGGCATCATGAAGGACCTGCTGAAGGTGCCGGTGGTGCGCCGCTCCATGAAGATCCAGGGCGGCGTGCAGGAAGTGATGATCGGCTATTCGGACTCCAACAAGGACGGCGGCTTCCTCGCCTCCAACTGGGAGCTGAGCAAGGCGCAGGCGGCGCTGACCCGCGTCGGGGAGCAGGCAAAGACGCCGATCTCGTTCTTTCACGGCCGCGGCGGTTCGGTCAGCCGCGGCGGCGCGCCGACGGGGCGCGCGATCGCCGCGCAGCCGGCGGGATCGATCCGCGGCCGGATCCGGATCACGGAACAGGGCGAGGTGGTCTCGTCCAAGTACGCGAACCGCGGCACGGCGCAGTACCAGCTGGAACTGCTGGCCGCGAGCGCGCTGGAGCACATGCTGAAGTCCACGGAAGAGAGCGCGCTCAAGTCGAACCCGGAGTTCCAGGAGGCGCTGGAAGCGCTGGCCTCGCTGGCGCACACGGCCTACCGCGGCCTCGTCGGCGCGGAGGGACTCGTGGATTACTACAACGCCGCGAGCCCGGTCGAGGAACTCGCGCAGATGAACATCGGCTCGCGCCCGGCGCGGCGGTTCGGCGCGAAGACGCTCGACGATCTGCGCGCGATCCCGTGGGTGTTCGCGTGGACGCAGAACCGGCACCACGTTCCGGCCTGGTACGGGATCGGCACCGCCATCGACAAGTTCGTCGGCGTGCGCGGCGCGGCCGGCGAGGAACTCCTCAAGCGCATGTTTCGCGATTCACGCCTGTTCCGGCTCGTCATCGACGAGGCGGAGAAGTCGCTGGCCTTCGTCGAGCTCGACGTCGCGCGCGCCTTCGCGGGGCTGGTCGGCGACGCGGGGCTGCGCGATCGCGTGTTCGGTCTCATCGAGCGGGAATTCGAACTGTCGCGTCGCGTCGTGTTGCGTCTCACGGGCGAGACCGAGCCGTGCGAACGGTTCCGGCGCTTCAGCCGCAAGCTCGCCCGGCGTCGGGATGTCCTGCGCCAGGCCGGTCTCGCGCAGGTCGGGCTGGTCGCGCGCTTCCGGAAGACGCGGAACCAGGAAGACCTGATCCCCCTGCTGCTGTCCATCAACTGCGTGTCATCCGGCCTCGGCTGGACAGGTTGATACCTTCCGAAAGCGCTCACGTCGCGGCCCCGCGCGGCGGGCCGGGGCCGGGTACCCAGCGGCGGGCAATTGTGAGAAGCTAGGCCCGGGAGTTGAGCGCACGGCTGGAGCCCGGATTTCCTTGGTGGCTAAGCGGAAACGCAGCAAGAAGGGTCGATCGGGATCCGCGAACAAGCGCGGTCCCGACCGGAGAGCCAACGTCGTCGTCACCTTTCCGTTGCGCCTGCCTGGGGGCGAGATCGTCCGCCAGGATCGCCGCTGCAGTAACGATCGCCGTCGCAACGCCTACATCTCGCAACTGGAACTCTGCCGCGGGATCGACTACCACAAGATGGAGCCGATCCTGGAACGTTGCCCCGTCGTCGGGCTCGACGCCGGCGAAGTGCTGCTGCAACCGGGCGAATCCAACCACAACCTCTACCTGCTGCTGTCCGGCCGCCTGCGCGTGCAACTGGGATCCACGGGCGTCAGCGCCTCGCACACGATTGAACCCGGCGGCGCCGTAGGCGAGATGTCGATCATCGACGGCCAGCCGACTTCGGCGACCGTGTCCGCGGAGGTGCCGAGCCGGGTGCTGGCGATCCACGAGAGCGTTTTCTGGTCGAAGATCGCCCTCATTCCCGGCGCGGCCAGGAACCTGCTGGGGACGCTCGCCGAACGGATGCGCAGGAGCAACGAGCGCGCCCTGCAGACTCTCGAACAGGAGCTGCGCTTCCGGCTCCTGGAAGAGGAACTCGACGCGGCGCGCGAGATTCAACTGGGGATGCTCCCGGCGTCGGACATGTTCGCCGAGTTTCCGTCGGTCGATTTCCACGTGTACATGGGATCCGCGCGCGAGGTCGGCGGCGATTTCTTCGATGCATTCAAGCTCGACGATCGCCGCGTCTGCGTCGCGATCGGCGACGTGGCGGGCAAGGGCCTGCCGGCCTCGCTGTTCATGGTCAAGACGATGACGCTG
>Ga0315912_10005282_pt1 | contig 11935 bp, 13 predicted proteins | sample VfabasoilMG_FD_204469 | JGI IMG/M metagenome (GOLD analysis project Ga0315912, IMG submission 204469) | Garden soil microbial communities collected in Santa Monica, California, United States - V. faba soil | ecosystem: Environmental > Terrestrial > Soil > Garden | place: USA: California...
TGGAGTACCAACAACGGACCGGACGTACCGACGCCAGTGACGGATGGAACACTGCTCTATATTGTGACCGATGGTGGGATTGTTTACTGCTTCGACTTGAAGACCGGGACCTCGGTTTATCGTGGACAGAGGATGAAGCCTGCTACTTATACTTCGTCGCCCATACTTGCCGACGGCAAGATTTATGCGGCCAATGAAGATGGGCAGATTATTGTGTTGAAGGCTGGAAGTCAGTTTGAGGTGCTGGCTGAGAATACCATGGACGATTACATCATCAGCACTCCGGCGATTTCTGAGGGTCAGTTTTTTATCCGGACGCGTGGATGGTTGTACGCGATTGGCAAGCGGGTTAAGAACTAAGATGCGGATACTTTTGATTTTGGCTGCGTTGCCGCTGTTGGGCCAGAGCGTGGATCAACTGGAAGGCAAGAACGTTTCGATCAGACAGGCTACGCACCAGGGTCGGAATGCGGTCCAGGTAAATGCATCGCCGGGTGCGGCAAACGCTACTTCATACGCCGTGGTCAAGGGTGTTGTGTTTCGCGACGGAACCATTGAAGTGGATGTGTCGGGCCAACCTGCGGCGGGTGCCGAGGGTGGTGCGCGCGGGTTCGTTGGAATTGCTTTTCGCCTGCAGGGTGATGGACGCTATGAGTACATTTACCTTCGGCCTACCAACGGGCGTGCAGAAGATCAGGTGAGGCGAAATCACTCGACCCAGTACAGCTCGCACCCGGACTTCGATTTTGCGCGGTCACGGCAGGAGGCTCCGGAAAAGTATGAGTCGTATGTTGACTTGCAGCCCGGCGTCTGGACCAAGTACAAGATTGAGATTGATGGAAGCAAAGCTCGGCTTTACGTGCATGGTGCTGAGCAGCCGGTCCTGATCGTGAATGACTTGAAGCTTGAGCCGCGCGGAGGCGGCGTGGCGCTTTGGGTCGGCCCTGGGACTGAGGGCTATTTTTCCAATCTGAAGATCACCGCTAAATAACGCAAGCGAACCTACTCCATGGATGGCGCGAAGGTGCGCTCTCCGGTGCTCAGTTTGAGTTTCAACCTCGGCAGTTTCAGTTGGCCTGATCGGGCTTCCGGGCTGGCCGGGTACTCTCGGATGAGTTCCTCGTAGAGTTGGATGGCTCTTGTTCTGGCGGCTTCTGATGTCTGGTTCAAAGACCACCATGTGTCGTTGGCGAGTGCCAACTTGTATAGCTGTTCTTTGCGGAAACGGGTTCGCGGGTAAGTTCTTAGGAACTGCTCGCCTTGCTGGATGATGGCTTGATAGCACCCCGTTATTGAACAATTGAGTTGCTGGACGGAGAGAAAGGCGCGCTGTCCCGATTGCGTGTCGGGGAATTCTTTCCAGGCTCGCTGCAACAGTGCGTTGTCATATTGGAGCGCGCCGCTGTAGTGTTCAAAGCTGCCGTAGCGAACTCCGTAGGGAGCAAGTTGTCGGCGAACCTGGCTTGTGTCTGGCGATTCTTCAAGCCGCTCGCCTTCGCCCGCTGTGTAGGTGCGGACGACCAATAGGTCCGCCAAGCGGACGCTCAGATCATTGGCTTCAACAAGCGCTGCTGCCTGCATCTCGCGACTGGCTCCTTTGGAAGGGCGCAGCAACGTGAGCAGAGATTGGAAGGTATTGCGCTGCAAACGGGATCGCTCGGCTTCTGTTGTTGGACGATCTTGGATCAGGTCGCTTTGTGAAAGCAGGTTGGAAACATCGAGCTGTTCCTGTCTCTCACTCAGCACTTCCCGGCGGACGGCTTGCCAGCAGGACGCCTGTGCGCACGCCGGGTCCTGGTGCGAAGTTTTGATTTCTGTGGAGGAAGATGGTGACGTCGCCTGCGATCCATGAAAGGCCCGGGTTGGGTTTACTGGCTCCGAGTTCGTAAATGCCAACCGGCACCGTGCCGGGTCCGTAGGCCTGGGTGAGGCGCTGCGTTAGCAGTTGCTCGACTTCTCTTCCCATGACGGGATACTCGATCGCCAGGTGGAAATCGGCGCGGCGCAGACGTAATGTCGGAGGGTTGCCTGCCGCCGGATAGTAGAACGTCTCTGCGACGACGTCGTTTATACGTTGGGCACAGAAGTAGGCATGGCCATATAATCCGCTAGAGCCGATCATTGGCTCCACGGCGCTGCATCCATTCGCATAGGGGGCTTGCCACGGAACGGTTGATAGCGCGGTCCAAATCCTGTCCGTCAATTGCGCCGCCGATTCGGTGTGCGGCATGTTTGAGAGCGCGACGGTGATCGGCGGACCGCTGTGTTCCTGGTAGGTGACCTGAACGACCGTGGTTCCCTGGACTGCTACTTCCTGCGGAACTTTGAAGTTGATTTGCGATGCTTTGACATGCAGTAATCCAGCGGGGATGCCTCCGACGGTTACCTCGACATCGCACAAGCGCTTGGGGAATACCTGCGTTTCGATGCCGGTCTGGTTTGGTCGGCGAGGGTTTGCGGTTTCACGCAGCAGCGGATCAGGAGCAGCATTGCAAGGGGTTGTCGGGCCGAGGTGATCTCCGTAGACCGACACCAACATTCCAGGTGCAAGCGGTGCGGGTTGGCGGACTCCATCGGGCATGATGGTTGTTGCCGTATAGAAGGGAGACTGAGCGCTTATGGCGACCGACATCACCAGCATCAGGAGCACGGTTCGCATGGTTTCCATCATACAGGTCTTATGTTACATTCGGAGTAAGCTCGGAAGGACTCATGAGAAAAGCACTGATTTCTAAGATATTCCTGTTGGCGGTTTTGGCTGCCTGCGTACCTGCTGCTTCGGCGGTGACTTTTACGGGGAGCCAGACGGCTCCTGGTGAATGGACTTATACGTTGACGTTCGAGTCGATTGATAACTATTCGATTTTTCAGCCGCAGACTAGGATTATCTTGAGTGGACTCTCTGGCGTCACCTCGGCGACTGCGCCTACCTCGACCGAATTTCCGGATGGATTGAATGCTATCAATCTTGCGTGGACGCCTGTGGTGTTGAATGGCGGCACTGTCGTTCAGTGGACGCATCAGGGCTCGGGCACTGGCAACATTGGCGGGAATACTCGGGTGTTCGGATTTAAGGTTTTTGCTGCCGGGGCTACAAGCGGGCCGGTTGCTGTGGTTACCGATGGCGTGTCGCGGGACACCGGGAATCTGTTGAATGGTAAGCACGAGCTTGATATCCACTCGACTACGGTCGGTCCTCGTGCGGCCAACCTGGCGAGGATTCTTCCGGTGGGTGGATCAGGACAGGCTGCTCTGGCTGGCGCGGCTTTTACGGATTTGCTGAAGGCCCGTGTGCTGGATGGTAGTGACAATCCTGTCGTGGGTGCGACGGTTACCTTCACGGCTCCGGGTGCCGGGGCAAGCTTGACGCCGGTGACTACGCAGAGTGTGACCGATGCTAATGGCGTGGCGACGGCTCCTGCTCTTACGGCGAATGCCACGGCTGGTAGTTATCTGGTGATGGCTACGACCGGGAATTTGTCGGCAGCGTTCGGATTGACGAATGTATCGGGACAAGCAAATTTGGTTTTGAGGCTTACCGGGACACCGCAGAGAACCGCTGTCAATACCGACTTTCCTCTGTTGCTGAAAGCGATTGTTGTGGATAATAACGGCAGTCCGGTGAGCGGCGTAACGGTAACGTTTACCGCTCCTGCAACCGGTGCCAGTGCCACGTTTCTGGGAAATGTGCAGACGGCGGTGAGTGACGCTGCCGGCATTGCGACTTCTGTTGTTGTGAAGGCCAATGGCACCGTCGGGCAATATTCGGTTACGGCAGCCAAGGATAATTCGAGCGCTTCCTTTTTCCTGACCAATGAGCCGTTCGCTACGGTCTCGGGCGCTTCCTTTCTTCTGGAGCCGCTGGCTCCTGAGTCGATTGCATCTTCGTTTGGAACGGGCCTTGCTGCTTCGACGGAGCAGAACTCCGGCGTGCCGTTGCCGACAACTTTGGGCGGTATCAGCGTGAAGGTTGTGGATGGTTCGCAGGTAGAGCGATCAGCCGGTTTGTACCTGGCCTCACCGGGGCAGGTCAACTTCGTTGTCCCGGCAGGAACCCCGAATGGAACTGTGACGGTTAAGATTGGCGGTGCTGCCACGCAATCGGCCTTGCTTGATATCACGCGGGTTGCGCCCGGTATCTTTCCGCTGAACTCTTCGGATTTGGCGGCTGCTCAAATCGTGAGAGTCCTTGGTGCCAGTCAGGCTGTCGAGGAAGTTTACAACGTGAGTAACGGACAGATTGTTCCCAAGCCGATTGTGTTTGGCGCTGCTCCAGAAGATTTGTATCTGGTGCTGTTTGGTACCGGAATACGCGGTCGTAATTCGCTGTCGAACGTGACCGTGAGTTTGGGTGGGTCCAATCTGACCGCACTCTACGCAGGTGCTCAGCCGCAGTTTCCTGGGTTGGATCAGGTGAACATTGGACCACTACCGCGCAGTTTGCAAGGTAAGGGTTCGGTGGATGTGGTGGTGAGTGTCGAGGGCAAAGCCGCCAAGACTGTGAAGCTGTCTTTCCAGTAGATGGGGTTTATCGCCACGGGATCAGCATTGGCACGCGCTTGGCGTAGTTAGCGTACTCTTCGCCGTGACGTGTACGGAGGTCTTTCTCTTCCCAGCGGATGGCGATGAGGATGTACGCGGTGAACGCGGCTGCGAATACGAGCCTGCCGTTGCTCATGGTTGGTGTACTCCAGAACGCGATCAGCAGGCCGAGCATCATCGGGTGGCGGACCAGTTTGTAGGGAGCCGTGATTTGAAATGGCTGCTGAGAGTGACGCAGGCCGAGGAGTTCGGCGGGATACATACTGGCTGCGGAGATGATGGTAATGATCCAGCCGGTCCAGCCACATGCGCGGACGGCGATGTTGATGGCTGTTGTTTCGATGTTCCAGACGTTGCCTGGTATCGGTTGCCAAAGGTAGTACATCAGCAGGAGTGCGGCTAGCGTTGCGGCTACGTAGAGGGGGCGTTGGAGTTTGACGGGGATGAGATTCTTCCACCACGGGCGAGCCATGAGGCTGTGCTGGGCGGCGAACAGGAATATCAAGCCGAGGTTTTGAAGGGCTGCCATTAGGCTACAAGACGGGAGCGTCTGGTTTGCGCGAGCCAGTTTCTTAGCATGGTGGCGAAGTCATCGGCAGTTCGCTCGGTCCAAAGATCTTCGACGGAGAACTTCATCTTGCGACGCCAGTTCGGATATTCCCATGTGGTTCCGGGCAGGTTTTGCTGGTCGATTTCTTTGGTGAGGTCTTCCTGATTGATGGTGAGAAGTTGGGCTGGCGTGTTTGCCAGAAAACCGATGATCGCGTTGTGAACTTCTCCGGTGAGTTCGGGACCGGCTGCGGCCAACTCCGGTTTCAATAATCCTGCGGCGATCAGCGCGGTGAGCATGTTTTGCTTTTCCTGCTGGCGTTGTTGTTTCCATTTTTCGGCTGCTGCAGCGTCGAGCACTCCTAGTGAGCGGCGCAGTTCGATGTCTCTACCGGCCCAGAATCCGGCTAGCGTGGGGAGGTCGTGTGTGGTGGAGGAGACAAGCGCAGCGTCCGGGTATTCATCCGGTGCTTTGAATGATCCGTCGGCGTTACGTTCGAAGAAGAAGAGGCGGTAACTGAGTACTCCGAAGCGGTTGAGCATGTCGCGCATTTCCTGCGCGATGGTGCCGAGGTCCTCTCCGACGATGACGATTTTGGAACGGTGGGATTCCAATGCCAGTACGCTTAGCAGTTCCTTTGCGTTGTCTTGCACGTAGGTTCCTTGCGCGGTCTCGACTCCGTCTGGAATCCAGAAGAGACGGAAGAGGCGCATGACGTGATCGAGGCGTAGTGCTCCGCCGTGCTTAGCGCTTTTGCGGATGCTTTCGGCAAAGAGGCGATAACCGTCGCGCTGATGTTGGATGGTGTTGGGCGGAGGGAAGCCCCAGTCCTGGCCATTGGGCGCGAAGTCGTCGGGCGGGGAGCCTACGCGGCAGCCCTGGATGTAGAAGGCGCGGTTGGCCCAGAGTTCGAAGCCGCAGCGGTCGGTTGCGAGTGGGAGATCGTGAAACAGGCCGATGGATAAGCCCTGTGCGCGTGCGTAGGTTTGTGCTTCTTCTGCTTGCGTGTCGAGGAGCCACTGCACGTATTTGTGGAACAGGATGGTGCGGCGGTGCGTGTTTTTAAACGCGTTCACTTGTTCGGATGCCGGGTTGTGGAATTCGATAGGCCAGTCTGGCCAAACCCAGATATTCGGGTTGGTTCGATGTATGTGTGCGTCGAGAGTGCAGTAAGTGGCGAAGAGATCGAGCTGTTCGCCTTCGGTGTCGATGAACTGCCGAAACTGCTGTGCGCGCGTGGTGTTGTGGTTCCATTCGCGCTGGAGGAAGGTGCGGAAGAGGCAGCGCAGGAAGCCGAGTTTTAGTGTCTGGACCTTTTCGTATTCGACGAATTCGGATTGGTTGAGTTCGGCGATGTTCGCGAGGATGCGAGGGCTGGCGCGCAGATGTTGGGCCCAGCGCGAGTGCGGCATTTCAGGGATGGCGTCGATGTCGAGATAGATCAAGTTGCGGTACAACGTGCTGTTGGGGAGGTAGGGACTGGTATTGAATGGTTGGCGGTTATGAATGGCTTGGAGCGGGTTGAGCGCGATGTAGCTGCATTCAAGTTTGGTGGCGGCCCAATGGATGACGCTGCGGAGGGTTGTGAAATCGCCGCAGCCCCAGGTGTTGGCGCTGTGTACGCCATAGAGACTGATGGCAAGTCCGGCGGTGCGATGGTTGGTGTTGGGAATCCAGCAGCGGTCGGGGCAGATGATGAGCCGGGAGGTTGTGGTGTTTTCACCGATTTCGATTTTGACTTGGTGGACGCCCAGGGGGAGATTTTCCGGGAGGGCGATGCTGTTTTGCGCTTTGAAGTTGTGGTGAGAGGTTTGCCCGTTTTCAAGAGTGAGTGTGAGTCGGCCAGTGGCGGCGGATGCGTTGATGGCTAGTTCTTGCTTGTCGCTTTGGAGGAGGACGGTGACTGGCGGTGTGAGCAGGTTGACGGTTTCTGCGTCAAGCTGTTGGAGGGAATCGGCGAGCTTGGTTTCGCTGGAAGTGTCGAGGCCGAGGGAGGTGAGGAGTGCGGCTTTGACAGCGGGGGTGGTTTCGTGGCGGTTGCCCCAGATATCCCAATATCCGGTTTCCACTCCGAATCGTGATGCCGCAGTGTCCAGGAGGGTCTGATAGTTATCGGGCATCTGGTGAACTACCATTGTAAGGCCTCATGAGATAATGAAGGGGATGGAACCAAGAGAGTATCGCCCGGCGCTGGACACGGTGGAAGGGCTTTTTGACCGGATTGATTCTGGCGATGTGGATACGCATGGTGGAACGCTGGTAACGACGACGTTGGACAGTGCGATCAACTGGGCACGGAAGAATTCGATTTGGCCGATGACTTTCGGACTGGCGTGTTGCGCGATTGAGATGATCTCGATGAGCGCGTCGCGTTACGACATTTCGCGATTTGGGGCAGAGGTGTTTCGGGGGTCGCCACGGCAATCGGATTTGATGATTATTGCGGGGCGTGTGTCGAAAAAGATGGCACCGGTTGTTCGGAAGTTGTACCAGCAAATGCCTGAGCCTCGGTGGGTGATTTCGATGGGCGCTTGTGCTACTTCTACCGGAGTGTTTAGCAATTATGCACTGATACCGGTGAATCAGGTGATCCCGGTGGATGTGTATGTGCCGGGATGTCCGCCGCGTCCGGAGCAATTGATCTACGCGATCATGATGCTGCAGAAGAAGATAGAGAACGAGTCGGGGACATTACGGCGGGTATTGAATCTGGATTAGTTCGGGTTAAGATTTTCCGTCACGGTACCGAAGAGGAGAGTATGTGGCGGTGATCTCAATCAGCCGCCCGGGAGGTCCAAGATGGAGATCTCGGCGATTCATTCACCGTTAAGCATGGCGTCTCAGACTCCGGTACAAACTGCGGAGCGACAGGCAGAAGACCGGCAACTGGTGCAAGCCATAAAGAAGATCAACGAAGCGGACATTATGGGCAGCAACAACGAGCTGACCTTTGTGATGGACCGCACGACGCGGAGGCCCTTGGTTCGCATTGTGAACCGGGAAACCAAGGAAGTAGTTAAGCAGTTTCCGCCGGAGTATGTGATCCGCATGGCGAAAGAGCTCAACGACTACTCACGTTCTTAAGGAGCACAACGAATGTCCACCCACGCCCGGCAGGCGTATCTGGAAGGCGAAGTGTTACATGCCGATCCGGTTGAGTTGATTCGAATTCTGTATCGGGCTGCTATCGAGTGTGTCGATGCTGCTGCGGCGGCGATCCACGGCAAGGCGATTGAGGAAAAGACCAAGCAGATCAGCAAGGCGCAGTTGATTCTGAATGAGTTGTCGCTGGCAGTGGATCATGAGAAGGGCGGCAGCTTGGCGAAGAATTTGGTTGAGCTGTACGATTATTCGCTCTACTGCCTTCAGGATGCGAACTTCCGGTGCGATGCTGGGCCACTGGATGAGGTTCGGAAGGTTTTGACTTCGTTACTCACTGCATGGCAGGATTGCCCGGCACCTGGTGCGCTTCCGGTTTCGATGCTTCCGACTATTCCCGTCACCGAGGGTTACGAGAGCCGTAGTTTCACTTACTAACATCTATTTTTGGAAGCTGTCTGCGGCGAACTGCGCGAGCCCGAGGCCACCTTGTGCCGAGAGCGCCTGGGCCATTTGTTCTTCGGCCAGTCCAATTAGGTGTGCGCCGGAGGCGTCACTTCCGGTTCCAAGCCAGCCTTCGCCGTCTGCTTCGCGCATGTTCTTCAGCATTTGGGCGATGAGGAGGGCTTCGAACTGGCCTACGGCAGATTTCAGCTTTTCTCCTTTTGGGGTGTCGACGCCGATTCCGAGAGCATCGATGGCTCCTAGTGAGACACTCATTTAGATCACCTCTATTTCTGCATCCAGTGCTCCGGCGGCTTGTAGGTTTTGCAGTACCGCGATCACGTCTCTTGGTGTGGAGCCGATCGATAGCAGAGCTTTTACCAGATCCTCGACACTTGCGCCTTCTTTGAGATTGATGTGTTTGGCTTGATCTTCTTTTGCGCCGACGCTGGCTTGTGAGGTGACCGTTGTTTCTCCCTTGGAAAGTGCCTGGGGCTGTGAAACGTCGACGCTGGTTTCCACCTCGACGGTCAGGTTACCGTGCAGGATGGAGACAGGCGCGATGCGTACGTCCTTTCCGATAGAGATGGTGCCGGTGCGCTCGTTAACCACGATTTTGGATCGCCGGTCTACGTCGACGCTTAGCACTTCCAACTGCGCTACGAACTCCACCGGGCGCTCGGTAAACGCTGGCGGGATCATGACTGTTACCAGCGCGGAGTTCTCTGCTTTGGCAATGGGGTTACCGGGCGAGCCGAACTTCCGGTTGATGGTGTTCGTGATTCTGGAGGCGTTGGTGAAGTCGCCGTGTTTAAGTTGGAGGCGGATGTGTCCGCCGTCGAAGACCGACGGTGGAGATAGTTCAACGATGGCTCCGCTTGGGATGCGTCCTGTGGTCGGGTGGTTCACGGTTTGGGAGGTGCCGCCGCGTCCCGCCGAAAATCCGCCAGTAACGACCGGCCCTTGGGCGACTGCGTAGACCTGCCCATTTGCGGCGCGGAGCGGGGTCATGAGAAGCAGTCCACCTTGGAGAGTGGAAGCATCACCCATGGCGGCTACCGTCGCGTCGATCCGGGTTCCGGCCTGGGCAAAGGGAGCGAGAGTACCGGTCACCATGACAGCGGCGACGTTCTTTGCCTGGAGGGTTGTGGCGGGCACTGAGACGCCCATGCGTTCCAGCATGTTGCTGAGGGTCTGGGCGGAGAAAACGGTTTGGCGACGGTCACCAGTACCAGCAAGCCCGACTACGATGCCGTAACCGATCAGTTGGTTGTCTCGAATTCCTTCGACAGAGATGAGTTCTTTGAGACGGCTGGCTGGCGGCGCATCGGCTGCCGTGGTCGGGCTTGCGAGCAGGAGCGCGGTTACAAGGATATGGGTTTTCATTTTTTCCTAAATGGGAAGCAGGCCCAGGAGCACACGGTAGAGGAAGTTGGGTCGGCGGATGGCGTCTCCGACGACGCCCTTGCCTTGGACGCGGATTTCGAGTTCGGCGAGACGGTCTGACCGTATCGTATTGCCCGCGCCAACGTCGTTCCAGCGGGCGATGCCACGCACGGTGACGACCTGACGTTCTGAGTTTACGATGACGTCCTTGGTGCCTTCGATGACGAGGTAGCCGTTGGGCAGAACTTTGGAAACGCGCGCCGAAACTGTGGTTGTCAGCTCGGTCTCGCGCGAGGTTGCGCCTTGTCCATCTAATTTCTGGCTTCCGGTCAAGCCAGCGAGATTGGCCAGCGGACCTCCGACTTTCACCGGACCCAGCGCGGCCGAGACTCCCGCGCTGGCCGAAGATGCGCGACTGCTGGAGGTGGTTCCTCTCGCTAGCGCCGAGGCTCTGTCGGAGACGAGTATGGTAACAAGATCATTGGTTTGCGTGCTGCGCAGATCACGTCCCAGATCCGCCAGTTTCGAGACAGGAGAGTAGAGAGAGCCGGGACTAGCCTGGGACTCCGGACTTTCCTTACTTGCCTCTTCGATGTAACGTTCCAATGGGGTGGGCGACTTGTCGGCGGCGACGGCGATCATGGAGAGTTGTAGAGCGAGAATTAGACGATACATCAGAGTCCCTTTCAAGGCTGTAAGATTGCGGATACGGTTCCCGGGCCAGTGACTCTGGCTTGGAAGCGGCGTTTAGAGGTTTCATTGAGAACCAGAATGCTGGTACCTGCGCGGCCGGCTGATTCGGCCCGTGCGGTAAACGTAACCACGGCGGCTCCGCTACGGGCTTCGACCTTCACCGACTGGCCAGCGGTAACCAGCATCGGCGCAAGCAACATCGATTCCTTTAGCGGTGTGCCGACTGGGACGTTCCGGATCATGGCGCGGCCATTCAATTGGTTGACGCTGGTGAGAAATCCAGCCGTCGATGCAGAGGTTGCCGGTGCCAGGGCCACTTGATCCGGTTCTACTGGCGTGCCCGAGGTTAGCGGTACGGCCGCAACTAATACCTTGATGCTGCTTGCAACGCGGGCGCGCACCCAGATCGACATAGATCGGGAACCGGCGTATCGGATGGTGCCATGAAAAATGGTGGCGCGGTCATTTACGCGGGCGGCGGGAAATACGAGCGTTCCTTTCGGCATGTCCACTTTGCTGTAGTCGATGATTTCTATCTGCTGGGCGGTGTCGCCTAGCGAACGGCGGAGGGCCTCCAGGAGACGCTCAGGATCGGGAGGAGAAACGGCGTAAGTTACACAGATGGGCTGATGGATGGAGTTGCCCGCTTCGATGTGATGGCGTGCGGCGAGTGCGCGCAGTTCCAACGGCTGGAAGATACGGGTGGACCCGGGATTAGGAGTAAAGCCGACGGACGTCTCCGACGGGATGGCTGCAAATACCGGATTCGCGCGTGCAAGATCGCGTGCCAGGATGTGTTCTCCCTCGACCGGGAGACAGGCAGCAGCGGCGAATAAAGCGATGGGGAGGAGGGTCATGTGTTACCTGGTCATCTGGTTGACTTGCTGGTACATTTCGTCAGCTGCTTTAACGACCTTGGAATTGGCCTCATAGGCCCGCTGGCTGACGATGAGGCTGATGAACTCTTCGACGACACTGACGTTCGAGGATTCAACATAACCTTGCTGGAGCGAGCCGAGACCTTCCTGGCCACCGGGATTGCCGACGGTTGGTTCACCGCTCGCGTCGGTGGGTGTAAACAGGTTTCTGCCGGAACTGCTCATTCCGGCGGGATTGGTGAAATTGGCGAGCTGTATCTGTCCGGCGATCTGCGCCGCAGTCTGGCCGGGTTGGATGTAGCTGACTGTGCCATCCTGCGCGATGGTGATGCCCTGGGCCTCA
>Ga0315912_10005283_pt1 | contig 11935 bp, 10 predicted proteins | sample VfabasoilMG_FD_204469 | JGI IMG/M metagenome (GOLD analysis project Ga0315912, IMG submission 204469) | Garden soil microbial communities collected in Santa Monica, California, United States - V. faba soil | ecosystem: Environmental > Terrestrial > Soil > Garden | place: USA: California...
GCCGCGCTTCAGCTGCGCCAGCGCGTCATGGTGGACGTGTCGAAACAGCAGCTCTCCACCACGATCCTCGGTGAGCGCTGGGAGATCCCGGTGGGCATCGGCCCCACGGGCCTCACCGGCCTGTTCCATGCCAACGGGGAGATGTTAGGCGCACGAGCCGCACAGGCATTCGGCGTCCCCTTCTGCCTCTCCACGATGTCCATCTGCTCCATCGAAGACGTGCGCAGCGCGGTGGACAAGCCGTTCTGGTTCCAGGTCTACCTGATGCGCGATCGAAGCTTCAACGCGGAGCTGCTCGATCGCGCGATGGCCGCCAACTGCTCGGCGATCATGCTCACCGTCGACATGCCCGTGCAGGGCCTGCGCCGGCGGGACCCGAAGAACGGCCTGTCCATTCCGCCGAAGCTCACGCTCAAGAACATGTTCGAGGTCGCGATGCGGCCCACGTGGGCCATGAAGGTGCTCACCGGCCGGCGCCGCACCTTCGGCAACCTCGAAGCGCGCATGAAGGGCACGGGCGGCCTGAAGACGCTGTCCGAATGGATCGCGCAGCAGTTCGATCCCACCGTCACGTGGAAAGACCTCGCGTGGCTGCGCGAGCGCTGGCCGCGCAAGATCATCATCAAGGGCATTCTCGATCCCGATGACGCGCGACTCGCCTGTGAGCATGGTGTCGATGCGATGGTGGTCTCGAACCACGGCGGCCGTCAGCTCGATGGCGCACGCTCGACGATCTCCGCATTACCCGGCGTCGTGGACGCCGTGGCGGGCCGATGTGAGGTCCTGTTCGATGGTGGCGTGCGCTCGGGACAGGACGTGCTCAGGGCCCTGGCGCTCGGCGCCAAGGGCTGTCTCATCGGCAAGACGTTCTTGTATGCACTCGCCGCGCGCGGCGAAGCGGGCGTCACGCTGGCGCTCAACATCCTTCGCCAGGAACTCGCCGTGAGCCTTGCGCTCACGGGGGCCAACGACGTGGCCAACGTCACGCGCGACATCCTCGTCAGGCGCGACTAGCTGAAAAAGAGAGCGCCGCCTTCGGGGGGACCGGCGGCGCTCTGTAAATTGAACCGATCAGAACGTGACGTTCACTCCCATGAACACCGTCATCCCCGCGTAGTCATACGTGGAAGGGAAAGTGTTTCCGTAACCACCGAAGCCCGCGACGATCGGCGGATCCTTGTCGGTGATGTTGTTCACGCCCGCATACACATTGACCTTGTCGCCGAAATCGTAGGTGCCCGACAGGTCGAAGTAGTTGTAGGCCGGGAAGTGCGGATTCGTGTACGTCAGCAGCGCCGCCGGATTCGGGCCGAGGCCCGCCGACTCCGGTAGCACCCAGCGATCGGTCATCACACTCGCGACATAGCGGTGACGAAGGCTCACGCCCAGGGGGCCCGTGGTCCACGTCAGGCGCGTGACACCCTTCCATTCCGGAATGGGCTCGCCGCAGGTCGAACCGTATGCGCCGAGGCAGCGGTTCTTGTTCTGCGGCATTTCCGCGACCGGCGTCAGCGTGAACTTCTTCGTCCAGGTCCACAGCGTGCTGAGTTCGAAGCGGCTGCCGCCGTCCATGCCGAAGCCCGCGTCCCAGCCGTACGTCGTGTTGAAGTCGAGGCCCGCGGTCTCGAGTGCACCGATGTTCGTCTGGCCAATGTTCAACGCGAACGGCGTGGTGATCGCGCCCGTATCCGGATTGCGGCTCACCGCCTGGCAGAAGACGCTGCTGGCGTCCTGCATCGTGAGGTAACACAGGTTCAGCGTGTTCTGCGCTCCACCACCGACCTGCGCAATGGCGCCTTCGAGCTTGATGTCGAAGAAGTCGATGGACATGAACAGGGATTCGATCGGCGTGATCACGACACCGGCCGTCCAGGTGTCCGAGGACTCTTCCTGGAGATTCGGGTTACCGCCCGTGATCACCGGCACGGTGTTGTTAGGCTGCACCGGCTGTGTGAAGACAGACCCCGAGGGAACGCCGGTGGCGACACATACGTCGCGCACGGCCGCCGACTGGTTAGTCCCCTGGTTCGAGCAAGGGTCGACGAGGGTCGGGAAATTCAGCTGTTGTCCGCCGTACAGGTCTCCGATGTTCGGCGCACGAATCGCGTGCTGGAACTGCGCACGGACCTTGAACGTCTCGTCGACGCGCCAGTCCATGCCATAGAGGTACGTCGAGACACGGCCGACGCCGTCCAGGTCGTAGTCCGAGCTGCGGAACGCGCCGTTGAGGCTGAGGTTCTCCACCGCCATGACATTCGCCAGGATCGGGACGCGCACTTCCGCGAAAACCTCGTTTGCCGTGATGTCGCCCGCCGTCGGAAGGCCCGCGTTGAATCCCGCGACGTCGCCGGTACGCAGGTAAGTGTCCGGCAGATATTCCGCCTCCGCCCTGCGCCACTCGAGTCCGAAGGAGAAGTTCACGGGGCCCGCCCACGTGTCGAACGCCTCACCCGACAACGAGGCCACGGCCACTTGCTGCTCGGCATTCGTGACGTTCTCGGAGTGGATCGCGATGGCATCCACCGCTTCGGGCGAAAGATTCTGGCCGAAGATGTTCGAGATCGGTGCCGTGGTGGGGTTCGGCCGCAGCAACGACAGCGCGTACTGGCTGCGCGAAGCGGCGCCGTCCTGGGTGCTGACGTCTTCCGACTTTGCGTAGCTGTAGTACACGTCGTAGGACAGGTTCCGGAAGAAGCTTTCCGATGCGTCGCCCAGGTCTCCCTTCATACCGAGGAGATAGCGGTACACATCGTGATCGTCCACGTTGTGACGGAACGGCAGTTCCACCAGGCGGCGGCCGGCGTTGATGATCGCGAGGCCGTCGTTCTGGGTGGTGGTCTGAATGAGGCTGCCCTGCGCGGGAAGCGTGGTGGTTGGCGCTTCGGCCGCGTCGAGCGCCACGAGCAGTGCGCGCATCGACGCGTCGAGATACGGATTGTCGACGTTGATCAGCGACGTCGCGTTGATGTTCGACTGCGTGAGCTGTTGGTCGACCTTGTTCTTGCTGTAGTGCAGTTCAGCGTACCCGGTCATTTTCTCCGTGAAGTCGAAGTGCGTGAACACGTTGGCCATGTACCGCTCGGCCGGAACCTGCAGGTAGTTGTACTGTGTCAGGTTGAAGTCATCGGCCGGCCGGTTGACCAGGCGCTGCCCAGTGCCCGCGTCCGTGAAGGTGAAGCCATTGCCGCCGAGGCCGGCAAGGCCTGCGTTGGTGAGTGCGGTCTGCACGCCTGCGTTCGCCAACTGCGCGTTGGTCAGTGTGAAGCGCCCGTTGGGAATGTCACCGCTACCCGCGAAGATGAATCCCATCTTGCCGCCGGAGGCCGCGCAATTGGCTGCATTCGAGCCATTCGCGGTTCCGATCATGCTGTCACTCCAGGTGGCAGCCGTGACGCAGCCTTCACCGTACGGGAGCTCGGCCCAGTCGCCACGCTCGTCGCGCGTGAATCCTTCGCGCTTGTAGTAGTTGAACGAGGCCACGATGTTTCCCCGGTCTCCCGAAAAATTCGTGCCTGCGGTCAGGTCGACATTGAACGTCGGAGTGCTGGTGGCGCTGTCGAAGCCGTACTGCCCGCCGGCTTTCACGCCTTCGAAGTCGTCCTTCATGATGAAGTTGACGACACCGGTGATGGCGTCGGAGCCGTAGACCGCCGATGAGCCACCGGTGACGACTTCCGTTCGCTCGACCAGCGCGGAAGGAATGGTGTTGAGGTCCGTGACCTGTTCGGGGCCGTAGATGGCAAAACGTCGCCCGTTGACCAGGGTCAGGCTGCGCGTCGGTCCGAAGCCGCGAAGGTTGGCGTACGCGGCACCGGCGGCTGAGCCAGCAGGAACCGTGTTGGCAGTCGAACCGCCATTGGTCGCCGAGACGAACTGCGGCTGGTCATTGAGAACCTTGTCGATACTCGTCGCGCCGGAAAGTTTGATTTCGTCGGCGCTGATGACCGCGAGCGGGGTCGATGCATCTTCAACGCCGCGCGCGATGCGCGATCCCGTGACGATGATGACGTCGCCTTCTTCGGCTTCCGTTGCGCTCTGGTCTTGCGCGAGTACGCCCGTTCCGCTCCCGATCGCGAGGCCCGTCAAAAGATAGACGGCCGCCCGTGTTTTGCGGGCGTGGCCCGCAAACCGTTTGCTGTTCATGATTTCCCCTTCGTTTTTTAAGACTTCAGACCAAACGGGGGATCAAGTTTCCGCGCTCTACCCCCATTGCCGGCCGATCATGGATGACCGAATTTGATTGGGCAAGACGGAAAAACGCGTCTACGCGAGTGACACCGATGTCATTTCACGTCGAAACGTTCAGACGCGGACAATTACGAGCGAGGGAAGGAGAGGTGGAGCGCCGCCAGCGAAGGGGTGCCAGCGGCGCTCCGATTGTCGAAAAGCACACAGAGCGCGGACAAGGTGCACTTCTCGGACTCGTAAAACCTGTGGGGCTGTAACAGTTGTTAGCGGTCACAATCGATCATTACTTTTCAGTAGCGATCAGATCAGTGCACTTTCTATCACAATCCCCCGATTGTATGGACCAAAAATCGTATTTATTGGCCCAGAAATCGCTAGGGGGGAGCCTACACAGCTGATATCGCTACCAGCTAGCACTCCTTTACCAATGATTGAAGTTTTCGCCTGCGCGCCAAGAGCGTGGCCAACCGGTGACACGTTGCGATCGCCGGCACACCCCGGTAGCGTGCCGCCCCATGAACAAATACACCCGCACCGCGCTCGTCGCCGCCCTCTTCGTCACCAGCTTCGCCACTCACGCCGAGGACCAGGCGAAAGCCAAGGTCGACTGCACGATGAAGTTCTCGCTGAAAGGCTGGTCTGCCTTCTACAAGCGTGCCGACGGCACGGGCACGGTCACCTGCAACAACGGCCAGACGGCCACGGTGAAACTGGAAGCTCGCGGTGGCGGCCTCACCGCCGGCAAATCCAGCATCGAGAACGGTTCGGGCGAATTTTCGAACGTGAAGAACATCGAAGAAATCTTCGGCAAGTACGTCAATGCGGAAGCCAGCGCGGGCGCCGTGAAATCCTCCGGTGCGCAGGCGATGACGAAGGGCGAAGTCTCGCTGGCGCTGGCTGGCACCGGCCGCGGCTGGGACCTCGGCATCTCCTTCGGCAAGTTCACGATCAAGCGCGTCGAATAATCACGCCGGGGCCAGTGGCTTCGGCGTACGTGACCGCCCCAGGCAGGCGGTGAATTCCGCGCCGAACAGGAATATCTGGGCCGAGTAGTACAGCCACAGCAGCAACGCCGCGAATGAAGCGGCGGCGCCATACGCCGTGGGCTGCGTCGCGCGGCCCAGGTACAGCCCGATTCCCCAGCGGCCCAGGTGGAACAGCAGCGCCGTCACCAGTGCGCCGATCAAGACGTGGCGCCACGCCAGGCGTCGCGCGGGTAGATAGCGATACATGAGCGCGACCAGGCCGGTCCCGAGCACGATCGACAACAGGAAGTCCATCGACGCCAGCAGACCCACCAGTCCTTCGAAGTGTCGCGTCACGTACCCCCGTAGCGCCGCGAGCGCGGTGGTCAACGTCAACGACACCAGCAACAGGAATCCGATCGCCAGTATGAATCCGAACGAGACCAGTCTCGATCGGATGAATGCTCGCCAGCCACGCGGCAGTGCCTCGCGCCCGCCCCACACCTGCTGAAGCGCGCCTTCGAGCGCGGCAAACACGGTGCTGGCGCCTACGATCAGCATCGCCACGCTCACGACGGTCGCCCAGGCGCCGTCACTGGTCTGGGCGCTGCGCATGGCATCGATGATCAGCTTGCCGCTCGTATGTCCGAACAGCAGGGTGAGCTGGCTGCCGACATACGAATAGGCCAGTTCACCGCCTACGATCCACCCGGCGATCGTCACGACGATGATGAGCAGCGGCGCCAGGGAAAAGGCGCAATAGAAAGCCAGCGCGGCACTGATGCTCGATGCCTGGTCCTCGAGCCAGTTGTCCGTCGTGCCTTTCAGGATCTGCCAGAACGTACGCGGCTTGCTCACCACGCCATTTTGCCGCAGCCCGCAGCCTAACAACCTGCCGCGCCTGTCGGCGAGGTTCGGCTCCGCGAGCCAGCGCCGGCCTACAGCTCAGTTCTTGTCCCAACCCGCGCTGCGATCCACGTGGTATTTCGCATCGACGTGCGTGATGAGCAGGGTGCGCAGACCTTCGCGCTCCGCGAGCGCCATCGCATCGGCGGGAGGCATGACCATCATGACCGTGGCCAGCGCATCCGCCTGCATGCAGTTTGCGGAGATCGCCGTGGCGGACACGGTGCCGTGCGCCACGGGATATCCGGTGCGCGGATCAATGATGTGCGAGTAATGCTTTCCGCCACTCTCGAAAAACCGCCGGTAGTCACCGGCCGTCGCCACGCTCTCGTCGTGCAATTCGACGATCGCCGGCTCGACGTCCGGCGCACTGGAGGTGACATCGGCAGCAGGACGCTCCACCGCCACGCGCCACGCTGTTCCGCGCGCATTCCTGCCACGCGCCCGCAGCTTTCCCGACAGGTCGATGAGGTAGTGGGTGATGCCGCGCGAATCCAGGTACTCGGCGACACGATCGACGCCGCGGCCCTTGCCGAGCGACGAAAGGTCCACTCGCATGCCAGGACGCTTGCGCGCGCGATGATTCGCGAGATCGACTTCGACGCCACGCCAGCCGACGCGCGCCCGCGCGGCATCGATCGACGCGGCGTCTGGCACGCGATTCGTCGCAAGATCCGGCCCGAAGCCCCACAGGTTCACGAGAGGACCGACGGTGACGTCGTATGCACCGCCGCTCGCGTCCGCGAGGGTGAGCGCGTACGCCAGCACCTCGCCGAGTTCTGCGGAGACCCCGACCCATCCGCCACTCTCGTCCGCATTGAAGCGGGCCAGGTCGGAGTCGGGTCGATACGTGCTGAGCGCGAGGTTTACGGCGTCGAACTGCGCCTGCACGCCCGCGCGCAACTCTTCAGCCGGCAAAGGCAGCGGGCCGACGAGCTTCGCCGTCCAGGCACTGCCCATGGTCTGTCCGGAGATCAGGGTCTCTCCGGGCGCCGTCGCGGGTCCGCTCGCGCACGCGGCGAGCGCGAGGCTCGCCACGGCGATCAACAAACTACCGGCGTGCAAACTACTGCGTCAGCACTTCGAACGTGGCGGAGTACGAAGCACGGCGCTTCTTGACGCCGGGGACCGTCGCCTTCTCGTCCTGCAACGAGGCCTCGAGCCAGTACAGACCAGCCGCCGGCCACGTGACGGCGATTTCGCCATCCTTGTTGGACTTGAAAGTCATCTCGCCCGGCGCGTCGCGATACCGCGTGCCACCGGCAATGATTTCGATTTCGAGATCGGCTGCCGGCTTGCCGTCTACAAGGAAACGCAGTTTCGACGTCTCGCGCGCGTACAGATCGTTGGGATGCTGCACGGGCTTGAGCTCGATGCCGGATCCGGCTTCGGCCTTCACGTCGGTGGGCGAACCCACGGTCACGAAAGTTTCCACGCGTCGTTGGGTCTGCTCGACCTCGAGCTTCGCCGCGTTCGCGGGAATGCCGGTGGCCATGTCCGCCGGCGCGCCGCGCCAGCGTTTCGGTTTGCCGTCTTCTTCCCAGCGCGCCATCACCACGTTGTCCGCGACGGCGATGCGATACGTGCCCGGCTGCCGCAACTCGAGATCGAAGCTGCTGCGGGTCTTGCCTTTCGCGGGATTCTGAGCCGCTACAGGCTGACCATCGGGCCCGATGACAGACAACGCGTCGATCGGCATCGCGCCCTGGTTGAACGAGAACAGGTCGTCGGCCATCGCCGCATCGACCGTCACCCAGCCACCGTTGCGAGCAACGATGGTTTGCGACGGCAACAGCCACGCCCTCGCGGCCTCGCTGATTGCCGGGACCAACACGACGAGCACGGCTGCCATCTTCGCCGAGAAACTCACGACTGAATTTTTCATGTGCTTCCCTCTCAAGGATTGAGCGTGAGCGCGACGGCGCCGAGTTCTGTGCTGCCTTTTACGGATTCGCGCCTGGCGGCCTTGATGGGCCACTCGAACGGAATTCGCACCGCTTCGCGTCCACCTACTTCACGCACGGCTTCGACTACCACCGTGTATTGCCCGGGCTTGAGACCCGACAGTGGCGCCTGCGCAGCGTCGAACTTCAGCAGATGCTGGCCGACTGGTCGCGTCGCGCCCGTGAGGCCGTCGACCGGCACCTTCAGATCGCGACCACCGCGACGCCACCATTGGCGCAGATCCGGCAGCCACTTCGTGTGATCGCCGCGCACCTGGTACCAGACCGCGAGGTTCGCAGCGATTGCCTGGTCCGCGCCTTCGATCCAGATCGCGACGTACGGACGGTGGTACTCGGCCACGGGCAGCTGGGGAATCTCCACGCTGAGGCTGAGATCGGCGGCGTGCGCTACGCCACCGAGGGCGGTCAGCGCCAGCGCGATGCGGGTCATTCGAATCATTCTGAGCTCCGTTCTAATGTGCGAAGAAAATCATGAGGGCGGTGACGAGGACGACGCCGCCGCCCAGCAGCGGCCACGTGGATTTGCGCTGACGCGCCTGGATCCACAGCAGCACGAGTCCGGTGATCGAGAAAAACAGCACGGCCGCGGCAACGACGTCGATGAAGATCTTCCAGGTGATGCCGGTATTGCGGCCCTTGTGAAGATCGTTGAAGTAAGCGAGCCAACCGCGATCGGTGGATTCGAACTTCGCCGCGCCGGTCTCGCGATCGATGGAAACCCAGGCATCGCGGCCCGGACCGGGCGCCGACAGATACAACTCCTCGGGGGACCACTCCGCGACAGCGTTGCTCAACGAAAGTTTGAACTCGCGTTCCGCCCACTCGATGACTTTCCGTGGCGGCGGGTCCTTGTCTGCGAGAGTCGTATCCCGCAATTCGGCGAGCACATCCGGTGTCAGCTTCGCGTCGCCACTCATGACGGCGGGTTTCGCGCTGATCACGTCCGCGTGATTCAGCGTGATGCCAGTGACGGTGAACAGCGCGAGCGCAGCGAAGCAAACTGCGGCGCTGATCCAGTGCCACAGATGCATCGTTCGGTAGAGCTGCATTCGGCGGCGGGGATCCATCAGCGTTCGGCTCCAAAAAGAGTGCGAACGCTACATGAGAACTATTCTTATTTGCAACCGAACTCTTCTATATAGGCTGCCCGGACCCTTTTCAGTGAGGGGTCGGTTCCGGCGGCAACGGCCTGGGATGGTCCACCACGATGTGACCGAAGTACGGCGGCTTGAATCGCTTGAGGTTCTTCTTCTTCCACGACAGGTACTCGGGAAGGGCCAGGCCGTCGGGCGGGGTCGTGCCCCATGACTCCCGGTGCAACTCCACCCACACGAATTCATCGAGGAAGCCGGAATCCGCGACCCGGGCCAGCTTCTTGAGAGGCTTGTCGGGCGTTTCGGAATTCATCTGAAGCATTCCCTGGTATGCGGCCAGTTCGGTTTGGTAGTCGGGCACGAACTGCCCGCCACAGACCGGAGCCAGTTCGGGAGACTTGTCGACCACGGTCGTCAGGATCACGAGATAACCCAGACCCATCGCCATCTCGTTCGTCGAGCCCTCGTCCATGTTCACGTTGATCGACGTACTCGGAGTCTTCGCGTTCGGATCCACGGGCGCGAGATGTGGCTTGATGGCCTCGCCCAGCCTGAACAGCACTTCGCGGCGCGCGTCCGGCACTTCATCGCGAAGGCGCGGGTCCAGGCTCATGCGCAACTTCACGAAATTTTTCGCGACCGTGGTGACCCAGATGTACGAGATGGTGGGTTTGCCTTCGCGCTCGAATTCGTAGAGGGCTTCGCGGACCTGTGGAAGGGTTTCGGGCGGGTTGAGGCTGGCGAGGTATTGCGACTTGCGCTCGACCTTCTGATACGTCTGCTCCACGCCCTGTTTCGCGGTTTCGAATTCCTGGCAGGAAGGGATGGTGTCCGCGCCATCCGGAAGATCGACCTGGCCGGCATCGTAGATGTAAACGGTCAGTGACAGCCCGCTGCCGCTGTACTGATACGACACGCCGAGGCGCGGGTCGTCGTACTTGTGAGGCTCTCCCGCCAGGACCATCGGCCCGATGCGCTTGGGAAAGACCAATGGCGATGGCAGGAGCTGAACGGTTTCTTCCGCCGAGACCGCGCCAGCCGCCATTGTCCACGCCAGCAACACCGAAACCATGGTTTTCATTTCGCCACCCTGCCGTCGGTTACCCCGACGGCAGTGTAACGAAAGCGGCAGTGGCGTGGGGCTAACTACATGCCATTGCTGGCCAGCGCACCCGGCGCGCGGGGGTCCGGCACGCGGTTCTTCACGGCAGGAATCGACTGCAGGTACGTGAAGATCGCCGCGAGGTCCTCGTCGGTGAAGTTCTTGTACTGCGGGATGGGCATGGGCGGCAGGATTTCGCGCCCCCGGCCGAGATGGCGTCCCGTGCGAATGGTCTCGGTGAAGTTTCGCACCGTCCATTTGCCAAGGCCGGTTTCGCGGTCGGGCGTGAGGTTGGCCGTGAAGCTCACGCCCCACGGACCAGCCCATGCCGTGTTGGTGGCCGCGAAAGCGTTCTGCCACGGTCCTTCGGGCATCTTGGGCGCCGGCGGCAGCACCATGCCTTCCGGGTGACCCGACAACATGCGATCCATGTCGGGCTTCGGGCCTTCGGCGGTCATTTTCCACGGTGTGTGGCAGTCATTACACGCGGCGATGGTCACCAGGTATTTCCCCCGCGCCAGCACTTCACTGGCGGGTGCGGCCGCGGGCGGGTCACCCGCGCGTGCGAACGACGCGGCCACTACGAGGGCGATTCTCACGAACATCTTCAGGGAATTCACAGCTCACCTCTAACTATTCAGATTGTTGAACGGACAAACCTTCGATCCAGCGGCCGATGAGTGACAGGGCCTCGACGTCGATTTCGTAAGTACCCATGGGCGGCATCTGCTCGCGGGCATCGCGCGAACGCATGCGCAGCGCGACCACGCTCGCCTCGGGATGACCGGGAGCGACACGCGCAGTGCCACCGGTCATGCGGAACTCACTGCGCACGCCTGCCAGCGAACGTACGACGGCATCCGTTGAGGTCTTCGCGCCCACGCGCTGGGCCATCGACATCTCGAGCACGGCCAGCGGACCGTCGTCGTTGTGGCAGTGGCCGCAATTTCCGTGCAGGTAACCCAGTGCGGCGCGCTCGGTGGCGTCTTTCGCGGCGATTCGCGGCGGCTGGACCAACAGTTCTGTCGGCAGATTCCTGAGCAGACCGCCTGCCGTCAGCCCTCGCAAATCAGGCGAGAGCTGCAAGGCGCTGAATCCCAGCACCGGAGCCGGCGCGCCCTCGTGGCAGGCGCGGCAGTCATCTTGCGCGGGAATCGAATACCGCTTGCCGGGCACCGGCAGATCACGAATGCCATCGGCTGGCGCCAGCACCGCGTCGGTCCCGGTGGCGTTCCAGACATAGCTGGCATAGCGCCAGATACCGTCCATGCCGCGCTCGATGTAGCGCGTCTCCACGCGGCCGCCGTGGCTGAACTCCTTCCACAGCTTCGTGCCGCGCGGAAAATCCCAGGCGTCCGGCTTTGCCGCGTCGACACTCGTGCCCGGCGGCAGCTTGATCCAGCGGTGTTTGGAAGCACCGTCCGACCACAACGGATACTGAGGCGAGAACTGCACTACGTCGGGCTGCAGCTGCGTCACCGAACCGCTCACATAGAGGCCGGTGTCGGCGAGATGCTCGGGCAGCGAGCCCGCATCTGCGGCGCGCACGATCCCCTGCACGCCCATGCTCGCGAGCAACAGGAAAAGCGGTGTGGGAAGGCCGGCGCGCAACATGATGGCTCAACCCGCCTTCGGAACCGGGATGCGCGACTTGTTAGCAGCGAGCCAGGTGCGGAAGTTCGCCATCGACGGATGCAGCGCCCGCGCACGCGTGAG
>Ga0315912_10005284_pt1 | contig 11934 bp, 10 predicted proteins | sample VfabasoilMG_FD_204469 | JGI IMG/M metagenome (GOLD analysis project Ga0315912, IMG submission 204469) | Garden soil microbial communities collected in Santa Monica, California, United States - V. faba soil | ecosystem: Environmental > Terrestrial > Soil > Garden | place: USA: California...
CGCCGAGCGTCCGCGAGAAGGTCGAAAACGACTTCATGATCCTCGAGCTCCTCGACATGTCGCTCGAGGAACGCTTGAAGGGCGCGCGCCAGAAGCGCCGCCGTGATGACCTGCTCGCAGTCACGTTGCGCGAGCGCATCTTCCGCGTCCTCGAGTACATCGTCCCCGTCGCTACTGCCGTCGAGTTCGCGCACCTGGTTCGCGATACCTGTCACCGCGACATCAAGCCGGCGAACATCCTCGTCAAGCTGCCCGATCCGAACCTGCGCGGCTCGCAGATGAAGATCAAGCTCGCCGATTTCAACGTCGGCAAGGTGGCCGATCCGGACCTCGACGTCTCGATGACGCGGTTCCAGGCCGTGCCCGGCACGCTCTACTTCCAGAGCCCCGAGCAGGAGACGAATACGTTCGAGCTGCTCGTCAACACGACGCAGGGCTCACCCGAAGTCGAGTTCTTCGAGGACTTCTACATCGACATCTACGAGAACGACACGTTCTCGCTGTTCAACCGCAACGAGCTCTACTCGATCGCGGCCGCCGATCGCGCGCGCAAGAAGATCCTGCTCAACCGCCCGTTCGCGGAGTCGAGCGAGATCAACGTGCGCGGCCGCGTCGTCAAAGCAGTCGGCCGCCCGGCCGACATCTACTCGCTCGGCGCGGTGTTCTACTATTTGATCTCCGGCGCGTACGCGAACCCCAAGAACCTGTTCGACGCGTTCCGCAAGTTCGTCGAGTACGAACGCCGCGACGAGAACAACTCGATCGCCGCCTACATCGAGCACGAGTACCGGACGATCCAGAACCTACGCGCTCCGAAGGCCGACGGCCAAGGCGCGCCCGAGCTCGCGCCGGAGGATCGGTTCTTCAGCTACAAGCACTACCTCGACGGTAACGGCGAGCTGATCGACCCGGCCGTCATGATGATCATTGCCAAGGCGATGATCCGGAACAAGCCGGACAGCTACTGCCTCTCGTACGACCTCCGCACGACCGGCATCTCCGCGATGGTGCACGACCTCTTGTCGCTCTACATCGCGTTCGGCATCGACCCGTCCGCTCGCATCGCCTACTCGAACGAGGGCTACTCCGCGCCCAAGAAGTCTGGCGCAATGCGGCGTGCGTTCGACAAGCTATTCAAGAAGTAGGGACTTTCCCGAGCGGAACAGCTGGTGCCGTGTGCGGCTGCGGCTGAAAAACTGGATTTGGGTCCAGTGACACCCAACAATTACATGTGGGCTGGGGACAGGAAGACACGAGGGTGATCCCTAACTATCGGGGACGTTGTTTGCGCCGTGCTGGCGCCCTCTTTGCTCCTGGCCCGGTGTACTGTCTGCACAACTTTCGACGGGAGAGATACGGGTGAAGAATCTCAAAATCGGCATTCTCGTTTGCGGTGTTCTTGGCATCCTGAGCATGTTCATTCCCAAGGAGGGAATGACGCTGTTCTCGCTGTTCAAGCTTCTGGGCGGTGCGCAGCTCGGCATCATGCTCGCTGCGTTCGGCTTGCCGACGGCTATGGGCGCTATGGCGCTCAAAGGCCCGATGCAGAAGTGGCAGGCGGGTGTCGCCGCTGCTGGCTTCGGTCTCGCGAGCTTCAAGCTCGAGGTCTGGAAGGCCCTGCCGCACATCGGTGACCTGGTGAAGTTCTTCCCGATGCTGCTGATCGTCCTCTCGGCGGTCGTCGGCCTGATCCTGTCGATCGTCGTTCTCGTCAAGGGCGAGTAATCGCCGCGCTCGCGAGCACGAGCCACGCTTCATGGACAATCTGAAGTTTGGCGTCGTGCTCAGCGGGCTGGTCGGGCTCATCGCCTGCTTCCTGCCGCTCGGGGTAGGAGTCACCAGTTTCTGGAGCATGCGAATACATGCTCCAGCCGATGCGTGGATGACGTTGTTCGCCTACGCAGTTGGCTTCGTCGTGCCGGCACTTGCGCTGCTCAAGCCACCGATCGTTCGGTGGCAAGCGCTCGTCTCGGCATTGGCGTTTGCGTTCGTCCTCATCAAGCTGCGCTCGGTGATCGGGGTGTTCATCACCGACGGCAACATCGGCGCAAAGCTGATGGTGGTCGCGCCGATCCTCGGCCTCGTGTTCTCCATCCTGTGCGTGCTCAAGCCAGCGATGGCGACCGCGCCGAACTGAGGCTATAAACCGGTCGTGGATGACGTCGAGCAGCTGACTGTCCAGCAGGCCGAGGAGCTCCTCGACCGGCTTCCGCTCGTGCCCGCAATGGCCGGCTCGATCCAGGACATGAAGCGTCTGCGCGATGCATGTCTAAAGGCCGGCATCCCGGCGATCGTCGGATGTCCCGGCGGCGCCAAGACCAGTAGTTGAGGGACCAAGACGCACCTCCTGGTCGAGGAGGACGAGCTGGACCGGCTGGGTGAGCTGCTGCGTGGGCAGTGGCGAGAAATGACGGATGGCGCCGAGGTCGACCTCAGCGGCGACGCATGCCCGGCTTGCGGCTCGACACTTCCCCTCAGCGAGGGTGCGTGCGCAGGTTGCGGCTTGCAGCTGGAGTTCTAAGCCCGTAGATTCCCGCCGCCATGTCGTCGGAGTCGGAGCTACCACCGGAAATTCTGCGCCGTCGCACGTTTGCGATCATCGCGCACCCCGACGCCGGCAAGACCACGCTGACCGAGAAGCTGCTTCTCTACGGCGGAGCGATCCAGCTTGCCGGTGCAGTCAAGGCACGCGGGGATCGCCGTCGCGCCACGAGCGACTGGATGAAGGTCGAGCGCGAACGCGGCATCAGCGTGACGACGTCCGTGATGACGTTCGACTACGCCGATCGCACGTTCAACCTGCTCGACACGCCGGGTCACCAAGACTTCTCCGAAGACACATTCCGCACGCTGACCGCGGTCGATAGCGCCGTCATGGTGATCGACGCCGCGAAGGGCATCGAGACACAGACGCGCAAGCTGTTCGAGGTGTGCCGCATGCGCAACGTGCCGATCGCGACGTTCATCAACAAGATGGACCGCGAGGGCCGCGATCCGTTCGAGCTCCTCGACGAGATCGCGAACGACCTCCAGCTCGAAGTCACGCCCGCGAGCTGGCCGATCGGGAGCGGCCGCACGTTCCTCGGCTGCTACGATTTGTTCGCCGACAAGCTGATCCTGATGGAGCGCAGCAAGGGCGAGTACATCCAGGAGGGCGTCGAGATCAACGGCGTCGACGATCCAAAGCTCGACAAGCTGCTGCCGGAGAACGCGGTCGCGAAGCTTCGCGAGGACGTCGCGATGGTGCGCGAGCTGTGCCCGAAGTTCGATCACGAGATGTATCTCGAGGGTCACCAGACGCCGGTGTTCTTCGGCAGCGCCGTGAACAACTTCGGCGTGCAGGAGCTCTTGCAGGGCGTGGCGACGCTCGCACCGCCGCCGCGTCCGCAGCCCGCGCGCGAACGTCCGATCGCACCGACGGAGAGCAAGGTCTCGGGGTTCGTCTTCAAGATCCAGGCGAACATGGATCCGAAGCACCGCGACCGCATCGCGTTCGTGCGCCTCGCCTCGGGCCACTTCACCCGCGGCATGCGCCTTACCGTGCCGCGCACCGGCAAAGTCCAGAGCGTGCACAACGCCATGGTGTTCCAGGCCAACCAACGCGAGCTCGCGGAGGACGCGTGGGCCGGCGACATCGTCGGCATTCCGAACCACGGCACGCTGCGCATCGGTGACTCGCTCACTGAAGGCGAGACGATTCACTTCACCGGTATCCCGAGCTTCGCGCCGGAGTTCTTGCGCCGCGTGCGCGCGAACGATCCGATGAAAGCGAAGCACCTCGGTCGCGCGCTCGAGCAGATCGCCGAGGAGGGTGGCGCGCAGGTGTTCAAGATGTTTCTCGGCTCTGACTTCATCGTGGGTGTCGTCGGTGCACTGCAGTTCGACGTCCTCGCCGATCGCATCGCGAGCGAGTTCGATCTGCCGTGTCACTTCGAGGGCACGTCGTTCGAAGTTGTCCGCTGGGTCGACGCCGACGATCCGAAGCTGATCAAGAAGTTCGCCGACGCGAACCGCGACAACATCGCCGAAGACCACTCGGGCGCGACGGTGTTCCTCGCGCGCAACGACTGGCAGATGAATCGCGCCAAGACCGACTACCCGCAGCTACGCTTCTTGCAGACCCGCGAGCAGGCGCCGCTGACGGCCGCCAGCGCCTGATTCGCAACGCAGGCTTGCCCATGGCCGGCCACGGCCACGGCCAGTGCGGCCGCGTGCGCGCACGCGTGCGCACGCCGAGTTGGCGGACCTGCGCCGTGACATATCAGCCACTTAGATCTGGCGCACCGGTTGCTCTATGGACGGGCACCATGCTGTTGAACACCTCGCAAGCCGTCATCCTCCTCCCCGAGCACGACGACGCGGACGCCCGCATCAACGCGCTCTTCGAGAAGGCCCTGCTGGCTCGCAAGGATCGTAGCGACGGCGGCGGCAACCTGTACGGCGGCTCGGCCGGCCCGGCAGCGATGCTCGCGGCGTTCCGCGTCCTGATCGACGAGACGCCGCTCGTACGCTTTGGCCACGTCGGCGCGAACGTCGTGATCGACAATGCGACGCAGAACGACGATGCGATCCACATCGTCGACCTCGGCATCGGTCACGGCGTGCAGTGGGACGACTTGCTTCGCCGCCTCGCCGGTCGCAAGGTCAAGCCCAGCGTTCGCCTCACCGGCATCGACCTCCCCTACGCGAGCGACAAGCCGCTCGAAGCGCTCGAGCGCACCGGTGCTCGCCTCTCGGCGCTCGCGCTGTCGCTCGGCATCGCATTTTCGTTCGAGCCGATCGCGGCCGCGATCGAAACTGTCGAGCGCCCGGTCGCACTGCCCGGCGAGACGTTGATCGTCAACGCCGCCCTTGCGCTCCATCACGTTGCCGACGGTGACGCGGTCACCGATCCGACAAAGAGTCGCCGCGCCCTGCTCCGCCGCCTCGCCTCGTGGAAGCCGGCGCTACTCACGTTGATCGAGCCGGATGCCGCTCACAACGAGACCGCGTTCGTGCAGCGCGTGTCCGAGGCGCGCCGTCACTACGGCCTCGTGTTCGACGTGCTCGCCCACCTGTTCGCGCAGGATCGCATCGAGCGCGAGACCCTCGAGCAGGCGTTCTTCGGTCTCGAGATCCTCAACGTGATCGCGAACGAGCGCGACAAGCGCGTCGAGCGCCACGACCGCATCGACACGTGGTGCGCGAAGCTCAGCGCGGCGGGCTTTGCCCCGCTCTCGCTCGGCGGTCTCGCGAAGAGCCACACGCGCGAGCTCGGTCTCGCCTCCCCGTTTTCCGTCGAGCGCCGCGGTGATGCGCTCGCACTGTGTTTCCGTGGTGAGAGCGTGATCGGCGTCAGCGCGTGGGTGCCGGCCTGATCGTCACGGCCGCCAACCGACCGACAGAAACAACACGCGCTGCTTCGGCGTGTTCTGTGGACCGAGCAGCGTCGCAAAACCGAGCGTCGCTCCAACATCGAGGTGCTGCGTGGCGCGCGCGCGCACACCGACGGCAATCGGCACGTGCCAGCCATCTTCGATGTTCTTGATGATCGTGTTCCAGCCGGTCGACAGCGCGAATTGCCAGCGACACGTCGGCTGCATCGCGAGCTCGATCGGCACCCACAGCTGGGTGCGATTGCCGAGCTCCTGGTTCGCAACGCCGAGCTGGAGATACGGGTCGAGCGTGATGCCGAAGCGGCCGCGCGACCATTTCGCGAGCGCGCCGAGCATGAGCGCCGGCTTCATCGGCGCAATGTCGCGCAGTACGAAGCGCGCACGCGGTGCGACGAGATCGTTTAGCGCGTAGCGCGCGTCGAGGCCGGAGCCGTGGTAGACGGCGTCGCAGTACAAAACGTCGTCGGTGACGATGCATGGGCTCGCGCCCGGGGCGAACCGGTCTAAGCTCGCGTTCGAGTGCACCAGGCCGAGCGTCAAGCGATCCGTCGCGCCCCACCACACGTCCGGTGCGAGCGAGAGCGGCTCGCCCCAGAAGTTGTGGGCGAGGTTGGCCTCGATCGTGAGCTCGGCCGCGAGCGCACCTTTCGGCAGCACGAGCGGACGCGTGACGATGTCGTCGGAATTGGCGCGCGCAGACGTGGCCAGAAGGCACACGAGAGCCAGCGCGCGATACACGTCGCGACCCTAGCACTTCTGGTTTCGCTAGCGGCGTGTCAGCACGACGCCGACGAGACCTCGAATGCGTTCTACAACTGGGACGATCGCAAGGTGCACTGCTCGATCGTCCTCGACACGTATGCGCGCAACGACCTCGCGAGTATCGAGGCCGGGCTCGATCGCGCGGTCGCCAATGGCGAAGCGTTCGAGATCTACGCGCACGATCCGGGACGCACCGTGTCGTGGAGCGAGCTCGAGGATGTGCTCGCCGCGATCCAGCGCCGTGGCCTGCCCTACTTCACGTATGCCGAGCTCGCGAACAGGAGCGTCACGCCGCAAGCGGGTGTCGTGCTGTCATTCGACGACGCGTATGTCGGCCACTGGCTCGCCGGCGCCGATCTCTACGCGAAGTACGGCGCACGGATCACGTTCTTCGTCGCCTACTACGACAACCTCGACGCCGATGATCGGCAAGCGCTCCACGAGCTGGTCACCCGTGGGCACACGGTCGAGGCGCACAGCGTCAATCACCTGCGGGCGCCGCTCTACGTCGAGCAGAATGGTCTGACCGCGTATCTGCGGAACGAAGCGCTCCCGTCGATCGAGTGGCTCGAGGCTGACGGGTTTCCGGTCACGACCTACGCATATCCGTACGGTGCGAGGACCTCGGAGATCGACTCGGCGATGCTGGATCGGGTGCCGCTCGTGCGATCTGTCTCGTTTACGTGGAGCGGAGTCGCGGATCCCTGCCCAAACTGATCACACGCACCTACATAAGTGGGCGCCAAGTCACGCTTTTCTGAACGATAACAAGGCCGGACTTTCTTGCGACTTTTCGCGGGATCAGGCCCACTAGATCTAGCGTGGGAACCACTGCATTTGCAGCCCGCGGGCAGGACCTAGCTCTCGCGCAGCGCGCCGCCGAAGGCGACCGCGCTGCACAGCGCGAGCTGTTCCATGCCCAGAAGAAAAGCGTGCACCACACGCTGTATCGGATCCTTGGCGCGAACCGCGACATCGAGGATCTGATCCAGGACGCGTTTCTCGAGATCTTCCGCGCCCTGCACTCGTTCCGTGGGGACAGCTCGCTGACGCGCTGGTGCCAGACGATCGCGACGCGCGCGGCATACCTGTCGATCGAGCGCCGCAAGCCGGCCGCGGTCGACCTCGAGGTCGTCGAGAACGAGATCGTCGACCGCGATCCCGACGCGCATCGCGTGACGCTCGCGCGGCAGGCGGCGAAGCGGCTCTACGCCGCGCTCGACAAGATCGATCCCAAGATGCGCATCGCATTTGCGCTGAACGTCATCGACGGCCTGCCGCTTGCGGAGGTCGCCGAACTAACCGAGAGCAGTTTGGTCGCGACGAAGACGCGTGTTTGGCGCGCGCGTCGCGAGCTGATGAAGAGGGCGCAGAAGGATCCGGTGCTCGCCAGCTACTTGGCGGACCTCGGAACCCCTGCAGGTGATGTGGGAGTAGCCGGAGGTGAGTCATGAGTCCAGAACGTTTGGGTCCACCCCCTGTCGATGAGTTGTCCGACGTTGGTTGGGCACGAGTCGAGCGCAACTTGTTCTCGCGCGTCGAGGGCACGGTTACCAATGCCGTGGCCGCGCGCGATATCAAGCCGAGCTCGTCGTCGCGCTCCAACTGGGTCTGGCTTGCCGTGCCCGCCGCTGCTGCTGCAGCGTTCGGCCTGGCGTTCTTCTCGATGAACGGCTCACCGTCGCAAGGCGATGGCGAGCGGTCGCGCGTCGTCGCTGGCTCATCGCCATCGACGGTGTCGTTTGGTGACTCGCACGTCACCCTCGAGGCGAACACGGCCGTGATTCTCGACCACGACGGCGGTAAGCCAACGGCCGTGCTCGAGGATGGCACCGCGAAGTTCGCGGTGGCCCCGCGCGCGAACCACCTCACCGTGCTTGCCGGCGACACGTCGGCGCGCACGTTGAACGCGACCTTCTCGGTCACGCGCAGCGGCGAACGCGCCGATGTCGCGGTCACGGCCGGCAACGTCGAGATCCGCTTCCGCGGTCACGACGTGAAGCTCGCAGCGAACCAGACCTGGTCGTCGGAACGTCCCTCCGACGTAGTCGATGCGAAGCCTGAAACGAAGATCGACGCGAAGAAGCGCTGATCAGTAACTCGATCGCTTGTCCCCGGTTTCCCACCGGTTCCCTGAACGGAGACTACACATGGCAGCTCGCTATTGGTTCTTGGGGTTGTTCGCGGCGCTCGCATTCGCGTGCGGCGGCAACAGCGGTACGAATGACGCCGGCGGCGGCGGCGGCGATGACGGCGGAGGTGGAGGGGGAGACGACGGCGGAGGGAGTAATGACCCCGACGGCGGAAACGGCATCGACGCACCTCCGTTCGGAGGTACGTGTACGCCGGTGTCCGGCGCGCCGCAGTGCTCCGACTGCGTCGACAACGACATGGACACGCGCGTCGACGGCTTCGATCCCGAGTGCTCGGGACCGGCGGACCGCCTCGAGGACTCGTTCGCAACCGGCATCCCCGGCGACAACATCGACGCGACGATGCAAGACTGCTTCTTCGACGGTAACTCTGGTGCCGGCAACGACGGCTGCAACCAGCACGTCTGCTGCCTGCTCCAGGCCACGAGCGAAGCGAACTGCGCGCTCCTCGCCCCGGACGCGGACGAGAGCAAGTTCGACATCACGAAGTGCTACCAGCCGTACGGCAACGTTCCGGTGCCGATGAAGTGCAAGGACAACTGTGGCGTGCTCGCGCCTCCGGGCTGCGACTGCTTCGGCTGCTGCACGGTCTGCGATGCGGGCGGTTGCGCCGACGTGATCCTGAACCCAGCCGTGTCGCCGAACTGCAACGACATGAACATCACGAATCCGGGCACCGACAATCAGCTCGGCACGGCGGACGACCCGTGCAAGAAGTGTCAGAAGACCGATTGCGGCACCACCGAGTGCGCATACGACGGTGTCAGCTGTACGCCGTGCCCCGGTCAGTGCGACATGAACGGTGTCTGCAACCCGCCGCTGCCGGCGGCGTGCGGTGGCATGTCGATGTGCCCGAGCGGTTACGTCGCATGTGACACGGCCAACATGAACGCGTGTCCGCAGGGCACCTACTGCCAGAACGGCTGCTGCGTCGGCGATATCATCTTCTAGCGATTCCTGTACGATTTCCAAAAGGGGAGCTGATGACCACCACTCGTTGGTTGCTATGTGTTGTCGCGTCGTTCGCGTTCGCGTGCGGCAGCAACAAGGGTTCAAACGACGGCGGTGCGGGGGACGATGGCGACGGTGGCGCGGGCGCCGATGCCTTCGAAAACCCGATCGACGCCCCGCCGTTCGGCGGAACATGTACGCCGGTCGCCGGCGCACCGCAGTGCTCCGACTGCGTCGACAACGACATGGACATGCGCATCGACGGCTTCGATCCCGAGTGCTCGGGACCACTCGATCGGCTCGAGGACTCGTTCGCAACCGGTATCCCGGGCGACAACATCGACGCCACCTACCAGGACTGCTTCTTCGACGGCGACTCCGGCGGCGGCAACGACGGCTGCAGCCAGCACGTGTGCTGCTTGCTCCAGGCAGCGAACGTCATGGAGTGCGCGATGCTCGCGCCCGAGGCGAACGCGAACAAGTACGACAAGAACAAGTGCTACCAGCCGTGGGGCAACACCCCGGTGCCGTCGAAGTGCACGATGAACTGCGGCCCGCTCACGCCCCCGGGCTGCGACTGCTTCGGCTGCTGCACGACCTGCAACGCCATGGGCTGCGCGGACATCATCCTCAACCCGGCAGTGTCCCCGAACTGCGACCAGTCGAACATCACCGATGTCGGCCCGGACGGCATGGCCGGCACCGCCGACGATCCGTGCAAGCGCTGCGTGAAGGTCACCGGCTGCGGCAGCACCGAGTGCGCGTATGACGGTGTCAGCTGCACGCCGTGTCCCGGTCAGTGCGACTCTAACGGCGTGTGCAACCCGCCGCTGCCCGCGGCATGCGGTGGCACCTCGACGTGCCCGCCCGGCTTCACCGCGTGTGACGCGGCGAACATGAACGCGTGCCCGACGGGCAGCTACTGCACGAGTGGCTGCTGCGTCGGCGACATCATCCTCTAGTCGTCGAGCCCGAAACGAAACGAGCCCCGCGGGAGGACCGCGGGGCTTTTTCTTTAGGTCAGGCTAAGGAACTTAGAGAGTGAACGAGAGGGTGACCTTGTTCACCGTGCCGGTGTCCTGCGCTTCGGTGTCGGCAACGTTGAGGGTCCACGTGGTGTTGACGTCGCCAATCTCGGCCTGCGTCAGCGTGAAGGTCTCGACGAGGTTGTCTTCGCCGCCGCCCTGGTTCTGCACGAGCGTCTTCACGACCGTGCCGTTCTTGGACAGCTTGAGGACGAGGTCACCGCGGTAGCTGTGCGAGATGTCGACCGAGACCGAGAGGCCCTTCGGCGCCGTCACGCCCGTCACCGGGATGTCGACGTTGATGCCAGTCGGGTTCGCGTCCGGGATCGCCTTCGCCGGGGTCACCGCGAAGTCCTTGGTCGCGCCCGTGGTGCCACCGCCGCCACCCTGCTCCGGCTCGACCGAGAGCTTGATGAGCTGCTTGACCTTCGCCTGGTCGACGCTCGGGTTCGACGGCGAGTTCGTGCCGGTCGGCGACCAGAGGAAGTCGATGTGCGAGTTGGTCGAGTCGGTGCAGTAGCGGCCGCCGACGACCTTGCCCGCGTCGTTGAGCTCGAGGATGTAGTGGTAATCGTCCTGCGACGTGTTGTTCATCCAGCCGACCGGGCGAGCTTCCGCGCCGGACTCGCTGAGGTACGTCACCGTGGCGCGAACTTCATACAGCTTCTTCGCCTTGGTGTTGTACGACCACTTGGTCACGTTCATCGTCTGGCCGACGCACGCGTTTGCGGCGGTCTTGCTGACTTCAGCCTGCTTGGTGATCTCGTAACCGAGCACCGGCTGGTTCCACACTTCGTAGTTCGCCGTGCGGTCCTCGATGAGTGGCGCCTGGCGGAGACCGAGGAAGTTGGTGAGGATGACGTGCAGCGCGCCCGGGTTCACGTCCGAGCACTCGTCGTTGGCCGAGCCTGCGACGTCGTGGTTGATCTCTTCGTTGTTGCAGCGACCACCGAGCATGACGGCGCTCGTGCGGTCGAAGATGTTCTGCGTCAGGGCCTTGATGTCGGCGACCTCGAACTTCTGGCCACCCATCGTCACGGCGTGCTGCGGCTCCGGCATCATCAGAGAGGCCGGCGTCCACGCGTGGCAGGTTCCCCACCAGCCCTGGATGCCGTCGATGCCCTTGCTCGAGTCCGGGCCGTAATCGTCGACCTTGCCGTCGCCGTTGTCGTCGATGCCGTTGTGCATCTTCGAGATGCCCTGGAAGTTCTTCATCTGCCACTTGGCCGCGGGGCCAGCGCAGTTGTAGTAGGTGTCCCACGCGGCCTTCGCGCCCGCGCCGTAGATCTTGTCAGGCTGCGTCGCGCAACCAGCAGCGTTGTTGAACGCGGCGTCGTACTTCTCGAGCGGCGACTTGACGCTCGCGCCCATCCAGCGATGGTTGTGCGAGCCCTGGCTCGACGGCCAGTAGGTGTCAGCCCACGCGACCGGCGTCGCCGGCAGCGCGTTCGGATAGCGGTCCTTCCAGACGGGCTTGGTCAGGTTGCCCTTCTTGGGGAGTGCAGAAAGCTTGTACTCGAGGTTCGACGCGAAGTAGCGCGGGTCGTTCTCGCTGTTCCACTCATCGCCCTTGCCACCAGCAGAGGCTTCGGCGCACTCGGCGTCACCGGGCAAACACTCGTCTTCGCCGCCGCCATCAGAGGCGCAGCCCACGAGGGTGCTAACAAG
>Ga0315912_10005285_pt1 | contig 11933 bp, 5 predicted proteins | sample VfabasoilMG_FD_204469 | JGI IMG/M metagenome (GOLD analysis project Ga0315912, IMG submission 204469) | Garden soil microbial communities collected in Santa Monica, California, United States - V. faba soil | ecosystem: Environmental > Terrestrial > Soil > Garden | place: USA: California...
GTGGTCGGGCTAGACGACGCGCAATTTTTTGAAGCCGCCGTGACCCAACTATGCGCCGCCCTCGCCGGGCGTGGTGTGCGCGTCATCATCGCGGGATTGGATCAAGATTTTCGGGGCGAGCCGTTTGGCCCGATGCCCCAGCTCCTCGCCATCGCTGAACATGTGGATAAACTCCACGCTATCTGCGCGATCTGCGGCAATGAAGCCTCGCGCACACAACGCCTGATCAACGGCGAACCCGCGCAGTACGAAGACCCAGTGGTGGCGGTGGGCGCAAGTGAGCTGTACGAAGCGCGCTGTCGTGAACACCATCGCGTGCCGCGCCACTCATAAACGGCCCTGCTTGGTTTGTGTTTCTCGCCCGCCATGTAAAGCCATCAGGTGGGCACGCGGTTGGGCGGAATTTATTGTTGTTGAAGAAGTTGAACCACTGAAATGCTGATGAAACTGAACCGCTGAAAAAGCACCCTCTGCCACAACTTGCGCCTGCGCCCAAGCTGACCTGTTCTTTCAGCGTATCAGCCCTCTCAGCGATTTATCGAGAAGATGGGCGCACCACCACCCGAAAGCCGAAGCTGAAATGGCGGTAGTCCGGGACGGTCCCGCTACGGAAGGCGGTACGCGCGAAGTCCGAATTGCCATACCACGACCCGCCGCGCACCGCGCGCGAGTCGTTACTCTGGTCTATCACTTCTCGACCATCATCGGCTGTGTAGGGATAGTCTTTAAGTTTTGACTGACACCACTCCCACACATTTCCCGCCAGATCCAACACCCCATACGGACTGGCCCCATTCGCAAAAATGCCTACTGGTGAAGTATCCCCTAATCCCAACTCATCCGAGTTGCAATGCAGTTCGCGCCATTTATCACCCCATGAGTATGCGCGCTGATCTTGATCGCCCCGCGCCGCTTTTTCCCACTCGGCTTCGGTAGGTAAGCGCGCCAACTTTTGTATCTTCTTGCTCAGCCACACGCAATACGCCTGTGCGTCGCGCCAGCTCACATTCACCACCGGATGGTTCTCCTTGCCTTTGGGTGGTTGTTGCCCTGACCAATCCTCGGGTGCTGGCTCATTCGTATCCTTAAGATACAGCGCGTATTGCGCATTAGTCACCGGCACCTTCGCCATTTGAAACTCCGCCACATACACCGGCTTCTCATCATCATATCTTTCGCTCCCCATCCAAAACTCTCCAGCCGGGATGGTGACCCATTCCGGCTCGCCATAGGGCGGTTTCCAAAACCTCGTTGGCCCCGCGCCTTGTCCGCTTTCCAATCGGCTCAGTGCGTTCAGCGCATGGATTTTGCGCAGAATTTTCTCGCGCCGGGCTTTGTCATTCTTGCCGGGCATCAACACCTCGGCTTCGGCTTTGATCCGCGCCTTCACTTCATTTTGCAAACCCGCTTCCACCCGCGCCTCGCCCGCGTCCAACAAACACTCGGCGGCCAACGCCAAATGATGGCACGGCTCTGGCTCGGTCTGCGGGTCGGCGCTGAGCAGAGCGCGGATCAATTCGCTCACCCGGCGCTTGCTTTGGGTGCTCAACAAACCCGCCTGCAGTAAAATCACTTCCCGCCACCACGGGTCGGGCAGTTTCTCCAGCGTAAACGCCAGCGCATCCTCTCGGTCGGCCACCGCCCGCGCCGCTAGGTATTCTTGAAAAGTGAGATGGGCAAAGCCATACACCCCCACGCCCCGTTCCACGATTAAGCCACTGCGCTCGTTGATCAGGTGCAGAAACTTGTCCAACGCTTTTTGCGCCAACGCCTTATCACCGCTACTCATGCTCGTAAAGGCCGGCAACAAGATTTGGCGTAAATCCTCGCGCTCCAATTCGCGCACTTGGCGCGCATGTTGCCAAAACGCCACCGGCTCCAGCAAACTCCGCCGGTCGCCCGCGTCCAGCGCCCGCCCGCTCGCCAACGTGATTTCGGTGGATAGCCCTTTGGCTTCATCCCACTGCCCCAGTAACACCTCCACCGCTTCCTCATAGAGTTCGGCGCGGCGTTCCGGCAACGCCGCGCGATAACGATGCACCAACGCAATCACTGTGAGCAACAGCGGGTTCACCGCCAATTCCTGCACACGCGGGTTATTCTCTATCGCGCGGATCAGGCTCGCGGCTTGTTGGTCGGCGGCGTTCAAAATATCCACGCTCTCGCGCTCGGCCAGCTTCACTTCCACCACCCGCGTCCAGTCGCGCACAAATTGCCGCATCTCGGCGGGCGAAAACTCGCGCACTTCGGCCAGCGCAAAGCCCGCCCCCACCCGCGCCGCGCCTTCGTAGCCCACCTTGCGGCTGGTCACAGCATACCGCGCCTGCGGGTAACGAATGACAAACTTCTCAATCAGCCGCGCCACGCGCTGGCGTAAACCGGTCTCGGCCAACTCGTCCATGCCATCCAGCAACACCACCGCCTGCCCACGCTCCAGCGGCGCGGCAAAAAAGTCATCCGGCACGCGGATGTTCTGCGCGGCGTAATACGCTTGCAAATACGCCAGCAGTGTGGCCGCGCCGTCTTTGCTGTCATCGCTCCCGCGCAAGTGTTTGCCCAAATCGCGCAACGGGAGCAGGATAGGCAAGTGCGTTGACTCGCTCAATTGCAAACGCTCCTGTACCTTGTCCTCGCCATCGCGCAGAGTGCGCGCATACGTCAACGCGAGATACGCCAGCAAGGTTGTCTTGCCGCTCCCAGGGTCGCCAATGATCACCAGGCGGCGATAGGCCTGCAGTGCCTTCGCCAGTGTCAATGGGCCGCCCCCTTCGCGGGCCAGATCCAGTTCGCGTTGCGGTTTGTGGTCATGCGCCCCGCCCCGTGTGGCGATCGTCAGCGAGACATACACCTTCTCCAAATCCACGCTCACCGGTTGGCTCCCGGCCTGAATGCCCTGCAGACGCAAGTGCTGGTGCGTGTCTATCAAATAGCCTAGATAACGACGCAGGGCTTCTTCCTGCGGCAAAGTCTGCGGGCCGGGCGTTTGAAAGACTTGCGTGATGTATTGCACCACGTTGTTTTCGTTGCCCTGCACCGTGATGTTTTTGTCGCCACTGGTTTGCGAGGCGGTGGTGGGGGCGGGCGGCGCTGGCGCGGCCTGCAACCGTGTGCCACATTTGTAACAAAAATTGGCTTCAGGCTGGTTTTCAATTTGACAACTGGAGCAACGCATGGGCGGTTTCCTGAATTCGGTGGAAAGTGGATGTTAATTGTATGCAAGGTTAACTCATGGGCAAACCGGAAAGCGGGCTGTCTTTCGGCTCACCTTCGCCGCCTGAGCGTGATACAATTTCGCTATGCTCCCTGACTACACCAACTTCCTTGAAGAAATTCTGATCCCCGAAGAGCGCCTGCGCGCGCGGGTCTACGAACTCGGCGTGGCGATCAGCCGCGACTACGCGGGGAAAGACCTACTCCTCATCTGCATCTTGCGCGGCGGGGTCATCTTCCTCACTGACCTGATGCGCGCCATCACTATCCCGCACCGTATTGACTTTATGGCGGTCTCGTCCTATGGCGTGGGGGCGCGCGCCACAACCGGCGATGTACGGATCCTGTTTGACGTGAACCAATCCATTGAGGGGTTGCACGTGCTGATCATTGAAGACATTGTAGATAGTGGCCATACCATCGCTGCGGTGCGTAATATCCTCAGCGCGCGCCGCCCAGCCTCGCTCAAACTGTGCGCCTTGTTAGATAAAAAGGAACGCCGCGAAGTGGCGGTGCCGGTAGAGTACATTGGCTTTCAGATCGCCAACAAATTTGTCGTAGGCTATGGCCTAGACGTAGATGAACACTATCGCCATCTGCCGTTTATCGGGGTCGTGAAAGAAGACGCGACCCTCATCAAATGACCCGATGAGCGTGCCGGAGAATCTGCGCCCCTTTCTTGGCCGCTGGGTCGCGCTTCTCCAAGAGCGCGTCGTGGGCGTCGGCCTCACGGCCGCCGAAGCGCGCCTCGCCGCCCAACTCTCGCGCCCCAAAGAAAAACCTAAAGTCATCTTCGTGTCTGAACCGACGTCAATTCAATTGCCCCCCCTCGTTGCCGACATCCGCGCTAGCTTGCCGCCTCAGAGTAAAGTGTGGCTGGTCGGAGGCGCGCCGCGCGATATTTTGTTAAATCGGCGTCTGCACGATTTAGATTTCGTCACGGCTGAGGACGCGCTGGCCCTCGCCCGCACAGTCGCTCACAAACTCAAGGCCGCCTTCTATCCCCTTGATGAAGAGCGGGGCGTAGGGCGCGTCATCCTCGATCACGCCGAGGGGCATTTCACGCTCGACTTCGCCCGCCTGCGGGGCGATTCTTTAGAAACCGATTTGCAGGCGCGTGACTTCACGATCAACGCCATGGCGGTTGACCTCGACCAGCCCGACCTGCTGATTGATCCGCTACATGGCGAAATGCACTTGCGCACCAAACGCCTCAGCGCCTGTTCACCCACCGCCATCAGCGATGATCCGATCCGCGCTATCCGCGCCATCCGCCTCGCGGCGCAATTAAACTTTAAACTCGACTCCGAAACACGCGCCGCCGTCCGCGCCCAAGCGACTGCCCTCGCCGAGACCTCGCCCGAACGCCGGCGCGATGAATTCATCCGCTGTCTCGGCGGGCCACGTCCGGCGTTGGCGTTACGCGCATTGGAGCTATTGGGTTTGCTCCCCGCCATCCTCCCCGAACTCGCCGCGCTCAAAGGCGTGACTCAATCGCCGCCGCATGTGTTTGACGTATGGGAACATACTTTACAAGTTGTAGCGCGCCTCGAAGAAGTTTTGCACATCCTAGCGCCCAGACATGACGTGGACGCGGCGTCAGATGTCACGCTGGGTCTGGTCTCGGTGCAGTTGGGGCGACATCGGCAAGCGTTCGCCGATCATTTGGACACGCCGCTCAGCAGTGATCGCCCCGCCCGGTGGTCGCTCATGTTAGCCGCGCTGTTGCATGACCTCGGCAAACCCGCCACGCGCACGGTCGAGGCTGACGGGCGGATTCGTTTTTTCAACCACGAAGACGTGGGCGCGGAGCAAGCCAGCGCGCGCCTCAGCCACCTGCGTTTTAGTAGCGATGAGATCAAGCGTGTCAAAACGATTGTCGCGCACCACCTGCGTCCCATGCTCTTAGCGCAAGAGGCCGAAGTGAGTCGCCGTGCGATCTATCGTTTCTTCCGTGCCACGCGCGAAGCAGGGGTGGAGGTGGTCTTGCTCTCACTGGCCGATGTGTTGGCGACCTATGGGGATGGCCCGCCACCACAAGACGCCTGGGCCCGCCATGTAGCGTTGTGCGCGCAACTCTTGCGGGCTTATTTTGAAACCCCGGAAGAAAGCGTCAAGCCCCCCACCCTGCTGTCGGGACATGATCTGATCAGCGAGTTTCAATTGCCCCCCGGCCCACAGATTGGAGAATTGCTGGAAGTGGTGCGCGAGGCACAAGCCACTGGCGAGATCACCGAACGCACCGCGGCGTTGGAGTTTGTGAGACAGAAGTTGGGTATGAAATAGGCCGCAGAACAACCCCTCGCCTACTCTTTCCAAAAGTATTTCAGGTGACTGTCATCTGTAGCGATTTGTTGATCAATTGATAGGGGCGTCCTGAGCCGGTCGAAGGATAGCCCATCAATCCAGTAGCAATTGATCTAAGTAAACAAAAAGCGGGCCGCTTGTACAGCGACCCGCTTTTTATTACGCAACCAAAGCATTTACGGATAAATCTCCGTCAACACCGGCTCATAGTAACACCGACAACCCAAGCCATGCGAACAGCCTTCGATGGGCAAAACCGGCACTTGGTCTTTGGCATAAGCGCCCTGCGCCGCCGCACAGGCTGGGCAACAATTATCCGAGACCGACACCCGAATCTGGCTGACCCGCTCATTTTGTTGAAATTTAACCCGCGCCAGCGTCGTGAGCGATTGGGTTTTTAGATCTGCGCCACAGCGTGCGCACACCGCCAACAGATCGGGGGATTGAGTATTACATTGACCGCAGGTTTGCATGGGAAGAAAGTCTCCTATAAAGGGTTGCCAAAAAAATTATAATTGATTCTGGGTGATTGGCAAATGTTTGCTCAATGCTGATCAGCGTATACTATGGCAATAGCCAGAAGTCAGTGGCCAGTAGCCCGATAACCTCTTAGGAGATCACCATGACCTCGACACCTCACTTCACCATGCTACGCTTAAGAGGGGGGATGTTGATCGCCTTTTTATTGATCTGGGGAAGCTGGACATTGACGACCCAGCCTGTGGCACAAGCCGCTGGCCCAACGAATGTTCCGGGGGGAACCATTAGCACAGATACCACTTGGGATTTAAACGGCAGTCCATATATTGTGCAAGGCGGCGTGGCGGTAGCGGCTAATGTCACGCTCACCATCGAAGCGGGGGTTGAGGTGCGCTTCGTCACGAGCGCCTACCTCGACATTTATGGGCATCTCACCGCGCAAGGTCAGCCCGGGCAAATCATCATCTTCACTTCCGATCAAGCCTCGCCCCAAGCTGGTAACTGGTATGGTCTGACGTTCCATCCGGGCAGTTCAGGTGTGGTAGCGCAGTGCGATCTGAGTTATGGTGGGCAGGGTGTCTATGCGGCTCTGGTGATGTATTCGTCTAATGTCAGCCTGCAAAGCTGTCGCCTGCATCACAATCAAAACGAAGGCGTTCTTCTGCAAGGCGGTGGCCTCACGCCGACCCTCACCACTTTGGAAATTGACCACAACGGCGCGGCGGCCATCCGCCAAACCGAAGCCGGGATGTCGCCCACCTACACCGCCCTCAACTTCCATGACAATCTGTACAACGGCATCTACATCAACGGCGCATCACTCACCCAAAATGGCGTGCTGGACGGCGCGCGCCTCGCGCATCCGTTCATAGTCGTGGCGCAAACGGTGGGCAATGGCGCGACGCTCACCATCACGCCCGGCACGGCTGTGCAAATGCTCACGGGTGCCGAACTGGCGGTTTATGGCACGCTCAACGCGCAAGGCACAGCGGGTCAACCCATCACCTTCACCTCAGCGATCAGTGTGCCCCAGGCAGGCGATTGGTATGACATCGTGTTTTACGGCGGCAGTACCGGAACGCTCGCCAACTGCGAGGTGAGTTACGCCGGGCGTGGTTCCTCTGCCGCGCTGATATTGTTTTCATCGAACGTCAACGCGCAGAACTGCCGCTTGCATCACAACCAAAACGAAGGCGTTCTTCTGCAAGGTGGTGGCCTCACGCCGACCATCACCAGTTTAGAAATTGACCACAACGGCGCGGCGGCCATCCGCCAAACCGAAGCCGGGATGTCGCCCACCTACACCGCCCTCAACTTCCATGACAATCTGTACAACGGCATCTACATCAACGGCACATCACTCACCCAAAATGGCGTGCTGGACGGCGCGCGCCTCGCGCATCCGTTCATAGTCGTGGCGCAAACGGTCGGCAATGGCACGACGCTCACCATCACGCCCGGCACGGCTGTGCAAATGCTCACGGGTGCCGAACTGGCGGTTTATGGCACGCTCAACGCGCAAGGCACAGCGGGTCAACCCATCACCTTCACCTCGGCCATCAGCGTGCCCCAGGCCGGCGATTGGTATGACATCGTGTTTTACGGAGGCAGTTCCGGAACGCTCACTAACTGCGATGTGAGTTACGCCGGGCGCGGTTCCTCTGCCGCGCTGATCTTATTTTCATCGAACGTCAACGCGCAGAACTGCCGCCTGCATCACAACCAAAACGAAGGCGTTCTTCTGCAAGGTGGTGGCCTCACGCCGACCCTCACCACTTTGGAAATTGACCACAACGGCGCGGCGGCCATCCGCCAAACCGAAGCCGGGATGTCGCCGACTTATACCGCCCTCAACTTCCACGACAATCTCTACAACGGCATCTACATCAACGGCGCATCACTCACTCAAAATGGCGTGCTAGACGGTGCGCGTCTGGCACATCCCTTCATCCTTGTGGCGCAGACGGTGGGCAACGGCACGACGCTCACCATCACACCCGGCACGACTGTGCAAATGCTCACGGGTGCCGAACTGGCGGTTTATGGCACACTCAACGCGCAAGGCACAGCGGGTCAACCCATCACCTTCACCTCGGCGATCAGCGTGCCCCAGGCCGGCGATTGGTATGACATCGTGTTTTATGGTGGCAGTTTCGGAACACTCACTAACTGCGAGGTGAGTTACGCCGGGCGTGGTTCCTCTGCCGCACTGATCTTGTTTTCGTCGAACGTCACCGCACAAAATTGTCGGGTGCATCACAATCAAAATGAGGGCGTTTACCTTCAGGGCGATGGGATCAAACCGACGCTGACGGCTTTGCGCCTTGACGCGAACGGCGGCGCGGCCATCCGCCAAAGCACCATCAATGCGATGGGGACTTATCGCGCCCTCACCGCGACGGGTAATCTCTACAATGCGGTCTTGTTGGGCGGCGGCGTATTGAGTGATAGCCTGTCGTTGGACTCAACCGCCGTCAATATGCCGCTCTGGGTGAATAGCGACCTCCGCATCCCGGTTGGGCGTTTTCTGGCGCTCGCGCCAGGGAGCGGGTTGCAGTTTTTCACCGGCACCACGCTCTATGTGGATGGCGCGCTCCACGCGACCGGCACCCCTACCGCGCTAGTGACGTTGAGCGCGACAATGCCGTTTAGCGCCACTTGGTATGGTATTCAAGTCAGTGCTGGCGGGTTTGTCCTGATGAATTATTGTGATCTCAGTGGCGCGGGGCGCGGTAGCTTTCCGGCGCTTCAACTGGCGTCCTCCAGCTCCGTGCAAAATTGTCGCTTGCACGACAACGCCGGCGACGCCATCCAAGTGATCAACAATGCTCGGCCAGCCATCGTCAACAATCAGATTTACAGCAATGCCTTTGGCGTTCGCAACACGAACCCCGGCACAGTGGTGGATGCGCGCCACAATTGGTGGGGGCATCCCAGCGGCCCGCAACATACCTCCAATCCGCCGGGCGTGGGCAATGCCGTGAGCGATGGCGTGTTATTCGATCCTTGGTTGCTCAACGCCAACGACGGCGGCCCATTGGTCGAGCGTCTCTTCGTGCAAACAGGCGGCCCAGCGCGCGCTAGCGCCGGCCAGACGATAGATTACGCCGTGTTCTATCTCAACCAACTCTCGCAGACGATCCAAAGCGCCGTGTTGGTCTTAGCCTTGCCCTATGGCTCAGAATATGTTGAAAGCACAGGCGGTGGAGTGTATTGGGCAGAGCGGCATCAGGTCTTTTGGCGGTTGGGGGATGTCGCACGCGGGGACTTCGGCACGCTCTCGGCGCGGGTGCGCTACGCGTGGGGCTTGCCCGACGGCTTGCAAGATGTGACCACGGCTTTATTAGGCGGCACGAATCTCAACCAAGCCGCCTTCAATGTGCAACCGTATCTCGATTATGCGACGCCCACCGTGATCTCTGAAGCTGTGTTGACTGACCCCGAAATCGCCGCTGTGCGTGCGGCGAGCGCCGACTTCGATCTGATCTATACCGAAGCCTTGTCGAGTGGATTGATCTTGGGCGGTGTGAATCGGGTGACGCTGAACACGGGCACGCTCATCACCGAAGCCATCTTGCTCCACCCCACGAGCGGCGCGGTGCTGTTCTTACGGCATAAAGAAGGACAAGTGCTGGCGTCGTGGTTCGACCGCTCGGTTTACGCCATCCGCGACACGACGGGCGGCATTACGTTCACGCTCGCGACAGATGAGTACGAAGCGTGGGGTGAATGGCTCAACGCGCCACCCGGTCCCTCTTCGCCACAGGCCGATCTCAAACGTGCCCACTGTATGCTCAATTGTATGTTGGAGAAACTACCCAAGTACACTATCAAGAAGATCAGCTCGACGATCAAGACCTTACTCTCGGTGAACGATTGTATTAAGTGCGCCACGTCCGGCGATAAGATCGCTTGCACCAAGTGCGCCAGCAAGTTGGGCAAGAGCATCCCCGGCCTGAGCGAGACGCTCGATCTCTATAAATGCGGCGAGGAGTGCGCCGCCAATCTCGCCTCGCACGTTTGCACGGGCGATCTGTTCACTTGCGAGGCGGGTTGGTTCGATGTGTATTGGCTCATGGGCGTGCCACATTATGGCATCATCAAGTGCAATACCACGACCGGGACGTATGGCCCGGGCATTGGCGCGTATATCCCCTGCGCTTTCGGCGAGAAGTGCGCCGAGGGCATTGGGTGTATCGGGTGTCAGGGCAACGCCAATTTAGCGAGCCGCTTCACCGACATTCCGCTCAGCGCCTTCCAACCCTCCACGCCCCAATCCATTTGCAAGATCATGGCCGAAGCGGGCATTGGATGTTCGAGCCAACCCACCACTATCCGCATCGCACGCGACCCGAACGCAAAATATGGCCCGACGGGCGACCTCGTGCCGGGGCAATGGCTCACTTATACGATCACCTATGAGAATGAGGGACAAGGCAACGCCTATGGCGTGTTTGTGATGGACGCGCTCAGCCCCTACTTGGATGAAAGCACACTCACGCTGTATGGCACGGGCGAGTTCGTCACCGCCACCCGCACGATCTTCTGGGAAGTCGGCGAACTGACTCCGAAAGGCCAAGCCGGTTCGACGGGTGCGGTGTCGTTCACTGTTCAATTGAAATCCAATCTCCTCGGCGGAACGGTGGTGATGAATCAGGCCATCGTGCATTTCCCCAGCGTGCCCGAACAAACGCCGACGAATGTGATCGTAAACGTCGTCCAACCGGTGAGCGCTCTGCCCCAAGAACTCAGCACCGGCGCGGGCCAAGCGATTTCGATCACCCTGCGCGGGCTAGAGGTGAGCGGCGCACCACTCACGTACACCCTCGTTGCCGATCCACTTTATGGGCAGATCACTGGGACGCTCCCCAATCTCACATATATTCCCGCGAACAATTTCACAGGCGAAGACCGCTTCGCGTTTACCGTGCGGAATGCGCTCACCGAAAGCCGCCCCGCTGAAGTTCATTTGGTAGTGTTGCCTTCGGCCAATGACGTGACTGCGCCACAAGTGGCGTGGACCGAACCAATCAGTGGCGCAGTGTTCGCGCGTTCGACGATACCGCTCTTCACGGATTCCGGCGGCCCAGCGTATGGCCCGGCGCTGGTCGCGCGCTTCTCGGAAGCGTTGAGTGAGACAACAGTGACAACGGCGACCGTGTTCTTGCTGAACGATCAAAATCAGCCACTCAATATCTTGGTGAGCTACGATGGGCGTAGCAACCAGATCACGCTCGCCGCGCGTAGCCCACTGCAAGGGGGCCAGACTTACACTGTACGCGTAACGACCGGTGTTAAAGACGCTTCGGGCAACGCGCTGGCGACAGAGTTTCGCTGGCAATTCAGCGTGGCTGAGGCGACGAACTTTGCCTTGTTCTTGCCGTTGGTGCAGAGATGAGACAAGCTTAATACTTTTGAAACCACCGATTACACGGATGACACAGATAGGTACTACAGAAACCCAAATCCGTGAAAATCTGTGTCATCGGTGGTTAGCCAATTCGCTTGGGAGCACAACATGATCGGCCAATTGGTGAAATTCCGCGTGAAGGAAAACGTAGCGAGGGCCAAGAAGAAATAGACGCTTTCGCCCACTGCTGATTCAGGAGAACCCTTATGGCATTCGACGAGAAACTCGCTGAGCGCATTCGGGCCGAACTCGGTCAACCGCGCGGCCTCAGTGAAAATAAAATGTTCGGTGGGTTGGCCTTCTTGCTAAACGGCAACCTATGTTGCGGTGTAAAGGGGGCTGAACTGATCGTACGGCTCGCTCCGGAGCAAACCGAGAAGGCGTTGAGTAAACCGCATACACGCGTCTTTGATCTCTCTGGCCGCCCTATGAAAGGTTGGCTCTTGGTGGGTTCGGCGGGGTTAAAGACTAAAACGGCGCTGGCGAAATGGGTGCGGGTAGGAGTGGACTATGCTTCGGCGTTACC
>Ga0315912_10005286_pt1 | contig 11929 bp, 8 predicted proteins | sample VfabasoilMG_FD_204469 | JGI IMG/M metagenome (GOLD analysis project Ga0315912, IMG submission 204469) | Garden soil microbial communities collected in Santa Monica, California, United States - V. faba soil | ecosystem: Environmental > Terrestrial > Soil > Garden | place: USA: California...
TGAAAAGAAAAATTAAAAAAATTATTTATAAACATAAATTAATTATTTTTTCTATTATTGGTGTTTTTTTATTTTATAAATGAAAAAGAAAACGTAATGAGTCTATTCGACATTGATTTAATTATAATAGTAGAAGAAAAAAAAATATTAATATTGATGTAGCATTATTCAATAAATTAGTTTTAAATGAAGCTAAAAAATACGGTGATAGATATAGACAAAAAATTGATGTATATACACTTTAAAAATTTAATTAATATTATGAAATTTATTAATAAATTTATTTTTGGTTTTGTAAGATTTTTATCGACATTAATGGCTGGAACCCAAGACTGAGTAAAAGGCGTGTACGGAATCTTAGCAGGAATTTTAGGTGTTACTTTTTTAGTTTTTATTTTTCACTTTAAATTATTAAGTTTATTAACTTGAGAAGTTGGTTTTGTTGATCCTAGTAGTGCGTTTGCAGAATCTTTAATTAGATTATATAATTATGTTTGATTTTATTTAATTTTAGTTTTATTTATTGTTGTTATGTTATTAACTAGAGTTGTTTATTTATTTACTTGAAAAGCTAGTTTTTATAAATTAGAATTTTTTTTTATATTTATGACTCCTTTGTTAAGATATTTTATATCTTTAAGACATAATTTACTCGCAAGATCTAAATTATTTAGATCTTTAATTATTTTAAATGAAATTAAATCTAAAAAAATTAAATTAAATATTTGATATACAAATGATAAACGTTATATTGATTGATCATGAAGAAAACCAATGAAAGAATTAGAAAAGTTTTTAAAGATATCTGATGCATCAGAATATAAACGTTTAGAAGTTGTATGATGTGGATTACCTACTATAATATTATTATCATTGGCTAGTCCAAGTTTAGCTTTTATTTATACACTTGATCCATCTATAGATCCTATTTATACTATTAAAGTTATAGGTAGACAATGATATTGAAATTATAGTTTTGATGGTTATGTTACTGTAAAAAGAGGTAGTGAATTATTTAAGTATACAGAACTTTCTAAACAAGTAGTTGAATTTCTTAAAGATTGAGATGATTTGAGTCAAATATATAATTCAAATACTCTTTGAAAAGAATTTTTTTGAAATATGCATAGTTTAAAACCTATGGTAAAAATTACGCATAATTTTGATAGTGTTATGAAATTAGAAACTGATTTAGCACAAGGTACACATCGTTTATTGGAAGTAGATAATAGATTAATATTACCAATTGGTGCTCCAATTAGATTTGTTGTTACATCTTTAGATGTTATACATAGTTGAGCAGTACCATCTTTATCTATAAAAGTAGATGCTGTACCAGGTAGATTAAATCAATTTATAGTTGAAATAAATAAACCAGGTATTTATTTTGGACAATGTAGTGAATTATGTGGTCCATTACATGGATTTATGCCAATAGTTTTAGTAGCTGTTCCAGCTTCTGAATTTGAACAATGATTATTAGAAGTTGGACAAATAGTTGAAGATTAATTATAAATTAATATGGCAACTGTTAGACAATTATCTTTTCATGGTAGAAAGCAAAAAAGAAGACGTTGTATTGTAGCAGCATTATTAGGTGGACCACAAAGACGTGGAGTTATTGTTAAAGTTGGTACAACTACTCCAAAAAAGCCTAATTCAGCAAAGCGTAAATTTGCTAAAGTTAGAGTAATGGTTTCAAAAAAAGTTGTTTTTTGTCATATTCCTGGTATAGGTCCTTATTTTATTCAAGAATATTCAATGGTATTAGTTGAAGGAGGTAATCCTCCTGATGTTCCTGGTATTAATTATACATTAATAAGAGGTGTTTATGATTTTGATCAAGCTGAAATTTTTATTAGAAGGAATCGTCGTTCTAAATTTGGTGCTAGGTGAGTAGTTACTACTGATAAAGATAGAGAAAAATTTGTTGCAAAAGTCAGATAAAGCATTATATTCATTAATTATAGAAGATAAAGAATTTTATTATTTTTTAAAAAAATTTATTGGATCTTTAATATTTAAAGGCAACAAAGTACGTGCTATCAAGATGTTCGATGAAATTTTATATATATTAAAAAAAACTTTAAAAAAAGAACCATTAGTTGTTTTACATTCTGTTTTTTTGAAATTAGTACCTGTTTTTTCTATTGCTTATAAACGTGTTGGTAATCGTTATCAACCTGTTCCTAGATTTGCTAATAAAAATGTACGTGTTGTTCTTATAATAGATTGATTAATTAGAAATTTAAAAGGTAAATCTAATATTAGAGGTGTAAAAGTAAAAGATATTGTTAAAATTATTATTGATACTTATTTTAATAAAGGTAAAGCATTAGCTAATAAAAAAGCTTTTTATAAAAAAGCTTTATCAGGTCGTCATTTATTAAGTACTTATAAATGAAAAAATAAAAGATTTAATTTTAGAAAAAAAAGAAAACAGGGTGTAGAATTTTAATTAATAATTTGTATGTTAAAAAAATATGATGATATTGATGATTTAGGCCCTTTAAATAAATTTAGTATTTGTTTAAGGATGGGTAGTGTTGAGTCAGGACCACCGCTTAGTACAATTTTAGGTAATTTTGGTATTAATACAATAAAATTTGTTAAAGATTTAAATGATTATACTAGTGAATTGCCTACTTATTTTTTATTAGTTGTTAATGTTGTTATTAATTCTGATAGAACTTATAAATTTAATATTAATGAGCCTAGTGTAACTCAATTTTTACGTATTTTATCTAAAAAAAAACAAATTTTTGTTTTATCTCAAGGTGGATTTAAAGCTATTGATATTAAAGTTATTAATATTAAAGATTTGTTATTTATTTCAAGAATAAAATTTAATAATGAAGATGATTCTTCTTTAAGGATGCTATATGGAAGTATAAATTCATTAGATATGTATGTATCTGATGAAAATGAAAATGAAAATGAAAATGAATAAACGTTTATTAAATAAAGATATTGTTTTAAATAAGTTGAGTTTGGTCATGACCCTTAGCCGATTTGATAATACTTTTGTTGTTATGTATATTGATGAAAAAAGTACAATTAAATTTATTAATCATATTATTAAATTTAAACATGCATTATTTTTAAGAAAATTTAATTTTTCTGATTCATATGTTTGTTTTTTAAATATTGATAATTTTATTGAGCATTTAAGATATTTTTATTTTCATATAAAAAATTTATCTTTAGATGGAACAAATATTATTTTATCTTATGTATATAAAGGTATTTTTTTAAATTTATATAATTTAAATTTAATTGAAAATATTTTATTAAATAAAGATAAAATTTTTGATTTTGAAAATTTATTTATACAAATTTTTATTTTTTTTTTGCTTTTTTTAGAAAATATATTTATTTATATGATTGATTCATTTTTTGTATATATTGAAAAAAATTTATTATTATTTTAATGTTATTATATTTTATACAAAATTGTGTGCTGTTAATGGCAGCCTTGTCGAGTTTTTTTGTTATTACAGTATCTAATCCAATACTTTCTTTATTATGATTAATAGTGTCATTTGGTTTTTCAAGCATATTATTTATGATTTTTGGTATTGAATTTTTATCTTTATTAATTTTTATGGTGTATATTGGTGCTATTGCTGTTTTATTTTTATTTGTTATTATGATGTTAAATATAAAAATTGTTGAAATAAGTAGCACATATTTTCGTTATATGCCAGTAAGTTTTTTCATTATTATTTTTTTTTTATTAGAATTAATTATTTCTGTTTATTTAAAGTTTGGATTATTTACAGATATTTATTATGATAATTATTTAGATTGAATAAACTTTTTTGATTATGTTGGTAATATTAGTTTATTTGGATATTTTTTTTTTACTTTTTTTAATTATTTTTTATTGATTATTGGATTAATTTTATTTATTTCTATGTTAGGATCGATTATATTAGTTGTAAATTGAAATCAACAAACATTTAATAGTAAAATGTTTTATAGTAATTCATTTTATTATAAAAAAAATAGAATAAAATTTTTAAAATAATGAGAATATTTATACCAGAAGGATTTATATACTTTTACGTATATGGGACGGGATTTGATAATTTATTTAGTATTTTTTATGGTTCAATTGATGTAACTCCTATATCATCGTATTTTTTTAACACTAATATTTATGATATTTGATGTTCAGATCCAAAAAAAATTCGTTGAGGTCGTGGATGAAAAGCTATATATTTTAGACGCGAATCTCCTTTTTTTATTAATTTAGCTATTAATGATAGACATAATTGAGCTTATTCACATACTATTTATAAATTATTATCAAATAAAAATGGTTCAATTTTTGTTACACAATGTTCTCTTTTAAAAGGGTATAGAAGTGCACAAAGTATTCCTTTTCATATTTTAACTTATACGAAAGGATTATCAATAGAAGATAAACATGATGTATATTTAGAATTTTTGACTGATAGTATTTCACATCGTATTATAAGTCCATTAGTGCATTGTGTATTTATCAGAGAGAGTTTTTCTAATGATCATGATCATGCTTATAGATATCAATTAATTCAATTTGCTCATATAACAACTAATATAATACTTTATAAAGCTTATTATACTATTTTTTTTTTAATAAAAGCTGCTTATAATACTATTTGTATAAAAATATTAAAAGGAGCTTTTTTTACAATTATTTTTTTTATTTTTATATTTTTTTTTTTAATTTTTGTTTTATATTGTATGAATAATATTAGTGATATTTTTGAAAAAAATAAATTTGATGAAATGATATCTATGATTTTTGATTTAGATGAAATTTTTTTTTCATTATCTAGATTAGCTCGTAAAACAAAAGGAATATCTTTGATGCATTTAATATTATTCTTTGTTGAAAATAGAAGGAATGTTAGTTGAAATAAATTAAGTATTTTAAATTTTGAATATAATAGTCAATTTATTTCAAGATTGCTTTTATTTTCATTAGTTTGTAGAGAATTTTTTTTTAGTTTGAATTGTAATTATTTTTTTTTTGTTTTTTTTTGTTATTTAATAAAAATTATTAATTTTATATTTTTTATTGTATATAAAATTCCATTTTCTATATATTTTGCAATTTCTGTACATTTAAAATATTTATTTTTTCCTTTTAGAATTTTTATTTCTAGATATACTGAAAAATATTTACCAATATATTTTAGAAATTTAAATATTTGGATCGCTTCAATTGTTAGTTTTGTATTTAGTGGAATTAGAAATAGTTCTGTAAAAGTTGGATTTTTTGGTTGAATGAATTGAAAACAAGCTTTTTCATCTTGAGATGAATTTGTTGAAAGTGAATGAGCAAAAATACTTGATTATCATGCTAAAAAAGAAAAATGAGAAAAAAAAGAAAAAGAATTTAAAGATATAAAAGAACAAAAAATGCAAGAAGAAGAAGAAAATCGTCAAAGAAAATTTTTAAAAGAAAGGGGTATTGATGATGAACAGGTTGAAAGAATTGTTAATTATCAACGTGAATTAAAAAAAAAAAAAAAGAAAGTTATTAATCTAACTAAAGAATCAAAAATGACATATTGAGAATATTTAGAAATGTATGGAATTGAAGATATTAGACCTTCAAAAGAAGAAAGTTTAAAAGTTATGAAAGCTAATGCTCGTAGTTTTTGAGATAAATTAGTTTTAAAAATGTATATAAAATTTTATACTAAAAAATTTTTTAAATCAAGTGATGATGAAGAAGATAAATTAATTGTTAAAGAAAATTTTGTAGTAGAAAGAGATATTGATGATGAGTTAATAAGAGAAATGTCTTATTATACTTGATTAATGGATAGAAAATATTTATTAGTTAGAAATGATTATGGTTATTTTGATTATATGGATTGAATGCTTTTACAAAAGGATGAATTGCAATATTATGCAGAAACTGGTAGAATTGTTAGAATTTTTAATGTTATTTTTAATATATTAAATTATTTAAATTTTAGTAATAATAAATATAGAAATTATTTATTTATTTTTAATGATTATTATTATTTTATTAATATGCTTTTTAAAATGCATGTATTAACAGAAAGATTCTTTTTTTTTATTTTTTCTAAAGAAAGTTTTTTTTTTAGAAATTTATTAGTAATATATTTTAATTTATTATTAATAAAAAATTTTTTTTATTATTTAATTTATTATTTTTTATTATATTTATGATTTTTGTATTATATGTTTATATATTTTTTTAAAGTTTTTTTTAGTAATGATCGTTTATTAATAAAATATTATTTTTATATTATTCTACATAGGTATATAATGATATTTAAAAAAGAATCTAAATATACTTTTTTATTTTTAAAATTTTTTAATAAATTTTTTAAAATTTTATTAAAAATTTTAATATTTATTATAAATATTCCATTTAAATTATTATTCGTATTATCAAATTATATTTATCAAATATATTTATTTATTATAAATAATTTTTCTGATTCTTTTTTTTTTATTAAAAGATGTTTATTTTATATATGATTTTTTTTTTTCAAAAATGGTAATTATTTTTTTAAAAAATTTAGACAAATATTTGTATTTTTTTTATTTTTATATTTTTTTACAGGTGTAACTCCTTTAGAAATATTAGGACCAATTATTTTTAGTTTAAAAGATTCTTTATTATTAATTATTTCATATATGTGTTTTGATTCTTATTTTTTTTTTAAAATTTTTTATAATTTATATATATTTTTAAATTTAAATTTTTATATTAAGATAAAAGTTATATTAATACCAATAAAATTTTTATATATTTATTATTTAGATATTATGTATCATATAAATATATTTATTTATTTAGAAATTATTTTAACTTATATTTATAGATTAATTATTTTGCCTGTTACTTTATTCGTTACATATACTTCTTATGTTGAATTTATTACTTCTTGAAAAATAATTGGTAGTCATAAATTAGAAGTTTTAGATTATTTAATTAAACAGGAATTTGCTAGAGAAATTACTTGAAGATTTGAAAATTATTGAAAAACAGTATTTGGTGGTTTTCTTTGACATCCTTTTTATAGATTTTATAAAAATGAAAATGGTGAAAGAATGATTTTATTTAAATATTTATGATTTGATGTTTTTAAATTACGTTATAAAACAAATATTTCTTTATTTTTTTATAGACTTCCTTGTTTTATTTTAGTATTTCCTTATTGAGTTTTTAGATATGGTGCTTTTTATGTATTATGACAATATTATGAATATGGTACTCATAGTTGATTTTTAGATTGGTCTTTAAATTATGCTATTTTTTTTTATTATTTAAGATGACATATATTAAGTTATTTTATCGTTAGTTTTAGTATTTTTACATTATATCCTTTATATATGTTAAAATATTTATATACAATTTTTGTAAATTTTGATGTATTTTTTAATTTTTGTGTTTATTTTTATAGTTTTTTCAGTATTTTAAAATTAGGATTAATAACTTATATTGATATATATGTTAATGTAGTTAATAGTGGTTTAGCAATACATTCTTTTTATTTTAAAGTATATCTTACTGTTTGTACAGATATATTACTAAAATTTATATTTTTTTTTTATTTTTCAGCTATAGGTACGTTTAAAATTTGTTTACATTTTTTTCAATGTTTTGTTCCATTTGTTCGATATATGTATAATTATAATTGTTTTATTTTTCTAATTTTTTTCGATATATATGTTTATACTGTTTGTATATTGTCTATAATTTTCAATTTATCTATTTTTATTATTGATTCTTTATGAAGATTTTCAGTTATTTTTTTAGGTATACTTTGTAGTTATCCTATATTAGGATTAATTATAGGATATTTTGCTGAATTTTTTCATAAAATTATACTTTTTCCTTATTATATAGTTAATATAAATGGATATTTTGATTATTTTGGTAATCATGGATTATTTTTCGGACGAGGTGTAACTTCTGTTTTTAATGTTTTTGAATTTGTTGATATTTATGATTATGTTCATTGAAAAAGAGATTATATGTCTGTTAATAGACGTTGAAGTTTAAGTGTAATTGACCGTTATAATGGATTAAGTAATGCATTTGCTTTTAGATTTATCAATTATAGAGAAATAGGTAGTGGTACTGTTTTTTTTTATATATATATATGAATTTGTTATATTATATTATTATTTATTTTTTGTATATCATTTAGTTGTGTAAATAAATTTTTACGAAATAAGGATAATATAAAGCCAGATTCAATGTATTTATGATATAATTTAACTAATAGAAATAGAATTGATAGATTATCAAGAAATGAATTACTTTGATTAACAAATAGTAGATGGTTATTTTCTTTATATGGAATAAAAGATTTATTTGAAAAAGATTTTTATAAACAATTTAAAAATAAACAAGGTAGTTTAAGTAAATTAATGTTTAAAACAACGCGTTCATCTTTAGATAATGGTTATTATGCTGTATTGAATCATGATCATCATGGTGATTATAAAAGATTTATTAATTATTTAATAACATATGGAAGTACTAGATATCATAAAAGATTTAAAACAAATAGAAAATTTGATGATGATGCTTTTTATATACGTTATGTTTTAATTTTAAAAAAAATTGAAAAATTATTTGAAGCAAAAATTTTTAGTAAAACCTTTGCTAAAGAATTATTTAAAAGTATTAATTTTAAAATATCTAGAAAAGTTACAGTTGAAAATTTTGAAGGAATAATAAAAAATACAAGATTTTGACAATATTGATTAAAATTTGCTATTCCTATAACTTTGCATGGTAAATATAGTTATGGAACATTAGGTTATTTAAAAAATCGTCTTCGTTTAAAAAGTTATTTTAAACTTTTAAAATTATTATTAATGAAAAAATCAGATAAATTTAAAGATTTACATGATTTTTATTTTGTAGAACATGAATTTTATGATGAATTTAATGAAGATTGATCTTGGGGAAAAAAAAAACATGGAACTGTTTTAAGATCAATTATTGATAGTCGTTATGCTAATAGAATGGTTTATTCTTCAAGATATTTAACTAATAAAAAATTATTTAATAAAAAATATGTAAAATATTTATATAATTATATAGGAAAAATTATTGATTTATCTGATTGAGATAGTAAATATTTTGGAAATTTTATAAATTTTAGAATGCATAATATTTTAAATACTGATAGAATAGTTGAAACACAATTAACTGCAGAACAAATTGAGAAACAAGTTTTAGAAGAATATACAGATTTTATGGAAGCAGGATGAGAACAAGATAGAGTAGATGATGGAGCTTTTGGTATATATAAATATTTAAGTGATAGATTATTTGATTCTTTTTTATCAAATGATTATAGTAGTAATCCTGAAAATATATGAGTGCCTATGGATTTAACTAATAAATTAACTTTAAGAAATTATTATGCACCTTTGCCTGATCCATGATTAGCATTGACTATTATTTTACCAATTACAGTTGGTTTTTATTATTATTGTGTTTGTGTCACTTATTCACATGCTACTATTATACGTTCTCCATTATATGTTTACGAATTAACATTTTTTTTCGGTTATCTTTTTTTTTATTTACAAACTAATACTTTTTTTATAACTTATTCATTAAATTTTTTATATTTGCCTAGAATGTTTACGAAAAAAAGAAAAAATAGAACATTTTCTCCATCTAGATTAATATCTATAATTGAAAAATTTTTACCACAAGATGAATTATTAAAGTTATTTGTAACTTTTTATTCTGTAACTCCTATTATTTTATTTATTTTTCCTACTTATGATTTTTTAATTTTTTATTTAGGATTTGTATCCGTTACTGTTATTTTTTATAAAATTATGATAAATGCTGATATTTAATATATGATGTATTTAATAAAAAATAAATATAAATTTATTAAACAAACATGTTTAGATTTATGAGGAATACATATTAGTTATACCAAATTAACGAAAGCGGCTAATTTTATTAGAGTTATTAAAGACCAGTCAAGGAAAAGATTTAGATATTATAAAATGGATTTTATTTTTACTTTGCGCAAACGTATAAATTTTAGAAGGCAAAAAAGATTTAAAAAAGAATTTTTATTGCCTAGATTATTATATTATTTTTATTTAGTATTATCTAAAAGAACTTTTATGAAATTTGCTAATATTGCTAAAAAAAGAAAAGGTTATTATATAGAAAATTATTTAGGATTTATCGAAGGTAGACTTTTTATGATGGTTTATAGATCTGGATTTATTAGTAATCTATTTATGATTAGATATGTTATTGAACGAAAGATTTTTTATGTTGATGAAAAATTAATAGTACATCATAATTCCATTGTTAAAGTAGGTCAATATTTATGATTTAAAGATTTAGAATGAAGAAGATTATTTAAATTAGATTTTTTTTTGCGATTTATTAATAATGTAATAATGTGACCTATACCTAGATATTTAATTTTAAATGGTATGTCTATGTTTGTTTTATATTGAAGATATCCTAGATTACATGAAATTGCGTATCCTACTGGTCAAATTGATATTCAATTGGCTAATGATTATCATATTATATAATTATTGTATTTAATAATTATATTTCTACCATTAATAACTGCGATTACAATATTGTTATTTGGTAGGATTGTAGGTCGCAGTGGTTCAACTATTATTATTATTTTAGGAATGTTGATAAATTTAATATTAGCAATTTTTTTATTTTTCGAAATAAGTTTTTCTTCAATTTCGAATAAATTATATTTATTTGAATGATTAAATTTTGGAATTTTAACTATTAATATTGGATTTTTTTTTGATATTGTTACGAGTACAATGTTATTCGTTATAATATTTATTTCATTTTTCGTTCATTTTTATTCTGTTGAATATATGAGTCATGATCCTGCTTATCCTAGATTTTTATCATATTTATCATTATTTACTTTTTTTATGATTTTTTTAGTTGTTTCAGATAATTATTTACAAATGTTTATTGGATGAGAGGGTGTTGGTTTATCTTCATACTTATTAATTAGTTTTTGATATACAAGAATTTTGGCTAATAAAGCAGCTATAAAAGCAATGTTAGTAAATAGAATAGGTGATTTGGCTTTATTGACTGCAATGTCAATAATATTTATTGTTTTTGGATCTTTAAATTATAATATTATTTTTTTAATAGTACAATATTTTATAGAATTTAATTATGTATTTTTAAATATATATTTTAATTGTATATCTTTAATATGCTTATTATTATTTATAGGTGCAATGGGTAAATCTGCACAAATAGGATTACATGTATGATTACCGGATGCTATGGAAGGACCAACGCCAGTTTCAGCTTTAATACATGCAGCTACAATGGTAACAGCAGGTGTTTTTTTAGTAATAAGAAGTTCATTTTTATTTGAATATTCAATTTCAATTTTATTTTTTATTAGTTTTATTGGTGGAATAACAGCTTTATTTTCATCAATGATAGGTGCTTTTCAATTTGATATAAAAAAAATAGTTGCGTATTCTACTTGTAGTCAATTAGGTTATATGTTTTTTAGTGCTGGTTTATCTATATATACTGTTAGTTTATTCCATTTATTTAATCATGCTTTTTTCAAAGCATTATTATTTTTAAGTATGGGATCAATTATTCATGGATTAATGGATGAACAAGATTTTAGAAAAATGGGCGGTTTAGCTTTTTTATTTCCATTAACATATATTTGTGTATTAGTTGGTTCTATATCTTTAATGGCTGTGCCTTATTTAACTGGATTTTTTTCTAAAGATTTTATATTAGAGCTATCTTTCGCTTTTTTTAATGTAATGTCTATTTTCATTTATTTTATAGGTACATTCGCTGCTTTTATTACTGCCTTTTATTCTACTAGATTATTATTTTGATTATTTTTATCAAATTTGAATTCATTAAAAT
>Ga0315912_10005287_pt1 | contig 11928 bp, 9 predicted proteins | sample VfabasoilMG_FD_204469 | JGI IMG/M metagenome (GOLD analysis project Ga0315912, IMG submission 204469) | Garden soil microbial communities collected in Santa Monica, California, United States - V. faba soil | ecosystem: Environmental > Terrestrial > Soil > Garden | place: USA: California...
CTCTCAACAAAATGACACACTTGGGTATGCCACAAGCCTGCAAGATCGCCTAACTACTTGCAACCATTCGATCAAGTGTGTCTACTTTCAGATTTATGCACCAAAGCCGCTACAAAATATAAATCATAAATTGCAAAATCCTCCATAGCATGGCGAACATTGTCCCAAGTTTGTTACTCTCCCCGATATTCAATCGCAAACGTAGGGATATTGATCCCTGAGATCGAAACATTCATTTCCCGCACCTTAATGCCTGCCTCCTCCGGTATCATGTCCATGGCATCTTTTGTGATCAGAATTTCTCCTGCCGCGGCGATATCCTCTCCAATTTTGGATGCGCGGTTAACCGGGTCGCCAAAGCAATCTTCGTATCCGATGACCAGCAACTTTCCATAATCAATGCCGATGGCGATATGAATATCGAGGTCATCCGATGTCAACAGGTTGGAGGCTTCAAAGGCATGTTGCATCGCAATCGCAGCATTGACCGCCGAAAGTGAATCGGGGAATACGGCGAAGCAATTGTCGGCATCGTATTTGATCATGCTCCCGCCATATGACTTGACGATTGGCTCCGTCGTCAACTGCATCCGCTTGACCATCGAAAGGTAATGGACGATCCCATATTTGCGCGTGAGCAGGGAGAAGCCGGACATATCGAGAACAAAGACCGCATACTCCGCGCCGAACTCATCCCAAAGCGCCCACTCCACTTTTCGCCGCGGTTCCAGTTCTTCCGACTGCGAAAATTCGATTAACAATTCCTGAAACCTTTTCGCCGGTTTGCTTGCCATCTTTCACCTCATAATCTACCGTCCCGAAGGTTTTGAGGATGGTCAATTCTTGTTGTAAGAACCTTCGGGACGTTCTGATTATAAATCCAAGGGTCTCGGAAAACATTACCTGTTCATGTCGCAGTTGAACTGCGACATGAACAGGTAAATATCAAATATCCCCCGGCTCATCCGCCATCCTCACGATGCGCGGGGTGAACTTGCCGACCACTTCCACCAGGTCGTTTTGTGCGGCGATGACCTGTTCGATGCGTTTGTATGCCTGCGGGGATTCATCCAAGCCGCCGCCCAACAATGTGACTTGATTCTCCTTAAGATACTCGTCCCGCGCCGACCTGCTGATCGAATTCAAGGCGGCTTTTCGGCTCATCAAGCGACCCGCGCCATGCGAGGCTGAAGAAAGAGAGTTTCCATCGCCTTTGCCTCGTACCACGTAACCCGCGTCTCCCATTGAGCCGGGGATGACACCCAATACGCCTTCGCCTGCGGGAGTTGCTCCTTTTCGGTGCACAACGACATTCCGCCCATCCGGCAGGGTCTCGTTCCACGCGAAGTTGTGATGGTTCTCCACCACACCAACTTCCTTCAATCCCACCGCCGCGGCAACGCGCTTGTGGATGATGTAATGATTTGCCGAAGCGAACCTGCCCGCCAGTTCCATCGAAAGCCAGTATTCCTGTCCATCTTCGGAATCAAGATTGAGCCATGCCAAATATCTGACGCTTTTGTCCAAGTCTGGATGTTTCTCCATCGCCAGCTTGCTGAACCGGTCTGCGATCCTTGCGCCCACGCCGCGTGAGCCACTGTGTGACAACAACGCAAGATAGATGCCCGGTTTCAACCCGAACATTGGCTCCTGTAGATGGAACGATCCCCACTCGACAAAGTGATTGCCTGTTCCGCTGGTGCCGAGTTGATTCATCGCGGTGTCTTTCAGCATTTTGAGTTGCTTTGTCGCATACCACGCGTCATCATCCAGCACTTCGTGTTGTGCTTTTTTACTGCCTGTCCATTTGGCGCCCATACCGAAAGCGGTCTCATTCCAAAGCGCATCCTCGAACATGCCTTTCTTTTGTCCGATGATGATCGGCGACACATCGTAGACCGAGAGTCGCATACGGCAGGCAATATCCACGCCGACCGCGTAGGGAATAACATTATTCTCGGTCGCAAGCACGCCACCGATGGGAAGTCCATAGCCGACGTGCGCGTCAGGCATCAGCGCGCCAGTGACGGTCACAGGCAGGCGCATGGCATTCTCCATTTGGTGGACGGCTTCGGGGTCAATGTGATCCTGCCCCCAAATGGGGAAAGGCAATGGAGCCTCGCGCAATTCGTCCACGGAGGGCTCGTCCTTTTGAGTGATGCGGATGCACTCGCGCGCAAGACCTGCAAAGAATGGGTCAGCGAGGAAACTGCCCGGGTTCTCGCGCACAGCCTCCAGCTTGGAAAGAACCGCCTCGCGTTCCATTCCCTGTTCGATCAATTTGTTCCCAGCATCCTTGGCAAGACCGATGACTCGTCCATCCTGCCAGTTGTTAAGTTTCAGGATCTTTCCTGTAATGATGTCCATGATATTTCTCTTTCTTTTGGAGTCGGGAGCTTGCTCCCGAAATGCGCCAGCAAGCTGGCGACTCCATATTAACTTTCTTCCAATTTCCACAGCTCGCGCATTTCAGGGCTGGTCACGAGCAATTCATCCAACGTGCCTTCGGATTCGACCTTGCCATCTTTCAGCACGATGATGTGATCGGCACGCCGCAACAACGGACGACGATGGGAGACTACGAGACACGTCGTTTCATTTCCGTCCGCAAATATCCGCTCCCAGAGTTGACGCTCTGTCTCGACATCCAGCGCGCTGGATAAGTCATCGAAGACGAGCAGTTCCGGTTCACGGATGAACATGCGCGCCGCCGCGCTGCGTTGCATTTGTCCGCCAGAGAGCTTGACGCCGCGTGCGCCGACCATCGTTTCGAGATCGTCGTCGAGTTGTTCGAGGTCGCGATCCATGACGGCAAGCTTCGTGGCTTTATATATCTCGTCATCGCCTTTGTCCATGCCGAGCAAAATATTGTTTCGCAGGGTGTTGCTGAACAGCCGCGGTACTTGTCCTGTGTAGGAACAACGCGGGGGGATGAAAAAATCGCCGGGCGCGGTGATGATGTCTTCGTTCCAGCGTATCGTGCCGGATTGCATGGGGAGCAAGCCAAGCAGTGTACGCAACAACGTCGTTTTGCCGGAACCGATGCGACCCGTGATAACCGTCAGCGAGCCGCGCTTGATTTTGATGTTGATGTCTTCGATGCCGTTGGTCGAATTCGGGTAGTGAAAGGTCAATCGTTCAGCGACCAGTTCATTCAGTCGGTCTGAAGCGGTTTTTGTCGGGTATGTCACTTCCGGTAGTTCACCTTCCAGGTCCACTTCGCTGAGTTCAACGAGCGCGTCCAGCGGGGCATTTTCCATCAGGCGGTACATGCGCTTGACCGAGACATCGAGTTGCTTGTAACGTGCCCACAACATGCCACCGAAGCTGGTGAGGTCGCTCATGCTTTGAAGAAGATAAACGAAGAGCGAGAAGTCGCCGATGGTGAAGTGACCGGTGCGCATGGATTGACCGACCAGCACAAGGATGACTCCCGTGCCCAGCGTGGATGTGTTGCGATAGACCGAGCCAAGTACATCATCGAAAAGTTTTTCACGGACAGCGAAGACGCGTCTTTCGTCGTTGATCCTGTGGAAGTGGGCAATGGTATTTTTCTCAGCCGACGCCACTTTTACAGCCTGCACAGCCCCGAAGAATTCACCGATGAAACCTGTGACCTTGCCCGCTGCTTGGCGGGAGGCGCGGCGATAATGTTCGATGCGGCTCGTGGCGATATTGGCGATGATGCCGACGATCACGAGCGGGATAAGTGCCATCACCGTCACGGATGAGTTGATCTGCGTCATCAGCACGATGGATACTGCGATGATCGCCAGCCCAACCATGATGTCGTTGACGAGGATCACGAACAGCGGGATCTGATCCACATCTGTTTTGAAGCGGCTGACCGCTTCACCGGGAGAGTCGGGCAGTTGCGATGCGCCGGGGCGTTTCAGGATGTGCGTCAACAGGTTCTTGCGTAGGAGCGTGTTCATATCTGCGAAGATGGGCACATCGGCGTAGTAAAAGCCGTAGCTTGCCAGCACGCGTCCGAGCCATGTGGCGACGAAGAAAGTGATGATCGCCCAAATGCCAAAAGTGAGCGTCGCTTCACCGGTGACCATGTCGAAGAAGGCTTTGAGGATGAGCGCAGGTGCGACCTGCCAGCAGAAGCGGATCAGTGCGACGGATACCAGATCCACGATCCACAGCCACGTGCGAAAACGGATCATCTCATAGATGACCTTCCACGCAGGCAGTGCGGGGATGTCCAGTTCATTTGGGTTGAGGGTTGTTTCGGTCATGGTATTTTCCTTGTAGGTCGGATTGCCAATCCGACCTACGCGAGAACCTCTTCCATCCCAGTTTGCAGCAACTGATAAAACCGGGAGGTTGAGTCTTTTGCCAATTGTGTACGATCGCCATATTCAACGACGTTTCCTTTTTCCAATATCAAAACATCATCGGCGCGGTGCAGGGTGTCGAGTCGGTGAGCGATGATGATGGCTGTGCGTCCCTTGAGTAACCTGGTGATGGCATGTTCCAATTTTTGTTCGGTCGCTGGATCAAGTCTTGACGAGGCTTCATCCAATATCACCAGACCGGGATTCCGTAAAAAGACTCGCGTGAACGCCAGCAATTGCGCCTCTCCCGCGGACAGGGATTTTGATCCTGTTTCGAGTTCCGTATCCAAGCCTTTGGGCTGGGTTCGGAGCCAGTCGCCGAGTTCGAGTTCTTCGAGCGTGGCGATGATCTTTTCATCGGATATCGAACGGTCGAAGAAGGTCAGGTTGTCGCGGATGGATGCTTTGAACAACTGTACATCCTGTGTGACGATGGCGATGTTGCGGCGCAGTGACTCGAGCCGAACATCACGCGCATCTTTGTCGTTGACCTTGATGCATCCGTCGTTCACGTCATACAGGCGGAAGATCAACCGTCCGATGGTAGTCTTTCCGCTTCCGGTGCGACCAAGGAGTCCGAGAACGGAACCAGGCTTGAGGTCGAATGAGAGGCGGGAGAGGACGGAGGCGTCGCCGTTGTAGGAGAAGGTCACGTCTTTGAATGTCAGCGCGAGCGGATGAGAGTCGATCTCCGATCCCGCTTCATTCCTGACCTCAGGCTTGAGCGCGCGGAATTCAGTTAGTCTCTCCACACACGCGCCGATGGTCTGAAAACTTTCGATCTCATGCGTCATCGCCCAGAAGGGTTCTTCGAGCAGGTTGAGATAATGCACGAAGAGATAGACCGTGCCGATGGTCACGATGCCTGCCGTGTAGAGCCAATATCCGCCAGTGACCGCGAGAAGCGTGCCGAGTGTGAGCGCCAGCCCCATCGCGTTTTCGATGATCCAGCGTTTGAAATGCGACTTGCGATTGTGCGTGAGCACTTCCTTTTGGTGACTGAACAGCTCACGGATGGAGAAACCCACCGCACCGCTGGAACGAATATCTTCGGTGCCGGAGAGTTGTTCTTCGATGAAGCCAAAGAGTTGCGCCTCCGCCTCACGTCTTGCTTTTTGATGTGGCACGGCGATATCTTTGACCCTACCAAGGATGACCAGCGTGAGAACGGAGTAAACGCTGAACGCCAAACCGATGCGCCAATCTTCGAGGAAGAGGGCGATGAGAATGCCGACGAGTAGAAATCCATTTGCGATGAGGTTGAGCGCGAACTGCGAGAAGAAGGTCGCCAGTTCAGTGACATCACCGTCAATGCGCTCGATGAGTTCGCCGGGGGTATGGTCGTTGTGAAAGCGCATGTCGAGGTGAACAGCATGTGCCGCCAGTTCGGCGCGCAGGGCATTGGTGGCTGTCCATGAGACGTTTTCGCCAAGCCAGGTGACACCGATCGCGGCGAGTTGCTGGATCAATGCGATGCCGATAAAAGCGACCGCTGTCCAGGTCAGTGTGGATAGCGCCTCACCAGCCAGCGCCTCATCGATAAATTGGCGCATGATCTGCGGCGCGACGATCCGCAAGCCGATACTGCCGAAGAGCAGGATGGCGAGCAGAATGAACCGTCCCTTTTGCGGGCGGATGTGGTCGGCGAGGAGGTTCCAGTAGGATTTGAAAGAGATGTTCATGTTATCAACGGATTAGGAAACGGATAAGCGGATGTGAAACGGATTATGGGCAACAAAAAAGCCACGATGCGAAGTGCACCGTGGCTGTGAGGACACAGAATGGACGACTAACGGTCGCTGGGCGCACTTCGAGAAAGGTTCAGTATTCGATTGTGTTTCGTCGTGTTACGTAGATGCATTTGAAGCGCGCTCCTTTCTTTTGAGATTAACATACAAAGGCAGTTTACATGAGAGGGGGATGAGTTGTCAAGTGGCAATCCAAACCGTCCCGCAGGTTATGAGGATTCGTCACCAACTGGAACCCAACCCTGCGGGACGTTGTTGCATCAATGTATTCAATCCCAGATATATCTCTCGATTTTCCCCATATTCTTTTCCTCATCTTGCAAATCGTTGACGAAGTTTCTGTAGTCTTCAGAGTTGGGAAAATGCGTTTTGATAAATTCATCATTCTTCAACACGCTATTTCTTCGACCAATCCATTCCCTGAAATTTGAATAAACCCAATCTTCTGGTTTTGATACCAGCCCGGCTTTTACAGGATTTCGATGAATGTATCGACATAGATGACTCAGATAATTCCAATCATCGACACAAACATGCTTGAAACGTCCTTCAAATAATGTGCCTGTACGATGTTGTTGCCGATTCAAAGCTTGAACATAAGCGTTGAATAATACATTGATGAATTTGGAGATTGGTTCACCTGTCAACTGCATGAGCAGGAAATGGTAGTGATTGGGCATGAGGCAATAAGCAATAATACTTACGCCATATTTGTCCATATTTCTTTGAATCAGTTGTAGTAAATATCGGTAATTATCTTCGATAAAGAAGATTTTTGATTTCCCCGCGCCGCGATTGTAGATGTGGTAATACTGTCCTTGTGTGAATTCAGCAGTTCGATATGGCATAGGCGGTGGTCTTGAAAAAACGTCCCGCAGGTTTGAATGATGGTTGTGCTGACTTCCAGAAACCTGCGGGACGGACAGCTATGGCTTGTTTGCCAAATAGGGAAAGCGTTTGTACATTAACCAGCAAAGCCACAAAATAGAAAAACCGGCAAAAGATAGAACGATTACTTGGTTGCTTAAATCGTTGATTGGTAAATAGTCGCATGTCGTACCATATGTAGTAAAAAGAATCCCTTGAAGCTGAGCCATAAGCGAACGTAAAGCTATCACTCCTTTTGGAACATTCGAAGCACGAGGCAACCCGCATAGAAGATAAATTAAGAAAGGCGGTTGAACAAAAGCTTTGCTAATCTCTGATCCGTCTTCTTTAGAAAAGCCGGATTGAAAATAGCCAACAAACCAAAAGAATAACCCTAGAATAACCCAAAGCCAATTCCACATTGAGTTATCAGTTTCCTTTTTTTTGCATCTTCGCCCACGTATCTCTCAGATTGACTGTCAAATTGAAAACGGGTTTACCGGGTTGCGAATCGGGATCGAGACAGAAATATCCTGTCCGCTCGAATTGAATGCTTTCACCAACTTTGGCTTCTGTCAACGCGGGTTCCACATAAGCATCCTTCAACACTTCGAGTGAGTTTGGATTGATGATGTCTTCCATCTCGGCATCATCAGGTCGTTCAACACTGAATAACGAATCATACATCCGTACTTCTGTTTTTACAGCGTGTTCCGCTGACACCCAATGGATCGTGGATTTGACCTTGCGTCCATCCGGCGCTTCACCGCCACGGGATGCTGGATCATACGTGCAGTGGACTTCGATCACTTCGCCCGCGTCGTTCTTGACAACATGAGTGCATTTGACCAGATAGGCATACCGCAAGCGAACTTCATTGCCCGGATACAAGCGATAGTATTTCGGCGGCGGTGACTCACGGAAATCATCCTGCTCGATGTAAAGGACTTTTGAGAATGGTACTTTACGTGTCCCTGCGGATGGATCTTCGGGGTTGTTGACCGCATCCATCTCTTCGGTTTGACCTTCAGGATAATTATCAATGACCAGTTTAAGTGGATGTAGCACTGCCATACGGCGTTGTGCGCGCTTGTTCAAGTCATCGCGAATGACCGCATCGAACTGTGCCATTTCCACCCAACTATCATTTTTTGTTTCGCCCATGCCGGTTATAAAATTGACAATGGCTTCGGGCGTCACACCGCGGCGACGCAGTCCGCGTAGGGTGGTCAGGCGCGGGTCATCCCAACCGCTCACAACGCCCGTCTCCACCAGTTTGCGAAGTTTGCGTTTGCTCATCATGGCATAGGTGATGTTCAAGCGTGTGAACTCGATCTGACGGCTGGGGAAAACGCCCAATTTTTCCAGGAACCATTCATACAGCGGACGATGAATGATGTATTCGTTGGAGCATAATGAATGGGTGACGCCTTCCATCGAGTCGTTCTGTCCGTGTGACCAGTCGTACATGGGATAGATGTGCCACTTATCGCCGGTGCGGTGATGGTGCACGTTCATGATGCGATACATGACCGGGTCACGCAAAAGCAGGTTGGGATGTGCCATGTCAATTTTGGCGCGCAGGACACGACTCCCTTCGGGAAACTCTCCATTCTTCATGCGTTCGAGCAGGTCAAGGTTTTCTTCGACAGAACGATTTCGATAAGGCGAATCAACCCCCGGCTTGATGGATGATTCGGTCTCGCTCCACTTGGTTCCCTTGGGCAGGGTGCCGCGTCGCTCGCTCATCTCTTCCTGGGTTTGGTCGTCCACGTACGCCAGTCCCATTTTCACCAGCCGCACCGCCCACTCGTACAACTCATCAAAGTAGTCGGAGGCAAACGTCACCTTTGCCCACTTGATTCCGAGCCACGAAGCATCATTCTCGATGGCTTCCACAAACTCGGTCTCTTCCTTCGATGGGTTGGTGTCGTCGAAACGCAAGATCAACTCGCCGCCAAACTCCTTGGCAGTGAAGTAATCGATCAAAAAAGCCTTGACGTGTCCGATGTGCAAATAGCCGTTCGGTTCAGGTGGCAGGCGCGTGCGGACGTAGTTGAAGCGTCCCTTCTTCAAATCTTCATCTACGGCTTCACGGATGAACGTAGGGACCCTGCTGATTGTCTCTTCTGGATTCATTCTCAATCTCTTCTCTTGGATGTGATCTACGGTTCTGACTCGCCTCAGCCTGTTTCGGTTTCAGGAACCTTTTTATGGCTGACGGAGTTTTCCAATTATAACAAAAGCACTATAATTCCTTATGGAGGCTGACATGAGCGAATCAAACGAAAAGCAGGAAAGATTTTTCGGAACCTATTTTGACAGGGATGGCGTAATACGCATTACCCGCGTGGCAGAGGTGGTCTCGTGGGTGATTCTGACGATCTATTTGCTGACATGGATATTTTCCCTGTTACTTTTCCTCTCGCAATATTTCAATGGCATGTACTTTGCCAAAGGGAGTGAGACGTTCCTGAACACATTCAGTGTTTTTTCTCCCTACCTGCAAATGCCGATCCCCGGCGTATTCTACTTCTTTGCGCTTCAAGGCTTCTCAAAAGCCCTCCTGATCCTGCTCGACATGGAGGATAACACACGCCGCGCCGCACGGAAGTAAGTCACTTGCTTGCTCCTGTAACGCATGATACAATACCGCCCGCTAGACTTTTGGGGAGTCGTCCAACGGCAGGACACATCCCTCTGGAGGATGGTATCTTGGTTCGAATCCAGGCTCCCCAGCACGAAAAGAAAAAGACTCCACCAGGGAGTCTTTTTTGTTATTTGTTTTCGAAACTCCCCACGATCCTCAAAATGTCGAACCCCTCCGCAAAGGACCTCTCCGCCAGCGCGCCGTGTCGAATCATAATGGAGCGCGTCAACTCGCTGTTGAAATAGTACCGGTCTCGATATGTCTCATATTTGGATAGCGCTTCGATCTTTTTGTTTACGTCTTCCTCTGTCACTTCAACGAGAAAGTGTGGAAAAAAACCATTGGATGAGCGCACAACGTCAAATCCCAACACGGTGATGCCGCGGAATGCCCGCAGGGACTCGTCGGTCATCGTGTTGTGGTCTTGATGCACATCCTGTCTGGAGTGGACGAAGATCAAGTCAGGCTTGAAGTCCTTGCGGAGTTTCAGAAAGTACTCGAGTATCTCCTGCCGTGAATCGGGGAATACACGGGTGGCAAAAGGACCGAGAACAATTTTCTCTTTTGGCACGCCCAGCACTTCCATTGACTCAAGGTGCTCGCCTTTGACATTTTGCAGATCAGGGTTCTTTTGGTTGTCAGAGAGCGTGACACATAAGACATCCGTCTGCTTGACGATGTGATGCAATAAAGCGCCACATCCCAATTCAATGTCGTCAGGATGTGCACCTAAAAATAAGACTCGTTTGCCTGAAAAATTCATGAAACCTCCCGTCATTGCGAGCCCGAAGGGCGAAGCAATCTCCTCATTGTGTGGAGGATTGCTTCGGGCTGACGCCCTCGTAATGACGAAATATTTTTACCCATCCAAAACTGCATAAGCACGGACAGGGAATGTCCCAAACGCCTTGATCTTCACCGGCGCGGCATGGAAGCGAAAACCCGTGTCTGGAAGCAACTCCAGTCCACACATGTGCTCGCAGATGGGAATGTTATTTCCTAATAGAGCCGTATGAGCAGGGCGAGTGCCGTCAGTTGTGTCGTCAATGTTATAGGTGTCAATCCCGACGAATGCCGCGCCTGCTTTTACCAGATATTCCGCCGCGTCCTTTGTGAGGAATGGATGACCTTCAAAATATTGATCTGTCCGCCAGTGCCGTGACCAATCCGTATGGATTAGCACTGCTTTGCCTTTTACATCAACCCTATCAAAAGCCTTCGCCGTGATTGCCCGCCCAAAATCTTGAGCATGAACGACAACTCCCTCAAGGTCAGCCAACGACTCAAGTGGCAGTCCCGCAAGGTCGATCCCATCCGCAAACCTGTGAAATGGACTGTCCACGTAAGTTCCCGTGTTTGCCACCATCTCGATCTTGCCGATATTGAACTCCGTCCCTTCGGCATAATGCTTGCGTGAATCTTCCCTTGAAAGAAAATCGCAAATGATCGGCGCGGGCAATCCTTTATAGGTGACCATCCCATGCTCAACTTCATGACTAAGATCAATCAGTTTATTAGGCATCTTTTATCCGTTTCTAAATCCGTTTTCATCCGTGATTCCGTGACAGAGTCCGTTTATTCAGTCCGTTTACTATTTGGTTGCCAGAATCCCGCCAACCACCTTCGTCATCACCAATTTTCCATCGCGCTCAAACCAGCGCGTAGCCACGTCGGTGATCTTGCCGATCAAAGCTTCGTACTCGTCCTTGCCATTGAACATGGATGTCCACAGTTTGCGGTCTTCGCTCAGGGATGCGCGCACATATTCGATGAACGGCGCGACCTCTGGAAAGGTGAGATGATTTTCGAACTTGTGCAATTCGGTCTTTGCAAAGATGCGGTCAATCGTGTTGAAGATGTCACCCTTGAAGCGGGAAGACCCGGGCATCGGTGGAATGGTCGCGCTCGTGGCTTCCTTGATGATGTCGTAGAACATCTGCTTGTTCTCAGGCAATGGACCGGAGACGAAAAGTCGTCCGCCGGGTTTCAACACGCGGTGTGCTTCACCAAACGTAACGTTCAGATCAGCAGCGTAATAAATGGCGAAGGCGCTTGTGCACAAGTCGAAGGTGTTATCCGCAAAGTTGAATGGCTTGTTGAAATCCAAAAATTGGAATTCGATCTTCGAGCCGCGTTCCTTATTCTTTGAGCGCGCCTTGTCGAGCAGTTCCTCCGAAAAATCTCCACCGATAATGTTTGCACTGCCTTTGGTGTAATCATCAAAAAGAAAAGAGAGCTTTCCCGCGCCACAACCTACATCGAGAATGTTCATGCCAGATTGTGGCTTGAGCAGGTCGTTCGTCCAAACATCGATGTTTGC
>Ga0315912_10005288_pt1 | contig 11927 bp, 15 predicted proteins | sample VfabasoilMG_FD_204469 | JGI IMG/M metagenome (GOLD analysis project Ga0315912, IMG submission 204469) | Garden soil microbial communities collected in Santa Monica, California, United States - V. faba soil | ecosystem: Environmental > Terrestrial > Soil > Garden | place: USA: California...
CATCGAAAATTCCTCGCCGAGCATGTACTTCTGCTTCACGAAGATCGGCGCGATCTGGATGAGGTTCTCGCGGATGTAGAGGCGAGCCTTCTCCTGCGCCTTCTGCGTGCCCGATTCCAGCGTCTGCACGTGGTTGAAGAGCTCCTGCTCGAAGCGGAAGAGGAAGAGGCGCGCGCGCGCCCGCATGACGGGGTCGGCCGGCATGAGCTGGGGATGCGGGAAACGCTCGTCGATGTACTCGTTGATGATGTTCGACTCGTAGAGCACGAGGTCGCGCTCCACCAGCACCGGCGTCCGGTTGTACGGGTTCATCACCGCGAGGTCCTCGGGCTTGTTCATGAGGTCCACGTCGATGATCTCGAAGTCCATGCCCTTTTCGTAGAGCACGATGCGGCATCGGTGGGAAAAGGGATCCGTGATCCCCGAATAGAGCGTCATCATCTTTTGTTCACCTCGTTTGCCCGCCGGTGACGCCGGCGGGTCGCGTCCTCAGCGGACGTCTTTCCAGAATTCCTTCTTGAGCAGCAGCGCGAGGACGAAGAACCCCGCGAGGAAGAAGAGCACGATGATCCCCCACTGCCTGCGCCAGGCCTGGGACGGCTCCGACATGTAGGAGAGGAAGGTCACCAGGTCGCCGAGATACTGGTCGTACTGGACGGCGCTCAGGCTTCCGGGCCGGTCCATCACGAGACGGCGAGTCTCGACCTTGTCGCCCGTGAGCGGATCCACCCGCTGGGTGACGGAGAGCCGCTGGTCGCCCTGGTATTCCCAGAGGACGTGCGGCATCGCCACGTTCGGGAAGACCGAGTTGTTCCAGCCCGTCTTGGCAGACGGATCCTTGTAGAAGCTCTTGAGGTAGGTATAGAGCCAGTCGGGGCTGCGCGAGCGCGCGATGAGCGAGAGGTCCGGAGGAACAACTCCAAAAAAAGCCTTGGCGTCCTTCGGGTCAAGGATCGTCGCCATGGGCTCTCCCACCTTCTCGGCGCTGAAGAGCAGGTTGTCCCGGATCTGCGCCTCGGTGAGCCCGATATCCGTGAGCCGCAGGTACCGCATCGACGCGGCCGAGTGGCAGTTGAGGCAGTGGTTCACGAAGATCTGCGCGCCGCGCTGGAGCGAAGACTTGTCGTGCAGGTTGACCGGGGCCTTCTCGAGCACGACCTTGGCGGTGCTCGCGGCCGCGAACGCGGGAGCGACGAGGAGGACGAGGAGTACCAGGATCTTCTTCATGTTCATCACCACGTCACCCGTTGCGGCTCCGGCTTTTCCTTGTCCGTCGCCGTGTACCACGGCATGAGCAGGAAGAACGCGAAGTAGACGACGGTCAGGATGCGCGCGGCCCAGAGCGCCACGTAGTCGCCTCCGATGAGAGGCAAGCCCTTGCCGAATTCGCCCCACACCGTGGTCGGCTCGACGCCGAGGTAACCGAGGACGAGGAACGCGAAGATGAAGGCCGCGAAGAAACCCTTGTACTTCGGGCCGCGGTAACGGATCGACTTCACCCGGCCTCGATCCAGCCAAGGCAAGACGAAGAGGATCAGCGTCGCGGCGCCCATCACCGCGACGCCCGGGAACTGCGACCCGAAGATGGGCGGCACCGCCCGCAGCATCGCGTAGTACGGCGTGAAGTACCACACCGGGGCGATGTGCTCCGGGGTCTTCAACGGGTCGGCCGGGATGAAATTGTTGTACTCGAGGAAGTACCCGCCCATCTCCGGCGAGAAGAAGACGATGGCCGAGAAGACGATGAGGAAGACGGCGACGCCGAGCGTGTCCTTCACCGTGTAGTACGGGTGGAAGGGAATGCCGTCCATGGGCTTGCCGTCTTTCGGGTCGATCGACTTCGCGATCTCGACGCCGTCCGGGTTGTTCGAGCCCACCTCGTGGAGCGCCATGATGTGCGCGGCGACCAGGCCGAGCAGCACCAGCGGGAGGGCCACGACGTGCAGCGCGAAGAAACGGTTCAGCGTCGCATCCGAAACGTTGTAGTCCCCGCGGATCCAGATGGCGAGCGCCTCGCCGATGAACGGGATCGTTCCGAAGAGGTTGATGATGACCTGCGCGCCCCAGTACGACATCTGGCCCCACGGAAGCAGGTAGCCGAAGAAGGCCTCGGCCATCAGCGCGAGGTAGATCATCACGCCGAAGATCCAGATGAGCTCGCGGGGCTTCCGGTACGAGCCGTACATCAGCCCGCGCGCCATGTGGAGGTAGACGCAGATGAAGAAAGCGGAAGCGCCGGTCGAATGGATGTACCGGATGAGCCAGCCGCCGGGCACGTCCCGCATGATGTACTCGACCGATGCGAAGGCTTCCGCCGCGCTCGGCTTGTAGTTCATCGTGAGGAAGATGCCGGAGACGATCTGGATCACCAGCACCAGCATCGCGAGCGAGCCGAAGTAGTACCAGAAGTTGAAGTTCTTCGGCGCGTAATACTCGGCGAGGTGCTCCTTCCACAGCGGCACCATCGGGAAGCGGCGGTCGACCCACGTGAGCAGGCCGTTGAAGGGTCCTGCGCCGGTGACCGGAGGTCTTTCGATCGCGGCCATGTCAGGCTCCCTTCGCGTCTTCGCCGATCACGAGCGCGGTGTCGCTCGCGTAGCGATGGGGAGGAACCGTGAGGTTCGACGGCGCAGGGGAGCCCTTGAACACGCGCGCGGAAAGATCGAAGCGCGAGTTGTGGCACGGGCAGTAGTAGCCGCCCGGCCAGTCGGCGCCCATGTCGGACGCGGCCCCGATTTCCTTCTTCAGCGTCGGCGAGCAGCCCAGGTGCGTGCAGACCCCTTCGGCGACGAACACTTCCGGCTTGATCGAGCGCTCCGGGCCCTTCACGTAATCCGGCTGTCGCGCCGCCTTCGAGTCGGGATCCACGAGCACTTCGTCGTGGCCCTTGAGCTTCGCGATCATCTCGGGCGTGCGCTTGAGCACCCAGACGGGCTTGCCGCGCCATTCGACCGTGATCTGCTGGCCCGCCTCCATCTTCGAGATGTCCACTTCGACCGGAGCGCCGGCCGCGAGCGCGCGAGCGCTGGGGAACCAGCTGGCGAGGAAGGGGACGGCGACTCCCCCGGCGGCGGCCGCGCCGGCCACGCCGGTGGCCACGATGAGCAGCCGACGCTTCTTCTCGTCGACGTCCGTTCTGACGATGGCACTCATTCTGTTCTTGTCGGGGAGGGAGGCGGAAAAGGAGGGGAAAAGGGAGGGAATTGCCGGTTAATTGAGCATTTTAGCGGATTTGCCCCCCGCTCTTAAAGCCCGGGACGACCCTGAAAAGGGGCGGCCGGTACAATGGACGGTTCGTTTTCCGCCCGCTTTTCGATGCGCAAGCTCTGGCTCCTGTTCGCCCAGGCCGTGACGGCCACCCTGGCGGCCCTTTTCGTCGTCAGCCTCGTGAAGCCGGACTGGCTTGCCTGGCGAGCCCAGGTCGTCGAGGTCCGGGAGAGCGCGGCTGTCCCCGGCCCCGCCCCCGTGGCGTCCGCCACCGGCGCGCGCGCCATTTCCTTCAGCGAGGCCGCGAAGAAGGCCATTCCCTCGGTCGTCAACATCTCGGCGACGCGGCAGGTGCAGCGCCGAAACCCGATCCTCCAGGACCCGACCTTCCAGCGCTTCTTCGGCGACCGCTTTCCGCTTCCGCCGGAGACGCAGCTTTCCCTGGGCTCCGGAGTGATCGTGAGCCGCGAGGGCTACATCCTCACCAACGACCACGTCGTCGAAGGCGTTTCGGACATCCGCGTGACGCTCGGCGACGGGCGCGTCGTCGAGGGAAAGATCGTCGGAACCGATCCGGATACGGACCTCGCGGTCGTGCGCGTGAGCGCCAGCGGCCTGACGCCGATCACTTTCGGCCAGTCGGACCAGATGAAGGTGGGCGACGTGGTGCTCGCGATCGGCGATCCGTTCAGCGTCGGCCAGACCGTGACCCTCGGCATCGTGAGCGCCGTCGGCCGGGAGCTGCGCACGGCGAGCCCCTTCGGCAGCTTCATCCAGACCGATGCGGCGATCAATCCGGGCAACTCCGGCGGCGCGCTCGTCGACGTGAATGGCAACCTCATCGGCATCAACACGCTCATCTTCTCGCGCTCGGGCGGCTACCAGGGCATCGGCTTCGCCATTCCCGTAAGCCTCGCGAAGCGCGTGCTCGAGCAGATCATCGAGACCGGGACCGTGACGCGCGGCTGGTTCGGCGTCGAGGTGGCCGACATCAGCGGCGACCTCGCCGAATCGCTCGGGCTCCCCAAAGGCACGCGAGGCGCGATCGTCGGCGCGATCGATCGCGGCAGCCCCGCGGAAAAGGCGGGTTTGCGGCTCGGGGACATCATCACGGCGATCAACGGCCGCCAGGTGCCGGACACGAACACGGCGCTCAACGCCATCGCCGAGGTGCCGCCGGGGAAATCGGTCCCGGTCAAGGTGATTCGCCGCAACCAGGAATTGTCGCTCGACGTCCTCGTGGGCAAGCGCAGGCCGCGCCCTCGCACGGAGTAGGCGATCCAGGCTGGCGACCCGGGGTCGCGGTGCCCGAAAGGGCTACTCGCGCGAGGGCTCGGCGATCTCGGGTTCGGTCTTCCGCCGCTTCTCGACGAATTGCGCGAAGAAGATGCCCACCTCGTAGAGGAGGCACATCGGCACGGCGAGCGAGATCTGCGAAACCACGTCCGGCGGCGTCACGATGGCCGCGACGACGAAGATCGCCACGATCACGTAGCCGCGGAATTCGCGCAGTTGCTCGACGGTGACGAGGTTCGTGAGCACGAGCACCACCACGACGACCGGGACCTCGAACGCGAGGCCGAAGGCGATGAACATCCCGAGCACGAAGTTGAAGTACGCCTCGATGTCCGGCGCGACCGAGACGCTCTTCGGCGCGAAGCCCGCGATGAAGTCGAAGACCTTGCGGAAGACGAGGAAGTAGCAGAACGCCATTCCCGCGAAGAAAAGCAGCGTGCTGCTCACGACGAGCGGCAGCACGAGCCGCTTCTCGTGCGCGTACAGCCCCGGCGCGACGAAGGCCCAGACTTCGTAGAGCACGTAGGGCAACGCGACGAGGAACGCCGCCATCGCGGCGATCTTCATCGGGATCAGGAACGGCGTGATCACGCCCGTCGCGATCATCTTCGATCCCTGCGGAAGCGCGCTCACGAGGGGCGCCGCCAGGTAGTCGTAGAGCTCGGCGCTGAAGATGAACGCCGGGATGAAGAGGATGCCCACCGCGAGAAGGGCGCGCACCAGGCGCTGGCGCAGCTCGATCAGGTGGGAGAGGAAAGTCTCCTGGATCTCGTCGGCCATGCGCGCGGGCTCAGCCCGAGGCCTGCTTTCGTGCGGGCGCGTCGTTCGCCGGCGGCGCGTCGATGCCGAGCTCGAGCTGCGGCGAGGCTGGCGGAGCATCCGCCGGCGGCTCCCGGAGCGGCTCGGGGGTGACCGCGGCCATGGCGTCGGCGACATCCCGGTCGCGTGGTTCGGCACCGTCCAGGTCTTGAAGATTCGCCTGCAGCTCGCGCGCCTCGCTTTCGGTCTGGCGGGCGGCGGTCTCGATGTCGTTCTGGAAGGAGCGCGCGGCGGTCTCGAACTCGGTCTTCACCTTGCCGAGATCCGCGGCCTCCATCTCGCGATGGATGTCCGACTTCACCTGCGAGACATAGCGCTGCAGGCGGCCGAACAGGTGGCCGAGCGTGCGCGCAACGCGGGGCAGCTTCTCGGGGCCAATGACGACGAGCGCCACGACGGCGCACACCATCATCTCGCTGAAGCCGATGTCGAACATGAAAGGCCGGGTGAGGGTGGAAGGTCGAGGGTGGAGGGATCTACCTTCTACCCCCAACCCTCAACCCTTTTGCTTTTCCTTCACTTCGCCTTCGATCGTGGTGCTCGAGGCGGTGATCTCGCCGGCGGGCTTCTTCGGCTCCTCGCCCTCGCCCTTCATGCCGTCCTTGAAGCCCTTCACCGCGCCGCCGAGGTCCGCGCCCATGTTGCGCAGCTTCTTCGTGCCGAAGATGAGCAGCACGATGACGAGCACGATCAACCAATGCCAGATGCTAAACGAACCCATTCCCAAGCTCCTCGGCCCCGATTCAGGAGGAAGACGCCGGCGGCAACATGCGCCCGAGCGGAGTGGGGCCGCCGATGATGTGTATATGAAGATGATACACGTCCTGCCTGCCGATCCGCCCCGTGTTGATGACGGTCCGGAAGCCGTCGGGCGAGCCTTGCTCGCGCGCGAGCCGGCCCGCCACTGCGAGCATCCGGCCGAGCACCGGCGCGTCCCCGTCGCCGGCCGTCGCGAGCGAATCGATGTGCTTCTTCGGGATGATCATGAAGTGGACGGGGGCCTGCGGCGCGATGTCGTGGAAGGCGAGCATGTCCTCGTCCTCGTAGATCTTCTTGCTCGGGATCTTGCCCGCCACGATCTTGCAGAAAATGCACTCGTCCATCGTTTTCCCTATCCGCGCGAGGCTTTCTCGTCTATCCCCGAGCGGCCCTCGCGGCGCTCGAGCTCGGCCAACACGTCGGCCACCGGAATACCGTGCCAGGCCAGCAGGACGAGGCAGTGAAACCAGAGGTCCGCCGTCTCGTGGACGATGGCGCGGCGCTCGCCCGCCTTCGCCGCGATCACCGTTTCGGTCGCTTCCTCGCCCACCTTCTTGAGAATGGCGTCGAGCCCCTTCGCATTGAGGGATGCGACGTAGGAAGAGCCGGCATCGACGGACTTGCGCGCCGCAATCGCCGCTTCCAGACGCGCGAGGATTCCGGGATCAGCCATCGCGGAATGTCCCCGGATCCGCGAGCACCGGATCCGTTTCCGCCCAGCGGCGCGAAGCGCCCTCGCCCTCGAGCTTGCTGAAGAAGCATCGGCGCCGTCCGGTGTGGCACGCGATGCCGGCAACCGACTCGACCCGCAGCAGCACCGCGTCGGCGTCGCAATCGAGGCGCACTTCGAGCACGCGCTGCACGTGCCCGGACGTCTCGCCTTTCTTCCAGAGGGCCTTCCGGGAGCGCGACCAGTACACCGCCTCGCCGGTCTCGACCGTCTGCGCGAGCGCTTCGCGATTCATCCACGCGAGCATCAGCACCTCGCCGCTCCTCGCATCCTGTGCGACGGCGGGCACCAGCCCGTCCGCAGTCCACGCGACGCGATCCATCCAGGCCGGCGTCACAGCCGCATCTCGATTCCGCGCGACGCGAGGAAGCGCTTCGCCTCGGGGACGGTGATCTCGCCGAAGTGGAACACGGAAGCGGCAAGGACCGCGTCGGCGCCGCCTCTTTCGATTCCTTCCGCGAGATGGGCGAGCGTGCCGACGCCGCCGCTCGCGATCACCGGCACGGGAACCGCCGATGCAACGGCGCGCGTGAGCCCGATGTCGAACCCGCTCTTCGTTCCGTCGCGATCCATGCTGGTGAGGAGAATTTCTCCGGCGCCGCGATCGGCCATCGCGCGGGCCCATTCTACGGCATCGATTCCGCGCGCCTTGCGCCCGCCGTGGGTGTAAACCTCCCAGCCGGCGCCCTCGGCTCTCGCCCTGGCATCGATGGCGACGACGATCGCCTGCGAGCCGAAGCGTCTCGCCGCCTGCTCCACCATCGCCGGATCCTCCACGGCGGCCGTGTTGATGCTCACCTTGTCGGCGCCGGCGTTGAGGAGCTTGCGAACGTCGTCGGTCGATCGCACGCCGCCGCCGACCGTGAGGGGGATGAAGACCTGGTCGGCCACGCGCTCGATCACATCGACGATCGTCTCGCGGGCGTCGCTCGAGGCCGTGATGTCGAGGAACGCGAGCTCGTCGGCGCCGGCCTCGTCATAGCGGCGGGCGATTTCGACCGGGTCGCCGGCGTCGCGCAGCCGCACGAAGTTCACGCCCTTCACCACGCGCCCCGCGTGGACGTCGAGGCAGGGGATGATGCGCTTCGCGAGCAAGGCTAGGCTTCGCCGGTGGCGAGCTTCACCGCCTCGGCGAAGTCGAGCTTGCCCTCGTAGATCGCGCGCCCGGTGATGGCGCCGGTAATGCCCTCGCCTTCCACTTCGCAGAGCCTGCGCACGTCCTCGAGGCTGTTGAGGCCGCCGCTCGCGATCACCGGGATCGAGAGCGCCTGCGCAAGGCGCACGGTGGCCTCGATGTTCACGCCCGTCATCATTCCGTCGCGCCCGATGTCGGTGTAGATCACCGCTTCGACGCCGTAGTCCTGGAACCGCTTCGCGAGGTCGATCACGTCGTGCTTCGTGAGGCGCGACCACCCGTCCGTCGCGACCTGGCCGTCCTTCGCGTCGAGCCCGACGATGATGTGGCCGGGAAACGCGTCGCAGGCCTCGTGGAGGAAGCCGGGGTTCTTCACCGCCTGGGTTCCGATGATGACGAAGGAAACGCCGTCGTCGAGGTAGCGCTCGATCGTGTCGAGGTCGCGGATGCCGCCGCCCAGCTGCACCGGAATGTCGGAGTCGATCGACGCGATGATGTTCTTCACCGCGTTCTCGTTCACGGGCTTGCCCTGGCGCGCGCCGTTGAGGTCGACGACGTGCAGGCGCCGCGCCCCGCGCTCGGCCCACTGCGCGGCCATCTTGCCGGGGTCATCCGAAAACACCGTCGCCTTCTGCATGTCGCCCTGCTCGAGGCGAACGCAGTGGCCGTCCTTCAGGTCGATCGCGGGAATGAGGATCATGGAAAGGGCTCGGCGGGGGTCCCCAACTTGTTGGGGTGGTTCAACATCACCTCAGGGATTCCAGCTGGCGAAGTTGCTGAGTAGCGTGAGCCCGGCGACGCTGCTTTTCTCGGGGTGGAATTGCGTCGCAAAAATATTATCCCGGGCAATCGCCGAGGTAAAGGCATGGGGGTAGCGGGTGCGCCCGGCGGCGAGCGCCGGGTCGGCGGGCTCGCAGTAGTAGCTGTGCACGAAGTAGAAGCGGCTTCCGTCCGGAATGCCGTGCCAGAGGGCGTGAGGCTCGACCTGCCAGACCTCGTTCCACCCCATGTGCGGGATCTTGAGCCGCGCGGCGCGCGTCTCGGGGGCGTCGGCGAAGGCGACAACGGCGCCTTCGAGCACCGCGAGCCCGGCCGTGGGCCCTTCGGCGCTTTCGGCGAAGAGCATCTGCTGACCGATGCACAGGCCCAGGAAAGGTTTTCCGCGTGCCGCCTCCTCCACCGCCTCGCCCAGGCCGCTATCCTCGAGGCAGCGCATGCAGTCGGGCATCGCGCCCTGTCCCGGGAACACCACGCGGTCGGCGCGGCGAATCGCTTCGGGATCCGCGGTGATCCCGACGGAGGCTTCCGGGGCCACATGGGCGAGCGCTTTCTCGACGGAGCGCAGGTTGCCCATCCCGTAGTCGACGATGGCGATGCGTTGAGGCATGAGGCGTGAGGCGGAGGTCTTAGAGCGTTCCCTTGGTGGATGGAACGACGCCGGCCGCGCGCGGATCGGGCTCCACGGCCATCCGCAGCGCGCGCGCGAAAGCCTTGAAGATCGTCTCGCACTGGTGGTGCGCATTGTCCCCGCGCAGGTTGTCGATGTGAACCGTGGCCTGCGCGTGGTTCACGAAGCCCTGGAAGAACTCGTGCGTGAGGTCGACGTCGAACTGGCCGACGCGGGCCCTCCGGAAATCGACGTGCCATTCCAGGCCGGGGCGTCCCGAGAAATCCACGACGGCGCGCGACAGCGCCTCGTCGAGCGGGACATAGGCGTGTCCGTAGCGGCGAATGCCCTTCTTGTCGCCGAGCGCCTTTGCGAACGCCATGCCGAGCGTGATGCCGATGTCCTCGACCGTGTGGTGCGCGTCGATCTCGAGGTCGCCCTTCGCCTGCACGGTGAGGTCGACCAATCCATGGCGCGCGACCTGGTCGAGCATGTGGTCGAGGAAGGGAATGCCGGAGGCGAGCTTGGCCCGGCCCTCGCCGTCGAGGGCGATGGCCACGTAGACCTGCGTTTCCTTCGTGTCGCGCTGGATTTCGGCGCTGCGCATGGGGATCAGGCGAGGATCGATCGAAGGGCTTCGACGAGGCGCTGGTTTTCGTCGGGGGCGCCGACCGTGAGGCGCAGGGTGTTCGCGAGAAGTGGGTGGGACCCGTGGAACGTGCGAACCAATATACCACGGTGCTTCAGCGCCTCGAACACGCGCGGGCCGTCGGCCAGGCGGACCAGCACGAAGTTGGCGGCGGACGGGAAGCGCTCGATTCCCGGGATGTCGTCCAGGGCCGATTCAAGCGCCGCGCGATCGGCGACGATCTGCCGCGTCTGCGCCTCGAGCACGCCGTGGTGCGCGAGCAGGAGCTCGCCCGCCGCGGCCGAGAGCACGTCGACGTTGTAGGGCAGCCGCAGCTTCTCGAACTCATCGAGCCAGGCCTTCGGGCCGATGGCGCAGCCGAGCCGCAAGCCCGCGAGGCCCAGCTTCGAAACGGTGCGCACGAGCACCACGTTCGGATGCTTGCCGAGGGCATCCATGGCCGTGGCTCCCCCGGAGAAGGCGTAATACGCCTCGTCGATCGCGACGAGGCCCGGCGCCGCCGCGATGACGCGCTCGATCGCGGCGCGCGAAAAGAGGTTGCCGGTCGGATTGTTGGGATAGGCGAGCCACAGGAGCGCGGGGCGGCGCTCCTCGATGGCTCGAAGCAGCGCGTCCTCGTCGAGCGAGAAGTCCTTCGCGAGCGGCACGCCGGCGTAACCCAGCCCGGCCGCGATGGCGCTCATGCGGTACATCACGAACGAAGGCTCGGGCGCCAGCACGACGGCGCCGGGACGCGCGAGCGCCATGCTGATGATCTGGATGATCTCGTCGGAGCCATTGCCGAGGAGGATCTCCTGGCCGTCGGGAACACCCATCACCTCGCGCAGCCGGGCTTTCAGCCCGGGCACGTTGGGGTCCGGATAGCGGTTCACCGCGAGGCCCGCGAGCTTCTCGCCCATCTCGCGCGCGAGCGAGGCGGGCAGGCGATACGGGTTCTCCATCGCATCGAGCTTCACGAACCCCGCCGAGGGCGAGACGTGATAGGCCTTCAACGCGAGGACCTCCTCGCGCACGAGGGATGCAGGATCCTTGCTCACTTCGCGAGCCGGAACTCGGCGCTGCGCGCGTGCGCTTCGAGGCCTTCCGCGCGCGCGAGCGTCGCGGCGGCGCGCCCCAGGGTCGCGGCCCCGCTCTCGGAAACACGGATCAGGCTCGAGCGCTTCTGGAAGTCATAGACCCCGAGCGGCGAAGAGAAGCGCGCCGTGCGGGACGTGGGCAGGACGTGGTTGGGTCCGGCGCAGTAATCGCCCAGCGCTTCGGAAGCGTGGTGCCCGATGAAGATCGCGCCGGCGTGTCGAATCCGCGGCACGAGCGCCTCGGGATCCGCGACGGCGAGCTCGAGGTGCTCCGGCGCAATGCGGTTCGCGAGCTCGCACGCCTCGGCGAGGTCGCGCGTCTGGATGAGGGCGCCGCGATTGCGCACCGAGGCTTCGATGATGCCGCGCCTCGGCATTGCCGGGAGCTGCCGCGCCATCGACTCGGCGACGCGCGCGATGAAGCCGGCTTCCGGCGAAAGCAGGATCGCCTGCGCGATCTCGTCATGCTCCGCCTGCGAAAAGAGATCCATCGCCACCCAGTCGGCGTGCGCGCTTCCGTCGGCGATCACCAGCACCTCCGACGGCCCTGCCACCATGTCGATCCCCACGCGGCCGAAGACGCGCCGCTTGGCCGCGGCAACATAGGCGTTGCCCGGACCGACGATCTTGTCGACCGCCGGAACGCTCTGGGTGCCGAAGGCGAGCGCACCCACCGCCTGCGCGCCCCCGACCCGGAAGATGCGATCGACGCCCGCGAGCGCCGCCGCCGCGAGCACCGAGCCGTTGACTGCGCCGTCGGGCGTGGGCGTCACCATCACGAGCTCGGGCACGCCCGCGACCTTGGCCGCCACGGCGCTCATGAGAACGGACGAGGGATAAGCGGCCTTGCCGCCCGGAACGTAGAGGCC
>Ga0315912_10005289_pt1 | contig 11927 bp, 13 predicted proteins | sample VfabasoilMG_FD_204469 | JGI IMG/M metagenome (GOLD analysis project Ga0315912, IMG submission 204469) | Garden soil microbial communities collected in Santa Monica, California, United States - V. faba soil | ecosystem: Environmental > Terrestrial > Soil > Garden | place: USA: California...
GTATTCCGCGCCGGCCATGTAGCGGTCGTTGTACGCGTCCGAAAATTTCAGATCGTGATAGACGGTCGCTCCAGTCGGATCGACGGTTTCGAACGGCGTGGTCTGGCCGCGAAACGAGCCTGGCATCTCGGCGTTGCCGCCTGCGAACAATACGACGCTGGAGTGCTGCGCAAATGACGAATCCGCGTTTGCAGCCGCGGAAGCGCCGGCGACTGCGAGCACGCACAACATGGAAGCGGAACGTGGGTTCATGTCCAACTCCTCGAGTGAAGGTGTTGGCTAGACCTCGCGTCCGAATCGCGAGTTGCATTACGAAGTGTTACGAATCCTTCAGGTTCGCGTCACACGACGGTCGTTCAGTCGCGCGAGCGGGCGAGTATCGCCAGCATCGTATTGGAGCGGCCCCACAACGACGACGGCAGGATGAGTTGCTCGAGTTGCCATCGCTCGCCCGCTTCGCGGTTCAGGGCATCCGTCACTTCGACGGAGTCGGCCTGGAAGATTCCCGTTTTGTACGGCAGCAGGATCGTCTTGTATTCGAGTCTTGACATGGGGCGCTCCGGGAATCGCGCGGGCGATTGATCCGCGCCGCCCCATCTTGTCACGTATGCCGTCACGACCCCCGAAATACTTTCATGGTCCGTTAACGCCCATGACACAAGGATTCCCGAGCATGGCGCCCCGGTCGCAATCTGCAGGGGAACAATCATGCGAATATTCGGTTTCTTCGCGGTCGCGGCGTATGCGGCGCTGCTTTCACACGGATCGGTCGCGCTGGCAGGCGATCGTGAGCACGATGGCTGGCACGGCGGCCAGCCGGTCCAGCTCGATCCACGGCCCTACTTCCTGGTGCAAGGCATGGATCCGGGCCCGCTCAAGTCGAAACTCCTCGGCTGCCAGGACCAACCCGTGCGCCGCACCGATTTCTCGATCGCACATCGCGGCGCGCCGCTGCAGTTCCCGGAACACACCAAAGAATCGTATGAAGCCGGCGCGCACATGGGCGCGGGCATCGTCGAATGCGACGTCACCTTCACCAAGGATGGCCAGCTGGTGTGCCGCCACGACGAATGCGACCTGCACACCACGACGAACATCACGAACACGCCGCTCAATGCCAGCTGCTCGATTCCGTGGTCCGGTGCGAATTCCGGCCCGCGTTGCTGCGCCAGCGACATCACGCTCGCGCAGTTCAGGACGCTCAAGGGAAAGATGGACGCGTCCAACCCGGGCGGCGCCACCGCCGAGCAGTATTTCGGCGGCACGGCGTCGTTTCGCACGGATCTCTACAACTCGCGCGGCACATTGCTGACGCTGCGGGAATCGATCGAGCTCAACAAGCGGCTCGGCGTGAAGCACACCCCCGAGCTCAAGGCCGGCAACGCGACGCGTATCAACCAGGTGTTCGGCAGCCAGGCCGCCTACGCGCAGGCCATGATCAACGAGTTCAAACGCGCGCGTGTCGATCCGCGCGACGTGTACGCGCAATCGTTCAATCTCGCGGATGTCACCTACTGGGTCACGCACGAGCCCGCTTATGGAAGACAGGCTGTATATCTCGACGACGTCGATCCCGGTGCTGGCATTCCGCCCCTGACCGCCGCGGAGCTGCGCGAGGTCCGCCGCCAGGGCGTGCGCATCTTTGCGCCGCCCATTCCCGCGCTGCTGGCCGTGGACAGCAATGACGAGGTGGTGCCGTCACAGTACGCGCGCGACATACGCGCGGCGGGACTGAAGATCATCACCTGGAGCTTCGAGCGCGCCGACCTGCGCCGCGGCGCCGCGAACGCGGGGTTCTATTACGCCTTCGATCCGCTGGGACGCGCGATCCGGAAAGACAGCGACATGTATGTCGCGCTCGACGTGCTGGCGAAGGATGTCGGCATCCAGGGAATCTTCTCCGACTGGCCCGCCACGGTCAGTTACTACGCGAGCTGCATTGGTCTCGATTGATTTGATGACAAGAGCAGGCGCGCCCGGCACCCTCACGCCCCCGAGGGCGCCGGGCGCAGCAGGCCGGATCAGCTGCAGCGCCGGCGGATGAAGTCCAGCACGGTGTCCGCGCACTTCTCCGGTTCGATCTGCAGCAGCAGGTGCGGCGCGTCGAATTCCGCGAGTTCGACGTCCGGCCGCAATTCGAGGATCCTGCGGCCCGCGGAAGCCGGCACCAGGCGATCATTGCGCGCCCGCATGTAGAGCATGGGCACCTGGATTTTCCGCAGCAGCGCGCCGCGATCGACCGCGAGCAACGCGGCCACGCGCGCACGAACGACCTGGGCGGACACCTTCGACAACACCGACGCCTGCGCGCGCCGGAGTTCCGGCGAGGCTCGTCCGCCGTGCAACCAGGGTCCGGCGATCGCAGGATGAAGTTTGACGGCCGGCAGGGTTGCGACCAGGCGGCTCATCCCGCCCAGGATCGGCAGCGGATTCGCGGCAAAGGTGACGCAAAGGATCAGGCCGCGAAGGCGCGGCGGGTCCGAGGCGGCGATCGAGATGCCGACGGGCCCGGAGAACGACTCGGCCAGCAGCACGTAGTCTTCATCCGCCGGTAGTTTGGCGCGCACGTGGGCTTCGTGCCCCGCGTAGTCGAGCACCCGGTCCGTCGGGTAGCCGACCACCTGGTGTGGAGTACCTCGCAACTCGCGCACGAAGGGTTCGAACAGGTCTCCGGTGCCGTCGATGCCCGGCAGCAGCACGAGTCGGGTCATCAGGCGCGCAGTTTACGACGCCTTGGGCAACGGCACTCCCTGCGCGCACGACGCCACGTACAGCTCCAGGATTCCCGGCCAGCCGTTGTCGACGCCATCGCGCATTTCCTGGCCGCCGGCCGCCATCCGCTCGAAATCGCGATGCTCGAGCTCCACGCGCGTGCGCTTGGCGGACTCGGCAATGAATTTCACCTCGACTTCGGAGGTGAACTGCGGGCGTGGATCGGATTTCCACTGACCGTTGATTTCCCAGCTCACGATCAGGCGCTTGCCGGGTTCCCAGACGATTACGTGACCGACCGTCGACTCCTCGCCGCCCTCGTGTTTCCCGTACCAGCGGCCGCCGACGAACGGCTCGATGAAAGATTCGCGCAGCGGCGTGGCGCCGATGCCATGCGATTTCGGCCACCAGCGATCCAGCCTGGCGGTGAAGAATTCGAATGCCTCGGCCGGCGTCGCATCCACGACCACGCTCTTGCGCACCGGCGCGATCTGTATCGTTCGGTTCATCTTTTTTTCGCTCCACGTGCCTTGTTGGCCGCGTTCACTTCGCGCGCGAACGATGCCAGGGCATCGCCCCAGAATTCGTCCAGCCAGCGCCGCAGTTCTCCCAATCCGTCCGGGTCGATGTAGTACACGCGGCGCGCACCTTCCGAACGGTCCTTCACGAGGCCGGCTTCCTTGAGCACCTTGAGATGCTGCGACACGGCCGGGCGGCTCACCGGCAGCTTCTTCGCGATCTCGCCCACGGCCTGCGGACCCGATCGCAGCGATTCGAGCACGCTGCGGCGCGTCGGATCGCTAATGGACTGCAAAGCCTTGTGGTAAGCCATGGCTTACGGTAAGCAATTGCTTACTTTCGTGTCAAGTATTTCTTGCCGATGATTTAGAACTGGCCCACGGCAACCTACTTCCGCTGGTGCAGAATCACCGCCATGTCCGCACTGCTCGACAACATCATGTGGAATTGCCTGTCGGGCCCGCACGCGAAATTCGCGGCGGGCTCCGGCGACGTGCGCCGTTACGCGCCGGGATTCTCGCCCATCGTCGGATGCCGTGATCCGCAGCGCCCGGATTTCGCGGCGCTGACAAACTACTGCAGCGTGGGCGACAGCTTTTACGTGGACATCTGGTCGGGGACACCGCCGGCGGATTGGCAGATCACCCGGGAAGCCACCATGTTCAAGATGGTGTGGGACGCGGCGATGCCGTCACAGGACCCGGCGCCGGATGCCGCCCTGCTGCGACCGGAGCAGGCCGGGGAAGCCCTCGAGCTGGCGAAGCTCACCAACCCGGGGCCGTTCGGCATCCGCACTCCCGAGCTCGGCGAGTACTTCGGTTACTTCGAAGACGGCCGGCTGATCGCCATGGCGGGGGAGAGGCTGTGTGTCGGCGACCTGCACGAGGTCAGCGGCATCTGTACTCACCCCGACTACCAGGGCCGCGGACTCGCGAAGAAGCTGACGCTCAAGCTGGTGCGGCGCCAGATGCAGCGCGGCAAAACGCCCTTCCTGCACGTCATGAGCCACAATACGTCGGCGCGCGCGCTTTACGAAAAGCTCGGCTTCCGCAACTACCGCGAGACCGTGGTCAGGGTCGTGACCAGGGTCCGACCGTGACGCAGGCACGCACGGCGGCACATCGATCGTTTATATTTCCGGCACATGTTCGCCATCGTCCCGCTCGGAAAGAAAGGGTCCTCCGGGATCCCGATTTTTACGATCTTCATCTGCGTGCTGTGCATCATCGTGCACGTGTTCGCGAACAAGCCGGCTGACCGGCTGGCGCTGGCGTTCTATCCATTCAACCCCGATCCGCTCAAGATGTTCACGTCGGTGTTCACACACGCCGACGTCTGGCACCTGCTGGGCAACCTGCTGTTCTTCTATTGCTTCTCGCGGTCCATCGAGACTCAGATCACCATCGTGGGTTACCTGTTGTCGTTCGTGGTGTTCGTGCTGGCGACCAACATCACCTTCGCTTTGACCGCGACGTCGCCGATCCCGACCGTCGGCCTGTCGGGCGTCGTCTGGGGATACATGGGGATGTTCCTGTTCCGGTATCCCAAGGACAACATCAATTGCTTCGTCTGGTTCATCTGGATTCTGAAAACCATCGAAGTCCCGGTGTTGCTGTTCGTGCTGGCGTACCTCGCCCTGAACATCATCGAATACGGCAAGGGCGCGGAAACCGGCATCAACTACGTGGTGCACATCTCCGGCTTCGTCGCCGGCGTGTTGTACAAGCTGGCCTTCTGGAAGACCTTCACCACCGAAAAAGCCCCGGAACCGAAGAAGCGGCCGGTGTTGCCCGCGAGCCGGGCACCGGCTCGTCTGCCGAACAAGTAGCCCGGCGCCGTCCTAGTTCTTGGCGGCCATCACTTCCGCCAGCGGCCGTTTGCGCACCAGCGCGAGTTGCCTGCGGAAACGTTTCTGCAGGTCCCATTCCGCCGATTTCAGCGACTCCGGCAGGCCGATGCACCGCTTTTCGTAGACCTTGACGGGCGTCTTGTCGAAGACGTTCAGGTATTGCTGCCGGCGGTCGCTGTCGAAACGACCTTCTGCCCACGGCACCACGCTCTCATCGCCGTCCGCCTGTGCGATCCAGATCGCGTGCGTGCGGTCGCTGATCTCGCTGATGATGGGCTCCTGCCTTTTCTGCCAGGCCATCACCGCATCGGCGGTCTGTCGTCCATGCAGCGGAAACCAGCGCGCGCAGATCGCCTGGGTCGCGTCCGGCGTGTGCATGATTTCGTACATGTAGAACACGGCGACTTCGTAGTCGTCCTTGGGATACGCGCGCAGCACCTTGGTCAGGGGATGCACTTTCTCCTCCTGGAGGACGTATGCCGCCGGTTCAGTGCGCTTCGGCCGGTCCTTCGAGGACTCGCGGAACGTCGAGTTCGGATTGACCGAAGGCCCTGGCGGCGGCGGATCGCAGCCCGCGAGCACCGCCAATGCGATCAGCAGGCCGGTCAGCGCGGGTCTCAGAACTTCACCATCACGTGGCGCACGGCGGTGTAATCCTCGAGCGCGTAGACAGAGAGGTCCTTGCCGTAGCCGGAACGTTTCATGCCGCCGTGCGGCATTTCGCTGACCAGCATGAAATGCGTGTTGATCCAGGTGCAGCCATATTGCAGGCGCGCGGCCACTTTCATCGCCTTGCCCACGTCCTTGGTCCATACCGAAGACGCGAGACCGTAGTCCGAATCGTTGGCCCACTCGATCGCCTGGTCGGCATCCTTGAATCGGGTGACGCTCACGACCGGACCGAACACTTCCTTCTGCACGATCTCGTCGCTCTGCTTCGCGCCGGCGATGACCGTGGGCTCGTAAAAGAAGCCGCTGCCGGCGCGCGCCTTGCCGCCGGCGGTCACCTCGATGTGGCGCTTCTCGGAAGCACGCGACACGAAACCCGCAACGCGTGACCGCTGCTTGGCGGTGATGAGCGGCCCCATCTCGACGCCCTCTTCCTCCTGTGTGCCGACCTTGATGCTGCTTGCCGCCTTCGACAGCTCCGCCACCAACTTGTCGTGAATCTTCGCGCCGGCGTAGATGCGGCAGGCCGCGGTGCAATCCTGGCCGGCATTGTAGAAACCGAAGGTGCGCACGCCGCCGACCACGGATTCGAGATCGGCATCGTCAAACACAATGACGGGCGCCTTGCCGCCGAGCTCGAGATGCGTGCGCTTGGTGCCATGGACCGCGGCCGAAAGCACCTTCTCGCCGCTGGCGATGGACCCGGTGAGCGAAATCATCGCGACGTCGGGTTGCGCCACCAGGGGTGCGCCAACGGTGTTGCCGCGGCCGCAGACGATGTTCACCACGCCAGGCGGGAACAGCTCGGCGCAGATGGCCCCCAGCTTGAGCGCAGTCAGCGGCGTCTGTTCGGAAGGCTTGAGCACCACGGTGTTGCCGGCGGCGAGCGCCGGTCCCAGCTTCCAGGCCGCCATCATGAGCGGATAGTTCCACGGCGCGATCGAGGCGATCACGCCGATGGGATCGCGGCGGATCATGCTGGTGAAACCCGGCAGGTATTCGCCCGCCACCGAGCCGTTCAGCACCCGGCAGGCTCCGGCGAAAAAGCGGAACACGTCGGCGACGGCCGGGATCTCGTCGTTGAGCGCGGCCGCCAGCGGCTTGCCGCAATTCTGCGATTCGAGCGACGCGAATTCCTTGCCCTCGGCCTCGATGCGATCGGCCAGTTTCATGAGTAGCGTTCCGCGATCCTTCGGCACCGTCGCCGCCCAGCCGGGAAACGCCTTCGCGGCAGCCGTCACTGCATTGGCGATCTGTCCCTCGTCGGCCTCGGCCACCTGCGCGATGACCTTGCCGGTGGCGGGATTGAGCACGTCCTGCTCCTCGCCCTTGCCTTTGACCAGTTTTCCGTTAACGAGCAGTTTCGTGTTCATCGTCGGGCCTCGTGAAGTAGTAGGCGAGCACGATCGGTATCAAGGTCACCGCGATGACGATCACCGCCACCACGTTGGTGACCGGCCGGTCGCGCGGCCGGAAGAGTTCGCTGAAGAACCAGATCGGCAGGGTGCGTTCCTTGCCGGCCGTGAATATCGTGACGATGATTTCGTCGAACGACAATGCGAATGCCAGCATGCCGCCGGCGAGGAATGCGGTGGCCACCTGCGGCAACAACACGTAGCGCAATGTCTGCGAACCGTCGGCACCCAGGTCCATGGAGGCCTCCACCCAGTTGGGCGGCAGGCGCCGCAGGCGCGCGACCACGTTGTTGTAGACGATGACCAGGCAGAACGTGGCGTGGCCGGCAACAATGGTGAAGAAGGAAGGCTCGATGCGGCCCAGTTTCATCGCGGCCAGCAGCGCGATACCGGTGATGATGCCCGGCAGGGCGATCGGCAGCACGAACAGCACGGTCACGGCGTCCTTGCCGCGGAAGTTGCTGCGCGCCAGCGCGAAGGCCGCGAGCGTCCCCAGCACCATGGCGATCACCGTGGCGCAGGCGGCGACCGCCAGCGACAGGCTCAGGCTTTGCCAGATGTCGGCGCGCGCGAACGCCGTCTCGAACCACTTGAAGGTCAGGCCCGGCGGCGGAAACTGGTAGGTGCGATCGTCGGTGGTGAAGGCGTACAGGATGATGATCAGCACCGGGATGTGCATGAACGCCAGGCCGGCGAAGGCGCCGATCCTCGTGGTCCAGGATGGCCTGTCAAAGCGCATCGAAGGCTCCGAAGCGCTTGGCGATGGATAGATAGATGAAGATCAGCACGATGGGCACCACGGAGAACGCCGCGGCCAGCGGAATGTTCCCCGCCAGGCCCTGCTGCGTGTACACCATCATGCCGATGAAATATCCCGGCGCACCGACCACGCTGGGAATGATGTAGTCACCGAGTGTCAGCGAGAACGTGAACACGGAACCGGCGGCGATGCCGGGAATGGCCAGCGGCAACACGACGTTGCGAAAGGTCTGCGCGGGTTTCGCGCCCAGGTCCGCCGATGCCTGCAGCAGCGAACCCGGCACACGTTCGAGCGCCGCCGCCATCGGCAGGATCATGAACGGCAGCCACATGTAGACGAACACCAGGAACATGCCGATGTAAGACGAGCTCAACGACGGCCCGCCGATGCCCGGTGTCGCGAGCAGGGTGTCGAGCACACCCGACAGTCCCAGCTTGCCGAACACCCAGGCGATGATGCCTTCCTTGGCGAGCAGCTGGCGCCAGGCATAGACCTTCACGAGGTAGCTGGTCCACATGGGCAGCATCACGCCGACGTAGAAGAACGCCTTCATGCGTCCCGTGGCGTACCGCGCCATGTAGGTCGCGATGGGCAGCGCGATGATGGCGCAGGCGATGGTGACCGCGATGGCCATGGTCACCGTGCGCAGCACGATGTCGATGTTGGCCGGCTGGGTGACCAGCTGCTTGTAGGTTGCGAGCGTCGGCTCGCGCACGATCTGCGCCGTGAAGTCGTCGATCCGGTAGAAGCTCTGCGCCAGCAGCGCGAACAGCGAGCCGACGTAGACCGTGCCGAACCACAACAACGGCGGCACCAGCAGCAGGGCCAGGTACCAGTACGGTCGCCGCCAGAAGAATGTCGACGCCGCCCGCACGACCGCGACTACGCCTGCAGGGGGACGGCCGCGTCGCGCGGCCACGCCAGCTGGACGCGTGTGCCGACGGTACGCCCGTTGACGCCGCGGGATTCCGGTATCAACGCGCTCCAGGTGCCGCCGGCATCGAGTGTCACCTGCCAACGGCTGGCCGCACCGTGGAATTGCACCGCCACCACGGTGCCGGGTGCGGTCGCGACGCCGGCCGGCGCCGCGGCGGTCGCATCGAGCACGTCGATGTTCTCGGCGCGGATGGCGAACGGCGCGGTTGCCCCCAGGGCCTGCGCGAGCGTGGCCTCGGCCACGTTGGCGCTGCCGACGAAACGCGCCACGAACGCGGTGGCAGGCTTCAGGTACAGCTCGCGCGGTGCCGCGAGTTGTTCGATGCGTCCCTTGTTGAACACCGCGACACGGTCGGCCATCGACAGCGCCTCGCCCTGGTCATGGGTGACGTATACGAAGGTGATGCCGAGCTTCTTCTGCAGGCTCTTGAGCTCGATCTGCATTTCCTCGCGCAGTTTCAGATCGAGCGCGCCCAGCGGTTCGTCGAGCAGCAGCACCTTCGGATGATTGATCAGCGCGCGCGCCAGGGCGACGCGCTGCCGCTGGCCGCCGGAGAGTTGCGCCGGCCGCCGTTCACCCTGCGCGCCGAGCTGCACGAGCTCGAGCATTTCGCGGGCGTGTTTGTCGCGCTCGGCCGCGCCCACGCCGCGCACCCGCGGACCATAGGCCACGTTCTGCAGCACCGTCATGTGCGGGAACAGCGCGTAGTCCTGGAAGACCGTGTTGACGTTGCGGTCGTAGGGCGGCGTGGAGGAAACATCCGCGCCGTCGAGCAGCACCTGGCCGCGATCCGGCGTGTCGAACCCGGCCACCAGCCGCAGGCAGGTGGTCTTGCCGGAGCCGGAGGGACCGAGCATGGCGAAGAACTCGCCCGGTTCCACCGTGAACGACACGTCATCGACGGCGCGCACCTCGCCGTAGATGCGCGACACGCCGCGGAATTCGATCGCCGCCGTCACCGCAGCGGCTCCCGTTCAGTTACCGCCGATGACGGCCACGTAGTCGGTGACCCAGCGGCTGTAGGGAACGCAGCCTTCGACATGCGAAGCGCACTTGGCTTCCGGCGTACGCCAGAACTTGATCTTGTCGAAGTTCTCGAAGCCGTTGGTCTTGCAGCCTTCGGCGCCCAGCAGCTCATTGCCCTGGCAAGCCGTCGGCACCACCGGGTTGGAGCCGAACCAGGCGGCCACGTCGCCCTGAACCTTGGCCGAGATCGACCATTCCATCCACGCGTACGCACAGTTCGGATGTTTCGCGCCCGCGGCCAGCATGGTGGTGTCGGCCCATCCGGTCGCACCCTCTTCCGGCACCACGGTGGCGACCGGCGCCTTGTTCGCCACCAGCGTGTTCGCCTGGAACGGCCAGGAACCCGAGGCGACGATGCCCTCGTTCTGGAAGTCCTGCACCTGCACGTTGGCGTCGTGCCAGTAACGCTGCACCAGCGGATGTTGTCCGCGCAGCAGCTTCAGGACTTCGCCGTAGGCCGCTTCGTTGAGTTCGTAGGGATCCTTGATGCCCAGATCCGGCTTCTTCACCGACAGGTACAACGCGGCATCCGCGATGTAGATAGGCCCGTCGTAGGCCTGCACGCGTCCCTTGTTGGTCTTGCCGTCGGGGAGCTTCTGCTCCTCGAACACCACCGACCACGATGTCGGCGGTTTCTTGAACGTCTTGGTGTTGTACATCAGGACGTTCGGCCCCCACTGGTAGGGCACGCCCCAGTGTTTGCCATCGACGAAGTGCCAGGCCGCTTCCTGCAGGCGCGGATCGACGGTGGAGTAACTCTTGACGCGGTCGAGGCCGATGGGCTGCACGACACCGCCGCGGATCAGGCGCAGCGATGCATCGCCGGAGGCGGTCACGAGGTCGTACGGGGCGTTGCCGGCCGGCGGCCACGAAGCATCTCCCGGCGGGCTCGGCGGCGGACCGCCGCTCGACATCAGCGTCACCATCTCGTCCGACGTGCCCGCGACTTTCACGTTGACCTTGCAACCGGTCGCGGCTTCGAAGCCCGTGACCCAGTCGTAGGCCTTGTCGGTTTCGCCGCGCTCGATGTATCCGGGCCAGGCGACGATGTCGAGCTGCCCTTCCATGGCGGTCGAAGGCATGGCGGCTGCCGCTTCCTTCGCTTCGTCTTTCTTTTCTGAACAGGCTGCGAGCGTGAGCAGCGCACTGCAGGCGAGAACGGACAGAGACCTTTTCGCGGATGCGGCAAACATGGCGAGCCCCTTTTTCTATGGTTGACCCGGGGATGGGCCAGCCGATTTGCGGGACATTCTATGCCTTCTTCTGGGCCTCCGCCGCACGCTCCGCCCGGCGCTTGGCCATCGCGGCCTCGCGCCCCGCCATGCCCGGGTCGTCCTTGGGATCGGGAATCACTTTCAATGCCATGTTCAGGCGTTCCTGCATGGGTCCGCTGAATTCGGCGTACGGGATGATGTACAGCTGGTTGGCCATTACTGCCCGCGCAACGATGTGGCCGAGGTCCTCCGGCTCGTACCCGGGCGAGATCACTTCCTTGAGGCTTTTCATGACGGCCGGATCGGCGCCGTAGTAGCCGGTATTCGAAAGGTGTTTGGGCCGCGTGAGCACGGCCTCGTGGATGTTGGTGTTCACCGCACCAGGACAGAGCACCGAAACGCCGATGCCGTGCGGCGCGAGATCGAGCTGCAGGCATTCCGACAATCCGCGCACCGCGAACTTGGTGGTGCAGTAGATAGCGCACCCGGGTAATGGCAGGAAGCCGGCCATCGACGCCGTGTTGACGATGTGCGCACCCAGGCCGTGTTTGAGCATGCGCGGTACGAAAGTCTGGATGCCGTTGATCATGCCGCCGAGGTTCACGGACATCTGCCAGTCCCAGTCGTCGTAGGTCGCCTGCTGAACCGGGCCGAACTGGCTCACCCCCGCCGTGTTGCACAGCAGCTGCACCGGGCCGAACACCTTTTCCGCCTCGTCGGCCGCGGCCGCGTACGCCTTGCGATCCGTGATGTCGAGCTGGATGCCATGCACCGGCTGGTTCTTCCCGCGAAAGTGCGCCACTGCACTGTCCAGGTGGTCGCGCCG
>Ga0315912_10005290_pt1 | contig 11927 bp, 9 predicted proteins | sample VfabasoilMG_FD_204469 | JGI IMG/M metagenome (GOLD analysis project Ga0315912, IMG submission 204469) | Garden soil microbial communities collected in Santa Monica, California, United States - V. faba soil | ecosystem: Environmental > Terrestrial > Soil > Garden | place: USA: California...
GGATTCGCAGCAACGCGCCGAGGAGCTGGACACGGTCAACACGGTGTCGCAGCAGATCGCCGGCCAGCTCGACGTCAACGCCCTGCTCAAGGGGATCGGCGAGCAGGTCCGCGCGCTCTTCAAGGCGGACATCGCCTACGTGGCGCTCCTCGACCGCGAAAGCAACATCATCAACTTCCCCTATACGTACGGCGAGGAAGTCCAGCCCCGGCCGCTCGGCGAGGGCCTCACGAGCCGCATCATCCAGACGGGCCAGCCGCTCGTCCTCAACCGGGACGTGGAAGCGCTCGCCCAGGAGCTCGGAGGCAAGATCGTCGGCCGGAACGCGCGCTCGTGGCTCGGCGTGCCGATCTTCATCGGCGGGCGTCCCGAGGGCGTGCTGAGCGTCCAGAGCCTCGAGCGCGAAGGCATCTACACGGCCGGCGACCAGCGGCTCCTCTCGACCATCGCCTCCAACCTCGGCGTCGCGCTGCAGAACGCGCTCTATTTCGACGAGACGCGCGAGGCGCTGCGGCAGCAGACCGCGACCGCGGAAATCCTCAAGGTCATTTCCGGCTCGCCCACGGATGTCCAGCCGGTGTTCGACGCGATCGCGGAGCGCGCGATGCAACTCTGCGACGCGAACGTGAGCATGGTGATGCGCTATGACGGCGAGCTCATCCACATGGTCGCGTTCCATGGGCTCCCGGAAGTGACCATGCAGAGGGTCCGCGCCATGTACCCGATGAAGCCAGGCCGCGGGACCCTCACCGCCCGCACGGTGCTGGAGGGAGCGCCCGTGCAGATTCCCGATGTGTTCGAGGACCCGGATTACGCGTTCCCGGAGAGCGCGAAGGCCGCGGGCTACCGCAGCCTTCTCGGCGTCCCCATGTTCCTCGACGGCAAGGTCGTGGGTGCGCTGGGACTCGCGCGCAACAAGGTAGGCCTCTTCCCCGAGAAACAGGTGCAGCTCCTCCAGACCTTCGCGCAGCAAGCCGTCATCGCCCTCGAGAACGTGCGGCTCTTCAACAACACCCGCGAAGCGCTCGAGCGACAGACGGCGACCGCGGACATCCTCAAGGTCATCGCCGGGTCTCCCTCGGACGTGCAGCCCGTCCTCGATGCGATCGTCGAGAAGGCGGTGAGCCTCGTCGGCGGCCACTCGGGGTCGCTATGGCGCCGCAACAACGACGAGCTGATGCTGGCGGCCTATACCGCCTCCCACAAGGGCGCCCCGAGCGCGCTTGCCCTCAAGCCGAGACCGATCAGCGAGCAGGACTTCTACACGCGCGATTTCCTGAAGGGCCTCACCGTCCAGATCCCGGACGTCGAGCAGCAGCCCGACTTTCCGCCCGAGTCCCTCGAGAACGCGAGGAAGCGCGGCTACCGGGCGCTCGTGGGGGTGCCGATGATCCGCGATGGCCGCCTCGTCGGAAGCATCGTGGTGACCCGCTCCGAGACCGGCACGTTCCCGCCGGCCCAGGTGGAGCTCCTGCGCACCTTCGCCGACCAGGCGGTCATCGCGATGGAGAACGTGCGCCTCTTCAGCGAAGCGCAGGAAGCGCGCGCCGCGGCCGAAGCCGCCAACGAGGCGAAGAGCGCGTTCCTCGCCACGATGAGCCACGAGATCCGCACGCCGATGAACGCGGTGATCGGCATGAGCGGCCTGCTCCTGGACACGCCGCTCGATTCCGAGCAGCGCGAGTATGCCGGCACCATCCGCGACTCCGGCGACGCGCTCCTCACGATCATCAACGACATCCTCGACTTCTCGAAGATCGAGGCGGGCCGCATGGACATCGAGGCGCAGCCGTTCGACCTGCGCGAGTGCATCGAGTCCGCGATGGACCTCGTCACCGCCCGCGCCGTCGAGAAGCACCTCGAGATCGCGTACGTCTTCGAGAACGACGTGCCCGTTGCGATCATGGGCGACGTCACGCGCCTTCGCCAGGTGGTGCTGAACCTCCTCAGCAACGCCGTGAAGTTCACCGAAAAGGGCGAAGTGGTGCTTTCCGTCACGGCGCAGCCGCTCACCGGGGATCGCGTCGAGCTGACGATTGCGGTGAGCGACACCGGCATCGGCCTCAAGCCGGAGGAAATGGGCCGCCTCTTCCAGTCGTTCTCGCAGGCCGACTCGTCCACGACGCGCCGCTACGGCGGCACGGGGCTCGGACTCGCGATCAGCAAGCGCCTCGCGGAGCTCATGGGCGGACGGATGTGGGCGCAGAGCGACGGCGCCGGCACGGGATCCACCTTCATGTTCACGATCCTCGCGCCCGTCGCCGAAGCGCAACCCACGAGGAGCCGCGACTTCATCGGCGTGCAGCCGCAGCTCAAGGGCAAGCGCGTCCTCGTCGTGGACGACAACGCCACCAACCGCCGCGTGCTGAACCTGCAATCGGCGAAGTGGGGCATGAGCGCCCGCGTCACCGGCTCGCCGCTCGAAGCGCTCGCCTGGCTCGGGAAGGGCGAAGCGTTCGACCTCGCCGTTCTCGACATGCACATGCCCGAGATGGACGGGGTCGCCCTGGCGAAGCGGATCCGCGGCCTGGGCATGAAGCTCCCGCTCGTCCTCTTCAGCTCCCTGGGACGCCGTGAAGTGGGCGAGGACGCGGATCTCTTCGACGCGTACCTCGCAAAGCCGGTCCACCAGTCGAGCCTCTTCGATACGCTCGTCGGGATCGTCGCGCGGGAGGCGGCACCCGCGGCGCCGGCGGAAGGCGCGGGGCTGGGCATCGACGCAGGGATGGCGGCGCGCCATCCCCTGAGGATCCTGCTCGCCGAGGACAACGTCGTGAACCAGAAGCTCGCCCTGCGCTTGCTGCAGAGAATGGGCTACCGCGCCGACCTCGCCTCGAACGGCATCGAAGCGCTGGAGTCCATCCAGCGGCAACGTTACGATGTCGTGCTGATGGACGTGCAGATGCCCGAGATGGACGGGCTGGAAGCCTCGCGGCGCATCTGCGCGAAATGGAAGCCGGAGGAGCGGCCGCGCATCGTCGCGATGACGGCGAACGCGATGCAGGGCGACCGCGACATGTGCCTCGCCGCCGGAATGGACGACTACATCACGAAGCCGATTCGCGTGGAGAAGCTGGTCGAAGCCCTGAGCCTGGTGACGGCCACCCAAGAACAAGAGGCCAGATGACGATCGATCGCGACACCTTCAAGGCGCTGCAGGACACCGCCGGCGCCGACTTCGTCGTGGAGCTCGTGGACGCCTTCCTCGAAGAGGCGCCGATCATGTTCGAGAGCATGCGCAGCGGCCTCGCCGAGCGCGATCCCGACAAGTTCCGCCGGGCCGCGCATTCGCTCAAGTCGAACGCCAACACCTTCGGCGCGACCGGCCTCGCCGCGCTCGCGAAGGAGCTCGAGCTCTCGGGCCTGCAGGCCGCGCTCGACCGGCCCGATGCGCTGGGTCCCGCACGCGCGGAGTACGAGCGCGTCGCCGCGGCGCTCAAGGAGATCCGTTGACCACCCAGCCCGCTTCGCGCCGGCCCGCACGGCTCCTTGTCGTCGACGACAACAAGGTGAACCGGCTGCTGATGGCGCGCGGGCTGCAGCAGCAGGGCCACAACACGGCGACCGCGGAGAACGGGCGCGTCGCGCTCGAGATGCTGCGCCAGGAAGAGTTCGACATGGTGCTGCTCGACATGGAGATGCCGGAGATGGACGGCTTCCAGGTCCTCGAGCAGCTCGTGAAGGACACGAAGCTGCGGGACCTGCCTGTCATCGTGACGTCATCGCTCGAGGGTATCGAGAACGTCGTGCGCTGCATCGAGCTGGGCGCCGAGGATTTCCTCACCAAGCCCGTGAATCCGGTCCTGCTCAAGGCGCGCATCGGCGCCAGCCTCGAGAAGAAACGGCTCCGCGACATGCAGAAGGAGCTGGTCCGCCGGTTCGCGACCTCGGAGGTCGCGCAGGACCTGGCGCAGTCCGGCTTCGCCCTGGGCGGCCACCACATTCGCGCCTCGGTCATGTTCTCCGACATCCGCGGCTTCACCCAGATGGTGGAATCGCAGCCGCCGGACGAGACGATCGACCTGCTCAACACCTACTACACGCTGATGTTCGACGCGATCTCGGGATGCGGCGGCGTGGTGAACCAGATGGTGGGCGACGGCCTCATGGCGATCTTCGGCGCGCCGCTGCCGTTGCCGGATCCGGCCGGAAGCGCCGTCGCTGCCGCCCGCGAAATGATCGAGATGGTCGAGCTCTTCAACGCCGAGCGAACGTCGCTCGGCAAGTCCACCATCCGGATCGGCATCGGGATCGCCACGGGCGAGGTCGTCGCCGGCTACACCGGCACCAATGAGCGTGCAACTTATACCTGCGTCGGCGACACCGTGAATCTCGCGGCGCGGCTGGAATCGCACACCAAGGAAGCCCTGCGGCCCGTGCTCCTCGATGGTGCAACCCGGGAGGGCCTGCCCGCCGACGCCGGCGTGGATCCGCTGGGCGAAGTGCAGCTGAAGGGAAAGGCCGGGCCCGTGAGGGTTTTCGCACTGAAGGTCTAGGCCGCGGCGCGATAGAATCGCATTCCCATGCCTGCCAACCCCGCCTACGACGCTCTGTACGCGCAAAGCCGAGACCTCCTTTGCGACGGGCTGTGCGCGGCCCTCGCCGGCATGCTCGACAGTGCCGACGCCTCCACCAAGGAGGTCATCGACAAGTCGGACGATCAGGAACTCCGAAAGCTCATGCTCGAGGCGCAGGGCGTCGTCCAGACCCAGCGCCCGCTGATCGAGAAGCAGTTCCGCGAGAAGTACCAGACGGAATTCCGCAGGGCGACGAACAAGGCGAAGAAGGTGGCGGCGAGCTTCGCCGACATCAGCCTGGGCGAGCTCTCGCTCGTCGGCGAGGACGACCTGAACGAAACGCTGAAATTCAATGCCGCCGGCGCCAAGATGAAGCGCAAGTGCGAGGAAGGCCTCTCGGCGATCGACCAGCGCGTGCGCGTGCTGCTCGACGACGCGACCCTGGAATCGGACGACAACCCGTTCGGCGTGCAGGTCATCCTGGAAGCTTTCAAGCACGCGACCAAGCAGACCGGCGCGGAGGCGCCGGTGCGCATGATCCTGCTCAAGCTTTTCGAGGAGCACTTCCCGGACGGCGCCGTGGACGCCTACGCGTCCGTGAACGAGCTCCTCATCGCGAACCAGATCCTGCCGAAGATCAAGTACGGCATCACGCGAAGCAAGGACGGCGGCGGCAAGCGTCCGTCCGGCGGCGGCGAGAAGGAAACCGGCGGCGAGAAGGAGAAGGCCGGTGCAGCGCCCGCCGCGGAACCCGAGGACGAAGGCGACATGTTCGCGAAGATCGCGAAGATGCTCGCCCCCATCGCCAACCAGGGCCCGCCCCCGGCACCCGGCATGGGCGTCGGCAACGTCCCGATCATGCAGGGTGCGCAGCTCTCGGGTGCGCTCACCAACATCCAGAAGGGCGACTTCACCGGGGTGACCGGCGCCGAGGGCGTCGACCTCTCGGCGGTCTTCGCCGCGGCCTCCAGCATGACCAACGTGCTGAAGGAGCTGAAGGGCAGCAGCGTCGGCCAGTCGATGGGCCAGGTGGACGCGATGACGCTCGACATCGTCTCGATGCTCTTCGACGAGCTCTTCGACGACGCCAAGGTGCCGATCGCCCTGAAGGGGATCATCGGGCGGCTGCAGCTGCCGATGCTCAAGGTCGCGCTCGCCGACAAGGAGCTCTTCACCAAGAAGACCCACCCGTCGCGCAAATTCCTCGACACGCTCGGCCAGATCGGCTACCGGTTGCCCGCCGATTTCGACGACACGCAGCCGCTCTTCGCCAAGCTCGAGGGCTTCATCGAGGAGATCGTCGACGGATTCCAGGACAACACCGAGATCTTCGACACGGTGCGCGAGAAGCTCGAGGAAATCATCGTCGAGTTCGACCACCGCCAGAACGAGGAGACGGAGAAGGCGCGGATCGCGGCCGAGCAGGCCGAGGCGCTCGCGCTGGCGAAGGCCGCCGCGCAGGACGAGATCGTGGCGCGCGTCGAGAAGGCGCCGCACTCGCCGCGCGTCATCGTGGAATTCTTCGTGCAGCACTGGATCAAGTACATGCTGATCGTGCATGCGCGCGACGGCCGGGACAGCGAGGGCTGGAAGGCCGCGCTCGACACGATCGACCAGCTGCTGTGGAGCACGGAACCCAAGTCCACGCCCGAGGAGCGGCGCAAGCTCGCGGGCTCGATCCCCGGCATCCTGAAGCGCGTGCGCGAGGGCGTGAACGCGGCGGCCGTCGAGCCCGAGGTGAGCACGGCATTCTTCGGCGCGCTGATGAAGTGCCACACCGAGGTCATGCAGGCGATGCCGGCGAAGACCAAGGAAAAGGAGAGAGTGAAGGAGTTGGCCGGCAAGGGCGTCGAGAGCACCGGCAAGATGCCCGTCGCCAGGATGCCGGGCGTCGAAACCACCGGCAAGATGGCCGCGGCGAAGATGCCCGCGAAGCCCGCGGCGCCGGTGCACGCGGACCTCCTCGACTTCACGGAGCCGGTCGTCGTCGCCAATCCGTTCGGCGAGGGCCAGGTGCAGGTCGCGACCGAGGACCTCGACTTCACGGCGAACCCCGCGCCTGCTCCTGCATCCGGCGAGGTTGCCCTCGAGCCGGCCGCGCCGGCCTCACCCGCTCCGGCGGCCGCCCCTTCGACCCGCAGCCGGCGCGCGCCGACGATCCCGCTCCCCGCGCGCCTCGTGGTCGGCGCATGGGTCGAGATCATCAACGCCGACGAATCGAAGGTTTACGGGAAGCTGCATTTCGTGAGCCCGATGAAGAGCCACTTCCTCTTCGTGGACCGCAAGGGCAACAAGGTCTACGAGTGCTCGCGGTCCATGCTCGCGAGGCGCCTGGAAAGCCTCGAGATCGTGATCCTCGAGGGCGAGCCGGACGCCTCGCTCTTCGACCGCATCATGACGAGCCTCTTCGGGAAGCTCGGACAGCCCGCTCCGGCCTAGCGCAGCACCACGATTCCGTCGCAGTCGTTCGCGAGGTCCACGGAATCGCCGTTCAACACCGACGCGGCGCCATTCATGCGGCCCACGTGCCGGTTGTGCTCATCCACCATGCGGTTGTATTCCCCGGATCGCGCGTTGTAGGCCGCGATCGCCGCGTGGTTGGTCCAGTCGAGGTTGCGGTACTCGACGTCCAGGCGCGCTTTCATGCGATCGAGACGGGACCCTTCGCGATCGACGTCGCGCTGGCGCGCGTCGAGCGTCGCCTTGCGGTCCCACAACGCCTGGTTCCGGTCGTGGCAGTCGCGCGGCGGCGCTTCGCGGTAGTAGTAATAGGGGCGCTCGGCAGCGTCCGTCGCAAGCGGGTACGATACCTGCGCCGCGGCAACCAGCGGCGCCACGAGCGCCAGTGCGGCAACGACTCGTGTGGTCCTCATGGCGAATCTCCTTCCAGGTGCTTGACTTCAATGCGACCCCGGCCGCGACGCGAAAGTTTCTGATGGATGCCGTGAACCCTTCCGCCAAGGGGGCCTACGAGGCTCTCACCCGACTGCAGTTGCGGCTGCATCGCTACAACCACCTCTGGATGATGGTGTCGTGGGATCGCGCCGCGATGATGCCGCCGAAGGGGAACGAGGCCCGCGCCGCCGCCGAGGCGGAGCTGAGCGCCCTCATCCATCGGCTTCGGACCGATCCGCAGCAGGTGGAATGGCTGGCGGCGGCGGACAAGGAGCCCCTGGACGACTTCGAGCGCGCGAACCTGCGCGAGATCCGCCGGCAATGGCAGCTCGCCAACGCGCTCCCCGAATCGCTCGTCGAAGCGCGAACGCTCGCGACCGCCCGCTGCGAGCACGCCTGGCGCTCCCAGCGCAAGGCCAACGACTGGGCCGGCTTCCTCGCCAACCTTCGCGAGGTCGTCCGCATCACGCGCGAGGAGGCGAAGCTCCTGTCGGATGCGCTCGGCATGTCGCCCTACGACGCGCTCCTCGACCGCTTCGAAGCCGGCATGCGCGAAGCCGAGGTCGACCGCGTATTCGGCGAGCTCAAGCAGTGGCTGCCGGCGCTCATCGCCCGCGTGAAGGAAAAGCAGGCCGGCGAGCTCGTCCTCGTGCCCAAGGGACCGTTTCCGATCGCGAAACAGCGCGAAATGAGCCACGCGGTGATGAGGATCCTCCTGTTCGACTTCGAGGCCGGCCGCCTGGACGAGGCCCCGCATCCCTTCAGCGGGGGCGTGCCCGAGGACGTGCGCCTCACGACGCGTTACCGCGAGGACGACTTCGCGCGAAGCCTCTTCGCGACGATCCACGAGACCGGGCACGCGCGCTTCGAGCAGAACCTGCGGCGCGACTGGCTCGGCCAACCCGTCGCGCGCGCGCGCTCGTTCGGGATCCACGAAAGCCAGAGCCTTTCCTTCGAGATGCAACTGGGGCGCTCGCGCGGTTTCATGGACCTCCTCGCACCGGTCCTGCGGGACTCGTTCGGCCCGCAGATCGCGTTCGAGCCGGAGAACCTGTACCTGTTCTTCACCCGCGTGAAGGCCGAGAACCTGATCCGCGTCGAGGCCGACGAGCTCACCTATCCGATGCACGTGATCCTGCGCTTCGAGATCGAGAAGGCCCTGATCGCGGGCGAGATCGAGCCCGAAGACATCCCCGCCTTGTGGAACGAGAAAGTGCAGGCCTATCTCGGCCTCGACACGCGCGGAAATTTCACGGACGGCTGCATGCAGGACGTGCACTGGAGCGAGGGGCTTTTCGGCTACTTCCCCGACTACACGCTCGGGGCGATGTACGCGGCGCAATGGTTCGCCACGATCCGCAAGAGTCATCCGGATTTCGACGACCGCGTGCGCGCCGGCAACCTGGCGTTCATCTTCGACTGGCTGCGCGAGAACATCTGGCTGCAGGGATCGCGCTGGGAGACGCCGGAGCTCGTGAGGCGGGCGAGCGGGGAGACGCTCGACGTGGCGCATTTCCGCCGGCACCTCGAGGCGCGATACGCCGGCTGAGATCTTCATCCGACCTTCGACGCGGGCCGATCTCGGATTCATCACCGCGCTCGAGAGGCATCCCGAGAACCGCGAGCTCATCGGGCAGTGGAGCGACGGCGAGCACCTAGGGGCCATCGAGGGACGCGGCCGCTGGAGCCACTGGATCGTCGAGGAGCAAGGCGAGCGCGCCGGGTTCATCATCGCGCGCGACTGCCGCGCGCAGGGTGCGGGCCTCTACGTCAAGCGCATCCTCATCGGCACCAAGGATCGCGGGCTGGGCCAGGCCACCCTCGCCGCCTTCCTCGCCCATGCCGGCGCCACCTTCGCGACGCAGGACATCTGGCTCATCGTGCGCAACGAAAACGCACGCGCCCAGGCGGTGTACCGCAAGCTCGGCTTCGTCCCGTTCCATCCCGAAGGCGAGGAAGCCTCGCGCTTCGACGCGGTCGCCGAGGCGCCCGCGGAGCGCTGCTTTCGAATGAAATTGGGGTCAGGCTCATTTTTCCATCTGGCGGAAAAATGAACCTGACCCCAATTTACATTCGAGGCATCCTCTGGTTCCGGTAGGCGAGCTCGATGATGTCGAGCGCCTGGCGGATGGTCTCGATGCCGTTGGGCGGAACGGCGATGTGAAGGCTGCGGCCGCCCAGGTTGAAGGCGAGGCCGCAGAGCCCCTGCAGCGATTCGAACGGCATGCAGCCGACGGGTGAGATGGCGTTGGCCGTGGTGGTGGCCTTGCCCGCGACCTGCGGCTCGGAGAGAAGGCCCGGCATCAGCTCAGCCACGGCGGCTTGCGTGAGCTCGATAGTCTGCGAGCCCGAGTCGGTCTTCAGCGTGATGCGCATGTTGCCGCTCTCGGGAACGAGGGTGCATTCGGTGACGGTGTCGAAGGTATCCATGACGCGAATTGTAGCTGCGAAGCCCTCTTTCGATTCGGGGACAGAACTTCGTTTCGAGGCGGCGCGTCTATCGGGAGATACCTCAAGAAAAGGAGATCGAGATGGGACTCTTCCGGAAGACCACCACCACACCCGCGCCCCTTCCGGCGCAGCCCGGCAACACCATGAGCGGCCGCATCGCGGCGAGCGCGAACAACGGGCTCGACAAGATGGCGCAGGTCTACCACAGGAATCCGAAGCTGATCGGAGGACTCGGGGCCGTGGCGGCCGCGCTCCTGCTTACGCGGATGAAGCGCAAGGCTCCGTAAGCCTGGCTAGCTGGAGCTGCCGAGGAAGCGCGTGAGGGGCACGTGCGCGACGAGCGTGGCGAACCAGAGCGCGTAACCCTCGGCGGACGGATGCAAGCCGTCCGGGCAGTAGTACCGGTGCGGCTCCTTCACGAACGGATCCTCATGCGGCTCGCGGAAGAGGTCGACGAAGATGATGTCGAGCTCGGAAGCGAGGCGCGCGATGAGCGCATGCACGCGCACCGCGTGCCACATGATGACGCGCGAGACCGGGCGCAGGAAGAAAGGCGCCACGCTGAAGTTGTGGCCCGGCATGAGCACGACGTTCGGGCTCAACGCCTTCGCCTTCGTCAACGCCGCGCGGGCATCGTCCTCGATTCTTCTCACTGAACGAAACTCGAGCACGTCGTTCGCGCACGCCTGGATCAGGACCAGGTCGACGCGCTCGACTTCCAGGCTTTCGAGCTGCCCCACGACGTGGCCGATCCGGGCCCCGGAGCGCGCGACGTTGATGACGCGGGCATTCGGAAACGCCGCCGCAATGCGCCCGGCCGTCGATTCCGTCGGCAGGGCGCCCACGCCGAACGCCGTGCTGTCCCCCGCCACCACGATCGTCGCCCGGCAGCGCTCGGGAGAGGACTGCGCGGCCACCGTCTGCGCGACCAGGCGGCGCGAGAAGCGGATGCGCGAGGCATACAGCGCGATCACGGCCGCGGCGGGCAGGAGCAGGAGCGTCAGCAGGACATAGAGGGACCACATGGTTCCAAGATGCCGCGCCCGGGACCTCGGCACCATCGGCACTCGGAGCGACACGAGTAGGAGCACAGCTACAAACGGCATGCGGTTGCGATTACGCGCGCCGTCGGAGTCTTTCACACCCCCCTACCCCTGTTTCGTCGGATTGCCGGGACGCCCGGGGCCCCCGTTGCTATCCTTTGCGCCCATGAAGCCTTTCAACTTCGTCGCGCGCATCGCCTTCGCCTGGATGGTGTTCTTCGCGCTGGTCATGGCCGGCTGGGGGATCCTGTTCGGCGACCGCGGCCGGTTCGAAATCCTCGTGCTGGTCATGGGGATCATCCTCGCCGTGGTCCTCGTGCGGTCGATCTCCCACGTCCGGCGAGTCCGATTCATGGCGGACAATCCTGACGCCATCGAGCTCGGCAGCCGGCACCGGCGGCGCATCGAAATCCCGCTCCCGGCGGGCGAGGCCTTCGACCTCGTCGATGCCGCCATTCGTGAGCTGCCGTTCGTGGACACCGTCGACAGCACGCGAGACAGCCTCCAGATCTTCGCGCGCGCGCGGCGGATCGATCCCTACCTCGGCGGGAAGCACGGACGGCGGGAAGCGACCGGGGCGGCGGGCGCACGGCGAAACCTGATCCACGCGACCATCCAGCCGGGCGAGCACTCCGGGAGCCTGAGCCTTTACTGCCAGCCCGAGGGCGGTGCCTGGACCGACTGGTTCATGGTGGACGACGGCACCAACTTCGAGAACATCGAGGCCATCAGCCGCGCGATCACGCGCCGCATCGCCGAGCGCCGCAAGGGCGAGGAGGCGGTCGTGCGCGACACCGCCACCGACAAGGAGCTCGCGGTGGCGAAGCTGAGCCTCCTTCACGCGCAGGTCGAGCCCCATTTCCTCTACAACACGCTCGCCAGCGCCCAGATCCTCACCCGCGGCGATCCGCAGAAAGCCGATCGCATGCTGGGCAACCTCATCACCTACCTGCGCACGTCGATCCCGCGCACGGAAGAAGCGATGTCCACGCTCGGTGATGAGCTCGAGCGCGCGACGGCA